>Ga0207694_10000321_pt1 | contig 45243 bp, 56 predicted proteins | sample KBSC34metaG_FD_184353 | JGI IMG/M metagenome (GOLD analysis project Ga0207694, IMG submission 184353) | Corn rhizosphere microbial communities from Kellogg Biological Station, Michigan, USA - KBS C3-4 metaG (SPAdes) (version 2) | ecosystem: Host-associated > Plants > Roots > Rhizosphere > Soil... | reverse complement strand
CGGTAAACGCCCCTAACTCCCACCGATAGCGGAACCGAACGTGAGTGATATGGCTCGGCTACTACACGTGTAGTAGCCACGCCCGATAAACCTCGGTCGGTAATACCCGTGCTCCTACTACACGTGTAGTAGCCGCATAGGCAAGAGAGCCGCTAGCAATATCAACGACCAACAAGAATGGAAAGACAAATGCCCGAGATCAAGATCACCAAGCTGTCCAAGGCCGATGCGGATATCGCACGGACCGAATTGCTCGCTGTTATCAGTGAGGAGACGAAGCTCGGCACAAAGTACTTTGAAGATACGTACAAGCTCCACGTCCGTGCGGGCCGTGCATATTGGACCGCTTTCCTCGCCGTCAACGGCGACGACAATGCCAAGCCGCAGACGACGGAATTCGCCACGATCAACAATGCGTTGGGCGTCGATGCGAACAAGCCTTTCCTCGGTATTCGCAAGCTGTCGACACTGAGCGAGGATTACATTGCATTCCGTGCGGAATCCGTTTCCGCCGGGGCTTTCCTCAGTGCCACGACGTCGGCGGCTAAGGCCAATGGTGGAAAGGCCGTCGCCTCGTTCCGAGCAATTGCCCCGGAATTGCGGGCGATGATCAATAAGGCCAATGGCAAGGCCACGACGTCAAACCGTAAGGGTACGCAAGAGGCAATTGACGCCGCCAACAAGGTCACCGCCGATAAGGCCACGGCTTGGACCTACGGATTCTTCGGTGCATTCTCCGGTGAATATGAGGACGGTAGCAAGTGGACGCCGACGACGGCCGACAAGAACATGCTTCGTGGAATTGTCAATCGGTCGGGCATCGATATGGCCGCGCTCCGTGCCATCGATAAGGCCGACGTCGAATTGATCCGTTCACTGTTGAACGGAATTCTCGATGACGTCAAGGCCAACGGGCCGACGCCCGATGTCGATAAGGACACCGATATCCCGGACGTCGCTGCCAAGGTCAATAGCAAGAGCAAGGCCACGACCAAGAGCAAGTGATAGCGACGGAATAGCAAGCCGATCGCATTAGAAATCCCCCGCCAGGAAACTCTCTGGCGGGGGATTTCTTTACCCCAAATTCCGGTCATATCGCCAGGCACGATGCCCTACTACACGTGTAGTAGCGGGCTCGGACCAGGTGAGTGACCAGGTGGCGAAGCGGAACAGGGACGCTACGGCGCTCCCCCCTGGCGGCCGCCACCAACCACAGATCGACCAGGTATCGACCAGGTCAACCCACGTCCCTGCCAGTCCTGGCTGGGATCACCCAAACAGAAAGCAGTACATCACCATGTCCATTTCCGGACGCCCTCTTTCCACCAAGACGATCGTCAAGCGTCTCCGCCATCTGCGCGACAACTGCCTCGTCGACTACCCACTCAAGGCCAGCGCGATCGACAGGATGGCCAACTTCCTGCTCGACGTCCCCATCGAGAAGCAGTCCCCGGCATCGCTGCGCACGATGGTCCGCGACCTGACCAGCATCGACCACGAGTGCAAGATGTCGAACGCCGAGAACACGTTGCTCCGCAGCGTGCTCGACAACATGGAGCACCGCCTGGAGCAACTCGGCCAGTCGAAGACATCGACCATGAAGCAGCGGATGAATGCCTCCGCCAAGGCCACCAACGCCATGCCGCACGAGGTGCCCAACGGCAAGCCCGACTGGATGCTGGCCAACGAGGCGGCGTACATCGCTCTCGAACGAGAGACCGACCTCGCTACTGAGCGTGCCCGACGAGACAACCACAACGTGCTCCTCGAAGCAGCACAGATCCTGCTGTCCTCCGGTCACCGCACGACGGAGATGATCAACGCCGCTTCGGTGCTCATCAATGAGGCCACCCGCCAACTCGACTGACCAACCTCTACTCCACGTGTAGTAGGAACGAACAGAGCCCCATCACAGCTTCGGTTGTGATGGGGCTTTTGTCATACCTGAGAACCGCTCTGAGCCTCTCGCATTCGAGCCATCACCTGATCACGGAACCACCGATCAGCCTCGTTGCGACGCTTCGAGTGGCCGTTGTAACCACGACCCTTGACTGTCCTGTCCTGAGCGTTGTCCCAGGTCGTACCTAGTGCGAGGTGTTCGGGGTTGCAGCACGAGGGGTTGTCGCACATGTGCATGACAACCTTGCCAACGATCGCCTCTGCCCCGTAGCGCTCGGCAGCGGCGTGACGGTAGGGCGACATCATCCGACCATCCACCCACACGATGCTGTGCTTGTTCTCGATGCACGGCGTGGTGACTCGATCACCAGGGGTCCAACCCAATTCACACGCTCCCGGCCGTCGTCTTCGTGGACGTCGTCCGGGAGCGTAGCCCACCTGTCAAGTACCGACCAACAGGAGAACCAACATGACCATCCTCATCGCCGTGCTGACCCTGCTCAGCCCGCTACCAACCAACCTCGACCTGCCGCCGGAGATCGATGCCGCTGCGGTCGCCACCACCACCGCCGAGCGCATCGACCCACCGGAGACCGTGCCGCCATCGACCGAACAGTCCCCGCCATCGTTCGCCAGCGACTGCGACGAGATGCACTACTACCGCGCAGCAGTAGGTCTGCCAGCACGCTTCGACCAGATCGGCTGGCGTGAGTCGAACTGCCGCAACGAGGACGGCGTGCACACCTCGTGTTGCTACGGATGGTGGCAGTTGAACGTCGCCCTGCACCTGCGCGATCACCGCCTCGCCTCGAAGTACGCGGCGTGTGGTGTGGACAGCTACCAAGACGTCAACTCGGACACGCCGGGCGACAAGCTGCGCCAAGCGTGTGCAGCCAAGGCGTTGTACGACACCGTCGGGCTCAGTGCCTGGGCGGCGACCAGATGACCAGCGACGAGAAGGCTGCCCTGGTCTGTGCCTTCTGCGCAGGCATCATCGTGATGGGCGTCCTCGTCTGGTTGACCAGATGAGTGGCGTGATCTTGCGAGTAAGGATTGAGCGATGAGCGACACGCCCGGCGACGGGACGCCACCCGACTGCCAGGTCGCGCTGTGCCCGCGCCCCGCGACCTACCGCACCGTGGATGCCGACGGCCGACCCGTCTACTGCTGCGAAGCGCACCGCCCGTTCGTCGCACGCATGGCCCGGCTGGCGTGATCTTCGGACCGGATGAAGTGAGCGACGCCATCGCTGGTCTGCGCTCACTCGGCGGCAGTCTGCCCGATGCCCTCGACGCAGCGATCTGCCGTCGTGCAGCCGAGGTGATCGACCACCTTCGACAACGACTGGACCTGTCGCAGGGCATCGGCCTGCGTGAAGTCAAGATGCCCGACTACGACGAGGACACGGCGTGATCTTCGGACCTGAGCCGAACCGTTGCCCGCACGACCCGCCGTGCCGTGGCCTGTTCGCCCAGTGCGTCACCGACTGGCTGCAAGGCCCGTCGATCGGCAGCCCCGAATCGCTTCGCCTAGGGCGGCTCGCACACCAGGCGTTGCACCCCACTCGACACTGCGACATCTTCGGGTGCACGGCGTGATCTTCGGAGGGACGACCGCCTGACCGCCTACGTCATTACCACCATCGCGCTTTTCGCCTTCATCATCCTGCTGCTGGCGTGGAGCGACTGACTCAATCAACCAACAACCAACAAGGAGACCAATGACCCAACTACGAAATCTGACCGTCAAGCGCGGCCAGTCCGACGTGCTGCTGTTCTGCAGTGACTGCGGATCGATCATCGACAACGTCGAGGGGCACCCGCTCAGCGACATTGTCGAGGTCGCTCAGGACCACGTCGATCTGCACAACGTGACGGTGACCCGTGATGACACCTGACGACCGGCTTGCCGGGTTCGTGGCCCTCGGGGGCATGGTGGCGTTCGCCACCATCGCCACATACGTCGCCTGGTTGATACGTGAAATCCACGTCCATCGACCAATCGTGACCAAGGACCCCCACACCGGGAAGCTGTTCATCCCACGCTCGAACCTGCACGTGGGGCCTCGCACCAGGAGGCATCGTCGTGGAGTCAAGTAGTCCCGGCCACGACCGCTCACGCAACGACAACCCGCACTCCGGTGCTGCCGCTGCCAACTTCGGAGGATGGGTGTTCGCCATCCTCATCGTTCTCATGCTGCTGAGGCTGCTCGGCAACTGAGAGTCCCCTGCTACTACACGTGTAGTAGGGCCATTCACAAGCCCCCCACCCCATCGCGGGTGGGGGGCTTGTGGTGTTTATCCAGGAGGAACATTGCCAGATCCACCCATCCATCCACTGCCTCCGATCATGCGCAACTCACTGCTGCGTGTGCGTCGGATGGGCATCGACGAGCAGGGCCATCCGTACATGGTGCTCACCGCCAGGTACGGGCACATCCGCAAGCTCGTCGTCTACCTGCAGGTCGACCGCCCCGCCGAGTGGGTGTTCGGCTACGAGGTCTACGACCCCGACACCAAGTCACGCACCTCCTACATCGGGACGCATGGCGATCCCGATCGGGACGAGGTCCACGATCTCGAAGGCGTGCCTGGCCTCGATGACTGAGGCCAAAGGTCTCGCTGCTCACAGGGCAGCGGGTGTACAGCAAGCAACCCCAACCAACAACAGGAAGCAGAGCAATGCCTGACACCAATGCGATCCTCGCTCAGAAGGCGTGGGATCAACTGGCAGTGATCGGTGGTGCCGTCGTGCGCGACGACACCATGACGTTCGAGGGGACGAAGTGGAACATCCCCGCCGTCTACCGCGACGACGTGCTCGAAGGGGCACGTGAACTGGCCCGCTACGCCGAGGCGCAGCAGGAGATGATCGTGTCGCAGCGCACGTTCAAGTACCGGCCCTACGACGGGGCGTATGCCACGTACCGCACGTTGAAGGACGTGTTCGGCTTCGTCCAGTCGAAGTCGAGCCGGGCCAACCCGCCGAGCGAGGTCAACATCTCGATCGGCTGGACCGATGGTCCGCCCGACGCACAGGGCAAGGCAACCCGCATCGAGCAGCGCATCAACGTGCCGTTCGGTTCGGATATGGTCCTTCCGGGCCTACCGGGTGGGCGACTGAACATCGGTCAGACCCGCGACGGCAAGCTGTTCCACCTCATCGCCACACACAGGCGGTGCGACGAGGACAGGGTCAAGGGCTTCTTCGACGCAGTGCAGCGGTTCCTCGATGAGCACTCGATCTACCGAGGCAAGTGCTTCAACCCGCAGGGTGAGTTCATCGACACGGCCAAGATCAACCCGGACCTGTTCGTCTACACCGAGCAGGTGTGGGCCGACGCGGAGACGTTCATCTTCTCCGTCATGCGTGACCGTCTGCTGCTGCGTCAGGCTGGCTTCCAGCCCAAGCGTGCAGTGCTGCTGGCCGGTGCGTTCGGTGGCGGCAAGACGGGGCTGGGCAAGACCGGTGCCCTGTCCGCCGTGGCCAATGGATGGTCGGCACTGATGTGCGCGGTGACCGACGATCCGTTCGCCGCGCTCGAACTGGCACGGATCTACGCACCGTGCTTCGTGTTCTACGAGGACATCGATCAGGTGGCCTCGCTGCGCGACGAGAAGGCGATCTCCCGTCTGCTCGACGTCATCGACGGTGCCGAGGCCAAGGATGCCGAGGTGCTGGCGGTGATGACGACCAACCACATCGAGAAGATCCCCGCCGGGATGATGCGGCCTGGCCGCTTCGACAGGGTCATCGAGATCGGGGCGATGGATCGTCCCGGTGTCGAGAAGCTGGCACGCATCGTGTGCCGTGATGGCTTGGCACCCGACGTCGACTTCGACGCCGTGTTCGCTGCGACCGAGGGCTACATGCCAGCGTTCGTGCGTGAGGGGTTGGAGGGCGCAGTGCGCTACTCGATCTCGCGCAACCAGGCGATCAAGGACATCTCGACTGTCGACCTGGTCCACTCACTCAACTCGTTGCGCGTGCAGCACAACATGCTGCTCGATGCGATGGGCTACAAGGTCGAGCTTCCGCCGCTCGATCAGGTGTTCAAGGAGATGATCGACGACACGGTGTCGGGCATCAGTGTCAACGCCGACATCGACTACCAGTCCATCGGTGATGCGGTCGACAGCGTCGTCGAGAACCGCATCAACGGGGCGACGCTCATCCACATCGAGAGTGGCGACGAGCGCTTCGAGGTGAGGACGCAGTAGCTCGTCGTAGCCAACCGGGGGGCAGGGGCCTGAGTCCCTGCCCCCCGCTCAACCAACTAACCAACAAGGAGACAGTACATGGAGGACAGGAGCATTGAGGGACGCGCCGACCGCGTGATCCGACGGCTCATTGAAGAGGGCGGCATCGAAGAGGCGCTGATCATGGTTCAAGCACTGATCGAGGGCGGACACGACATCTCCGTCGCCTTCCGAGCCTGCCTGATCGCCCAGGGTCTCGAAGCCGAGGCGATGCAGATCAACGAAGCCAAGCTGCACCTGCACGGTCACGGGTTCATGCTGCAGATCGACCCACGTGACCCCAACGACTCGTGGTACGAGGGTCGTCTGCCGGAGATCAAGGCGGCGATGGACCAGGCCCTGATTTGGGTCATGCGTGGGGCCAACATCGATGCCTACGTCGACGACGACGGGATCATCAGCAACCGCGGACAGATCCTGCCGACATCACCGGACAGCGTCGAGCATCTTGTCGGTCAGTTCAAGGCGGAGATCGACGAGCAGTTCCCCGACGTGCCGCCGACACGGCAAGGGAAGTGGTGGTGATGGGCCTCGCAATCATCACTGACGTCGAGGACGCAGACCTGCTCGACCGAGCCAAGTGGTACGCGTGGGGTGGCGGGTACGCCAACCATCCTCGCGTGGGCTACCTCCACTTGCTGATTGCTGAACGAGTCTTCGGTTCGATACCCGAAGGCGTGCTAGTCGACCACCGCAACGGCGACCGACTCGACAACCGCCGTTCCAATCTGCGCTTGGTTGACCGCTCGCAACACGCGGCCAACCGCGTCAGCACGAACGCCACGGGCTTCCGCTGGGTTCACGCTCAACCACGAGGCGGGTTCGCAGCTGAGGTGCGCTGGCACGGCAAGCGCCATCGCAAGTACGGGTTCAGGACAGCAGCCGAGGCACACGCCTGGGCCAAGGGAGTAGCTGATCAGGTGCAGGGCGGCGACGCCTTCCACCGAGTGAGGGGAGAGATGTCATCGGATTAGACCAGTATCTCTACCGAGGCATCGACCCAGTGCAGCAGGAAGTCGACTTCGGCAATGGCAAGACGTTCACCTACGAGACGAGGGGGCAGGAGGTGGCCTACTTTCGCAAGGTCAACTTCCTGCACAAGTGGGTCGAGGATCATCTCAACGAAGGTCGTGAGACCAACTGCGAGTACATCCCCTTCCACCTCGAAGCGATGGCCGGGCTGACACAGACGTGCGCGACCGTGATCGCTGACCCGAGCCTCGGGCCGGAGTTGCTGCCCACGATGGGCAGGTTCTTCTTCGGCAACACCAAGTACGACGAGTACTACATCGAGGATGTCGGGGACGTGCTCACTGCCCTGGCGCGCATCCTCGCCTACGAGCGAGAACGGGATGAGCCTGGCTGCGGCCAGTACTCCTACTACTCGTCGTGGTGAGTTTCCTACTACACGTGTAGTAGCGGAAGGTGGGGGCCGTCGTGGTGCTTCGGCATTGCGGCGGCCCCCACAAGCCAACAACCAACAACAGAAAGAGACAAGAAATGGTTACGCGGAAACGCAAATCAGGAGATCAGCTGCTCGCTGTTCAGCCAAATGGCGAGTACCAAGTGGTGCCGTGCACCTATGAAGGAATCAAAGAGGGCCTCAGCGATGCGACCTTCGACTTCGTCCACAACGAGGCCATCGGCATGTACGTCGACGACGAAGGGATGATCAACGAGTTGGAGTTCAACGTCCCCGCCTCGCTGGTCATGGGTCGCGCGCTGTTCGGGCCGGTGGTGCTGTGCGCCGCCTACCCGGATGACGAGGGTGACACCCTTCCGGCCAACGAAGTCGATGTCGAGGGGTTGAAGGCCGTCTCTCGCATCTGGCAAGAGGTGCTCGCAGACGCTTCACGCCTTGGTCAGGTCGTCATGACCCACGCCAACGAGACGACCATTCCGCCGCCGCGCATCTTCTCGGTGAACGACGTCGAGTTCGAGCAGTTCCTGGCCACTGGGCAGCTTCCCGACCGGGAGCCAGACGCATGAGCGAGGAAACAGGGAAACTCAATATTGACCCGGACACACCGGGATACAGCGCACTGATGAATCTCGCTGAAGAGGCGATATCCCCGGTGTACGTCACCGACCTCAAGCCGATCGACGTCAGCTACATCAAGGACACGGCGATGCGAGCGGTCGTTGCACTTGCAGCGAGTTGCCAGTGGAACGTCGTGCACAAGCCTGGACGGCAGGTCACCCTGATCTCCCGGACCGGGTTCAAGCAGTCGATCCCGACGAACACGTCGATCAAGTACGGCGTGTTCCTCAACCGGATCTGGGCGATTAACACTTACTCGTTCACGCACCTTCCGACTGCGGAACTGATCGACAAGCTGCTCAACCAGTACAAGCTGGACGCCTCGCACGCGCGTGCGTTCCGTCTCTTGGTCGCGTCAGTGTCGTCGGAACCACAGGCCGACGAGGACACCGATGAGGATCAGTTCACCGAGCAGGGCGATGCGTTGGCCAGGATGGGAGTGACGTCCGAGCCGGAGGAAGAGGCACCCGTCGAGCCGGACGAGTTCGTTCCGACGGAGCGAGTCGAGCCGACGCTGTCAACGGCTGCCAAGGGCTTGCAGTACGTCTCGCAGATCATGGAGACGGTGATCCGCAAGCTGGTCCCCGATGGCGACGACCAGATCACCTACCGCTGTCTGGTGTGTGGTCTGGAGTTCCCGACCAAGCGAGGCGTCGGTGGGCACTACGGCGGGCACGTCAGCAAGGGCGAGGCGGTGGCCAAGCCGGAGGCTCGGGACAACGTCATCAGGGTCACGCCGACCCCGGTGAAGGAGCCTGAGCCTGAGCCACCGATGGAGTTGACGGAGTGGGACCCACTCGTCGAGTACTTCCAAGAGCCGGTGTTCGACGACGAGGCAACCCGGCTGCGCGACATCATCAGCCAGGTCGCTGCGCTCGTCAGCGGGGACGTTGCCCGTGAGCGCGACGAGGCGCTCGCTGAACTACAAGACCTGCGGCAGAAGTACAGCGCCCTGCAGCAGACACTGAGCACGCTCTACGAGTTGCTCGGTGAACTCAACCAAACCAACAAGGAGAAGTGATGGCACACGAAGACTGGGGCGAAGGACCCTGGAACACAGAGCCGGACCACGATGTGTGGGTCGACCCGATCACCGACTTGGACTGCATGATCAACCGCGGTCCGAGCGGTGCGTGGTGCGGCTACGTCGGCGTCGGACCCGACCATCCGTGGCACGGGATGCAGTACGACGACGTCGATGTCGAGGTGCACGGCGGGCTGACCTACAGCCAGGCGTGCGAGGAAGGCGGAGAGATCTGCCACGTTCCGTGGCCGAACCGTGAGCACGACATCTGGTGGTTCGGCTGGGATGCGGCTCACTGGAACGACTACGCGCCAGCGATGGAGGCCAACCTGCGTGAGGCCACCAAGCGCTCGCCGGAGTTGGCGCGTGCCTTCATCGAAGGCGAGGGCACGTTCGGTCAGAAGGTGTACCGCGACATGGCCTACGCCATCAGTGAAGTACTGATGCTGGCTCAACAGTTGAAGGCAGTGGCCGATGAACCAGCCTGACTGCTGCATCTGCAGCCAGCCGTGCGAACCGTGGTTCGCGTCAGACCCGGCAACCGGCTACGGGCACAACCCTGACCCGTACGGGGAGCACGCCAGCGATCGTTGCTGCAACGCGTGCAACGACACCAAGGTGATCCCCGCACGACTGGAGTGGCTGTTCGGTGGTCGGTAGCCAACACACCTGCCCGCAGTGCCACGGGGTGATCTGCGCCACCAAACGCATCCCGCTGGAGGTGTCGATCAAGAACCACATGGCGTCATGCCCGGCCGTCCCGAAGGTCAAGAAGTGACCCTCGGGTGGAGCGACCGGGTCGAGCAGATCAAGCAACGGATGGCCGACAAGGACAAGCCGACCTACACAGATCAGGACGGCAACGATGTCCCGCTGTGCATCGTCTGCATGTACTACCGAGCGACGCACGGTGCGTACTGCGAACTGTGCTCAGCCGTCCTCGGAGAGGATGTCGTCGGTCGGTACAAGGGCGAGCACCCCAGCTACGGCAGCCGCTACGCCGCTGACCGCAGAGAACACGAGGGCCAGCATCGACACGTGCGAGACGAACGTGACTTCATCGAGCCAGCCCTTGGCGGCAGCCATCCACCAGATGATCAACGACGCGACGAGCATCACCGCGTTGACGACGATCGAGGTGATCGCGACCGGTAGCGCCAAGCGCCGGATCAGAGCGATCACTTCTGAAGAGTAAGCGAAGTAGCCCCTCACCTCCTGGAGGTGGGGGGCTTCTTTGTGCCCATGATCAGGGGATGGCGGAGATTTGGTACCCCTCGTACGTTCGTGAGTTCGCAGCCTGGGTGTTGATCATCGGGTTTGCGCTACTCCTGACCTGGCCGGGCAGTAGGGACTAGCGTTCGCCCATGTACATCGGTGGTGGTGTTCTCCTGTTGGTCCTCATCATCATCCTGATCGTCATCCTGGTGCGGAGGGTCTGATGCCTGCTGAGGAGTTCACCAAGAAGGCCGACACTCCGAAGAAGAAGCACCACTGGGAGGCCGTGTACAACGGGGCCAAGAAGGCAGGCAAGTCCCCGGCATCAGCCATCAAGATCGCCAACGCCGCGGTCGCCAAGCACGACTGGAAGCCAGGATGACCGAAGAGGACAACGACCTCAACGATCCCGAAGATGCCTACGACGCCAGCGACCCACCGAAGGAGCGACTGCTCAACTTCGCCCGCCGGTTGAACTGGTTGATCGACCGGGACGAGACGTTCCGTGAGCGCCTCGAACGGTTGCGCGACGACATCGATCGCCTGCGCAGTGAGATGACTGACTGATGGGGTCGATCTGCATCGGGTTCCTGGGTGCGCACACCAAGGACGGCTACGCCGAGCGGCGCATCGACGGCAAGGTCACGCTGCTCCATCGCTGGACGTGGGAGCAGGCGCACGGCCCGATCCCCGCTGGCATGGAGGTGATGCACTCGTGCGACAACCCCGGCTGCATCCGGCTCGGTCACCTGTCGCTGGGCACCCACGCTGACAACATGCGTGACATGGTCGCCAAGGGGCGGGCCAACACCTTCCACGCGGACAAGACCCACTGCAAGCATGGTCACGAGTTCACCCCGGAGAACACGTACCGCCCGCCGAAGCGACCCACGCACCGACACTGTCGGACGTGCCAACGGGGAGGGCAGTAGCCATCGGGAGTATCTACTACGACCTCCTGACCGAGGCCCTTCAGGAAGCAGGTGTGCAGTGTCAGGTCAACGACATCAACGAAGGGTGGGAGCGGCGGTCGCGATCCTCGGGTGGCTTCTCCTCTCCACCATTGGGAGTCTGCTGGCATCACACCGCCTCCGCCGCCTCGGTGAACAGCGACTTGAGCTACATGATCAATGGGAGTCCGGACCGACCGATTGGGAACATGCTCCTGGATCGGGATGGGATCGTGTGGCCGATTGCTGCGGGATGTGCGAACACGCAAGGCAAGGGCGGGCCAACTGAGTTCTCTCGTGGCACCGTGCCCCTCGACCAGGGCAACACCACGATGTGGGGCATCGAGGCACAGAACAACGGTGTCGGTCAGGCGTGGCCGGTCAATCAGATCGACGCCTACTTCCGTTGCAACGAAGCGCTGGCCGGACTGTTCGGCAACGTCATCACCGACTGCATCAGCCACCAGGGCTATGCCCCTGACCGCAAGATCGATCCCGCCACCGCCAACGCTGTCGAGGGTCCCTGGCAGCCAGCCTCGATCAACTCCTCGGGAACGTGGAGCTACTCCGACATCCGCGCCGAGGCGTGGAACCGTGCTGGCTCAGCCCCCACCCCACCTACCCCCACACCACAGGAGGACGAGATGGCCACGGTGATCCTCGCCGTCGAAGGACGCAACGCCCAGTTCATCGGACAGGGACCACTGCTCGCTGACGGCACGGTGCACAACCTGTTCGTCACCTGGTTCGGTCCCGGCCCGGACAGCGATTTCCTCAACGACCACCGCAACGCACCGGACACCAAGGTCCAGCCGGTGCTGCAGTCCACGCTGAAGCGCGACATCATCCTGCTGGGCAACCCGGAAGAGATCGACGACTCGACGGGTCGTTGGGCGGAGACGGACTTCTACCGAGTCATCCGGTCGTGAGTGAATGCCGCCATCATCGGCGGCGGCGCGCTGATTCTCACGCTGCTGGTGTGGGTCATCCTGCACCACGCCCGACCAGCGGTGAAGGTGGAGATTGGGGTCAGGGCGTGGATCAACCTGTTCCGACCGCCTGAGCTACCCGTGCCAGATGATGATCAGCGCCATCAGGACGGAACAGACGGCGAAGGTGATGAAGACCCAAGCGCTGTCACCCCTTAGCACACACCCAGTAGACCACTACAACAGGAGCAATCCGAGGGATGCTGCCGCCAGCCCTGCGGCGACGAGCGTGGCCCACAACGTCTTGACGCCGTAGGCCATCACCGCAGCAATGACGAAGACGATGAGGGCGATCAAGAAGCAGATGTCTGCCGCAACGAGATGCCCGTGCGTGATGCCCTCATCGGCCCCGAACATCAGCTGACTTCTTCTTGCGCGTCCGCTGCCTCGTCGCTGCCTGCATGGCCTGGCTCAGCGAACTGCTGCGCCTCGTTCTTGTTGAACGTCGGGTCCTGCATCGGGTCGTACTCCTCACCCACTGCACGACCGGTGCGCGGGTCGACTTCCTCGCCGCGCGTGCTGGTGGCGCGCGATCCCTTGCCGGTTGAACTCTCGGGCTGCCTGCCCTTGTCCTTCGGCTGCGTCGAAGCTCCGTCCTTCACCGTGCCGTCCGCGTCCCGCTCTTTGTCCTGGTCCTTGGTGGTCATCTGTCCTCCTTGATGGATGCTGATTGGTACCCACGCTGCCATGTCACGACGCCTGCACACGGCCCATCGCCCGCTGGCGACTGACCTCGTCGAGCATCGCGTAGTACTTGCGCAACGCCTCCGCCTCCTGCTGCTTGGGTGACAGCTGACGGATCGGGACGCCGACGAACCGACCATACGATTCGAGCAGGCGCGCCGGGTCGGAGGTGCCACCGACCGCACCCGGCGCGAGACGAGCGACCCGATCAGCGATCGGGTTGATCGACCGCATGAAGTTCATCCAGTTGTCGGAGACCTGGCCTGCCTCGTTGACCTGACCGAACAGCGAACCGAGCGCAGCCTGCGGTGCACCGAAGATCCCGCCCACCTCGTGGTAGTCGTTCGGCCCGTACTCCCGGCCGGTGAAGGAGTCCTTGCCGTACATGAAGTCGAGCGGCGCACTGAACGCCGGGTTGACCGAGTTCATGAAGGCCAGTGGCTTCTTCATCGACAGCGTGTCGGTGATGTTCTCGATGTCCTGGCCCATGCGCGTGAAGCCGAAATCCGGCTGGAGGTAGGCAGGCCGACCACCCATGTCGAACGGCAGGCGCCAGGTACCCAGCCCCTTCCAGTACTCCGGCTCGTTCTCTTCCTTGGCACCCTCGAAGTTGCGCTTGATGTGTCCGTACGCCGCGTACGCCGCCGGGTTGGTGAAGATCTCCTGCAGCTGCAGCGGCAGGTTGCGGGACATGAACGTCCAGAACGGGATGAGTCGCTTGGCCTGCTCGTCGAAGGCGGAGACCTCGGCGTAGTTGAAGTGCACCCGACCGATGCGCCGCACCGCCGAGGCCACCGTCTCGCCACGGTCCATCGAGTGCAGAGCCATGCCCAGGCGCAGCCCACCCTCGACCTTCTCACCCCAACGCTGGAACCCACGGGTAGCGAAGTTGTTCGACAACTTGTCGTAGATCCGGTTGGCCGACTTGCCCGCCACCCCAGCCTCGGCCACCCGACCACCGGCACCGGAGGCGAACGACGCAGCGAACGCGTCCTGGATACGCCGTGGCTGCTTGTCCAACCACTCGACACCACCACGCTCGAACTTGCGCCACAGCTTGGCGCCCTCCAACTGGGTGCGCAGGCCGACGCCATCGGCGGTGTTCATGAACATGCCGGACAGGGTGTTGCGTACCTGGAACCCAGGGCTCAGCGTGGCGTAGGTCTTGAACAGGTTGGTGAAGGCGTTGAGCGTGCGACCGAACAGGCCCGGCTCCTTGCTGATCTCGTACACGTTCTGCAGCGCGGCAGCCAGACGGTGATCGATGATCACGTCACCCTTGGCCAACAGCCCGTCGTGCATCGCGCGCCAGTTGTCGTTGAGCACGGCACGGAAGACGTCTTCGAGCTTGCCGTCCTTGGCCATGTCCTCCAGGTTCTTCACCTGGAAGCGGAAGCGCTCGGTCTTGGCGATGCGCTCCAACGCTTCCTTGTGCGTGTGCAGCAGGGACTCGGCAGCGTTCAGCTGTGCGTTGTCGAGCAGCGGGTTGGCCTTGGCGATGTCCTCCAACTGCTCGATCACCGACAGCAGTTCCTCGTTGCGTGACCGGGCGGGGGTCTTCATCACCCGATCCTTCAGGTCGGTCAGTTCCTTGCGCTTGCGCAGCAGGGACTCGCGCTCGGTCAGGTCCTGCTTCAGGTTGGCGAAGACCTTCTGCTCTTCGGAGATGGCACCGACCGCCTCGTCCCGCTCGGCACCGAACTCCTTGTTGATCCGCTCCTTGGCCTCGGCCGACTTGAACGGCACCTCGCTGGCGTACTGCTCCTCGACCTTGCGCGCATCCTCCAGTGGCTTGACCACCTTGTTGTGCAACTCCGAGCCGGGGACGATGTTCTCCGTGCCCGGCTGCAGCTGCGACGCCAGGTAGTTGGTGGCCTGCTCCTCGGTGCGTGGCGGTGGGATACCGACCAGCTGCCCGGTCTCCGCCGACACTGCGCTGTTCTTGAACGCCTCGGGCTGCGGTGGCGTGGTGATCCGCTCGACGTGACGCTCCTGCCCCGGCCCCAATCCACCGAGCGGCTCGGTCCACCGTGGGCTGGGCTCGGGGGTGTTGGCAGCGAAGCGCTCGCGCTGCTTGGCGTGGGTCTTCGCCTGGTTCAACGCCTCACGCTCGGGCAGGGTGGCGGCACGGACGTTGGCCTTGTACCACTCCTCGGCAGAGAGGATGTCGCTGGTCCCCGGCTGGCGGTTGATCTTGGCGGTGACGGCAGCACGGCGGCTGCGCTCACTACGCGCCACTCCACCCATCGCCTCGGCGTAGGCGTCGGGCGTCATCGGTGGCAGAGCAGCACGCTGTGCCTCGGTCGTGGCCAACCCTCGGGCCATGTTGTCGCGGGCGTACTCGGTCGCCTCGCGCAGTGAGGGGAAGCTGTCCCACTCACCGTTGGGCAGGGTGACATCCCACTTCGGCTGCTTGCTGGCCCGGTCCACGTCGATCGAATAGATCTCACCGGTCTCGGGGTGCTCCAAGACGAAGTGACCCTGGCCGTGCTTGACCGCCTTCACCTCTTCCGGCAGGCGCGGCTTGACCAGCGCGCCTTCCTCGAACAACTCCGGGTCGACCACTCGGCCCGGCGCCTGCTGCTTCAGGGCCAGGCGCTTCGCCGCTGCGTCGCGCGCCGCCTGGGTGGCCGACTCGCTGACGGTGCGTGGCCCCATCTTCAGGCGTGCCTTGGCATCCTGCACGACAGCCATCCGTCGCTCGAACTCATCGGCCGGGAGACGCGCCTCGTACTGCTCGGTGATACTGCGCACGGAGCGGCTGTAGTCCGCCTCGATCTGGTTGCGCTGCCGATTCATCTCGCCCGGCGGCTTGTCCTTGCCTGACTTCAGCTTCAGGTCTTCGAGTGCGCTGTCCCTGGCACGAGTCGCCTTGGCCAGACGCTCCTCGTACTCCTTGGGCGTCATCGAGCCCTCGTAGCGCAGCTTGTGGAGCAGCTTCTCTTCGGCCTCCAGCTGACGTGCCTTCTCCACCTGCTGACGGGAGTGGGGACGAGGCACCTCGGCTGCCTTGGCGGCGAGTTCCTGCTCGGCGGTACGCACCTGGTTGGTGCTCTCCGTCGGCCAGGTCTGGCGCCCTACCTCCGGGCCGGAGCGGACGATCGACTCGCGCTGCTGGGCACGAGCATCACGACCAGCCCGAGCAGCCTCGACCGCAGCGCGCTCCTCCTTCGTCGCGTTCTCCAACTCCACCGCGTAGCGCGCCTGCTCCTTGTTCCAGTTGTCCATCTGCACATAGGGGTGCAGGTTGCCGTGCGGACTCATCCGATCTTCGATGACACGGATGCGCGACTGAGCGTTGGCCCAGTCCATCCACCTCTGCCACTCGGGGTTGATCGTCGACTTGGTCAGCGCCGGGCGTTGCACACCGTTGACGTTCATCCAGGCGGGGACGTTCGGGTTGTCGAGGAACTTCGGTGGCGCGTCGGTCGGTCCGTCGTACGCGGCGACGAGTGCCTTGGCCTCCTCCAGTTCCCGCTTGGCTTCGCCGTACGTGCCCTTCTGGTGGAGCACGTCCTTGATCTCGACCTTGCTCGGGTCCAGCCACACGGTGACCGGGTGCTCGGTGGTTCCCAACCGACGCCCACCGGTGTGCGTCATCGCCACGTAGCCGTCGTCGCGCAGGCGCTTGTTGAGTTCCCAGGCGAACTGGTCAGCCATCTCCTTGCTGATGAGGTCGACGTTGGGGTCGGCAGCCTCCTTCAGGAGGCCGATGAATGCGAGCATCGCATCCTCGCCCGTCGAGTTGCCGCCAAGGCCATCGACCACGGTCTTCTGGAAGCGGTTGAGCGGGTCGGTCAACAGGCCGTTGGCGTTGTACGGAGCGATCTCGCGCTCAACGATCTCCATCATGTGATGACGCAGGTTGTAGTCAACCTTCTTGTCGAGATCGAGCTTCGGACCCTTCGGCCCCTCCATCCGGTACACCTCGTTCGATGGAGCGAAGGTGTCCGCTTGTCCCTTGATCCGGCTGTAGTCGATGCCCAGCTTCTCGTTCTCCGTGGTGTACGTCCCCGGACCGATGAGGTTGCCGGTCGACTTCCCCTTGTCGTCCTCGAAGAGGCTGACCCGAGTCGACGTGCCGTGGAAGTACTGCGGCGGATCGACCTCCTTCAGGTGCTCGGCCAGGGCGTAGTCGTGCGCCGCTTCGAACGACAGCGTTGCTGCCTTGGTCTCACCATCGGGACCGACTACGCGCCAGCGCGGCTGGCTGACCTTGCGCGTGCGCTGACGCATCGGTCCGGTGTCGCGCACCTTCAACAACGACGTCTCCGGCTTGGTCGGCTCGATGCGCCAGTTGCCCACCTTGTACCGACTGCGCCCCGCCTTGTCCGTCCCGTTGTGCTGGACGAGATCGCGGGCCGGGTCCTTGGCCGGGTCCCAGCCGACACGACGCAGTGCATCACGTGCCGTCTCGACCTCGTCGATCAGCTTCTGCTCGGAGCGCCGGATCTTCCCGCCCTTGGTGAGCAGCCGACCATCCTCGCGCGACGACTCCAACGCACGGATCGCCTCGGTGTAGCGGTCCTTCATCCGCTGGTACTCGGGGTGCGACTTGAAGCCCGTCTGCTCCATCGCCCTGTTCAGCACGTCCGGCTGGGACGGCTCGGGCTTGGGGACCGTCTTCTCCTTGGCGGCGAGCGCGGCCTCCTTCTCCGCCAGGTCGCCGTTGATCCACGCCCGGCGCTCCTCGATCTCCGCCCGCAGCCGGGAGCCGACGTTGCTGACGTGCTCCTCCAGGTCGGCACGGACCTTGGTCAGCTTGCGCAGTTCGGCAGCCAGTTCGTTGTCGACCTTCTTCGACTCACGTGTGATCTTGCCGTTCCACACCCGGTTGGTGTTCGACAGTTCCTTCTTCAGGAAGGCGATGTGATCGTCGACGTTGGCCAACACCGTGACCAACTCGTCGGCGTCGTCGCTGGTCATCTTGCCGAGCTTCAGCTTGGCGCTCTTGGCGTACTCCTGGTACTTCTCGATCTGCTTCTGCAGTGCCTTGATCCGCGGGTTGCCTGCCTTGGCCTCGTTGCGCAGCCCCTCGCCCCACGTGCGGCGCAGGGTGCTGGCATCCTCCTGCGCCTTCTCGTACACGTCGCTGGCGTCGTTGGCGAAGTCCCGGCGCCACTGCTTGCCCGCACCCTGGACGTCCTCGGCCAGCTGCTCGGTCAGCTTGACGTCCTTCTCCTTGCGGAAGTACTCGCTCGTCGGCTCGGCCGGGGACGGGGCGATGTCGTCCACCCCAGTGCCGGATTTGTAGCCCTCGGCGGTGACGTCGGTGACGCGGCGGGCGTAGGGCCGCTGGGCCAGCGTCTCGTTCATCTTCTGGTACTCGTCCCACAGCAGGCCGTCGAGCGTGCGGACGAACGGGGACTTGGTGTTGGCCAACTGCTGGCGGGCGAAGTGCGCGCCCGCATCGTTGGAGATCGAGTCGAGGTACGACTCACCGATCGTCTTGATGTCGGTCGAGTAGAAGTCGCCCTTCCACTCGGGGAACGCCTCGTGCATCGCCTCGTTCTTGGCGGCGACGCTGTTGCCCTTCAGCTTGACCTTGCGCCCGGCGAAGTCGAACTCGGCCTCGGCCACGCCCTCGGGCAGGCGCAGCTTGCGCGACTTGTCGATGTAGTGGCTGGCTTCGAGCAGGTCGTCCTTGACGATGTCGTTGGCCCGCATGAACGACTGGACGAACGGGTCGTCCGGGTTGGCCAACATGAACCGCCGCCACTCCGAGTCGAGCGTGTGCGGCAGGTAGGTGTCGGCGTCGATCGACGAGACCAGCTTGCGGCCGGTCAGCTTCTCGTGCTCACCGATGATGTCCTTGAACAGCTGGTTGACCCGGTTGCCGTTGGGCGACGTCTCCGCTTCCTGGACCAGCTTGGCGATCTCCGCGTCGCTGTACTTGTCGCGCAGTTCACGGATGGTCTTGCTCAGGTACGTCTTACCCCTGGCCTTCATCACGTTCTTGCCGATGTCCAGCTGGTTACGCACGAACACGTTGTTCAGCGCGAGCTCGGCATCCACCTCGGACGTCCCCGCCCGACGCATCGCTGCGTACGACGACTCCTGTCCCTTGGGGACCCGCATGTTGCGGACCTTGTTCCAGGTGCCTTCCTTGGGCAGCTTGTCGAGCAGGTCGCTGGTCTTGGCCCGGCGCGCACCGCCCGCGTCCTTCCACACCTGACGCAGCGCCTCGCTGCCGGGCAACTCCACGCCGATGCCGCGCACCGAGATGCCGCCGGTCTTCACACCGAGGTCAGCCTTGGCTGCCGGGGACATCGACTCGAAGCCGCGCTTGATCCCCTTGCTCACCTCGCCCCGATGCTTGCGCCACAGTTCGGGGTTCTCCGTCGCCCACTCCGAGGCGAGGTTCATCCGCTCCTGCAGGTTCTTCGGCAGCGGGATCTCCGCCTCGGGCCGACCGACACGAGGCCGGTGGATGTCGTCAGCGAAGCGGGCCTCGGCCGAGCTACGCCCTGCAGCCTGGCGGGCGATCTCCTCCTCCGCAGTACGCACGCCGGTCGGCAGCGCCGAGGCCGAGCGCTCCAACGCCTCAGCTGTCGCTCGCTCCGACGTCATCAGGGCGCGCTGCGCCTCCGGCAGGGCCAGTCGTTCACCACGACCGATCGCCTTCAGCGCATCCTCGGCAGCGATGGCCGGACGGGTGACGGTGCCCCCGCCTTCGAGCAGCATCAGCGGGTCGTTGAGGATGTCGGCGCCGAGGCCCTGGAACCTGTTGCCCCACTGGTTGCCGGTCGACGTCTGGATCTGTCCGTGGCCGAAGTCGCTGCGCGGGGCCAGCCGCTCCAGCACGCTGCGCTTCTCGGCCCGCGCCTTCTCTGTGTCGACACCCACCGGGGATAGCGGGATCACCTTGGCCAGGAAATCGAGGGCGCGCATCACCGGCTGGGCGTTGCCACTGTCGTCCTGCACGCCGAACGGGTCCTCCAGCGCCTCGGCCATGCCACGCGGCAGGTGCGAGGACAGTTCCTCCTTGCCGACAGCGATGGCCTTCATCGGTACCGACAGCACCTCGGCCGGGGCCAGAGCCACCTTGGTGATCGGGTTGTCGATGACCGAGGCGATGCCCTTCTTCCACCACGGCAGCTTCTTGTACGCCGCGTCCTGCGCTTCCTTCTGCGCCTTGGCCGCAGCCTCCTGAGCGCGGGCTTGGGTGGCCTTGTCTGATTCAGCTTGGACGTATGGGTCAAGAGCACCCCACCGACCAGCAAGCGCGGGCGTTGCCTTGCGCCCCGCTCGCGCTTGCTGTGGGGTCGGGCGAACTGGGGCTGGGGCCGGGCGTCCGGTGAAGCCAGCCGGGAGTTGCCGAGCCGGAGAGTAGATCTGGATCTGGCCCGGCGTTGCCATTACCTGTAGATCCCCGCCGTGCGGGCAGCCATCATCCGACCAGCGAGCGTGTCACTCAGCGGGGTGCGCCCGGTCGAAGCCAGGCCCATCATCCGCGCTCGTGCCAGCTGTCGCTGCATCGACGTCTCGCTGGAGTTGCTCGCTGCCTGGATGCCGGGGACGGTCTTGGCCGCAGCCTTGCGGGCCATCTCCACCCGCTGCCTGGCGGGCACCAGGTCGGCCGCAGTGAACACCTTGCGGTCGCTGCCGACTTGCGCCAATCCGGGGATCAGCTTCTCCAGCACACCGAAGTCCATCCCTGGCACCGTCGCACCAGGCGCACCGAAGTCGAAGTTGGTGTCGGCCGTGATCCCCGCACCCATCTTCACGCCAGGCTTCAGCTTGGTCGACGTGACCCCGTCCTTGGTGGTGTTCTCGACCGACCAGGTCTGCCCACTCGGCTGGGTCTGGTTGATCGACAAGCGGGTCGGGTTCCCTTGCTTGTCGATGTCCATGTACCAGTGGGCGGGGATGGTCTTCATCGGAGTGGACGGCTGACCCTTGGCCTTGGCGTCCTCGATCTGCTGCTTGACCACCTCGTAGTTGACCGGCGGGGCGTACAGCCCACCCGGCTGCATCCCCATCCCGTTGATGATCGGACCAGGCATGTTGACCGACCGATCGGGGACGACGACCGCACCCTGCATCGGGTTGTTCGGGTTGTACGCCTCCTTGTCGACCACCTGATGCTCCGGCCACAGGTTCGCCTTCGTCGCCTGGTTGTACGCCTTCTCCAGGATGTCCATCTGACTCTGCGCTCCGCCGAGTTCGTCACGTGCCTTCTGGTTGGCGGCGAGCGCGTCCTGGCGAGCGAAGTCCTCCTCCATCCCTTGGCCCCGGTACTGCCACGGAGCCACGGCGTCCTGCATCGAGGCGATCTGGTCGGGGTCGCTGTACTGCTTGTTGGCGTAGGGCAGTCCGTACTTGTCGAACCACTCCATCGTCGGGGTCTTCTTCTCCTTGGCCCCGAGGTAGCTCAGCCCGGTGACCGGGTCGGTGTAGCCAGCGACCGGATCATTGGCCAGTTCCTTCTGCCACCCACGAGACACCTCGTCGACGTCGGAGAGATCGAACGAGTTGGCCACACCCTGCGCCGTCGACAGGTCCTTGTTGATCGGCTTGACCGTCGGGTTGGCGCTCTCGCCCTGCGTCTCGTAACGCGGGGTCAGCGAGCCACGCAGTTCCTCACGCAGCTGCAGCGCACCCTCGTCGGCATCGTCGGGCGTCATCACCGCCTTCAGCAGTGCGCCCTTGGCCTGGCTGGCGGACATGCCTCCGCCGCCGTAGTCCTTCGGCAGCATCTGGCTGGCCATGAACCCTTCCCACCCGCCAGTGTTCGCCAGGCTCTGCAGCTGGCGGAGACCGGTCGGGGTCACCGGGTTGCCCTGCGGCTCGTACGACGGGGTGAACGCAGTCGGAGCGAACTGTCCGGCGATCGCGGCCAGCATGTTGTCGGTGCCCAGGCTGAGTTGATCCTGGAACAGGTTGGTCTGCTTCTGAACCTGCTCGGTCCCCGACGGCTGGATGATGCCCTTGGAGTTGATGACCGGCGGCGGCGACAGCTGGTCAAGCAGACCGAAGCCCTGCTGATTGATCTCCGGCTGGAAGCCACCGACCGAGTTGCCAGCGATGGGCTGGTTCGCATCACCCAGGCCGAAGTCGAAGATGATCTGCTGTTGTGTCTGCGGGTCCTGCTGGTTGAACCACTGTCCCCACTGGCGAGTGCCGGGGGTCGGCATGTCTTCGGGCCACATCGTCGCCTCCTCAGACGTTCGTCGACATCGGTGTGCCACCCTGGCTCAACAGTGCCTGGATGTCGGGGACGCTCAGGCCACCCTGGATGATCAGCGGCAGCAGGTTGCCCATCACCGACGAGAGCATCGCGTTCGTGTACTGGTTGTTCGTCGAGTAGTTGCTGTCCGACAGCTGGTTGGCCCGCTGCCAGTTGGCCTGGTTCTCGGCCAGCTGACCCTGGTAGTTCTGGTCGTAGATCTGCGCGGCGCGATCGTCCCAGCGCTGCTGCCACTGGTTCTTCGCTGCGCCCTGCTGCAGCCCGATGCCGGTGTCTCCCTGCAGCTTGGCCATGTCGTACATCCGGCCGGTGTTGGCCTGGTCCTGCTGGTTGGCGTAGCGACGGTTGGTCGCATCCTGCGCCTGGTTCTGCCCGAGGATGCCGAGCAGGTTGCCGAACGCCCGGTCCGCTCCGGCTGCCTCGCCCGCTGCGCCCTGAGTCATCTGTGGGCTGGCGCCCTGCGAGGCGAGCATCCGCTGGATGGCGTCGGTGGACTGGCCGGGCGCCTGACCGAAGTTCGCCGTCTGCTGCGTGGCGTACGGGTTGTTGGCGTAGTTGCGATCCATGAACCCGCTCAGCGCCTGGTACGCCTGGTCGCTCTGCGCCCGATCGTTGGTCACCGCTTGGCCCAGCTGGTTGCGCAGGTTGTCGTACATCGACGTGTCGAAGGCGGAGATCTGTGGACCGGCGTAGTCCGGGGCGTCGAATGCCGGACCTGCCTGCTGTGCGCCGGGACGGGCCTTGCCGAGTAGCTCCCACATCTTGGCCAACTGGTCCTGGTTGAGCATCGGGTTGGCGGCACCACCACCGCCACCACCGCCACCACCGCCACCTCGACCACCCGAGCCACCGCCGGAGTACACGGGCTTCAGCCTGTTCGTCGGCATCCCACCACCGCCGTTGCCCTGCGCGGTCATGTACGCGTAGATGTTCCGGTTGACCTCACTCGGGTTGCGCGCATCACCGATCAACCCAGGGTTCTGTGCGGCGATGTTGCCCGACGCCGTCCCCGGCTCCAGCCACGAGCCCGACTCGCCGGTCCAGTTGCCGGTGCCGTAGCTCGGCACGTTGCCCGACTGGCGGTTGGCCTTGGCCGTCGTCGTTGTCGATGGCTTCTTCGGCAGCTTGCCGCCCCATCCGGTACCACTCATCAGGTCCCCCCGAAGTACGGGCGCAGTGCTTCGAGGCCCTGCGCTGCGCGAGCAATCGCGTTCTGCTTCTGCGTCTCCATGTCAGCCAGGTTGTACTGCAGTCCGGACGACAGGTTGGCCTGGTTCAGGTCGAAGCCCTGCAGTTCCTGGGTCAGGTCTTGCTGGCCGCGCATGTAGTTCTGCGCGTAGTCGCCCAGGTAGTTGCTCATCGACTTGTTCATCGTCCCCGAGCGCACGCCACCGCCGGACAGGCCACGCTGACCGAACCCGGCGTACGCGCTAGGCAGGGACCGGTTGAAGTTCTTGGTCAGGTCACCGAGGTTGCGGCTGCCACGCTGCTGGGAGAGGAACCTGCCGTAAGCGTTGGTCGCGGAGTCGGTGTTGAACTTGTAGTTGAGGGCATCCGAGCCGCGCTGATAGGCCCCTGTGTCGACCACTCCATAGCCTTCGAGGCTGGCCATCAGCGGCACCTGATGATGTACGGGATCGACAAGAACGGCGGCATGTTCGTTCCCGTCGGAGCGACACCCGCCTGCGCTGAGGAGCCGTTGAACGTCGGCGTCTGAGACGAGTGGGTGTGGTTGGAGGAGACGCCACCGGTATTAGCGGTGAACGCGTGGAGGTGGTCGGTCACCGAGTGGGTGTGTGCCCCGGCAACAGAGGTCGACGGGACGAAGCCGTAGGCGTTCTCCTCGCCCAGGTCGATCCCGGCCGACGGACTGGCTCCGAGGCCATCGACGATGAAACCACTCGATCCGGAGAGCGCGACGACGTGGCTGTGATCACCGTTACTGCTCGTTCCCAAGGCGCGGTCGGATGCACCGGTCATCGCGCTCACCAGGTGGGTGTGGTCGGCGCTGATGAACCCGGTGTTGTTCGCCGCGTGGGTGTGGTCGATCGAGTGGGTGTGCGCCGGGAGCGACGAGTTGGCGCTGCCGCCGGTCGCCCCGACCGCATGGGTGGCGTCCGGACCGAGGGGGAACTTGCCGCCCATGTTCGGGGCGTTGAACGAGCCGCCCGAACCGCCCCAGGTGTAGCCGATCACGGCGAACAACTCCGGGTACGTCGCGGTCTGCAGCGGTGCCCCGTCGCACAGCAGCCACTTGCCGTTGCTCGGCGGAGCGGCCGCGCCCCACATCATCACCAGGCCGACGGGGATCACTTGATCGACGTACTGCTTGGGTGCGGCATCGAGGTTGGCGACCGGGTCACCGACCAGCTTCAGCTGGGCACGCATCGCCACGGTGCCATCGCGCTCGATGACCTCTTGGTTGATGTGCTGCTCGACCTTGGTGAAGTTGGCCTCGACCGGTTGGGCGTTCGCTGGCGTCAGGTTCTGGATGTCGTACTGAAATTGGATCTTGCTCATGTGCGCTCCCGGCGACCGATCGGCTTGATGACCACTGCGTCCACTCCCCACTTGCGTCGCGGCGTGTTCGGGGAGCGACTGAACCGCATCTGCACCGCCGAGGCGATCCCCATCGAACCGCCGCGGATCATCACCGAACCGATGTGCTCGGTGCCCCAGTTGGCACCACGCGGGTCAGCGGCACCGAGTTCGGTCCAGTCGAACCCGTGATTGGCCACGTCGTCCGCACCGCCCGCCGTCCAGTACGCCGAGCCCAGCGAAGGAATAGTGATCGTCCTGGTGCGCCGAGCGAACGTCTCGTCATAGTCGTGGAACGTCTCGATGATCACCTCGGTGTCACGCGGCACGCGCGGGCAGATCATCCGTGGCCGCTTCCACGACTTCTTCGTGTCCGGCTGATTCATGTTCATCCACGGCGTGCGGTAGAAGCTGTCGAACTCCTCGTGGTCGACCGTCTGCAACAGGTCGTCGTAGCTGTCCTCGATCGCGTCGAGGGTGACGGCGATGGCCATGTCCTTGGCCCACATGAACCCCAGCGGGAAGGTGGCGTTGACGTCGGAGCCATCGACCACCGGAGCCACTGCGCCGTGCTTCGACACGTACATCGTCCACGCGCCCTGACCGACGTCGGGATCGGCAACGAACAACGTCACCGGCCACGTCGTCGACTGGCCCGTCGCCCGGCGGGAGTGACGGCCCTTGGTCGTCGGCGCTACCGGAGGTGTGCGCTGCAGCACCGAGTCCTTGACCCACGGCGTACTGATCCACAACCGTCGCCCGGCCCAGGAGACGAACACGTTCTCGTAGGCGGTGATCTCCTCGAAGGCCGGGCTGAGGTTCTCCGACAGGTGCGTCGGTGCCTCTCCCGTGTAGCCGTAGATCCCGCCGACGTCGTTGGCCGAGTAGAAGTACACCGCCGTCTCCGACGCGGTGATCGCCGTCGAGCACGGCGCACCGATCCAGGCGGAGACCTTGGTCAGCTGCCACGACTCGCTGTCGTAGCCGTACAGCGCCCACAGGCTGTTCGTCTTGAAGATCAGCAGGTGGTCGCGGAACGACAGCAGGCCGGTGATCTTCCCGCCACCGATCTCGATGTCGAGGTAGTCCTCGTCACGCCAGGCATCGGGTCGGTTGGGATGCGACCAGCGGATGCGGTTGGGGTGGGTGGCCCCGGCCTCGAAGATGTTGCCGATGAACATGTATCCGGCGTGGCCACGGATGTGTTGGGCGGGCGGCATGACGTTGAACGTCGGTGCGTCGACCTCGGTGTACGGGCCGGGCGTCATCGTCGTCATCGACAGGTCGGCCTCGAAGCGGACCGGTGCGTTGGAGTAGCCGAGCACCGAGTACATCTGCTCGCCCCACACCGCCCAGTCGGCCATGTGCGGCTCGGCGTTGCACTGTCCGACGAGCAGCGAGGTGAACGTTCCGGACATGTCGCCACGGCACATCTGGTTGTTGTGGACGACGTACATCAGCTGCCCGGCCACACGGTTGTGCCAGAAGGCGTTGCGCGGCGTGAAGTCCATCGCCGGATCGGAGACGTCGTGGATGTCAGTGGCATTCCACCGCCGCCATCCCCGCCGAGTGGTGAACCCACCGCGCGGATCGACGTCCACGTTGAGCAGGTCGGGCGACTCGTTGGGGTCCAGCTGGAACTGGCTCTCGCGCAGGTTGAGTCCACCGACGAAGGTGGTCAGCGCAGCAGGCTGGAGGCGGTTGGCGCTCACGGGACTGGCGGCACGATCACGAAGCTCGGTCCCCACCCGGCGGGAGCGCCACCGTGCATGACGAGCGGCTTGTTGCCGACCGGCTGCATGATCGTGCGCAGCTGCTGGGTCAGGTCACGCTGCCAGCGGGCGAGGTACACGCCCTCCATCACCTCGTCCTCCTGCTGGGCATGGACGAGGGACATGGCGAAATAGCACAGGGTGACGTGCAGCCGAGGATCGAGGTCGGGGATGGACGACGCGGCGTTGTCCCACACCGGCTGGCGGTAGCCGCGCAACCTCAGGTCGACGTGCTGCTCCCGACCGGGCAGCGGCCACAGGTAGATGGCGCCCTCCCACACCGAGTAGTAGGCCGACATCCGCTCGCCCTCGCCCTCGACCGTGCCGAACATGCCCGCGGCGTTCTCGTGGACGATGGACACCAGCTTGTAGCCGCGGTCGACCTCGACGATCGACAAGATGCCGGGGATGTTGACATCCGCGGGCAGGGCGACAGCAACCTCCCCCGGCACCTTGGCGATGGTCCAGGTCGTCTCATTGCGCGGCCACTCGTTGGAGAAGGCCATCGTCCGGTCGAACGCTTCTTGGAGGTAGACGTTGAGCAACCGGTCAGGCAGGTCCGTCTCGTCGAGTTCGAGGTGATCGCGGACGTACGTCCTCAGTCCTGCGACGTCGATGACGCCACCTCCTTCTCAGTCCACGCGTTGTACACGCCTGCCTTGCGGGCGTGGAACACACACAGCCCGAGTTCCTGGATGGGGTGCGCCTTGCACGTCCCGTCCTTGCCCTTGCAGGTCACCTTCTTCGGTGGCTTGACCACCTTCTTCGGGTCCTTGTACGGCGCGGTCGACCACAGCGCGGCCGACTGGATGTGCTCGCCCGCTGATTCCGGGCGCCCGGTCGAATACACCGGATCACCACGCCAGGCGTACTGCAGCTGAACGTTCTGGCCATTGGCCAACGCTGGCTTGATGTGCGAGGAATCCTTGCTGGCGGTCACGTGCCCTCCTGTTCAGGGGCCGCTACTACACGTGTAGTAGCGGCCCCGTCATCTTGACTGTCAGGGGGTCGGGACGACGTTCGTGACCTTGAAGTTGCGCCGACGCTCGCGGGTGGTGGTGTTGCCGTAGGTCGTGATGAACGACACGCGGGCATCCAGCGTGGACCCAGCGGGCGCGCCGGGGGTGGTGCCGTTGCCGGTCGGTGCGGTACCGACCGCGCCGACACCGGAGCCGGTTGTGGCCATGCCGGTCAGGTTGGCAGTGAACGGCGACTGCTTGAAGTTGCGGTCGCTGTGGATCGTCAGCCCGACGTACTTCGAGTTCAGCCCGATGGCCCCACTCGTCGGGGCGTCCGGGTCGTAGTAGATCGGCACGTTCTTGAACATCAGGTTCTGGAACCCGAGGTTCGCCTTGTTCGTGTCGGTGTACCGGACCTGCGGGGTCAGGCTGCCCTCGTACATCTCGTAGACGTTCGCTCCGGCGAAGATCGCGTCGACGTGGTCCGAGCCACCATCGCTGGCGAGCATGAACATGCGCCGGAGGATGGCCTCCAGGTCGTCCCCGGCGATCGTCGCAGCGAACGGCAGACCGGTGATCGTGTTGCCCTTGGCGTCCTTGCCCACGCCGGTCGTGGCGTTGTACGTCGGGGAGCGCCACAGGTTCTCCAGCGTGGCGTTCGCCGGGGTGATCCCACCGGCGGGGAGATCGGAGTCGATCAGCGTGGTCAGCGGATCGAAGTCGGTCGCCTTCGGGGTCTGGCGGGTGCCGTAGAGCATCCGCACGAGGATGTCCTTCAGCGTGTTCTCGGCCTGCATCACCTTGGCTTCGAGCAGGTTGATCATCTGCTCCTTGCCGTTGTTCTGCGCCTCTTCCAGGCCGGAGATGATGATCGTGGCGAACAGCTGACGCCACGGGTACACGGCAGCGGTGATGCCGCCCTGCGGGTGGACCTGGATCTGGTCCCACGGGCCGTACGAGTCAGCCTCGCCACCACCGAGCAGGAGAGGCTCGACGATCTGGATGCCGCCGTCGGCGGTACGCACTCGGCCGTTCGACTGGAGGTACTCCAGCAGCGGGCGGGAACCGAAGATGTTGTCGGTCAACGTCTTCCGGTAGTTGTTCATCGTGGTGGACAGGAGCGTGTCCCACGAGGCGGGGAGGTTGGCGGCAATTGCCACAGGGCAGCCTTTCGGTTAGGTGCCGCCGATGTCTTTCCATGCTTGCTCGGCGGCTTCTCTGAACGTGATCGGTCCAGTCCGCTGCTGCTCCACGATGTTCCTGCTTGGTGCTCCTCGTCCCGAGGAGACCGTCTGCGTCGCAGCTGTCTTGGCTGCGGTGCGCTGACTGTTCTCTGCCGCCTGGCGTCGTTGGTGTTCCACCACGGATGCCTGGATGCGGTCGAAGGCGATCGTCTTCCAGACCATCGGCAGGGCATCGAGCCCCAGGTTGGCCTGCATCGCGGTCCCGACGACCAAACGAAGATCATCGTCGTTCAGTGCGTACTGGTTGCGGAGGTTCCCGACTGCCGCTTCCAACGCTCTGTCCGACTCACGCTGCTCGAAGCGCTGCTCCAGGGCGATTCGCGCCTGGCGTTCCTCATACAGCTGCCGCTCCAGCGGATCATCGAACTCCGGCTCAGGTTCCTGGGCCTGCTGTTGCTGATCCAACTGGTACTTCTGCGCCAGGATTGTCAGCGTGAGCGCGGGGTCCGCCTGCAGCGCTTGCTGCAGCTGGATCCCGTACTCCGCCTCCCGGCGCATCTCGGCAACCAACTGTGCCTTCCGCGTGTAGTCGGCCTCACGGCTGTAGCCACGCTGGAACTCACTGAACGGCACTTCGATCTCTTCGCCGTCGATCTTGGTCCGCACCCAGCGGTTGTCAGGATCGTCGACTTCGAGATATTGGCGAGGCGGCGCGGCGTCTTCTGCCCCGTCGATTACCTCCCCTGCGTCCGCGATGTCCCCGGCGAAACCGGGATCGACCTCAGCAGGCTGCCCGTCTAGGGCGTCTACTTCCGACACGGAGTTCCTCCTGGCGTGCTCCTGTGGTGTTCGGAGTTAATCACACGCAGGGGGGTTACGTGGGTTACTGCGGTGGCATCTGTCCCATCATCTGTGCGAGAAGTTCCGGCGGCAACGATTCCGGGCCACCCGCTGGCGGGCCTTGGGGTTGCTGTCCGAGCATCGCCATGAGCGCTTGCATGGGATCTTGGCCGGGTGGCGGACCACCCTGCGGCGGCATCCCTGGAGGACCACCACCCGCCATCGCGGCCATCTGATCCATCGGAGTCGGACCTGGCGGCGGCACCTCTCCCGGCGGGAACTGCCCTGGCGCGTCGCCTGGGGCCTGCGTCGGGGCGTTCATCGGCGGGGGCTGCTCCCCTTCCGGCGGCGGCTGCATCTGTTGTGCGCTCGGATCCCCCTCCGGGGGCGGCGCTTGCTCCGGGCGCATGACCAGCGGACCGACATCCTTGACACCGAAGCCCTTCTGCAGGACGTACATGTACAGACCGAGCGGGTTTGCCACGCCCATCTGCAGGAAAGGCATCGAAGCGTCGACCAGCTGCAGGGCGGACTGTCGCCTGAACGTCTCGTTCTGCGGCTCGGTCGATCCAGCAGCGACCTCGAAGTCGAACTCGCCGGAGATGTAGTCCTTGTCGTACGGCACCCACACCTTGCCGGGCATGGTCACCACACGGGCAACCTGCTCGCCGGTCATGAACTGCTGCATCAGGCCGATGATCCGCTCACCGATCTCCGCGAGCACCGTCTCGATCTTGGCCAGGCGATCCTGGGCTCGGCTGTTCGCCGCGTCCTGGATCATCGCCGCCTCGGTAGCGGTGCGCTTGATCGACTGCTGAGCCGCACCGCGCTGGTAGTCGGAGACGCCGGAGACGCGGTCGATGTCGTTGGTGATCAGCCCCGACTGATCGTAGAAGTCCGTCGGCGTGATCACCGCCGGGAGCGGGGCGATGACGCTGCCGGGGTTCCCGTCGGAGGTGACGGGGATCATCGTGTTGTCGATCTCGGACTCCAGGGCGAGCACACCCTGGCGGTCGAACGCATCCTTCTCGTAGAGCCACTTGCGCTGGAAGCGCTTCCTGTGGTTCATCATCTGGTTGCGCGTCTCGTTGAGTTCCAGCTGCAGCGACTCGATCTGCGCCACGTCGCCCATCGTGTAGAAGCTGTCGATCATCTCGTAGCTGCGCATCATGACGAACGGGTGGCCGAAGCCGTAGGGCATCGGCTTGGGCTTGATCAGGAACCCACCGCTGCCGTCGGTGTCCTCGCTGTCCAGGGCGAACGTGGAGACCTTGCCGCGGGTGATGTCGTAGAACTCGATGACCTCGCAGTACTGACGGCTGCCGCGGTCGGGCTGTTCGACACGGGCATCGGAGTCCCCGTCGCCAGCGATCCACCGCGACTGCATCGAGCCGTTGACCTTCTGCCTGGCGCTGGGCGAGTAGCGGCTGTCGACCTTGACGTTCTGCACCGGACGCCACACCCGCTGAGCGATCCAGCACATCTCCTTCGGGTGGCGAGCGTCGGGATCGACGAACATGTCGAAGGGACTCATCCGTTCGATGAAGGGGCGGTCGTCGTAGACGTACATCTCCGACTCGACATTGCCGTCGACGTCCTCGCGGTCGTCGATCCCGACGTCCGCCGCCGAGTCCGTCGGGCTCGACGAGGCTGGCGGATCGGTCTTCTTCTCTTCCGGCGGCTTGACGAACTTGTAGCCGGTCTTGACCCACCCGTGGCCGATGATCAACCAGTCGTTGACCGCCAGGCGGAACTCCGGCTGGTACTGGTACGTGCGCCACAGGTAGTTGAGGACTTCCTCGGTGATCACCGCCTGCGGCGCCTGCTCGGCCTTGCGTGCGTTGACCACGAACTTCGGGTTGTTCACCGCCACCGACGGAGCGATGGTGTTGATCGTCGAGAAGACGAGGTTGACGATCAGCTGGTCGCCGGGGACCTTGGCGCTGTAGTGCCGCCCGCGGTACATGTCGCAGTACCGCTGCCAGTCGTCGTCGAAGTTCTCGCTGCGCCACCGCTTCGACCGGTGGATCTCGTCGCGGTAGTACGACAGCAGGTCACGCTGGAGCATCAGAGCCTCTCGATGTTCGGGTTGCCCTTCACGTCTCCGACGTGCTCAGCGATGAACTCGGCATTGGTTCGAGCGGAGAAGTTCCGTCGCCCGGCGTTGAACCCACCGCCCTTGAACGTGAAGCCGATGCCACGGATGTGGCACGGATAGCAGGTCTTCAGGTGTCCCGAGACGGAGCGCTTCTCGCACTCCGGGCAGATCACGGCTTGACACCCAGCTGCCAGGTCGTCCCGTCCCAGTAGGCCGAGCCGGAGGGGTTGAGGAACACGTACTGGCCGGTCGTCCACGCCGCCGTCTGTCCGAGCGCACCGAGGCCACGCAGTTCGGCCAATGTGCCGGGGACGGTGCAGCCAGCCGGGGTGAAGCTGCCGGGCTTGCCCGCGGTGCAGCCTGTCGCCGTCTGACCGCTGACCCCACCGGTGCGTGGCGGCTTGGCGTCATCACCCCACACGTTGTGCGGCAAGGTGGCATAGCCCCGGCGGTACTGCCGACTGTTCTTGCGCACGTGAGCACGCCGCGTCTGGTTCTGGCGATCGAGCCGCCTGGTTCCTGCTGCCATCAGGTCACCCCGTCTTCCGAATCCAAGGTGAACCAAATGGCTCACGCAGGCCAACAGTACTTCTCGTCCGCTTCTCGGCCAGAGGTTCGTCCCCGTACAGATGACGCTCGAAGAACCCGATCGTGCCCGGACCGGGCTCCTTCTTCGGGTCGTACTCAGCCAGCCAGACGTGCTTCAGCATCTGATTGGCGATCGCCAGGCTGATCACCCGGTCATCGAACGGCGAGCCCTTCAGCTTCCCGGCGTCATCACGGACGAAGCCACGCAGTTCGGAGACCGTGGCCTTGTCATGCAGCTTCACCGACCCCTCGCGCAGGGCCATGTTCAACTCGTCGATCGCCAGCGGCTTGGTGATCTGCGTGGTGCGCCACCCGAGGATGTCGGTCGGCACCGACTTCTTGTACCTGGGTGAGCGCTGCATGTACAGCGGGTGGTAGCGCTCACGGTGCAGCGCCTTCAGCGTCGCCAGGCCGTGGTTGTTCGACTCCACCGCGACCAGGGCGTTGTTGTACAGCCGCCCCAGCGGAGCGAGGACGTGGGTGCCGAGCAGGTCCGGGTCGATCCGTCCGTGCCAGTGGGCGACCACCTCCCCGTCGCGGGCATTGATCACGTGGATGCTAGAGAAGTCACCGTGCTCCATCCCCTGGGCCGGGTCGCGTCCGATCACATAGCGTCCCTGCTCGGTGGGGAACTCCCAAACCTTCAGCGGCCCATGATGGTCTGGCTGGAAACTGAGGCCGCGGTGCTCGTTGAAGAACCCCTCAGCGATCGGATCCTGAACGACCTGCTTACGGAGCACCTCGATGGAGAAGACCGGACGACCCGACTTCAGGAATGCCTCCTCCTCATCGGACGGGTACTCCTGCGCGATCTGCCACTCGGGGAGGTCACGGACCTTGTCCTCGTACCACTGCTGATCCCTGCCGTTGACCCACCACGGGTGGAACATGGCCCGGAACCGGTTGGTCCCTGAGCGTGCCCCGACCCACAGCTGGTGGAACAGGTTGCCCTCACCGTTGGCCGTGGACAGGGTGATGACCCGACCACCGACGTCGGCCACCGGCTCGATCGAGGCCCACGCCTCCTCGCTGTTGGGCAGGTAGGCCAACTCGTCGATCACCGCCAGGTACACCGACTCACCACGGGCAGGGTCCGATGCCGACGGCAGGGACTCCATGTACGACTCGTTGGACAGTTCGATCTTCGTCTGCGTCGTGTTGACGACCGGACCGCGCTCCTTCATCCACTCGGGCAGGAAGCGGTACGTGTACTTGGCCTTGGCCAGCAGCTTGATCGCGTCGCGCTCGGTGCGGCTGAGCATGATGACGACGCGGTCCTCGTAGCCGAACGTCAGCCAGAAGCAGAACACCGAGACCAAGGTGGAGAAGCCGATCTGGCGGGCCTTGAGCATGATCGAATAGCGCGACTCCAGCCACAGCTGGGCCGACTCCTTCTGCGCGTCGAACATCTGGAACTTGATCCGGCCGCGCTCGGGGTGCTTGATGTACACGAAGTTGGCGCAGAAGTAGTCGAACGCCGTCAGCAGCGCCTTGGTGTCGTACGTCTGCGGGAAGCACTTGCGCCACTCCCGCTCCTCCAATAGCTGGTCCCAGGTGATCTGGCTCTCGTCGAGCAGGGTCACTGCGGGTTGAGGATGTTCGGTGGTGTCGGTCCGCTGAAGAACGCCTGGACGTTGCCGAGGATCATCGGGTCTGTGACCACGTTCTCGTCGCCACCGGGGTCCGGGTTCTCGGCGGTGATCGCGTAGGCGTAGGCCTGCTCGACGTCGCTGGCGACACACACCGCGTGGATCACCTCGGTCAACGGCTCACGATGCTCCTGGGCGCAGCACGCCGTGATCCGTCCGACGAGGGCTTCGTCTTGGAAGCTGGCGTTGATCGTCTTGTAGGACATGGTGTCTCCTAGAGCGTGGTCGAGAACTGGATGGTGCCAAGAGAGGTGTAGGCGTGGATGTTCTGCGCCGTGCTACCGACCCACAGACTCACGTCGCCAGTGGCGTCAACATCGACTCGACATTGCGTATCGCCGTATGCCGCGCCGGAGGTGTTGGCACCGAAGATGTAGCCGATCGGAGGACGGAACCCGACAGGCAGCGTGAACACCGTCGACCGCGTGCCGACGCCGCCGGGTGATGTCGATCGTGTGATGACCCCCCGAACCTGCACCATGTCACCGATCGAGCGATACGCCGCCGGGGTCAAGGTGCTGAGGTTCGTCCAGCCGTTGAGGAATGTCGGTGCCGTCCACGGTGTGGGTGTGTTGACCGGTGCCGGTGCGGCGCTGTAGATCACCGGGCCGACGTCCTCGACGGTGATGAGGTTGCCAGGCGGTCCCGACAGGTGAACCTTCAACGTCGCGCCGGAGTTCGACCCGGCGACGATGGTGTAGTTCGCCGTCGACCCATCACCGTTGACGTTGTACGACCAGACGGTGCTCTCGTAGCTGTTCTGGCACTGGAACCACCCCTGCTGCGACGGGGTCATGGCGGCAGCGTTCTTGAACAGGTTGGCGAGGAACGTGCCGGTGGTTGCCGTTTCCATTGCCCTGATCTGCAAGATGAACCGATAGCGCCTGCCACTGAGCAGGGTCAGGTTGCTCACCCCGCCGAGCACCAGGCCCGCCGTGACGGACGTGCCGTCGGTGATCGTCAACGCAGTTGTCTCGGTGGCGATGACGCCCCACGCGCTGTTCCATCGGGCTGTCTCGGCTGACATGCCGGACCCGATGATCGGCACCCACTGGCCACCGACCTTGGCCTTCAAAACCCCGGCCATCAGGCGACCACCGAGAAGCTGAGGTTGTTGAGCAGCAGACCCACATTGGTCGTCGGAGCGAACGCAGCGACGTTGCCGTCCACGGTGGCTTCGACGACACCGAACGCCCAGTTGCCGGAAACGACGGTGGCGGTAGCCAACGTCGTCGCCGCTGTCGGCCGGTAGCCGACCGGCAGGGTAAAGATCGGCACGCCGATCGTCCCGAGGTTGATGCGCCCGCGCAATTCCACCTTGTCACCGATCAGACGGTATTGGCAGGTCTGGTGGGGAGCGCCGGAGTTGGCCCAGCCGTTGAGCAGTGTCGGTGCCGTCCACACGCTCGACGGCTGGGCTGGCGGGTTCGACGCCAGGGATACCGGGCCGACGTCCTCGACGGTGATGAACGCCGGGAGGGTTGTGCCAGCGATGATGTCGACGGTCCCTGTCGTCATCGACGTGCGTGCCTTGCGGACGGTCGGCACCGCAGCCAGCCCGGACTCGACCACCTCGGTATTGACATGGAAGTACCAACCACCCTGCACCGTGTAGTTGCGCTGCATGAAGGTTGTGTTGGCCCCATCAGTGATGAGCGGTACGACCGTTCCAGAAACGTTGGTCACCGCGAGCCACGAGATGACCGTGCGATACTGCCGTCCGGCCACCGGCGTGAACGTGACGGTCAATCCAGTCACGTCGGTCGGAGTCGCGCCGATCCCGGTCATCCCCGCCGTGTTCACCGCCCGACCAACGACGCCCCACGCGCTGTTCCACCGTGACGTGTCCGGCTCGTACAGGTTCGGCTCGTCGGTGTCGTACCACAGTTCGGTCGTCGAGTCGGTCGGCGTGTTGGTCCCGATCCACACCTCGTCCGCAGTGGAGCCGCCACCGACGGGCACCCACGTCCCGCCGATTCGTGCCTTCAAGGTGGGCATCAGTTCTCCCTCATGTGGACGTGTCCACCCACAACTCGTAGGTCGCACCCGGATCGGTCGGCCCGACGTACACCTCGTTGTTCGCATTGGCGTCCACGTACTGCTTGGTCGCCGCCTCCAACAGCTGTGTCGGATCGGCTGGCAGGACGAGCGGGGTGAGGTACTTCTTGCTCATCCGACGACCATGATCCAGTAGTCCCCGGCTGCTGGGGCGACGGCGAAGCGGACGGTCACACTGTTGATCGTGGTGCGCTCGATGTCGCACTCGACGTCATCCATCGGCGCAGCCGCCCGATACACGGTGACTGCAACGGTGCTGGTCGCCATGTTGTGGTTGAACACGGTCGATGTCGCAGCCGCACAACCGGTGACGGCCTTCTTCAAGTAACCGAGGTTGGCCTGCATGTCCGCCGGGGTCAGGTCCTGCGGTGCCGCAGCGCTACCCGTCTGGTTGCCCTTGAACGTGAGGGCGGGCATGTTGGCCAACTTGGCGTTGGTCACCACGCTGTTGGCGATCGTCGTGGCGTTGGCCCCGGCCGTCGCGGTGACGTCGCCGGTCAGCGCGGCGCGGCTGATGCTGTCGGCGGCAACGGTGATCGACGCGTCACCGATGACGTTGAGCGTGTTGCCGCTCTGCGTCATACCGGCGCCAGCGGTGACCGTGCCACCGCCAGCGAACTGCGACCACACCAGTGCCGTCGTTCCGATGGTGATCGGAGCGTTCGTCGTACACACCCACGCCGTATCGGCGTTGACCGTGCCCTCCATGACGAACGCTGCGGCGCCCTCAGCCTCCCCAGCGGCATCGAAGTCCAGCGCCCGAGTCCAGGCACCAGACTGCGCCAACCAGATGCCGTTCTGCGATCCGGTCGTCTGGTCCTTACACAGCACGCGATCGTTCGCAGCCGGTGTCACGCCGTCAATCGCCGTCAAGCCCGACTGGGTGACGTTCGCCGTGGTGGCGATGCGCACCGCTTCCTTCCACGACAGACCGGCGGAGATGTTGTCGACGTAGGTCTTGTTCGCCGCGTCGGTGCCGTTGACCGGGGTGCCGACGTTCTGGACGGTGAACCCACCCATGTTGATCGCCGCCGTGGCGGCAGCCAGGGCGCTGAGCGGGATCGTTGAGTGCTCGGCTGCACTGTGGGCGGGGGAGCCGTGGGTGTGGTCTGAGCGGGCCACCGTGGTGGCCACGCCGTCGTTCTTGCTGATCCCGAACGTCGTCTCCGCCGGGACCGAGCCGTAGCCCACACCGGCCCCGCCCTGGGCGGCGACCCAGGTGGTGCCGTTCCACCAGTAGAGGATGTTGCCGGTCGAGTCGTAGTAGATCTGCCCCTTCACCGGAGCCGAGGGTGCGGTGCCGAGGTTCTGGACCGTGGCGTTCTGCAACTCGTTCTTGTTGAGGTTGATCGCGGTGAGGAAGCTGCGTGCCACTGGTGCCCCTAGCTGAGATACGCCGTACCGCTGAAGGCACCGCTGAAGGAGATGGTCAAGGTCGCGTTGTCGATGTGAGCCACGTCGCCTTCGACCGTCGACCCGGCCGAGTCGATCACGGTGACGTTGGGGAACCAGCCGAGGTGGTGTTCGACCATCCAGGTGGCCGACACCGTCGGCTGGGTATGGACGTAGCTCAACGTGCCGACCGTCCCGCCGCCACCGCCTCCGCTGCTGTCGTCACTATCGACCCACAGTTCGATCGTCGGATGGGCGGCGATCGGGTCGTCGGGTCCGACCCACACCTCATCGGTACCGGTACCAGTACCTCCACCGGTACCTGGGGGTCCCTGCGGTCCTGGTGGTCCCTCGGGACCGGGTGTGCCGACCGACAGTGGCACCCACTCGTCCGACCACCAGACGTAGAGGATCTGATCGGTGGTGTTGAACCACAGTTCGTAGTTCGACTGGACCGGAGCCGAGGGTCCGATGAATACTTCGTCGGCCCGCCGCCTGAGATCGAAGTCGGCACGTCGAGCGGACGGGCTGACCGTCCCCGGCTGGTATCCGTTGAACGGCATCAGGACTCCTGACGATCGAGCAACTCCTGGGCTGCGCGCGCAGCGATCATCTCCGTCAGCTGTTCATCGGTCAACTGCTTGGCGGCGGTCGACGTCACCGTGACATCCACCCGCTTCGGCTTCATCACGTCGAGCGCTTCGAGGTAGGCGCGCGCCGCCTGCACCTGGCGGGGATCAGTCCGGTCGGCTGCCGTCTCCTGCAAGGACTGCAGCACCTCCTGCACCTTGCCGGGGTTGCCGACCACTCTGCGGTAGCGGTCCTCCCACAGGCGCAGGAACGCGGCGTCATTCTTCAGTGCGCTGATCCACGTCCCCGTCTTGCCGATCTCGGTGGCCAACTCGTTCTGCGTCCGCGGTTCGCGCTCGCCCGGCGGAGTACAGAGCCACTCGACAACCCGCTGGATACGGAAGTCGTTTGGGTTCACCTGCACGGGCGAACTCTACGTTGCGGCGCGCTTCAGACAGGAGAAGCACTGGCAGTCCGCGATCGCTGGATCATGCTTGATTCGGCGAATCTTCGGCTCCTTCCCCAGGATCACTTCCTCCTCCGGTGCCAGGTCCGGGAACATCGTCATTTGGTACATCGTCCTCCGTCCAACTCAGGCCCCGCAGGACCCGTCGCACGGTCGTGCGACTGACACCCAGGGCACGACCGATCTCGACCTGCGACGCCCCGAGTTCGTGCATCTCCCACAACACTTCCACCGCCGCCTTGGTCAGCTTCGACATCCCGTGCTTCTCGCCCTTCAGCACGTTGACCGGCGGCGCGCTGGCCCGCCCCTTGGCGAGCATGTCGGCGTTGTTCTCCGCGATGGTGCCGACGCGCAGGTGATCGATCCGGTAGCACAGCGGCTGGTCGCACAGATGCAGCACCACCTGGTCCGGGCGCAGGCGCACCTCGCGAATCTGATTGAGCACCCAGCGGTGGATCTTGTCCGACTCCCACCCGGTGTGCTCGGCGTACTTGACCTTCTTCTTGCCGTACCCGTACTTGTCCACTGCCCCCTGCCACAGCCGACATGGCGTCGGCTGTGGCGTCGGAGGCGGGTAGTCCTTCAACCGTCGCTGCGGCTTCGGGTTCTTCGGTGGGACGAACGGCTTGGTCGGGATGGCCAGGCGGGTCAGTGGTTTGAGCCGCCTGATCTCGACCATCAGCCCTCGTCGATCCAGACGATGCGGGTCGCCCCTCCGTGTCCGTGGACGTGGAGGATCGAGTCGATGCCCCGCTCGTAGTGGACGATCGACGACGGCCACTGGCTGACCCAGTGGAGGACGGCGACGTCGTCAGAGAACAACACGCCCTCTGCGACGACGCCGGTCCCACTCACTCCCGTCACGTCGACGTCTCGATGCAACTCGAAGCGTCGGTGGGTCATCTTAGCCCTCGTCGTCCCACAGGTCCTTGGCCGCGATGCTGGCGGTGGGCGCCTTGTACTGCGCCCGGAACAGCTTCGGTGCGGCGAACCCACGGTTGGTCTTCTTGCCCATCCCGGAGAAGCCGACCTTCAACCAGCCGCCGACGTCGAAGCTCTTCGACCCCGACTTCTTGACGGCGTCCGCGATTGCGTCTTTCATCGACGTCCCGGCACCCTCGGCCACCTCGTAGCGCCCGCCCTTGGCGAAGATGCGCCGCAGCCCATCGTCGTTGTCGTCGGTGTGCTCGTCGGTCTGCAGCGTGACCACCAACTGCATCCGAGGGGAACCGTCAGGCCACGTCAGTGGCTCCTGGGTCTCCATGTGGGTCTGCTGGGTCTGGACAGCCTCGGTGATGATCCCCTCGACCGTGTCCCCGATCTCCTCGAACTTGGCGGCTTTGCCGTTGCCCCCGAAGAGGAATCCATTGATGTCGTCGTTGCTCATGCTTCCTGTGCTTCCTTTGCTTCCTTGGTGTGGTGGTGCGAGTTGCTGAGGGGCAACTCGCTCTTTCGCTTCCCGTTGGCCATGCCCGAGGGGACGAACGGGAGCGAATGCTGCTTCTCGACCGAGTCGAGCAGGTCGAGCAGCGTGGTCAGTTGGTCGTCGGTGGTGATCTTCTTCGGGCTGGGCAGCCCGTCAGGCCAGCGCTGCAAGAGCATGTCACGGGCCTTCGGGTACTCCCCGATCGCAGCGATGCGCTTCTTGGCCCAGTCGTACATCTGGTCGAAGACCGACGGCATCGGCATCATGTCTGGCGGCTGGATCTCCTGAGGGACCAGCACTTCACCCGCATACGGCTCCAGCAGGGAGGGCAACAGGATCTCATGCTCGTCGTATCCCAACATGCTCCCGGCCTTCCACTGCTTGTCCCACTCCTTGACGTCGTGGGCCAGCAGTGCGCCGCGCAGGCCCACGTCGATCGAACACCAGATCATCCGGCATTTGGCCTTGCCCACTGGCAGGTGGACGAGGATGGTCCAGTTCTTGTCGAGCGGCGGTGTCTCTCGGCGCTCGTTGGACTCGACGTCGTAGAAGACGCCATCGGCGTACAGGGCCATCTGGACGCAATAGCCCGGCAAGGAGAAGTCCAGCTTCGCACCGGTCTTCAGATCACCGAGGATCAGCGTGCCTGGCTGCAGCGTCGTGCCGTCCGGGGCAAGCAGCGGCTTCGTCGTGCGATAGATGCGATCGGCCGTCCCCGCCGCCCGGAACGAGTCGTTGCACATGTGTACCTCGACGAACTCACTGACGAGCCCGTAGCCGTGGAGCGTCTCGACGTAGACCCGCAGGTCGTCGGCATACGCTTCCGGCGGTTCCCACGTGTCGCTCTGATCCTCGACGCGAGCCGTCATGGCGTGCAGTGCCGTGCCCATATCGGCTGCCTCGTTGGCTGCACCCTTGTCGAGCGCCTTCTCCCGGAGGAGCTTCATCCCCTCCCGGTCACCATCCTTGATGGCCATGACTTCGGCCTGCATAGCTCGGGACCCAGCGACACCGATCATCGCCTTGCTGATCTTCCAATCATTGAGCGCGAAGGAGTTGTCCAAGACCTTGGCGTAGCCGGAGGGTCGTGAGTAGCGCAGCCACTTGCCGGGGTTGTTCGGGTCGCTGACCATCGGCGCCCCGTTGGCCCGACGGTAGTCGCCCTTCGATTCGTGTTCGTCGATCAGGTCATCAAGGTCCATCAGACCATCACCTCTCCGTTGCGCACGGCTTCACAGCCGAGTGGTGACTTCGGGCAGAAGTCGTCGAGCGCTTCGAGGCGCAAGCACTCCTTGCAGATCGGCGCGCCCCAGTTCTGCTCAGCTGCGCCGCACATGGTGACCGGCTCGCCGCAGCAGCAGACGATGTGTCCAACGTCGTCGCTCATGCCTGGGCCTCCAGGATTCGGCTGGCGTAGCGGTCGAACACCGCGACGATCGCCGCCTCGTCGATCATGCTGATCTCCCACAGCAGGCGGGCCATCGTCCGCTCGCTGCCGGTGCCCTTATCGATGTACTCACGGAAGCACTGTCTCCACAGTTCGACGGTCATGCTGGTTGTCCTGCCTGGATCTCGTTGAACACGCCGTACCTGGCGATCAGCGCCGCCTCGGCCAGACCGTCGTGCTTGACCAGCTTGAAGCGCTCGGCGTACTGAGGGAAGAGTTCACGGGCGAGGCCACGGCTGGCGGTCTTGTCCTTGCCGATCAGACCCATCTTCTTCTTCCACGCCTGCGGTCTGACGCGCACCAGGCGAAAGCGGTTGGCCGTCACCGCTCCGACGACGATGCCGGTATTGAGTCCCAGCGAAAAGCTGGCGATCGAGCCGTTGCGTGGCATCGGCTGGGTGTCCTCGACGTACACGGCATCGGGTTCCCACTCGGTGAGCAACTCGTCGATGCCCAGGCCATCAGCCCGCCCGCTATAGACCGGCATGGCCTGGACGTCATCGAGGATGCCATGACGGATGCAGGCCAGTCCACCCGTGATCCCCGGATCGATGCCGACGACGATCATCCCTCTGCCGCCTCGTCGACGTCAGAAGTCGGCACGTAGTTCCACTTGTAGTGCGCCGGGGGCCAGTCCGTCAGCTTCGGTGGTTTCCGCGGCGGGACTTTGAGCAAGACTGCTCCGATGATCACCGAGGCGTAGGACTTTCCCGTCTCGTCGCAGTAGTCGTAGATCTGCTCGCGGTACCACCGTGGAACCGGCACGTTGACCTGCACCATCTGTTCTCGGTGGTCTTTCTGCCGAGGGGCGTTCGGCCGTTGACGGATGCGTGACATACGAGTACTATATGCTATTACTAGAAGTCTGTCAAGGGGGTTCCCCTGGTCGACCACAGCGAGTAGCGTCGCCCGCACCCCCACCCCCATACATAGCGAGGAGCCGGTGGCTGTGAACCACCGGCTCCTCGAACGACATCCGTCCCTGGACCCCGGTCGGATGACCCGTATCCCCGCGAAAGGACACGTCCGTGAATCAAGATAGCAAGTGGACCTACCTGCCCCAGTGGAACGTGCTGCAACTGCACTGGCCCAACGGCAACATCCGCTACGAGGTCGATCTCGACCGCACCGAGATGGACTGGGTCGACCACCTGTCGTCGAAGCGATGGATGACGCCGGAACTCATGGCCGATCTGGAGCGCAAGATCGAGCGTCACTCATGAGCGCCAACATCGACACCGATCGACTGCTCGGCATCTACGACGCAGCGATCAAGCTGGCTCAGCGGGGATACCGGGTGTTCCCCTGCCGCTACGGCACGAAGCTGCCAGCCACGACCAATGGCTTCCACGACGCCTCCCATGACCCGCAGACGGTCAAGGCGTGGTTCGGCGGTAACCGGCTGTTCAACCTGGCCCTGGCCACCGGGCGACAGCCCAACAGGCTGAACGTGGTGGTCTTCGATCTCGACGTCAAAGGCGAGCACAACGGGATCGACAGCTGGGAACGAGCCTGCCAGGAGGGCGGGACCGATCCGTACTACGGGCTCCGGATCCACGCGACGCCGACGGGCGGGTTGCACCTGTTCATGGACGGTGGAGCGCTGGACGTCCGGTGCATGACGAACTTCCTGCCCGGTGTCGACGTCCGCGCCGACGGTGGCTACGTGCTCCTGCCGCCGTCGGTGATCCTCGACCGCGGAACGGGTGAGATCACCCAATACGCCGCCGAGTTGGGGTTGGAGGCGTGAGCCCGCTGTCGGAGATGCCGTCCTGGCTGGTCGAACGACTGGCCAAGCAGCCACCTCCGGTGCCTCAGACGCCGTCGCAGAGCCGCCATCCGTCGTCGTTGCTGCCGGACACGCCGGGGGACTGGGTGCGGGCCAATCTGGCCTGGGACGACTACCTGGTCAAGCACGGCTGGACGGGGATGCGCAACGGCTACTGGTGCAGGCCGGGCAAGAACCCACGGGACGGGCACAGCGCCGAGTTGCACCCCGACGGCAGGCTGGCGATCTGGACCGGGGAGGTGCCCGATGCGCTGCGTCAGCTGGGCAAGCAGCAGTCCGACGGGGGGATCTCGATCAGCCTCTACGACTTCATCGCCGCGTACGAGTTCGCCGGGGATCGTGCAGCGTGCGGGAGCCACGTCAGGCTGCAGATGATGCCGATGAGTGCTCAGGTACCGCCAGCAGGGTCTTCGAACTCCCTCCCGGCGGTCCCGAGCGAGCCCGATGATACGCCGACGACGCTGATCCATCCGCCCGAGTTCTGGTCCCAGCTGCCACTCCTCGCCCACATCCGGGATGCGGCGTGGTCGATGGGCGCCTGCCCCGATGCGCAGCTGCACGCCTGGCTGGCGCACTACGCCACGGCGATCCCGCCGCAGTACGGCATCCCGGCGATGGTCGGGGACGAGTCGTCGTTCGACCTGCTGACCGTCCTCGTCGGCCCATCAGGGGCGAAGAAATCGTCGACGATGCGCCGCGCCGAGCACCTCACGCCGCTGACCCAGCGCAAAGACCTGCAGATCGGCCTCGACATCAGCAGCGGCGAGGGGATCATCGACGCCTACTACGACTTGGTGGCCGATGATCCGTCGGACCCGAAATCGAAGCCGGTGCGCAAGAAGGCGTACGCCGGAATCTGCTTCAAGGTCGACGAGGGCAAGGTGATCTCCGACCTGAATCAGCGCCAGGGGACGACGCACACGTCGAGGCTGTGCACGGCGTGGTCGGGCGGGACCCTGTCGACGCCGAATGCGACGACGGAACGCAAGCGTCTCATCCAGGCGGGGACCTACAGGTTGACGGCGGTGGTCGCCGCACAGGAGAAGTACGCCGTGGCGTTCCTCACCGGGGACTCGGCATTGCAGGGGTTCGCCCAGCGCTTGTTGTGGGCCTGGTGCGTCGATCCGAACAAGCCCGATCCCGATCATCGCCCGGCAGAACCGGGTCCGCTGGGTTCCTTGGCGCCGATCCCGCCGTCGGTCGGGTACAAGCTCATGGAATACCACCCGGACATCATCCGTGAGGTGATGTGGGCGGACCACGAGATGCGCTACCCGGACCCCCTCGACGCCCACCGGATGCTGCTCACGGTCAAAGTGGCCGGAATCCTGGCATTGGCCACTGGCCAGTCGTCCGTCGGGCTGGATATGTGGGCGATCGCCCACCAGGTCGTGGCCAAGTCCGTCGAGGTCAGGTCCCACGTATTGGCTACGGCCAGGGCCACGACGCAGCGGGACTTCGTCGACATGGCGCAGCGCAAAGGGGTGGCCGCTGCGCTCCAGTCAGAGGCGCTCGACAAGCACATCCTGGGAGACACGATCGACATCATCGCGGCCAAGCTGAAGCAGCAGGACCTGACCCGAGGTGACCTGCGCAAGGCGCTGACGCCGAGCAAGAAGCCGTACGTCGACGAGGCTCTGGCTGTCCTCGAAGGGACCGGCAAGGTCGCCGGGGGCAACGGCCAGAAGTGGCATTGGAAGTAGATCGAACACTTGTTGGGGGGACGGGGGGGACGCGTCCCCCCCCCCCCTTGTGGTCGATTTGGCGTCCGTTTCCTTAAGTCCTGGTCAAACACTACTTATCCACAGGAATCTCCGCCATTTCGTAGAGGGGGGGGGGGACGACGTCCCCCCTTCGTCCCCCCCTAGGTCGAACACACGTACTACATGGCTCGACACGTCCCGAAGGTCTTCATCCACAGGGTTGTACACAGAACATACGTGCGATTCACGTCCCGACGGGTCTCATGTGGGCGGAGCAGTTCGCCTCCCCTTGAAACTTGGTATGGGGTAGGGGACCACTACTCCCGGGTCCCCTTAGGGGCTAGAGGCTAGCATATAGCTGATATACTTATGGGGTGAGATCAATGCGGCAAACGCCCCTAACTCCCACCGATAGCGGAACCGAACGTGAGTGATATGGCTCGGCTACTACACGTGTAGTAGCCACGCCCGATAAACCTCGGTCGGTAATACCCGTGCTCCTACTACACGTGT
>Ga0207694_10000320_pt1 | contig 45348 bp, 3 predicted proteins | sample KBSC34metaG_FD_184353 | JGI IMG/M metagenome (GOLD analysis project Ga0207694, IMG submission 184353) | Corn rhizosphere microbial communities from Kellogg Biological Station, Michigan, USA - KBS C3-4 metaG (SPAdes) (version 2) | ecosystem: Host-associated > Plants > Roots > Rhizosphere > Soil... | reverse complement strand
CGCGAGCTGGTGCCAGTACGCCGTGGGGGCATGGACGATGGTGATCCCCTGCGCCGCCGTCCGCCGCGCCAGCTCCAGCGGGGTGGGCACCTCGCTGCCGCGCGGGACGACGCAGGCGCCGGTGCAGAGCGGCACCAGCATCTCCTCCAGCGAGACGTCGAAGCCCGGCGCGGCGAACTGCAGCACCCGGTCGCCCGGGGCGTGCCCGTACATCGCCGCCGCCGCGCGGAAGTGCGCCGCCGCCTGCGCGTGCGCCACACCCACGCCCTTCGGCGTGCCGGTGGAGCCGGAGGTGTAGATGACGTACGCCAGCGCGGCGGCCGGGACGTCGAGCCCGAGGTCGTCCGCGTCCGCCTCTCCGTCCGCCTCCGCCGGGGAGACGATGGTCCCGGCGAAGCCCTCCAGCGCCGGCTCGCGCGTCACCAGCACGGCGGCGCCCGCGTCGGCCGCCAGCGCGGCGCGGCGGCCGGCGGGGAGCGCCGGGTCGAGCGGGAGATACGCCCCGCCCGCCTTCAGCACCGCCAGGAGCGCGACCACCAGCTCGGCCGAGCGCTCCAGCATCACCCCCACGCGCGCCTCGGGACCCACGCCGGCCGCGCGCAGCCGCCGCGCCAGCCGGTTGGCCGCCGCGTTCAGCACGGCGTAGGTGAGGCGCTCATCCTCGAAGAGCACGGCCTCCGCGTCGGGCGCGCGCGCCACCTGCGCCTCGAAGAGCACGTGCACGCACACGTCGCCCGGCGCCGCGGCCTCCGCCCGGCTCCACTCCTCCACCATCCGGCGGCGCTCGTCCTCCGCGACGATCTCCAGCCGGTCCACCCGCCGGGTTTCGTCCGCAACCATCCCCTCCAGCACGCGCCGCAGGTACCCGACGTAGCGCTCCACCGTTTCCCGCTCGAAGAGCGCGGCGGCGTACGTCAGGCTCCCCGCGATCCGCCCGCCCTGCTCCGAGAGCGTCAGCGACAGGTCGACGTTCGCCGTCACCTGCGCCTGCGCCGCCGCCTCGGCCGACGATCCCGCGGCCGAGTCACCCGACGGTCTCGCGGCCGGTCTCGCCGACCCCATCGGCGCGAGGGTGAGGCCGGGGAGCCCGTCGTCGCCGACGGGGGCGTTCTGCCAGGTGAACATCGCCTGGAAGAGCGGCGCGTGCGCCATGCTGCGCACCGGCTGCACCCGCTCCACCACCTGCTCGAAGGGGATGTCCTGGTGATGCTGCGCCCCGAGCGCGCGCTCCCTCACCCGCCCCAGCAGCTCCGCCACCGTCGGCGCGTCGGAGAGCTCCACGCGCACGGGGAGCATGTTCACGAAGAAGCCGATCAGCCCCTCGATCTCCTCCCGCCCGCGGTTCGCCGTGGGCGTGCCGACCACCACCTCGTCCTGCCCCGACAGGCGCGAAAGCAGCGCCGCCCAGCCGGCCAGCAGCGTCATGTACAGCGTGGTCCCGTGCCGCCGGGAGAGCGCCTTGAGCCCGGCCGAGAGCGCCTCGTCCAGCACCAGGCCCACGTAGGCGCCGGTGAAGTCCTGCCGCGCCGGGCGGGGGCGGTCGGCCGGGACCTCGAGCAGCTCCGGGGCGCCGGCGAGCGTCCGCGTCCAGTACTCCGCCTGCTCCTGGAGAACGTCCCCGTCCACCCAGCGCCGCTGCCACGCGGCGTAGTCGGCGTACTGCACCGGCAACGGCGGGAGCGGATCGGGCCGCCCTTCGCGGAAGGCGCCGTAGAGGGCGCCCAGCTCGCGGGTGAAGACGCCCATGCTCCACCCGTCGGAGACGATGTGGTGCATGGTGACCAGGAGCACGTGGTCGTCCTCCGCCAGCCGCGCCAGGAAGCCGCGGATCAGCGGGCCCCGCGCCAGGTCGAAGGGCGTGCGCGCGTCCTCTGCCACGAGCCGCATGAGCTCCCGCACCGCGCCGGGGCGGCCGGGCAGGTCGTGCTCCGCCAGCGCGAAGCGGCTCTCCCCGGCCGGCGCGATCCGCTGCGCGGCCACGCCGTCGCGCTCGGGGAAGGTGGTGCGCAGCGCCTCGTGCCGCTCCACGATCCGGTCCAGCGCGCGCACCAGCGCGTCGCGGTCGAGCTCGCCCTTGAGCCGCATCCGCGTCGGTACGTGGTACGCCGACCCGGTCCCCTCCATCCGGTCCATGAACCAGAGCCGCTGCTGCGCGAACGAGAGCGGCAGCGGCGCCGTGCGGTCCGCCGGCTCGATCGGCGGGAGCTCGGTGCGCGCGGCGCCGTCGATGACGCGGGCGAGATCCGCCAGCGTCGGGTGCTCGAACAGCTCCCCGAGCCCCACCTCCGCGCCCAGCACCTGCCGCACGCGCGAGATCACCCGCACCGCCAGCAGCGAGTGCCCGCCCACCTCGAAGAAGTGGTCGCGGCGGCCTGCCTGCTGCACGCCCAGCACTTCGCTCCAGATCTCCGCCAGCGCCGTTTCCGTCTCCCCCACCGGCGCCTCGTAGCCGCGCCGCGCGTAGGCGTCGCCCTCCGGCGCGGGGAGCGCCTTGCGGTCCAGCTTGCCGTTGGGCGTCAGCGGCAGGGCGTCGAGGCGTACGTACGCCGACGGCACCATGTACTCCGGCAGCCGCTCCGCCAGGTGCGCCCGCAGCGCGTCGACCGCGACGGCGTCCGAGCCCACGACGTACGCCACCAGGCGCGTGTCGCCCGGGACGTCTTCACGCGCCAGCACCGCCGCCTCGCGCACGCCCGGGCGCTCCAGCAGCCGCGCCTCGACCTCGCCCGGCTCGATGCGGAAGCCGCGGACCTTCACCTGGAAGTCGGTGCGCCCCAGGAACTCCAGAACGGCAGCAGTTTCGGCGCGCCACCGCGCCCGGTCCCCGGTACGATACAGGCGCGCGCCGGGGATGCCCGAGAAGGGGTCGGGGACGAAGCGCTCCGCCGTCAGCCCGGGCCGGTCCAGGTACCCGCGCGCCACCCCCGCGCCCCCGATGTAGAGCTCGCCGGCCACGCCCACCGGCACCGGCTCCCCCGCGCGGTCCAGCACGTAGACGCGCACGTTGCCCACGGGCGCGCCGATGCCGGGGGCGCGGCCGTCGTCGGCGCAGCGGGAGGCGGTGGCGTCGATCGTCGCCTCGGTGGGGCCGTAGAGGTTCACGACCTCCCCCACGCCCCGGGCGCGCGCCTCCGCCACCAGCGCCTCCGGGAGCGGCTCGCCGCCGCAAAACACGAGGCGGGGACGCAGCGACGCACCCTCCGGGAGCCCGCCCAGCACCGCCTGGAGGAGCGTGGGAACGAACTGGACGACCGTCACGCCGCGTTCCTCGATCACCCGCGCGATCGCGCCCGGGTCCTTCGCGGCGGCGACGGGGAGGAGCACCATCCGGGCGCCCACGGCCAGCGGCGTCCACAGCTCCCACACCGACGCGTCGAAGGAGATGGAGGTGCGCTGCAGCACGGTGTCGTCCGCGCCGATCCCGAAGGCGCCGGCCTGCCACGCGGTGTGGTTCACCAGGCTGCGGTGCGCGATCATCACCCCCTTGGGCGTGCCCGTGGAGCCGGAGGTGTAGATCACGTACGCCAGGTGGTGCGGCTCGAGCCCGCCACGCGACGGGTTGGTCGCCGGCCGGTCCGCCCACTCCGCGCCCTCCAGGTCGATCACCGGCACGTCGAGACCCGCGAACAGCGCCTCCACGCCTTCCAGCGAGCCCTGCGTGAGCACGGCCGCCGGCGCGCTGTCGCGCAGGACGTAGCGCAGCCGCTCCGCCGGATACGACGGGTCGAGCGGCACGTAGGCGCCGCCGGCCTTGAGGACGGCCAGGAGCCCGGCCATCATCTCCGGACCCCGCTCCACGCAGATCGCCACCCGCGCATCCGGCCCCACGCCGTGCGCGACCAGGTGGTGCGCCAGCCGGTTGGCGCGGGCGTTCAGCTCGGCATAGGTGAGCTCACCGTCCTCGAAGACCACCGCCACCGCGTCCGGCGCGCGCGCCGCCCGCGCCTCGAAGAGCTGGTGGACGCACAGCTCGCGCGGATAATCGGCCTCCGTGCGGTTCCACTCCTCCACGACGAGTCGCCGCTCGTCTTCCGAGAGCAGCTCGAGCCGCTCGACCGCCTGCGCGTCGTCGGCGGCGAACGCCTCCAGCACCCGGCGCAGGTACGCCAGGTGACGCTCGACGGTGGCTCTCTCGAAGAGCGCCGTGGCGTACGTGAGGCTCCCCACGATGCGCCCGCCCGCCTCTCCCAGCGTGAGTGACAGGTCGAACTTCGCCGTCACCTGCGACGCCGCGCCCACGCCTCCCAGCCTGAGGCCGGGGAGCTCCAGCCGCCCCTCCGACGCGCTCTGCCAGCCGAACATCACCTGGAAGAGCGGCGTGTGCGCCAGGCTGCGCGCGGGCTGCACCAGCTCCACCACCTGCTCGAAGGGGATGTCCTGGTGGTGCTGCGCCTCCAGCGCCCGCTGCTTCACCTGCTCCAGCAGCCCGGCCACCGTGGGCCGCTCCGAGAGGTCCACGCGCAACGCGAGCGTGTTGACGAAGAAGCCGATCAGCCCCTCGATCTCGGTGCGGCCGCGGTTCGCGGTGGGCGTGCCCACCACCACGTCCTCCTGCCCCGACAGGCGCGCCAGCACCGCCGCCCACCCCGCCAGCAGCGTCATGAACAGCGTGGTGCCGCGGCGTTGAGTAAGCGCCTTCAGCCCCGCCGTGAGCGCCTCGCCCAGGTCGATCCCCAGCGTGCCGCCGGCATGGTCCTGCCGCGCCGGACGCGGATGGTCGGTGGGGAGCTCCAGCAGCTCGGGCGCGCCGGCGAGCGTCTGCGTCCAGTACTCCGCCTGCGCCTGGAGAACCTCCCCGTCCACCCAGCGCCGCTGCCACGCCGCGTAGTCCGCGTACTGCACCGGCAGCGGCGGCAGGGGATCGGGCCGCCCCTCGCGGAAGGCGCCGTAGAGCACGCTCAGCTCGCGGGTGAACACCCCCATGCTCCAGCCGTCGGAGACGATGTGGTGCATCGTCACCAGCAGCACGTGGTCGTCCTCCGCCAGCCGGATCAGCCGGCCGCGGATCAGCGGACCCCGCGCCAGGTCGAACGGCGTGCTCGCTTCCTCGGCGACCAGGCGGCGCAGCTCGGACTCCGCCTCGGGATGGCCGACCAGGTCGTGCACGGCGAGATGGAACCGGCTCTCCTCCACCGGGGCGACCCGCTGCACGGGCACGCCGTCGCGCGCGGGGAAGCTGGTGCGCAGCGCCTCGTGCCGCGCCACGATCCGGTCCAGCGCGCGCGCCAGCGCCTCGCGGTCCAGCTCGCCCTGCAGGCGCAGCCGGGTGGGGACGTGGTAGGCCGCCCCGGCGCCGTCCATGTGGTCCAGGAACCAGAGCCGCTGCTGCGCGAAGGAGAGCGCCAGCGCGCCGCTCCGCTCCACCGGCTCGATCGGCGGCAGCTCGGTGCGCGCGGCGTCGTCGATGGCCCGCGCGAAGTCCGCCAGCGCCGGGCGCTCGAAGAGGTCGCCGATCCCCACCTCCGCGCCCAGCACCTGCCGCACGCGCGAGATCACGCGGACCGCCAGCAGCGAGTGCCCGCCCAACTCGAAGAAGTGATCCCAGCGCCCCACCCGCTCCACGCCCAGGAGCCCGGACCAGATCTCCGCCAGCGCGGCTTCCGTCTCCCCCACCGGGGCCTCGTAGCCGCGCCGCGCGAACGCGTCGCCTTCGGGCGCGGGGAGCGCCTTGCGGTCCACCTTGCCGTTGGGCGTGAGCGGCAGCACCTCCAGGCGCACGTACGCCGCCGGCACCATGTACTCCGGCAGCCGCTTCGACAGGTATGCCCGCAGCGCGTCGGCCGCGACGGAGTCCGGGCCCACGACGTACGCCACCAGGCGCGTGTCGCCGGGGCTGTCCTCGCGCGCCACGACCACCGCCTCGCGCACCTCGGGGTGCTCGGCCAGACGGCCCTCGATCTCCCCCAGCTCGATGCGGAAGCCGCGGACCTTCACCTGGAAGTCGTTGCGGCCCAGGTACTCCAGAACGGCAGTGCGGGAGTGCGGAGGTGCGGGAGTGCGTTGGCCCTCGCGCGGATCCAGCGCACTTCCGCACTCCCGCACTTCCGCACTCGCAGTTTCCTTCCAGCGCGCCAGGTCTCCCGTGCGGTACAGGCGCGCGCCGGGCTCCCTGCCGAACGGGTCGGGGACGAAGCGCTCCGCCGTCAGGGCGGGACGGTTCAGGTAGCCGCGCGCGAGCTGCACGCCGCCGACGTGGATCTCGCCCGGCACGCCCACCGGCGTGGGCTCGCCGCGCCCGTCGAGCACGTAGATACGCGAGTTCGCGATCGCACGGCCGATCGGCACCGACACGCCGCGATCGCGCTCCGCGTCGAAGCGGTGGATCATGCAGCCGACGGTGGTCTCGGTGGGGCCGTACTCGTTGTAGATCTCGACCCCGCCCAGCGCGCGCCGGGCGGACTCCGCGACGAGCACCTTCAGGTCCTCGCCGCCCACCACGAGCCTGCCGAGACGGCGCGTCGCGGCGCCGCCCGGCTGCAGCAGCGCGAGGTGCGCCGGCGTCAGCTTGGCGGCATCCACGCGATCCTCCTCGATCACGCGCAGCACGGCCAGGTCGCCGCCCTCCCCCTCGCGGTACACCACGATCGTCCCGCCCGTGGCCAGGGGAACGAAGACGGAGGTGACCGTCAGGTCGAAGGCGATCGACGAGTACAGCGGGAACGTGCACGGAGCGCCATCGGCGTAGGCAGCCGCGGCCCAGGTGGTGTAGTGCACCACGCCGCGGTGCGGGACCATCACGCCCTTGGGGCGGCCGGTGGAGCCCGAGGTGTAGATCACGTACGCCGTGTGCCCGGGGTCGAGCCCGGCGCGCGCCGGGTTCGTCTCCGGCTGATCCGCCCACGCGCCGGCGTCGGTGTCCAGGCGGAGGAGCGGGAGATCGAGATCGTCGAACCGCCCCCGCAGCGACGCCTGCGTTAGCAGCAGCGCCGGCGTGCTGTCGGCGAGCATGTAGCGCAGCCGCTCGTCGGGATACGCCGGGTCCAGCGGCACGTACGCGCCGCCCGCCTTCAGCACCGCGAGCAGCGCCACCACCATCTCCAGGCTGCGCTCCATGCACAGCCCCACCCGGACGTCGGGGCCCACGCCGCGCGCGGCCAGGTGGTGCGCCAGGCGGTTGGCGCGGGCGTTCAGCTCCGCGTAGGTCAGCGAGAGATCCTCGAAGACCGCGGCCACCGCGCCGGGCGTGCGCTCCACCTGCGCCTCGAAGGGGTGGTGGATGCACAGCTCGCGCGGATACTCGGCGTCGGTCGCGTTCCACGCCTCCACGACGAGTCGCCGCTCGTCCTCCGACAGCAGCGGGAGCGCGTCCACGGCCCGGCGGTCGTCGGCGACCATCGCCTCCAGCACCCGGCGCAGGTAGCCCAGGTGGCGCTCGACGGTGGCTCGCTCGAAGAGCGCCGTGGCATAGACCACGCTCCCCACGATGCGCCCGCCCGCCTCTCCCAGCGTGAGCGACAGGTCGAACTTCGCCGCCGCCTGCGACGCCGCGCCCGCGCCCACGCCCCCCAGCCTGAGGCCGGGGAGCTCCAGCCCGCCCTCCGACGCGTTCTGCCAGGTGAACATCACCTGGAAGAGCGGCGTGTGCGCCATGCTGCGCGCGGGCTGCACCCGCTCCACCACCTGCTCGAAGGGGATGTCCTGGTGGTGCTGCGCCTCCAGCGCCCGCTGCTTCACCTGCTCCAGCAGCCCGGCGACGGAGGGCGAGCCGCCGAGCTCGATCCGCAGCGCGAGCGTGTTGACGAAGAAGCCGATCAGCCCCTCGATCTCGGTGCGGCCGCGGTTGGCGGTGGGGGTGCCGACGACCACGTCCTCCTGGCCCGAGAGCCGGCTCAGCACCGCGGCCCAGCCGGCCAGCAGCGTCATGAACGGCGTGGTGCCGTGTCGCTGGCCGAGCGCCTTCAGCCCCGCCGTGAGCGCCTCGCCCAGGTCGATCCCCACCGTGCCGCCGGCATGGTCCTGCCGCGCCGGACGCGGATGGTCGGCGGGGAGCTCCAGCAGCGCCGGCGCGCCGCCGAGCGTCTCCTTCCAGTACTCCGCCTGCGCCTGGAGAACGTCGCCGTCCACCCAGCGCCGCTGCCACGCCGCGTAGTCCGCGTACTGCACCGGCAGCGGCGGCAGGGGATCGGGCCGCCCCTCGCGGAAGGCGCCGTAGAGCACGCTCAGCTCGCGGGTGAACACCCCCATGCTCCACCCGTCGGAGACGATGTGGTGCATGGTGACGAGCAGCACGTGGTCGTCTTCGGCCATGCGCACGAGCTGCCCGCGGATCAGCGGCCCCTGCGCCAGGTCGAACGGCGCGCGCGCTTCCTCGGCGACCAGGCGGCGCAGCTCGGACTCCGCGTCGGGATTGCCGCCCAGGTCGTGCCCGGCGAGATGGAACCGGCTCTCCTCCACCGGGGCGATCCGCTGCGCGGGCACGCCGTCGCGCGCGGGGAAGGTGGTGCGCAGCGCCTCATGCCGCGCCACGATCCTGTCCAGCGCGCGCGCCAGCGCCTCCCGGTCCAGCTCGCCCCGCAGGCGCATCCGGGTGGGGATGTGGTAGGCCGCCCCGGCGCCGTCCATGTGGTCGAGGAACCAGAGCCGCTGCTGCGCGAAGGAGAGCGCCAGCGCCCCGCTCCGCTCCACCGGCTCGATCGGCGGGAGCTCGGTGCGCGCCGCGTCGTCGATGGCCCGCGCGAGATCCGCCAGCACCGGGTGCTCGAACAGGTCGCCGATCCCCACCTCCGCGCCCAGCACCTGGCGCACGCGCGAGATCACGCGGACGGCCAGCAGGGAGTGCCCGCCGAGCTCGAAGAAGTGGTCGCGCCGGCCCACCCGCTCCACCCGCAGCACCTCCGACCAGATCTCCGCCAGCGCCGCTTCCGTCTCGCCCGCCGGGGCCTCGTAGGCGCGCGTGACGTACGCGCCGTCCTCGGGGGCGGGGAGCGCGCGGCGGTCCACCTTCCTGCCGGGGGTCAGCGGCCACGCCTCGAGCCGCACGTACGCTGCGGGGACCATGTACGCCGGGAGCCGCCGCGACAGGTGGTCGCGGAGCGCCTCGGCCCCCGCGTCCTCTCCCACGTGGTAGGCGACGAGCCGCCTCTCGCCCGACGCGTCCTCGCGCGCCAGGACCATCGCCTCGCGCACCCCCGGGTGCTCCGCCAGCCGCGCCTCGATCTCCCCCAGCTCGATGCGGAAGCCGCGGATCTTCACCTGGAAGTCGTTGCGCCCCACGAACTCGATGGTGCCGTCCGCGCGCCACCGCCCCAGGTCGCCCGTCCGGTACAGCCGCGCCCCGGGCTCGCCGCCGAAGGGGTCGGGGACGAACCGCTCCGCCGTCAGCCCCGGCCGGCCCAGGTAGCCGCGCGCGACCTGCCCGCCGCCGACGTGGATCTCGCCGATCCCCCCCACCGGCGCCGGCTGGCCGAGCGCGTCCAGGAGGTACGCGCGGGTGTTGGGAACCGGCCGCCCGATCGAGCGCCAGGTGGACGGATCCCCCGTCACCTCGCGGGCGGTGGCGTTGACGGTGGCCTCGGTGGGGCCGTAGCCGTTCAGCAGCCGCGGCCGGTGCCCGCCGGCCGCGAACCACGCCGACAGCGCCGACGCCTCCACCGCCTCGCCGCCGATGAACACCAGGCGCACGCAGGGGGGAACCGGCCGGGCCGTGTCCGCCGCCAGCAGCTGCCAGAAGCGGGTCGGCAGGTCCATCACGGTGATCCCGTGCGCCTCGCACCGCGCCCAGAAGGCGCCGGCGTCGTCCACCCACTCCTCGCCGCGCAGCACCAGCGTGGCCCCCGAGAGGAGGGCGCCGAAGATCTCCTCGACCGAGGCGTCGAAGGTGACGGAGGCGAACTGGAGCGACCGCTCTCCGGGGCCGAGCCCCAGGAGCGCGGCGACCGCGGCCACCTGCTGGCAGACGGAGTGGTGCTCCACCATCACGCCCTTGGCGCGGCCGGTGGAGCCCGAGGTGTAGATGAGGTAAGCCAGGTTCCGCGGCGTCACCCCCGTGCCCCCGGGGTTGGTCTCCGGCTCGTCCGCCCACCACGGCTCGTCCGCGTCCAGGGCGAGCAGGGGGACGCCCGGCGACGCGAAGCGCCCGGCCGTGGCCGCCTGCACCAGCAGCGCCGCGGGCGCGCTGTCTTCCAGCACGTGGCGCAGCCGCTCGTCGGGGTAGGCCGGGTCCAGCGGCACGTATCCCCCGCCCGCCTTCAGCACCGCCAGGAGCGCCGCCACCAGCTCCGGGCCGCGCTCCAGGCAGACCGCCACCCGCGCGTCGGGGCCCACGCCCAGGGCGCGGAGGCGGTGCGCCAGCCGGTTGGCGCGCGCGTTCAGCTGGGCGTACGTCAGCTCCCGCTCCCCGTGGACCACGGCGACGGCGCCGGGCGCGCGTACCGCCCATTCCTCGAACCATTCGTGGACGCAGAGGCCGGACGGGTACGCCGCGCCGGTGGCGTTCCACTCTTCCACGACGAGCCGCCGCTCGGCCTCGGGGAGGAGGTCGAGCCGCTCCACCCGCCGGCCGTCGTCGGCCACGAACGCCTCCAGCACCCGGCGCAGGTACACCAGGTGGCGCTCGACGGTGGCCCGGTCGAAGAGCGCGGTGGCGTACTCCACGCTCCCGACGATGCGCCCGTTCACCTCTCCCATCGAGAGCGACAGGTCGAACTTCGCCGTCACCTGCTGCGCCGCCGCGCTCGCGCCCACGCCCCCCAGCGTGAGGCCGGGGAGCTCCAGCCGCCCCCCCGACGCGCTCTGCCAGTCGAACATCACCTGGAAGAGCGGCGTGTGCGCCAGGCTGCGCACCGGCTGCACCCGCTCCACCACCTGCTCGAAGGGGATGTCCTGGTGGTGCTGGGCCTCCAGCGCCCGCTCCCGCACCCGCTCCAGCAGGTCGGAGACGGAGGGCGAGCCGCCGAGCTCGATGCGCAGCGCCAGCGTGTTCACGAAGAAGCCGATCAGCCCCTCGATCTCGCGGCGGCCGCGGTTCGCCGTGGGCGTGCCGACCACCACGTCGTCCTGCCCCGACAGCCGGCCCAGCACCGCCGCCCACCCGGCCAGCAGCGTCATGTACAGCGTGGTCCCGTGCCGCTGCGAGAGCGCCCTGAGCCCCGCGGAAAGCGCGTCGCCCAGGTCGATCCCCACGGTGGCCCCGGCGTGGTCCTGCCGCGGCGGACGCGGGCGGTCGGTGGGCAGCTCCAGCAGCTCCGGCGCGCCGGCCAGCGCCCGCGTCCAGTACTCCGCCTGCTCCCGCAGCACGTCGCCGTCCACCCAGCGCCGCTGCCACGCGGCGTAGTCGGCGTACTGCACCGGCAGCGGCGGGAGGGGATCGGGCTCGCCGCGGCTGAAGGCGCCGTAGAGCGTGCTCAGCTCGTTCGTCAGCACGCCGGACGACCAGCCGTCGGAGACGATGTGATGCATCGTCAGCAGCAGCACGTGGTCGTCGTCCGCCAGCCGGATCAGCCGGGCGCGGAACAGCGGACCGCGCTCCAGGTCGAAGGGGGCGCGCGCCTCCTCGCCGATCAGGCGGCGCAGCTCCGGCTCGGCCGCGGGATGGGCGGAGAGGTCGTCCCGGGCCAGCTGGAACCCGCCCTCCCCGGCGGGGGCGATCCGCTGCTCCGGCTCGCCGCCGGCGGCGGTGTGGAAGGTGGTGCGCAGCGCCTCGTGCCGCGCGACGATCCGGTCGAGCGCGCGGGCCAGCGCGTCCGCGTCCAGGTCGCCCCGCAGGCGCAGCCGCTTGGGGATGTGGTACGTGCTCCCCATCCCCCCCATCTGCTCCAGGAACCAGAGGCGCTGCTGGGCGAAGGAGAGCGGAAGGGGGCCGGTGCGCTCCACCGGCTCGATGGGCGGCAGCTCCGCGCGCCCCGCCTGCTCCATTCCCCGCGCGAAGTCCGCCAGCACCGGCCGCACGAACACGTCGCGCAGGGCGGCCTGCACCCCCAGCGTCTGCCGCACGCGGGAGATCACCCGCACCGCCAGGAGCGAGTGGCCGCCCAGCTCGAAGAAGTCGTCGTGCCGGCCGACGCGGTCGACGCCCAGCACCTCGGACCAGATCGCCGCCACCGCCTCCTCGGCCTCGCCGAGCGGCGCCTCGAAGGCGCGCTGGGCATACGCCTCGCCGCCGGGCGCGGGGAGCGCCTTGCGGTCGACCTTGCCGTTCGGCGTCAGCGGCAGCGCCTCCAGCCGCACGTACGCCGCGGGGACCATGTGCTCCGGGAGAGCGGTGGAGAGATGCCCGCGCAGCGCCTCCGCCTCCACCGCGTCGCCGACGTAGTAGGCCACCAGCCGCCCGTCGCCCGGCGCATCCTCGCGGGCGATGACGACGGCGTCGCGCACTTCCGCGTGCTGCCGCAGCCGCGCCTCGATCTCCCCCAGCTCGATGCGGAAGCCGCGCACCTTCACCTGGTGGTCGACGCGTCCCAGGTACTCCAGAACGGCAGTGCGGGAGTGCGGGAGTGCGGGAGTGCGTTGGCCCTCGCGCGAATCCAGCGCACTTCCGCACTCACGCACTTCCGCACCCGCGGTTTCCTTCCAGCGCACGCGGTCGCCGCTGCGGTACATCCGGTTGCCGGGCTCGCCCGAGAACGGATCGGGGAGATACTTCTCCGCCGTCAGCGCGGGCCGGCCCAGGTAGCCGCGGGAAACGCCGACGCCGCCCACGTACAGCTCGCCGGCGACGCCGGTGGGGACCGGGTTGCCGTGCGCGTCCAGCAGGTAGACGCGTACGTTGGCGATCGGGCGTCCCAGGTTGACGCGGTCCGGATCCGCCACGCGCGCCACGGTGGTGTTCACCGTGGCCTCGGTGGGGCCGTAGTGGTTCCAGATCGGCACGCCGGGGAAGCGCGCGAGGGTGCGCCGGACCAGCTCCGGCGACAGCGCCTCGCCGCCGAGGAGCACGGCCCGCAGGTCGCCGGGGACCGCATGCGCTCCAGACTCGATCGCGTCCAGCACCGCGCTCCACAGCGACGGCACCCCGCCGAAGGAGACCCGCTCCCGGCTCGCGAGCGCGTCCAGGATCGCGACCGGATCGGTGACGACTTCCTCCGGGAGCACCCACACCGCTTCACCGCGCAGGAGCGGCGGGTAGAGCTGCCGCACGTGCGCGTCGAACGAGAGCCGGCTCACCATCGGCAGCGCGAAGCCCTCGCCCAGGATCTCCCGGTCGAAGAAGGCCAGGTAGTTCGACAGGCCGCCGTGCTCGATCAGCACCCCCTTGGGCTCGCCGGTGGAGCCGGAGGTGTAGATGACGTAGGCGAGGTTCTCCGGCGCGACGCGGACCGCGGGCGCGTCGGCGCTCTCGCGCGCGATCGCCTCCGCGTCGGCGTCCAGCCGCACCGTCGCGCCGCTCCACCCGGCGAGGCGCCCGGCCAGCGACGCGCGCGTCACCAGGGCGCCCGCCTCCGCGTCGCGGAGCATGTAGAGGAGCCGCTCGTCGGGATACGACGGGTCCAGCGCCACGTACGCGGCGCCCGCCTTGAGGATGGCGAGCACGCCCACCACCGTCTCCACGCTCCGCTCCAGGAAGAGCCCGACGCGCGCGTCCGGCCCCACGCCCAGCGCCCCCAGGTGGCGCGCCAGCCGGTTGGCCCGCGCGTCCAGCTCCGCGTACGTCACCCGCTCTTCGCCGAAGATGACCGCCACCGCCTCGGGCGTCCGCGCCGCCTGCGCGGCAAAGAGCGCGTGCACGCGCGCGTACGGAACCGCGGCGCCGGTCGCGTTCCATTCCTCCACCACCAGGCGCCGCTCCGCGTCCGGGAGGAGCGGGAGCGTGTCCACCGCCTGGAGGTCGTCGGCGACGAACGCTTCCAGCACCCGGCGCAGGTAGCCCAGGTAGCGCTCGACGGTGGCCCGGTCGAAGAGCGCCGTGGCGTACGCCACGCCCCCCGCGATCCGCCCGCCCCGCTCCGCCAGGGTGAGCGACAGGTCGAACTTGGCGGTCGTCCTGGGCGAGCGCTCCGCCGGCGCCGGCGTGGGCCCCGGCAGCCGCACGCCGGGCTGCGTCGCGCCCTGCCAGCTGAACATCACCTGCACCAGCGGGCTGTACGCCAGGGTGCGGGCGGGCTGCACCAGCTCCACCACCTGCTCGAAGGGGATGTCCTGGTGGTACTGCGCCCCCAGCGCGCGCTCCTTCACCCGCGCCAGCAGCTCCGCCACGCTCGGCGAGCCGGAGAGGTCCACGCGCACCGCCAGGGTGTTGACGAAGAAGCCGATCAGCCCCTCGATCTCCTTCCGCTGCCGGTTGGCCGAGGGGGTGCCGACCACCACGTCGCGGTGGCCGGAGAGCCGGCCGAGCACCACCGCCCAGCCGGCGAGCAGCGTCATGAACAGCGTGGTCCCGTAGCGCTGCGAGAGCGCCCTGAGCCCCTCGGAAAGCGCCTCGCCCAGGTCGATCCCCACCGAGCCCCCGGCGTGGTCCTGCCGCGCCGGGCGCGGACGGTCGGTGGGGAGCTCCAGCAGCTCCGGCGCGCCGGCGAGCGTCGTCTTCCAGTACTCCGCCTGCTGCCGCAGCACCTCGCCATCCACCCACTTCCGCTGCCACGCCGCGTAGTCCGCGTACTGCACCGGGAGCGGGGGGAGGGGATCGGGCTCGCCCCGGCGGAAGGCGTCGTAGAGCGCGGTCACCTCGCGGGTGAACACCCCCATGCTCCACTCGTCGGAGACGATGTGGTGCATGGTGACGAGGAGGAGGTGGTCGTCCGGCGCCAGCCGGATCAGCGCGCCGCGGATCAGCGGCCCGCGCTCCAGGTCGAACGGGGCGCCGACTTCGTCGGCCATCAGCCGGCTCAGCTCCGCCGCGACTTCCGGGCGTCCGGCGAGGTCGTGGTCCACCAGCCGGAAGGTGCCCTGCTCCGCCGGGAGCACCCGCTGCACCGGCTCGCCGTCCACCTGGGTGAAGGTGGTGCGCAGCGCCTCGTGGCGGGCCAGCGTCCGCTCCAGCGCGCGGACCAGCGCCTCCCGGTCGAGCGCGCCCCGCAGGTGCAGCCGGGTGGTGACGTGGTACGCGGCCCCCGCGGTCCCCAGCTGCTCCAGGAACCAGAGCCGCTGCTGCGCGAACGAGAGCGCGAGCGTACCGCCGCGCTCCACCGGCTCGATGGGCGCCGTCGCCGGGCCGCGCTGGAGCCTGGCGGCCCGGGCGAGCTTCAGCAGTCTTTCCGCGTCGGTAGCCGACGGAGTCAACGTCATGGTGCGAAAACGCTGGTCGCGGTGAGCGGGCCGGCCGGGCCCCGCCGGAATCGTGTCGGGCGGCGAAGCGGGCCCGTCCGGCCCCGCTTCGCCGCGCCCCGGGGGATCACCCCGGGGTGGAATCGTCGTCGAGCAGCGCGCCCAGGCGCGCGAGCTCCTCGGGGTCGAACCCGGCGAGCTGCACCTGGACGAGATGCTGGGCGAGCGTGGAGAGCACCGAGTTCTCGAAGACGTCGCGCAGCGTGACGTCCACCTCCAGGCTCTGCTGGATCTGCATCGCCAGCCGGGTGGCCAGCAGCGAGTGGCCCCCCAGCTCGAAGAAGTCGTCGTGCCGCCCGATCCGCTCCACCCCCAGCAGCTCCGACCAGATCTCCGCCAGCGCCTGCTCCGTCTCGCCCAGCGGCGCCTCGTAGCCGCGCCGCGCGTAGGCGTCTCCCTCGGGCGCGGGGAGGGCGCCCCGGTCCAGCTTTCCGCTCGGGGTCAGCGGCAGCGCGTCGAGGCGCACGTACGCGGCCGGCATCATGTGCTCGGGGAGCCGCTCGCCCAGGTGCGCGCGCAGCGCTTCGGCCTCGACGGGCTCGCCGACGTAGTAGGCCACCAGCCGCCGGTCGCCTGCCGCGTCCCCGCGCGCGTCCACCACGGCCTCGCGCACGCCCTCGTGCTCCGCCAGCCGCGCCTCGATCTCGCCCAGCTCGATGCGGAAGCCGCGGATCTTCACCTGCTGGTCGTTGCGCCCCAGGTACTCGATGGTCCCGTCCGGCAGCCACCGCCCCAGGTCGCCCGTCCGGTACAGCCGCGCCTCCGGGTCGGCCGAGAACGGATCGCGCACGAAGCGCTCGGCCGTCAGCTCGGGCCTGTTCAGGTAGCCGCGCGCCACCCCCGCCCCGCCCACGTACAGCTCGCCGGTGACGCCGACCGGCACCGGCAGCCCTCGCGCATCCAGGATGTAGGTCGTCAGGTCGGGGATGCGGACGCCGATGGGGCTCGGCCCGGGGCGCTCCGCGTCGGCCGCCACGATCGGCCGATAGGTCACGTGCACGGTGGTCTCGGTGATCCCGTACATGTTGACCAGCCGCGTCCGCCGATCGTCGTTCCGCTCGAACCAGGGGCGGAGCGTCGCCAGCTCCAACGCCTCGCCGCCGAAGATCACGTAGCGCAGCCGGTGCTCCGCGCCGCTCGCCGCCTGCGCGGTGATCAGCTGGCGGAAGGCGCTCGGCGTCTGGTTGAGGACGGTCACGCCCTCGCTGCAGAGGAGCGCGTAGAAGTCCTCCGGCGAGCGCGCCGTCTCCCGCGGGACGACGACCAGGCGCCCGCCGTACAGCAGCGCGCCCCAGATCTCCCAGACCGAGAAGTCGAAGGCGAAGGAGTGGAAGAGCGTCCACACGTCGTCCGGCCCGAAGCCGAACCACACGTCGGTCGCGCTGAACAGCCGCGCCACGTTGCGGTGCTCGACCATCACCCCCTTCGGCTGCCCCGTCGACCCCGAGGTGTAGATGACGTACGCCAGGTGCTCCGGCGCCACGTCCGCGCGATCCGGATTCGTTTCCGGCAGATCAGCCCACTGCGCCGCGTCGGCGTCGAGCGCCAGGACGGGGACGTCGAGATCCGCGAAGCGCTCGCGCAGCGTGGCCTGCGTCAGCAGGAGCGCCGGGCGGGAATCGGCCAGCGTGTAGCGCAGCCGGTCCTCCGGATACGCGGGATCGAGGGGGACGTAGCCGCCGCCCGCCTTGAGCACGGCCAGCAGCCCCACGACCATCTCCATCCCCCGCTCCACGCAGATCGCCACCGGCTGGTCGGGGCCGACGCCGCGGGCGACCAGGTGGTGCGCCAGGCGGTTCGCCCGCGCGTTCAGCGCCGCGTAGGTCAGCGACTCGCCCGCGAAGACGACCGCCTCCGCGCCGGGGGTGCGCCCCACCTGCGCCTCGAACAGCGCGTGGATGCAGGCGTTCCGCGGAACCTCGGCCTCCGTCCGGTTCCATTCCTCCACCACCCGCCGCCGCTCAGCCTCGGGGAGCACGTCGAGCTCCCGCAGCGCCGTCGCGGGCGCGGCCTCCAGCGCGTCGGCCAGCCGCTCCAGCGCCCGGTGCATGAAGGCGCACACGCGCTGCGGGTCGATGGCGGCCACCGCCTGCGCCGACAGCAGGAAGCCGTCGCCCAGGTCGTCCACCCACAGCCCCACCGGGTAGTTCGTCCGCTCCTGGCCGAAGATCCCCCGGATTCCCCCCGTGGCCCGCGGCGCCTCCGCGGGCTGCGCGCGCGTCTCCCCGCCCTGCTTGCTGTGGCGGTAGTTCAGCAGCGAGGTGAAGAGGGGAGCGGGCGCCGCCACCCCGCTGCAGCGCTGCGCCAGCGCCAGCGAGGCGTGCTCGTGGCGCAGCAGCGCGGCGAGCTGCGCGTGCGTGCTCCGCACGGCCGCCGCCGCGCCCTCGTCGCCCACCCGGAGCCGCACCGGGAGCGTGTTGATGAGCATCCCCATCACGCGGTCGGCGCCCGCGCCGCCGGCCATGCGGCCGAAGAGCACGGTGCCGAAGACCACGTCGTCGCGCCCCGACACGCGCGCGAGCACCTGCGCCCAGGCCAGGTGGAAGACGCTCGCCGCGCTCACCCCCAGCGCCTGCACCCGCTCCCGCACCCTGCGGGAGAGCTCCGCGTCCACCCGCAGGCGCGCGTCGGTGATGCCGGTGCCGTCGCCGCGCGTCTCGAGCACGCCGAAGGGAACGGTCGGCTCGGTGACGTCGCCCAGGAGCTCGCGGAAGAAGCGCTCGTGCTCCTCGGGGCTCACGCCCAGCCGCGCCTGCGCCACGTAGTTGCGGTACGGCACCGCGGGCGGGAGCTCGTGCGCCCGGCCCCGCAGGTGCGCCTCGACCTCGGAGACGAGCGCCTCGAAAGCCTGGTGGTCCTGCACGAGGTGGGAGAACCACCAGAGCAGCACCCACCGGTCCTGCGCGGGGTCGGCGGCGACGAAGAGGCGCATCATGGGCGCCCGCCGGATGTCCAGCCGGCTCTCGCGCGGGTCGAAGCGCGCCCACAGCTGCGCGGCCACGTCTCCCCCCGCCGCGTCCAGCGCCACCTCCTCGACCGGGAGCACCGCCCTGCGCCAGACCACCTGCGCCGGCTCGCGCAGCCCCTCCCAGGCCACGGCCGTGCGCATGATGTCATGCCGGTCCACCACGCGCTGCAGCGCGCCCAGGAAGGCGTCCAGCCGCGCCCGGGTGTCGAAGGCCACCAGCTGCGCGTTCAGGTACGGATCGTGGCCCTCCGCCATCAGGTGGTGGAAGAAGATCCCCTCCTGCAGCGGCGCCAGCGGGTAGATGTCCTGCACGTTGGCCGCCCCGCCCGGCACCCCCGCCACGATCCGGTCGATCTCGGCCTGGCCGAGCTCCACCAGCGGCAGCATCTCGGGGGTGATCGCCTCGCACCCGGGCGGAATGGCGTTGGGGGGAACGCGCACCTCCGCGCTCACGTCGCTCACCGCCAGGGCGAACTCCCAGAGCGTGGGCGTGGTGAACAGCGCGCGCACCTCCACGTGCAGCCCGCGCCGGCGCATGCGCTCGATCAGCTTCACCGCCAGGAGCGAGTGCCCGCCCAGCTCGAAGAAGTGGTCGTGGCGCCCCACCCGCTCCACCTCCAGCACCTCCGCCCAGATCTCGGCCACGGCCCTCTCCACCTCGCCCACCGGCGCCTCGTAGCCGCGCGAGACGTAGGCGTCGCCCTCGGGCGCGGGGAGCGCCCGGCGGTCCAGCTTTCCCGTGGGGGTCAGCGGCAGGGCGTCGAGCCGCACGTACGCCGCCGGCACCATGTGCTCCGGGAGCGCCACCGAGAGGGCGGAGCGCAGCGCCTCGCTCTCCGCCGCCGCGCCGCTCTCCGCCGGCGTCCAGTACGCCACCAGCCGCTGGTCGCCCGGCACGTCTTCGCGGGCCAGGACGACGGCCTCGTTCACCCCCGGATGCTCGGCGAGGCGCGCCTCGATCTCGCCCAGCTCGATGCGGAAGCCCCGGATCTTCACCTGCTCGTCGGTGCGCCCCACGAACTCGATCCTGCCGTCCGCCGTCCACCGCCCCAGGTCGCCGGTGCGGTAGAGCCGCGCGCCGGGCTCGCCGCCGAACGGGTCGGCCACGAAGCGCTCCGCCGTGAGCTCCGGCCGGTCCAGGTACCCGCGCGCCACCCCCGCGCCGCCCACGCAGATCTCGCCCGCCGCGCCCACCGGCACCGGCTCCAGCGCCTGGTCGAGCAGGTACATCCGCATCCGCGCGATCGGCCGGCCGATCGGCACCGTCCGGGCGCCCTCGGGCACCTCCCGCACCTCTTCCGTGCAGCTCCACGCCATGATCTCGGTGGGGCCGTAGACGTGCACCAGCCGCCGCGGCCTGCCGCCCCGCAGCACGCGGCGTACGCTCTCCACCTCCACCGCCTGCCCGCCGAAGAAGAGCTCGCGCAGCGTGGAGAAGATGTCGGGCTCCTCGCGCGAGAGCAGGTTGAGCAGCGCGGTGGTCTGGTAGAGCGTGGTGATGCGCGCCTCGCGCAGCACCCGGCGGAAGGCGGCCGGCGCGAGCAGCACCTCCCTGGGGATCCCCACCAGCGTGGCCCCGCTGAGCAGCGCGCCCCAGATCTCGAAGGTCACGGCGTCGAAGCTGGGGCTCGAGGCCTGCGCCACGCGGTCGCCCGGACCCAGCGCCGCGTAGTCGGTGTCCCGCACCAGGTGCACCACCTCGTGGTGCTCCGCGGCCACGCCCTTCGGCCGCCCCGTGCTCCCGCTGGTGTAGAGCACGTAGCAGAGCTGTCCCGGCACGGCCGCGGCGCCGGGGTTCGCGTCCGGCTCGCGCGAGATGGCCTCGGCCGCCTCGTCCAGCCACACCGCCCGGGTCCCGCCGGCCGACAGCGCCTCCTCCAGGCCGGGCCCCGCACCCCGCCGGGCCAGCAGCACGGCCGCCGCGCTGTCTTCCAGCATGAAGCGCAGCCGCTCCGCCGGGTAGGCGGGGTCCAGCGGGACGTACGCCCCGCCGGCCTTGAGCACGCCCAGCATGGCCGTGATCAGCTCGGCGCCGCGCTCCAGCGCGATCGCCACGCGCGCCTCGGGCCCCACGCCGAGGCCGACGAGGTGGTGCGCCAGCCGGTTCGCCCGCCGGTTCAGCTCCGCGTAGGTGAGCTGCTCGCCCGCGAACTCCACCGCCACCGCGCCGGGCGCGCGCTCCACCTGCTGCTCGAAGAGCGCGTGGATGCACGACCCGGCCGGATACGGGGCGTCCGTGCGGTTCCACGCCTCCAGCACGCGCGCGCGCTCGTCGGCCGGCAGCAGCGCCAGCCGCTCCACCGGCCGGCTCTCGTCGGCCGCCATCTCCTCCAGCGCCCGCCGCAGGTAGCCCGCCCAGCGCTCCACCGTCTCCCGCGCGAAGAGCGACGTCGCGTAGGTCAGCCCGCCCACGATCCGCCCGTCGGCCTCCGCGAGCGTGAGCGACAGGTCGAACTTCGCCGTGGTCCGCTCCACGCCTCGCACGCCCCCCGGCTCGATCCCCGGCAGCTCCATGCCGCCCCGGGGTGCGTTCTGCCAGTCGAGCATCACCTGGAAGAGGGGGGTGTAGGCCAGCGTCCTCGCCGGGTCCACCCGCTCGACCACCTGCTCGAAGGGGATGTCCTGGTTCTGCTGCGCCTCCAGCGTCCGCCGCTTCACCTGCGCCAGCAGCTCCGCCACCGTGGGCCGCGCCGAGAGGTCCACGCGCAGCGCCAGCGTGTTGGCGAAGAAGCCGATCAGCCCCTCGATCTCCCGCCGCCCCCGGTTCGCCGTGGGGGTGCCGACCACCACCGCTTCCTGTCCCGAGAGCCGGCCGAGCACCACCGCCCACCCCGCCAGCAGCGTCATGAAGAGCGTGGTGCCGTGGCGCCGGCCGAGCGCCTTCAGCCCCGCCGTCACCGCCTCGTCCAGCTCGATCGGCAGCCGCGCGCCCGCGTGGTCCTGCTGCGGCGGCCGCGGATGGTCGGTGGGCAGCTCCAGGAGCGCCGGCGCGCCGGCCAGCGTCTTCGTCCAGTAGCCCGCCTGCCGCTCCAGCACCTCGTCTTCGACCCAGCGCCGCTGCCAGGCGGCATAGTCCGCGTACTGGATCGGCAGCTCGGGGAGCGGATCGGGCTCGCCCGCCCGGAAGGCGCCGTACAGCCCGCTCAGCTCCCGCGTCAGCACCCCCATGCTCCAGCCGTCGGCCACGATGTGGTGCATCGTGAGCAGCAGCAGGTGGTCGTCTTCCGCCAGCCGGACCAGCCGCCCGCGGATCAGCGGCCCCCGCTCCAGGTCGAAGGGGGCCGCGGCCTCCTCGGCCGTCACGCGCGCGAGCTCCCCGGGCGCGTCCGGGTGCCCGGCCAGGTCGTGCTCCACCAGGGCGAAGCGGCTCGTCGCCGGGCCGATGCGCTGCTCCGGCTCGTCGCCCTGCACCCCGAAGGTGGTGCGCAGCGCCTCGTGCCGCTCCACCAGCCGGTCGAGCGCGCGCACCAGCGCCTCCCGGTCCAGCTCGCCGCGCAGGTGCAGGCGCCCGGGGATGTGGTAGGCGCTCCCCAGGCCGCCCATCCGCTCCAGGAACCAGAGGCGCTGCTGCGCGAACGAGAGCCGCAGGCGCCCGCCGCGCTCCACCCGCTCGATGGGGGAGAGCACCGGCGGGGCCGGCTCGGGAGACGCGCTCTGTGCCAGCCTGAGGAGCTTCTTGCGCTCCTCCGTCGTGAGAGTCCGCATGCCTTCCGCGGGTTGGACGAGATGTGCGGGCGCGAGAGCCGTCGCCCGCGCCAGACGATCCGAACGCACGCTCTCCGGCACGTCGCCGCGACGGCCGGGAGCGGCGATGCTTCAGCCCGGGGCTTCGTCCCCCGGGGCGGGCTCGAGGGCCAGCTCGGCGAGCCGCGCGAGGGTCTCGGGGTCGAAGCGGGCGAGCTGCAGGTCGAGAACGTCGTCGACGAGCGTCGCGAACACGGGGTGCTCGAACACGGCGCCCAGCGGCAGCTCCACGCCCAGCGCCTGCCGCAGGTGGGACACCATCTGCACGGCCAGGAGCGAATGCCCTCCCAGCTCGAAGAAGTGGTCCCACCGCCCCACGCGCTCCACCCCGAGCACCTCGCTCCAGATCTGCGCCAGCGCCTCCTCGGTGTCGCCGGAGGGCGCCTCGTAGCCGCGCCGCGCGTAGGCGTCTCCCTCCGGCGAGGGCAGCGCCCGCCGGTCCAGCTTGGCGCTCGGCGTGAGCGGCAGCGCCTGCAGGTGGATGTACGCGGCGGGCACCATGTACTCCGGCAGCCGCTCGCCCACGTGCCGGCGCAGCGCCTCCGCCCCGGCCGCCGCATCGTCTCCCACCCAGTACGCCACCAGCCGCTGGTCGCCCGGGCGATCCTCGCGCGCCACCACCACCGCCTCGCGCACCGCCGGGTGCGCGCGCAGCCGCGCCTCGATCTCGCCCAGCTCCACGCGGAAGCCGCGCACCTTCACCTGGAAGTCGTTGCGCCCCGCGAACTCGATGACAGCAGTGCGGGAGTGCGGACGTGCGGGAACAGCAGTGCGGGAGTGCGGACGTGCGGGAGTGCGTGGGTCCCGCGCTTCATCCAGCGCACTTCCGCACTCACGCACTTCCGCACTCGTCGTTTCACGCACGTCCGCACTCGCAGTTTCGCGCCAGCGGCCCAGGTCGCCCGTGCGGTACAGCCGCGCCCCCGGCGACGCGCCGAAGGGGTCCGGGACGAAGCGCGCCGCCGTCAGCGCCGGGCGGTCCAGGTAGCCGCGCGCCACCTGCACCCCGCCGACGTGGATCTCGCCCACCACCCCCACCGGCACCGGCTCGCCCGCGCCGTCCAGGATGTAGATCCGGCTGTTGGCGATCGGCTCGCCCAGCGGCACCGACCGGCCCGCGTAGCTCGACAGGTCGCGCGCGAGCCGGTGGTACGTCACCACCCCCGAGCACTCCGTGGGGCCGTAGGCGTTCACGAACGCCGGCCGCGGCGGCGCCAGCTCCAGCAGCTTCTCCGGCCGCGTCGCCTCGCCGCCCAGGACGACGAGCCGCATGCTCGCCAGCTCGCCCTCCGGGCCCGCGTCGATGAGCGCGTGGAACGCCGTCGAGGTCAGGTTCGCCAGCGTGATCCCGCTGTCGCGGACCTGCGCGAGAATGCCGCGCGGGTCGAAGGGCTCGCGCGCCAGGTGGAGCTGCCCGCCCGAGACCAGGGGGCCGAAGAGGTTCCGCTGCGTCAGGTCGAAGGCGTAGGAGGTCGCGATCAGCACCGCATCGTGCCGCGAGATCTCGAGCTCCCGGGTGTACCAGTGGACCAGGTTCACCACGGCGCCGTGCGCGACCATCACCCCCTTGGGCTGCCCCGTGGAGCCCGAGGTGTAGGTCACGTAGGCCAGGTGCGCCGGACTCAAGGGCCCGCGCTCCGGGTTCGTCGCGGCTTCGTCCTCCCACGCCGGTGCGTCGAAGTCCAGCACCTGGAGCGCGAGGCCCTCGCTCAGCCCCTCCTCCGCGGCGAGGATGGAGGCGCGCGTCAGCAGCACCGCCGGGCGGCTGTCCGCCAGCATGTAGCGCAGCCGCTCGGCCGGGTAGCCGGGGTCCAGCGGCACGTAGGCGCCGCCGGCCTTGAGCACGGCCAGGAGCGCGACCATCATCTCCAGCCCGCGCTCCACGCAGATCCCCACCCGCGCCTCCGGCCGCACGCCCAGCGCCCGGAGGTGGTGCGCCAGCCGGTTGGCCCGCTCGTTCAGCTCCGCGTAGGTCAGCGTGCGCTCGCCGAAGACCACCGCCACCGCCCCGGGCGTGCGCTCGACCTGCGCCTCGAAGAGCTGGTGGATGCACGCGTCGCGAGGATACTCGGCCGCGGTCGCGTTCCACGCCTCCACCACCAGCCGCCGCTCCGCCTCCGGCAGCACGTCGAGCCGCCCGACGGCCCGGTCCGGCGTGGCTTCCAGCGCCTCCGCCAGCGCCTCCAGCGCCCGGTGCATCAGCGCGCACACCCGCGCCGCCCCCACCGAGGCGGGTACGTGCGCCGTCAGCCCCAGCCCCTCGCCCAGGTCGTCCACCGAGAGCTCGACCGGGTAGTTCGTCCGCGTCTCGGTGCGGAGCGGGCGCACCACGCCCGCCCCGTCCTGGGCTGCGGGCCCCGTCCGCCCCACCCGGGTGTTGTGGCGGTAGTTCAGGATGGAGGTGAACAGCGGGGCCGGGGCCTCGACGCCGCTGGAGCGCTGGGCCAGCCCCAGCGAGGCGTGCTCGTGGCGCAGCAGCTCGGCCAGCTGCCGGTGCATCCCCAGCACGCTCGCCTCCGCCCCCTCCCCGCCCACCCGCGCCCGCACCGGCAGCGTGTTCAGGAACAGCCCCATCACCCGGTCCCCGCCCTCGCCCCCCTGCATCCGGCCGAAGAGCACCGTCCCGAACACCACGTCGCCGCGCCCCGTCGCCCGCGCCAGCACCTGCCCCCAGGCCACGTGGCACACGCTCGCCAGGCTCACGCCCAGCGCCCGTGCCCGCGACCGCAGCCGGGCCTCCAGCGCCGGCTCCACCCGCCGCCGCTTCACCTCGATCCCCGATCCGTCGCTCCAGGCGTCCAGCAGGCCGAAGGGCGCCGTGGGCTCCTCCACGTCGCCCAGCAGCGCGCGGAAGAAGGCCTCGTGCTCCGCCCGGCTCACGCCCAGCCGCGCCTGCGCCACGAAGTTGCGGAAGGGGAGCGGGGCGGGAAGCTCCGCCTCCCTGCCCTGCAGGTGCGCGCGGATCTCCTCCTGCAGCACCTCCATCGAGGTGTGGTCGATGACGAGGTGATGCTCCTGGAGGAGGAGCACCCAGCGCCCTTCCGCCGCGTCGTACGCCACGCCGGCGCGCAGCAGCGGCGCCCGCCTTACGTCCAGCCGGGTGCGCCGCGGGTCGAAGCGCGCCCACAGCGCCCTGGGGGCGTCGCCCTCCGCGGCGTCCAGCTCGATCTCCTCCACCGCCAGCCGCGCCCGGCGCCACACCACCTGCACCGGCTCCGGCAGCCCCTCCCACGCCACCGCGGTGCGCAGGATGTCGTGCCGGTCGATCACGGCCTGCAGCGCGCCCAGGAACGCCTCCAGCTCCTCCCGGCGCTCGAAGCCGAAGAGGGACGACAGCAGGTACGGATCGACGTCCCGCTTCAGCAGGTGGTGGAAGAGGATCCCTTCCTGCAGCGGCGCCAGCGGGTAGATGTCCTGTACGTTCCCGACCCCGCCCTCCACGCCGGCCACGATCCGGTCGACGTCCGCCTGGCCGAGCTCCACCAGCGGCAGCATCTCCGGCGTGATCGCTTCGCACCCGGGCGGGATCGCGTTCGCGGGGACCGCCACGTCGTGGGTCTCGCCGCTCACCGCCTCCGCCAGCTCCGCGAGGACCGGGGTGGTGAACAGCGTTCCCACCTCCGCGTGCAGGCCCCGCCGCCGCATCCGCTCGACCAGCTTCACGATGAGCAGCGAGTGGCCGCCCAGCTCGAAGAAGTCGTCGCGGCGGCCCACCCGCTCCACGCCCAGCACCTCGCTCCAGATCTCCGCCAGCGCCTGCTCGATCTCCCCCCGCGGCGCCTCGTAGCCGCCCCGCGCGTAGGCGTCGCCTTCGGGCGCCGGCAGCGCCTTGCGGTCCACCTTCCCGTTCGGCGTCTGCGGATACGCCTCCATCCACACGTACGCCGCCGGCACCATGTACCCCGGCAGGCGGTCGGCGAGATGCGCCTTCAGCGCGTCCACGGCGACCGGCTCGTCGGCCAGGTAATAGGCCACCAGGCGCCGGTCGCCGGGCGCGTCCTCGCGCACGTGGACGACCGGGGCGCGCACGCCGGGGTGCTCCGCCAGCCGCGCCTCGATCTCGCCCAGCTCGATGCGGAAGCCGCGCACCTTCACCTGGAAGTCGATCCGGCCCAGGTACTCGATCTCCCCGTCGGCGCGCCGCCGCACCCGGTCCATCACCCGGTACATCCGCGCGCCCGGCGGGCCGAACGGGCAGGGGACGAAGCGCTCCGCCGTCATGCCGGGGCCACTCGCGTAGCCGCGCGACAGCCCGTCCCCGGTGAGGTAGAGCTCGCCGACGACGCCGACCGGTACCGGCTGGAGGCGCGCGTCCACCACGTACGCCCGCGTGTTCGCCACCGGCGTGCCCACCAGCATCGGGTCCGCGCCGCGCGGAACGACGTAGTAGGTGGAGTAGGTGGTGTCTTCCGTCGGGCCGTAGAGGTTGCCGACCTTCTCCACCGTCCCCAGGGCGTACAGCCCCTGCGCCAGCGCGTTCGGCAGCGCCTCGCCGCCCAGGTTCAGCGTCTTCACGCAGGGCGGGATGCCGCCGCCGCGCAGCAGCTCCTCCGCGGCGCTCGGCACCATGCTGACGTGAACGACCTCCTCGCCGAGCGTCGCCAGCTCCAGCGCGTTCTCCACCAGCACCAGCTTCCCGCCCCAGCTGAGCGTCCCGAACACCTCGGCGACGGAGACGTCGAAGTTGATGGAGGTGGAGAAGAGGACGGACGACCGCTCCTCGTCCGTGATGGTCTCCCGCAGCCAGTGCAGCAGGACCACGACGGAGGAGTGGCGGATCATCACCCCCTTCGGCCGCCCGGTGGACCCGGAGGTGAAGATGACGTGCGACAGGTTCCCGGGAAGGACGCCGCTCTCCGGCGCGTCGGCCGATTCCGCCGCGATGGCGTCGCGCTCGCGGTCGAGCAGCAGCGCGGTCGCGCCTTCCGGCAGACGGTCCGCCAGGGTGGAGTCGGTGATGACCAGCGCGACCGCGGCGTCCTGGAGCATCCAGCCCAGCCGCTCCTGCGGGTACGCCGGGTCCAGCGGCACGTACGCGCCCCCCGCGGCCAGCACGCCCAGCATCGCGGCCACCAGCTCCGGCGTGCGCGGCAGGCAGATGCCCACGCGCACCTCCGGCCCCACGCCGCGGCGCCGCAGCGCGTTCGCCAGCCGGTTCGCCCGCGCCTCCAGCTCCGCGTACGTCAGCCGCTCGCCGCGCCAGGAGAGCGCGACCGCCCCCGGCGTCCGCGCCGCCTGCGCCTGGAAGAGCTGGTGGACGCACACACCGGCCGGGTAGGGCCGCCCGGTCGCGTTCCACTCCTCCACCACCAGGCGCCGCTCGGCCTCGGGGAGCAGCTCCAGCCGGTCGACGGTCAGCGTCTCGTCGGCCGCCATCTGCTCCAGCACGCGCCGCAGGTAGCCCAGCTGCCGCTCCACCGTCTCCCGCGCGTACAGCGACGTCGCGTAGATCAGCCCGCCCGCGATCCGCCCGTCCACCTCCCCCAGCGCGAGCGACAGGTCGAACTTCGCCGTGGTCTGCTCCGCCGCCTGCACGCCGCCCAGCCGCAGCCCCGGCAGCTCCACGCCGCCGCGCGGCCCGTCGAGCCAGGAGAACACCACCTGGAAGAGCGGCGTGTGCGACAGGCTGCGCGCCGGCTGCACCAGGTCCACCACCTGCTCGAAGGGGATGTCCTGGTTCTGCTGCGCCTCCAGCGCCCGCGCCTTCACCCGGCCCAGCACCTCGGCCACCGTCGGCTGCCCCGAGAGGTCCACCCGCAGCGCCAGCGTGTTGACGAAGAAGCCGATCAGCTCCTCGATCTCCCGCCGCCCCCGGTTCGCCGTGGGCATGCCGACGACCACGTCGTCCTGCCCCGAGAGCCGGCCGAGCGCCGTGGCCCAGCCGGCGAGCAGCGTCATGAACAGCGTGGTCCCGTGCCGGCGCGAGAGCGTCTTCAGCCCCGCCGTGAGCGCCTCGTCCAGCACCAGCCGCACGGACGCGCCGAGGTGGTCCTGCCGCGAGGGACGCGGATGGTCCGTGGGCAGCTCGAGCAGCTCGGGCGCGCCGGCCAGCGTCTTCGTCCAGTAGCCCGCCTGCGCCTCCAGCACCCGGTCCCGCACCCAGCGCCGCTGCCAGGCCGCGTAGTCCGCGTACTGGATCGGCAGCGCGGGGAGCGGATCGGGGCGCCCCTCGCGGAACGCGCCGTAGAGCACGCCCAGCTCGTGGTTGAGCACCCCCATGCTCCACCCGTCGGAGACGATGTGGTGCATGGTCAGCAGGAGGACGTGGTCGTCCTCGGCCAGCCGGACCAGCCGCCCGCGGATCAGCGGCCCCCGCTCCAGGTCGAAGGGAGCCGTGGCCTCCTCGGCCATCACCCGCTCCAGCGCCTCCCCCGCCTCCCCCGCCAGGTCGTGCTCCAGCAGGTGGAAGCGGCTCGACTCGGGGGCGATCCGCTGCTCCGGCTCGCCGCCCCGCACCGAGAAGGTGGTGCGCAGCGCCTCGTGCCGCGCCACCAGCCGGTCCAGCGCGCGCACCAGCGCCTCGCGGTCCAGCGCGCCGCGCAGGCGCATGCGCCCGGGGATGTGGTAGGTGCTGCCCAGGTTCCCGAGCTGCTCGATGAACCAGAGGCGCTGCTGCGCGAACGAGAGCGGCAGCCGCGCGCCCCGGTCCGCCCGCTCGATCGCGGGGAGGTCCGCCCGCCCGGCCGCCGCCAGCGCCTCCGCCAGCTCCGTGAGCACCGGGCGCTCGAACACCAGGCCGAGCTCCACCTCCGCGCCCAGCACCTGCCGGATGCGCGAGATCACCTGGACCAGGAGCAGGGAGTGGCCGCCCAGCTCGAAGAAGTGGTCCCGGCGCCCCACCCGCTCCACGCCCAGCAGCTCGGACCAGATCCCGGCCAGCGCCTCCTCGGTCTCGCCGACGGGCGCCTCGTAGCCGCGCCGGGCGTAGGCGTCGTCCTCGGGCGCCGGGAGCGCCCGCCGGTCCACCTTCCCGTTGGGGGTGAGCGGAAGCCTCTCCAGGTGCACGTACGCCGCCGGCACCATGTACTCCGGCAGCCGCTCGCCCAGGTGCGCGCGCAGCGTGTCGGCCCCGGGCGCGCCGTCACCCGTGCAGTACGCCACCAGCCGCTTCTCGCCAGGCGCGTCCTCGCGCGCCAGGACCACGGCCTCGCGCACCTGCGGATGCTCCGCCAGCCGCGCCTCGATCTCGCCCAGCTCGATGCGGAAGCCGCGCACCTTCACCTGCGTGTCCGCCCGCCCCAGGAACTCGATCACGCCGTCCGGCCGCCAGCGGGCCAGGTCCCCGGTGCGGTAGAGCCGCGCGCCCGGCTCTCCGAAGGGATCGGGGACGAACGCCGCGGCGGTCTTCGCCCCGGCCTTCAGGTAGCCCAGGCCGACGCACACGCCGCCCAGGTAGAGCTCCCCCGTCACGCCCACCGGCACCGGCTCCAGGGCGGGGCCCAGGACGTAGGCGCGCGTGTTGGCGATCGGCCGCCCGATGGGGATGCGCCCGTTCCCGCCGCCCGTGAGCTCGTACCCGATGGAGCCGATGGTGGCCTCGGTGGGTCCGTACATGTTGAACACGCGGATCCAGGGGACGTGCGCCATGAACGCGTACGTCGCCTCCGCGTCGAGCTGCTCTCCGCTGATGATCACGGAGCGCAGCGACGCGAGCTGCCGCGGCGCCTCGTGCCCGCCGGCCAGCTGCGCGACGAACATGCGCAGGATCGACGGGACGAAGCCCCGCATCGTGACCCCCTCGTCCTCGCTGAGCCCTGCGAGGTAGACGGGGTCGCTCTCGCCGTCGGGGCGCGGGACCACGGTGCGGCCCCCGAGCGTGAGCGGCCACAGGAGCTGCACCACGGCGCCGTCGAAGACGTGCATCACCGTCTGCAGCATCACCGCCGCGCTCTCCGCGCCGAAGGTCTCCGTCATCCAGTGGAAGCGGTTGGCGACCCCGCGGTGGGCGACGACCGCCGCCTTGGGCCGTCCCGTGGAGCCCGAGGTGTAGATGGCGTACATCGGGGCCCGCCCGTCGACCCGGAGCCCGAGCGGCGCGGCGGTGCCGGGCCCCCCGACGGGGAGGAGCGGACGTCCGAGCGGCGCCTGTCCTTCCGCGGCGCCGGCGGCAACGAGCACGACGGGGGCGTCCAGCTCGTCGACCGCCGCACGCAGGCGGTCCACCGGCCAGCGCGGGTGCAGGGGAACGAACGCGGCGCCCGCCTTGAGCACGCCGAGGAACGCGACCGGCACCTCGGCGCAGCGGTCCATCAGCAGGGGCACGTAGCTTCCCGGGCCCACGCCCCGGCCGCGGAGCCGGCGGGCCAGCGCGTTGGCGCGGCCGTCGAGCTCGGCGTAGGTCAGGTGCTGGTCCTCGAACACGACGGCCACGGCGTCCGGGGTGCGCGCCGCCTGCGCCGCGACCCGCTCGTGGACGCACGTCCCCAGCGGGTACCGCGCCTCCGTCGCGTTCCACGCCTCGACCACCCGCGCGCGCTCCCCGTCGGGAAGCAGCCGCAGCGCCTCGATCCGCTGCCGGTCGTCGGCCGCCATCTGCCCGAGCACGCGCGCCAGGTAGCCCACGTAGCGCTCCACGGTGGCCCGCTCGAAGAGCGCGGTCGCGTACGTCGCGCTCCCCACGATGCGGCCGCCTACCTCCCGCAGCGACAGCGCCAGGTCGACCTTCGCGGTGGTCCGCTCCGCCCCCGGCACGGCCCCCAGCTCCAGCCCCGGCAGGCTCAGCTTGCCCTGCGGCGCGTTCTGCCAGTCGAACGCCGCCTGGAAGAGCGGGGTGTGCGACAGGCTGCGCGCCGGCTGCACCAGCTCCACCACCTGCTCGAAGGGGATGTCCTGGTTGGCCTGCGCCTCCAGCGCCCGCGCCTTCACCCGCCCCACCACCTCGGCCACCGTGGGCCGCTCCGACAGGTCGACGCGCAGCGCCAGCGTGTTGATGAAGAAGCCGACCAGCCCCTGGATCTCCGGGCGGTCCCGGTTCGCCGTCACCGTTCCCACCACCACCTCGGGCTGCCCCGAGAGCCGGCCGAGCACCGTGGCCCAGCCGGCGAGCAGCGTCATGAAGAGCGTGGCGCCGTGCCGGCGCGAGAGCTCCTTGAGCCCCGCCGCCAGCGCCTCGTCCAGGACCACGTCCAGCTCCGCGCCGGCGTGGTCCTGCCGCCGCGGGCGCGGATGGTCGGCCGGGAGCTCCAGCAGCTCGGGCGCGCCGGCCAGCGTCTTCGTCCAGTACCCCGCCTGCGCCTCCAGCACCGGGCCCTCCAGCCAGCGCCGCTGCCACGCGGCGTAGTCGGCGTACTGGATCGGCAGCGCGGGGAGCGGGTCGGGGCGGCCGGTGCGGAAGGCGGCGTAGAGCCGGCTCAGCTCGCCGACGAACACGCCCATCGACCACCCGTCGGCCACGATGTGGTGCATCGTCAGCAGGAGGAGGTGGTCGTCCCCGGCCAGCCGGACCAGGCGGCCGCGGATCAGCGGCCCCCGCTCCAGGTCGAAGGGAGCCGTGACCTCCCCGTCCATCACCCGCTCGAGCGCGTCCGCCTCCCCGGCCAGGTCGTGCTCCACCAGGTGAAAGCGGGTCGACTCCGGGCCGATCCGCTGCTCGGGCTCGCCGTTCTCCAGCCGGAAGGTGGTGCGCAGCGGCTCGTGCCGCGCCACCAGCCGGTCGAGCGCGCGCACCAGCGCCTCGCGGTCCAGCTCCCCGCGCAGGCGCAGGCGCCCGGGAACGTGGTAGGCGCTCCCCAGGCCGCCCATCCGCTCCAGGAACCAGAGGCGCTGCTGCGCGAACGAGAGCGGCAGCCGCCCGCCCCGGTCCACCGGCTCGATGGCGCGGAGCTGCGCCGAGCTCCGCGCGAGGCCGGCGGCCTTCGCCAGCCGCACGAGCGCCAGGCGTTCGGCGACGGACAGCGATTCGTCGATCGACATGGACTCCGAATGAGAAAAGGACTCCGATCCCGCGTTCCGAGCTCGTGCGTACGAAGGGACGGCGTCCCCAGGGAGCCGCCGCCCCACCACCGAGAGCCACGCCGAACCGCGCGCGGCGTGCACCGGGCCCGGCCGCCGCCGCGCCGGCGCCTTTCGCTTATGCGGGCGCGCCGAGGCTGCCGGCGAGGCGCGCGAGCTCCTCCGGGTCGAACTGGGCGAGCTGGAGCTCGAGGATCGCTTCGGCCAGCGAGGCGAGCACCGGGCGCTCGAAGAGCGTGCTCGCCTCCACCTCCACGTCCAGCACCTGCCGGATGCGCGAGATCGCCAGCACGACCAGGAGGGAGTGGCCGCCCAGCTCGAAGAAGTCGTCCCAGCGGCCCACGCGCTCCACGCTCAGCACCTCGCTCCAGATCTCCGCCAGCGCCTCCTCCACCTCCCCCTGCGGCGCCTCATAGCCGCGCCGCGCGAACGCTTCACCCTCGGGGGAGGGCAGCGCCTTCCGGTCGAGCTTCCCGCTCGGCGTCAGCGGCAGCGCCTCCAGGCGCACGAACGCGGCGGGGAGCATGTGCTCCGGCAGCCGCTCGCCCACGTGCCGGCGCAGCGCCTCCGCCCCCACCTCTTCGCCCACCCAGTACGCCACCAGCTGCGGGTCCTGCGCGTCGCCCGCGCGGGCGACCACCACGGCCTCGCGCACCGCCGGGTGCGCGCGGAGCCGCGCCTCGATCTCCCCCAGCTCGATGCGGAAGCCGCGGATCTTCACCTGGAAGTCGTTGCGCCCCAGGAACTCGATCACCCCGTCCGCGCGCCAGCGCCCCAGGTCGCCCGTGCGGTACAGCCGCGCCCCCGGCTCCCCGCCGAACGGGTCGGCCACGAAGCGCTCCGCCGTGAGCTCCGGGCGGCCCAGGTAGCCGCGCGCCACCCCGGCTCCGCCGACGTAGAGCTCGCCCGCCACCCCCACGGGCACCGGCTCGCCCGCCGGGTCGAGGAGGTAGACGCGCGCGTTGGCGATCGGGCGGCCGATGGGCGGGTTCCCGCTCTCGTCGGCCCGGCACGGGTGGACCGTCGTCCACACCGCCGCCTCGGTCGGCCCGTAGGCGTTGAGCAGCCGCCGTCCGCCCGCCCACCGCTGCACCGCCGCGGCCGGCACGGCCTCGCCCGCGAGCACCATCGTCTCCACGGACGCGAGCGCGGCGCTCTCCGGGAGGGTCGGCAGCACGGCGGGGGGAAGGGTCGCGTGCGTGATGCGCCCCTCCGTCACCGCCCGCTCCAGCGCCTCGCCCGCGAGGAGGTCCCCGCCGGGCGGCACGTGCAGCGACGCGCCCTGGCAGAGGGCCATCACCATCTCGAAGACGCAGGCGTCGAAGCTGAACGACGCGAACTGCAGCACCCGGCTGGTCTCGTCCACGCCGAGGGCCCGGGCCTGGGCCGCGACCAGGTTGGCCACGTTGCGGTGCGCGACCATCACGCCCTTGGGCGTCCCGGTCGAGCCCGAGGTGTAGATCACGTAGGCCAGGTGCCCGGGCGTCAGCCCCGCGCGCTCCGGGTTCGTCGCCGCCCGCTCCTCCCACGCGGGTGCGTCGAGCGCCAGCACCTCCGCGTCCACCCCGCCGAACAGCCCGTCCCGCGCGGCGGCGATGGAGGTCTGCGTGAGCACGACCCCCGGCGCGCTGTCCGCGAGCATGTGGCGCAGGCGCTCGGGGGGATAGCCCGGATCGAGCGGCACGTAGGCGCCGCCCGCCTTGAGCACCCCCAGCACGCCGACCACCATCTCCGGCGAGCGCTCCACGCAGACGGCCACCCGCGCGTCCGGTCCCACCCCCCGCGCCCGGAGGTGGTGCGCCAGGCGGTTGGCCCGCTCGTTCAGCTCCGCGTAGGTCAGCTCCGTGCCGCCGCACACCACCGCCACCGCGCCGGGCGCGCGCGCCGCCTGCGCCTCGAAGAGCTCGTGCATGCACGCGTCGCGCGGAAACTCGGCCTCCGTCGCGTTCCACGCCTCCACGACGCGATGCCGCTCCGCCGCCGGGAGCACGTCGAGCGTCGCGACGGCCCGCTCCGGCGCCGCCTCCAGCGCCTCCACCAGCGCCTCCAGCGCCCGGTGCATCAGGGCGCACACCCGCGCCGCGCCCACCCATCGCGGCGCCTGCGCCGACAGCTGCAGCCCGTCGCCCGAGTCGTTCACGTCGAGCCCGACCGGGTAGTTCGAGCGGTCCTCGACCCGCAGCCGGCGCATCCCCTCCAGCGCCTCGCGCGCCAGGAGGGAGCGCACCTGCTCCACCCCGGCGTTGTGGCGGTAGTTCAGGAAGGAGGTGAAGAGCGGGGCCGGGGCCTCGACGCCGCTGCACCGCTGGGCCAGCCCCAGCGAGGCGTGCTCGTGCCGCAGCAGCGCGGCCAGCTGCCGGTGCATCCCCCGCACGCTCGCCTCCGCCCCGTCCGCGCCCACCCGCACGCGCACGGGGAGCGTGTTCATGAAGATGCCCATCGCCCGGTCGGCGCCCTCGCCCCCCTGCATCCGGCCGAAGAGCACCGTTCCGAACACCACGTCGCCGCGCCCCGTCGCCCGCGCCAGCACCTGCCCCCAGGCCACGTGGCACACGCTGGCCAGGCTCACGCCCAGCGCGCGCGCCCGCGACCGCAGCCGGACCGCCAGCTCCGGCTCCACCGGCTGCCGCGCGGCCTCGGCGCCCGTCCCGTCGCTCCAGACGTCGAGCAGGCCGAAGGGCGCCGTCGGCTCCTCCACGTCGCCCAGCAGCGCGCGGAAGAACGCCTCGTGCTCCGCCTGGCTCACGCCGAGCCGCGCCTGCGCCACGAAGTTGCGGAAGGGGAGCGGGGGCGGGAGCTCCGCCTGGCGCCCCTCCTGGTGCGCGCGGATCTCCTCCCGCAGCACCTCCAGCGTGGTGTGGTCGCCGATGAGGTGGTGCTCCTGGATGAGGAGGAGCCAGCGGCCTTCCGCCGCGTCGCGCGCCACGCAGGCCCGCATCAGCGGCGCCCGCCGCAGGTCCAGCCGGGTGCGCCGCGGGTCGAACCGGTCCCAGAGCGCCCGCGCGGCGTCGCCCGCGGCGGCGTCCAGCTCCACCTCCTCCAGCGGCAGCCGCGCCCGGCGCCACACCACCTGCACCGGCTCCGGCAGCCCCTCCCACGCCAGCGCGGTGCGCAGGATGTCGTGCCGGTCGATCACGGCCTGGAGCGCGCCCAGGTACGCCTCCAGCTCCTCCCGGCGCGCGAAGCCGTACAGCGACGAGGCCAGGTACGGATCGCCCTCGTGCGCCAGCAGGTGGTGGAAGAGGATCCCCTCCTGCAGCGGCGCCAGCGGGTAGATGTCCTGTACGTTCCCCGCGCCGCCCTCCACCCCCGCCACCACCCGGTCTACGTCGGCCTGGCCGAGCGCCACCAGGGGGAGCATCTCCGGGGTGATCGCCCCGGCGCCGGGGGGGATCGCGTTCGCGGGCACCGCCACGTCGCGCGTCTCGCCGCTCACCGCCTCCGCCAGCTCCGCCAGGACCGGCGTGGTGAACAGCGTCCCCACGTCGGCGTGCAGCCCCCGCCGGCGCATCCGCTCGGTCAGCCGGACGATGAGCAGCGAGTGGCCGCCCAGCTCGAAGAAGTCGTCGCGGCGCCCCACCCGCTCCACGCCCAGCACCTCGCTCCAGATCTCCGCCAGCGCCCGCTCCACCTCGCCCACCGGCGCCTCGTAGCCGCGCCGCGCGTAGGCGTCGCCCTCGGGCGCGGGGAGCGCCTTGCGGTCGATCTTCCCGCTCTGGGTGAGCGGCAGCGCCTCCAGGCGCACGAACGCCGCCGGCACCATGTGCCCCGGCAGCCGCTCGCCCAGGTGCCGGCGCAGCGCCTCCGCGTCGAGGGCGGCGTCGCCGGTGCAGTACGCCACCAGGCGCCGGTCGCCGGCCGCGTCCTCGCGCGCGACCACCACCGCCTCGCGCACCGCCGGGTGCTCGCGCAGCCGCGCCTCGATCTCGCCCAGCTCCACCCTGAAGCTGCGGATCTTCACCTGGAAGTCGTTGCGCCCCAGGAACTCGATGGTCCCGTCCGCGCGCCACCGCCCCAGGTCGCCCGTGCGGTACAGCCGCGCCCCGGGCTCGCGCGAGAACGGGTCGGCCACGAAGCGCTCCGCCGTGGGCACCGGCCGGTCCAGGTACCCGCGCGCCACCCCGGCGCCGCCGATGTGGATCTCGCCCGCCACGCCCACGGGAACCGGCCGGCCCCGGTGGTCGAGGAGGTAGACGCGGGTGTTCCACACGGGCCGGCCGATCGAGGCGCCGGAGCCGCCGGCGTCGGCCCCGTACTCCTGCAGCGTGGAGGTGATGGTCGTCTCCGTCGGCCCGTACTCCTGGTGGAAGCGCATCCCCGGGAGCCGCCGGAAGAGCGCGCGCACCAGCTCCGGGGCCAGCGAATCGCCGCCGGTGACCAGCCACCGCAGGGTGGTGCACTGCTCCAGCCCGGGCTCCTCCAGGAGCGCCTGCATCTGCGAGGGGGGGAAAATGAAGACGCTGACGCCGTTGCGGCGGATCGCCTCCACCAGGTAGGCCGGGTCGCGCAGCCCGCCCGGCCGCGCGAACACCACCCGCGCGCCGGCCATGAGCGGGCCGAAGATCTCGCGCACCGAGACCTCGAAGGAGAACGACAGCGCCTGGAGCACGGCGTCGTCCGGCCCCAGCCGCCACGTCTCCTGCCCCCAGGCCAGCAGGTTCACCACGGCGCGGTGCCGGCTCACCACCCCCTTCGGCTCGCCGGTGGAGCCGGAGGTGTAGATGACGTAGGCCGGGTGCTCCGGGGTGAGCCCCGCGCGCCCCAGGTTGGTCTCCGGCCGCGAGGCCCACGCGTCCGCCCCGGCGTCCACCGCGACGGTGGGAATCTCCAGCGCGGCGAAGCGCCCGCGCAGCCGCTCCTGCGTCAGCAGCACCGCCGGCCGGCTGTCGTCCAGCAGGTGGCGCAGCCGCTCCTGCGGGTACTCGGGGTCGAGCGGGACGTACGCGCCCCCCGCCTTCATCACCGCGAGGAGCCCCACCGCCAGCTCGAGCGAGCGCTCGACGCAGATCGCCACCCTCACGCCGGGCGCGGCGCCGAGCCCCCGGAGGTGGTGCGCCAGCCGGTTCGCGCGGGCGTTCAGCTCCGCGTAGGTCAGCGACTCGCCCTCGTAGACCGCCGCCACCGCGCCCGGCGTGCGCTCCACCCGCGCCTCGAAGAGCTCGTGCACGCACGCGTCGCGCGGAACCTCGGCCGCGGTCGCGTTCCACGCCTCCACCACCAGGCGCCGCTCGGCTTCCGGGAGCACGTCGAGGGTGCCGAGGGCCCGCTCCGGCGCCGTCTCCAGCGCCTCCGCCAGCGCCTCCAGCGCGCGGTGCATCAGCGCGCACACCCGCCCCGCCCCCACCGACCCCGGCGCCTGTGCCGACAGCCCCAGCTCGTCGCCCAGGTCGGTCACCGCGAGCCCGACCGGGTAGTTCGTCCGCTCCTCGGTGCGCAGCCGGCGTATCCCGCTCCACGCACCCCGCGCCTCCGCCGCCTGCGCCTGCTTCGCCCCGGGGTTGTGGCGGTAGTTGAGGGTGGAGGTGAAGAGCGGGGCCGGGGCCTCGACGCCGCTGGAGCGCTGGGCCAGCGCCAGCGAGGCGTGCTCGTGCCGCAGCAGCTCGGCCAGCTGCCCGTGCATCGCCCGCACGCTCGCCTCCGCCCCCTGCGCGCCCACCCGCACCCGCACCGGGAGGGTGTTCATGAACAGCCCCATCGCCCGGTCGGCGCCCTCGCCGCCCTGCATCCGGCCGAAGAGCACCGTCCCGAACACCACGTCGCCCTGCCCCGTCACCCGCTCCAGCACCTGTCCCCAGGCCACGTGGCACACGCTCGCCAGGCTCACGCCCAGCGCCCGCGCCCGCGACCGCAGCCGGGCGTCCAGCGCCGGCTCCACCCACTGCGACGCCGCCTCGATCCCCGACCCGTCGCTCCAGACGTCGAGCAGGCCGAAGGGCGCCGTCGGCTCCTCCACGTCGCCCAGCAGGGCGCGGAAGAACGCCTCGTGCTCCGCCGGGCTCACGCCCAGCCGCGCCTGCGCCACGTAGTTGCGGAAGGGGAAGGGGGCAGGCAGCTCCGCCTCGCGGCCCTGCAGGTGCGCGCGGACCTCCTCCTCCACCACCTCCTGCGTGGTGTGGTCGATGATGAGGTGGTGCTTCAGCAGCAGGAGCAGCCAGCGGCCGTTCTCCGCGTCGCGCGCCACGCAGGCCCGCAGCAGCGGCGCCCGCCTCACGTCCAGCCGGGTGCGCCGCGGATCGAAGCGGTCCCAGAGCGCCTGCCCGGCGTCGCCCTCCGCGGCGTCCAGCTCCACCTCCTCCACCGCCAGCCGCGCCTTGCGCCACACCACCTGCACCGGCTCCGGCAGCCCCTCCCACACCACCGCGGTGCGCAGGATGTCGTGCCGGTCGATCACGGCCTGCAGCGCGCCCAGGTACGCGTCCAGCTCCTCCCGGCGCTCGAAGCCGGTCAGCGACGGAAGCAGGTACGGGTCGCCGTCGGGCTTCAGCAGGTGGTGGAAGAGGATCCCCTCCTGCAGCGGCGCCAGCGGGTAGATGTCCTGTACGTTCCTCGCCCCGCCCTCCACGCCGGCCACGATGGCGTCGACGTCCGCCTGGGAGAGCGACACCAGCGGGAGCATCTCGGGCGTGATCAGCGGGGGGGCCCACACCCCGCCGTGCTCGCGGACGAGGTCGCGCAGCGCGGCCTTGTGCGCGCGCAGCTCGCCGACGAGCGCGGCGTCCAGGGCCTTCCGGTTGCCGGTCACGACGACCTCGTCACCCTCTCCGCGCAGCTGGATCCCGGAGGCGGCGAGCGTCGCCAGAAGCGTTTGGAACGTCACAGAACCACCTCCAGTTGGCCTGATCCCACTTCGTCGGGATCGATCGCGTCCAGCCCGGGAATCAGGTTGGGGGGCACCGCCACCTCCGGGCTGTCGCCGCCCACCTCGCCGGCCAGCTCCGCCAGGGTCGGCTTCGTGAACAGCGTCCCCACCTCCACGTGCAGCCCCCGCCGCCGCATCCGCTCGATCAGCTTCACGATGAGGAGTGAGTGGCCGCCCAGCTCGAAGAAGTTGTCCCGGCGCCCCACCCGCTCCACGCCCAGCAGCTCCGCCCAGATCCCGGCCAGCGCCTCCTCGGTCTCGCCGGCGGGCGCCTCGTAGCCGCGCCGGGCGTAGGCGTCGTCCTCGGGCGCCGGGAGCGCCCGCCGGTCCACCTTGCCGTTCGGCGTCTGCGGCAGCGCCTCCAGCCGCACGTACGCCGCCGGCACCATGTACTCCGGCAGCCGCTGGGAGAGATGCGCCCGCAGCGCGCCGCTCTCGGCCGCCTCGCCCACGTAGTACGCCACCAGCCGCCGGTCGCCCGGCGCGTCTTCACGCACCACGGCCACCGCTTCCCGCACGTCCTCGTGCTCCCTCAGCCGCGCCTCGATCTCGCCCAGCTCGATGCGGTAGCCGCGCACCTTCACCTGGAAGTCGATGCGGCCCAGGTATTCGAGAACCGGAGTGCGGGAGTGCGGGAGTGCGGGAGTGCGTTGGCCCTCGCGCGAATCCAGCGCACTTCCGCACTCACGCACTTCCGCACTCGCAGTTTCCTTCCAGCGCACGCGGTCCATCACCCGGTACATCCGCGCGCCCGGCGGGCCGAACGGGCAGGGGACGAAGCGCTCCGCCGTCATCGCGGGGCGGCTCGCGTAGCCGCGCGACAGCCCGTCGCCGGCGAGATAGAGCTCGCCGACCACACCGATCGGCACCGGCTGGAGGTGCGCGTCCACCACGTACGCCCGCGTGTTCGCCACCGGCGTGCCCACCAGCACCTGGTCCGCGCCGCGCGGGACGATGGAGTAGGTGGAGTAGGTGGTGTCTTCGGTCGGGCCGTAGAGGTTGCCGACCTTCTCCACCGTGCCCAGCGCGTACAGCCCCTGCGCCAGCGCGTTCGGCAGCGCCTCGCCGCCCAGGTTCAGCGTCTTCACGCTCGCCGGGATGCCTCCGCCGCGCAGCAGCTCCGCCGCCGCGCTCGGCACCATGCTGACGTGCACCACCTCTTCTTCGATGCCGGGCAGCTCCAGCGCGTTCTCCGCCAGCACCAGCTTCCCGCCCCAGCAGAGCGTCCCGAACACCTCGGCCACGCTGACGTCGAAGTTGATGGAGGTGGAGAAGAGAACGGACGACCGCTCCTGGTCCGTGACATTCTCCCGCAGCCAGTGCAGCAGGACGACCACGGAGGCGTGGCGGATCATCACCCCCTTGGGCCGGCCGGTGGACCCGGAGGTGAAGATGACGTGCGACAGGTTCTCGGGAGCGGCGCCGCTCTCCGGCGCGTCGGCCGATTCCGCCGCGATGGCGTCGCGCTCGCGGTCGAGCAGGAGCAGCGCGGCCGCGTCCCGGGGGAGGCGGTCCGCCAGGGCGGAGTCGGTGACGACCAGCGCGACTCCGGCATCCTCGAGCATCCAGCCCAGCCGTTCCCGCGGGTACGCCGGGTCCAGCGGCACGTACGCGCCACCCGCGCCCAGCACGCCCAGCAGCGCGGCCACCAGCTCCGGCGTGCGCGGCAGGCAGATGCCGACGCGCACCTCCGGGCCCACGCCGCGCCGCCGCAGCGCGTTCGCCAGCCGGTTCGCCCGCGCCTCCAGCTCCGCGTACGTCCACCGTTCGCCGCGCCAGGAGAGCGCGACCGCCTCCGGCGTCCGCGCCGCCTGCGCCTGGAAGAGCTGGTGGACGCACGCATCCCGCGGATACCCGGCCTCGGTCCGGTTCCACTCCACGACGACCCGGGCACGCTCCTCCGGCCCGGCGAGCGCCAGCCGCGAGAGGGGCACGTCCGCATCGGCGGCGACCTGCTCCAGCACCCGCGAGAAGTGGCCGAGCATCCGTTCGGCCGTGTCGCGCTCGAAGAGATCGGTGCTGTAGCTCAGCGCGCCACGCAGCCCGTGCGCGCTCACCCCGAGCGTCAGGGTGAGATCGAACTTGGCGATCCCCATCGCCGCGTCGACGCCGCCGACCTCCAGCCCCGGAAGCGCGCCTCCTCCGTCCCCGGCGTCCTGCAGCGTGAACACCACCTGGAAGAGCGGCGAGTGGCTCATCGACCGCTCCGGCTGCAGCTCCGCCACCAGGCGCTCGAAGGGCACCTCCTGGTTCTCGTACGCGCCCAGCGTCGCCTCCCGCACCCGCCGCAGCACCTCGCGGAAGCCCGGGTCGCCGGAGAGGTCGGTCCGCAGCACCAGCGTGTTGACGAAGAAGCCGATCAGCGCCTCCACCTCCCGGCGCGTGCGCCCGGCAATGGGGCTGCCGACCACGATGTCCTCGCCCCCGCCGTACTTGCTCAGCAGCACCTGGAAGGCGCCCAGCAGCGTCATGTAGAGCGTCGCCCCCTCGCTCCGCCCCAGCGCCTGCAGCCGCTCCAGCAGCTCCGGGGAGAGCTCGAACGGAACCGTCGCGCCCCGGAAGGTCTGCACCGCCGGGCGGGGATGGTCGGTGGGCAGCTCCAGCAGCTCCGGCGCGCCCGCCAGGCGCTCCCGCCAGTACGCGATCTGCCGGTCCAGCACCTCGCCCGCCAGCTGCTCGCGCTGCCACACCGCGTAGTCGGCGTACTGCACCGGCAGCTCCGCGAGCGGCGATTCCCCGCCCTCCCGGTACGCCGCGTACAGCGCCGACAGCTCGCGCAGGAGCACCCCCATGCTCCACCCGTCGCTGACCACGTGGTGCATCGCGAGCAGCAGCACGTGGTCTTCCTCGCCCAGCCGCAGCAGCGTCGCGCGGAAGAGCGGCCCCGCGGCGAGGTCGAACGCACGCCGCGCCTCCTCGGCCGCGCGCCGCCTGACCGCCGCCTCGCGATCGGCCTCGCCCAGCCCGGAGAGATCGTCGACCGGCAGCGTGAAGCCGCCGAAGGGCGCGACCACCTGCACCGGCGAGCCGTCCACCTCGGCGAAGGTGGTGCGCAGCGTCTCGTGACGCCGGACGATCTCGCCCAAGCTCCGCTCCAGCGCCGCCCGGTCCAGCGCACCCGCCAGGCGCCATGCCACGGGGATGTTGTAGACGGCGCTTCCCGGCTGCAGCCGGTCGATGAACCAGAGCCGCTCCTGCGCGAAGGAGAGCGGCAGCGCCCCCGTGCGCTCCACCGGCGCCACCGGCGGCAGCACCGGCACCCCCGCGCGGCGCATCTCCTCCACGCGCCCGGCCAGCTCCGCCACCGTGGGACCCTCGAAGAGCGCCCGCAGCGGCAGCTCCACGCCGAACGCCGCGCGGATGCGCGAGACCACGCTCGTGGCGAGCAGCGAGTGCCCGCCCAGCTCGAAGAAGCTCTCGGTCGCCCCCACCCGCTCCAGGCGCAGCACGTCGGCCCAGATCCCCGCCAGCACCTCCTCCACCGGCGTCCGCGGCGCCACGTACCGGTCCGCGTCCGGCGCGAGCTCCGGCGCCGGCAGCGCCTTGCGGTCCACCTTCCCGTTCGGCGTCAGCGGCAGCTGTTCCAGCACCACGAACGCCGCCGGCACCATGTGCTCCGGCAGGCTCTCCCGCAGCTGTCCGCGCAGCCCCTCCGCGTCCACGCTCCCGACGACGTACGCCACCAGCCGCTTCTCGCCCGGCACGTCCTCGCGCGCCACCACCACGGCCTCGCGCACGCCCTCGTGCTCCGCCAGCCGCGCCTCGATCTCGCCCAGCTCGATGCGGAAGCCGCGGATCTTCACCTGCTGGTCGTTGCGCCCCAGGTACTCGATGGTCCCGTCCGGCAGCCACCGCCCCAGGTCGCCCGTCCGGTACAGCCGCGCCTCCGGGTCGGCCGAGAACGGATCGCGCACGAAGCGCTCGGCCGTCAGCTCGGGCCTGTTCAGGTAGCCGCGCGCCACCCCCGCCCCGCCCACGTACAGCTCGCCGGTGACGCCGACCGGCACCGGCAGCCCTCGCGCATCCAGGATGTAGGTCGTCAGGTCGGGGATGCGGACGCCGATGGGGCTCGGCCCGGGGCGCTCCGCGTCGGCCGCCACGATCGGCCGATAGGTCACGTGCACGGTGGTCTCGGTGATCCCGTACATGTTGACCAGCCGCGTCCGCCGATCGTCGTTCCGCTCGAACCAGGGGCGGAGCGTCGCCAGCTCCAACGCCTCGCCGCCGAAGATCACGTAGCGCAGCCGGTGCTCCGCGCCGCTCGCCGCCTGCGCGGTGATCAGCTGGCGGAAGGCGCTCGGCGTCTGGTTGAGGACGGTCACGCCCTCGCTGCAGAGGAGCGCGTAGAAGTCCTCCGGCGAGCGCGCCGTCTCCCGCGGGACGACGACCAGGCGCCCGCCGTACAGCAGCGCGCCCCAGATCTCCCAGACCGAGAAGTCGAAGGCGAAGGAGTGGAAGAGCGTCCACACGTCGTCCGGCCCGAAGCCGAACCACACGTCGGTCGCGCTGAACAGCCGCGCCACGTTGCGGTGCTCGACCATCACCCCCTTCGGCTGCCCCGTCGACCCCGAGGTGTAGATGACGTACGCCAGGTGCTCCGGCGCCACGTCCGCGCGATCCGGATTCGTTTCCGGCAGATCAGCCCACTGCGCCGCGTCGGCGTCGAGCGCCAGGACGGGGACGTCGAGATCCGCGAAGCGCTCGCGCAGCGTGGCCTGCGTCAGCAGGAGCGCCGGGCGGGAATCGGCCAGCGTGTAGCGCAGCCGGTCCTCCGGATACGCGGGATCGAGGGGGACGTAGCCGCCGCCCGCCTTGAGCACGGCCAGCAGCCCCACGACCATCTCCATCCCCCGCTCCACGCAGATCGCCACCGGCTGGTCGGGGCCGACGCCGCGGGCGACCAGGTGGTGCGCCAGGCGGTTCGCCCGCGCGTTCAGCGCTGCGTAGGTCAGCGACTCGCCTTCGAAGGCGACCGCCTCCGCGCCGGGGGTGCGCTCCACCCGCGCCTCGAACAGCGCGTGGATGCAGGCGTTCCGCGGAACCTCGGCCTCCGTCCGGTTCCATTCCTCCACCACCAGGCGCCGCTCGGCCTCGGGGAGGATCTCCAGCTCGTCCACCGGCCGCGCGTCGGCGGCCACCATCTGCTCCAGCACCTGCCGCAGGTAGCCGGCGTACCGCTCGACCGTCGCCCGCTCGTACAGCGAGGTGGCGTAGGTCAGGGTTCCCGCCACCCGGCCGCTCGCCTCCGAGAGCGTCAGCGACAGGTCGAACTTGGCCGTGGTCCGTTCGGCCCCGGGCACCTGCCCCAGCTCCAGCCCCGGCAGCTGGCGGCTGCCGCGCGGCTCGTTCTGCCAGGTGAACAGCACCTGGAAGAGCGGTGCGTGGGCCAGCGTCCGCACCGGGTCCACCCGCTCCACCACCTGCTCGAAGGGGATGTCCTGGTTGTGCTGGGCATCCAGCGCGCGCGACTTCACCCGCTCCAGCAGCTCCGTCACCGTGGGCCGCCCGGAGAGGTCCACGCGCAGCGCGAGCGTGTTGACGAAGTAGCCGATCAGCCCCTCGATCTCCTGCCGCCCGCGGTTGGCCGTGGGCGTGCCGACCACCACCTCGTCCTGTCCCGACAGGCGGCCGAGCACCGTGGCCCACCCGGCCAGCAGCGTCATGAACAGCGTCGTTCCATTCCGCCGGCTCAGCGCGCGCAGCGCCTGCGTCAGCTCCGCGCCGAGGTCCACCCGCAGCGCCGCGCCCGCGTGGTCCTGCCGCGAGGGCCGCGGATGGTCCGCCGGCAGCTCCAGCAGCGCCGGCGCGCCGGAGAGCGTCTTCGTCCAGTAGCCCGCCTGCCGCTCCAGCACCTCGGCCTCGACCCAGCGCCGCTGCCACGCGGCATAGTCGGCGTACTGCACCGGCAGCGCGGGGAGCGGATCGGGCCGGCCCGCCCGGAAGGCGGCGTACAGCAGGCCCAGCTCGTCCATGAGCACCCCCATCGACCAGCCGTCGGCCACGACGTGGTGCATCGTCAGCAGCAGCACGTGGTCGTCCGCGGCCAGCCGGATCAGCCGGCCCCGGATCAGCGGGCCCCGCTCCAGGTCGAACGGTGCCGCGGCCTCCTCGTCCATCAGGCGCTCGAGCGCCTCCGGCTCCCCGGCCAGGGCGTGCTCCACCAGGTGGAGGCCGGCCGTCTCCGGCGCGATCCGCTGCTCGGGCTCGCCGCCCCGCTCGCGGAAGGTGGTGCGCAGCACCTCGTGCCGCGCCACCAGCCCGTCCAGCGCGCGCCGCAGCGCGGCGCGGTCCAGCGCGCCGCGCAGCCGCAGCCGCAGCGGCACGTGGTACGTGCTCCCCAGGCCGCCCATCTGCTCCAGGAACCAGAGGCGCTGCTGCGCGAAGGAGAGCGGCAGGCGTCCGCCGCGGTCCACCCGCCCGATCGGCGGCAGCTCCGCGCGCCCGGCCGCGGCCAGCACCTCCGCCAGGTCCTTGAGCACCGGGCACTCGAACACCTTCCCGGGCTCCACCTCCCGGTCCAGCACCTGCTGGACGTGCGTGGCCATCTGCACGGCGAGCAGCGAGTGGCCGCCCAGCTCGAAGAAGTCGTCGCGGCGGCCCACCTGCTCCACGCCCAGCAGCTCGCTCC
>Ga0207694_10000319_pt1 | contig 45357 bp, 83 predicted proteins | sample KBSC34metaG_FD_184353 | JGI IMG/M metagenome (GOLD analysis project Ga0207694, IMG submission 184353) | Corn rhizosphere microbial communities from Kellogg Biological Station, Michigan, USA - KBS C3-4 metaG (SPAdes) (version 2) | ecosystem: Host-associated > Plants > Roots > Rhizosphere > Soil... | reverse complement strand
TTCCCGCAGCTGCTCCAAGTTCGCCACGACCGCCTGACCGCGCTCCTTCTTACCTGCCCTGAGGTCTTCCTTGATTTTGCGCCTGCGTGAGGTCTCTGCCTTGCGAGCCTCGATACCGCGTTCCGTGGCCGAGATACCCCGTTGCCCCAGGTAATTCTGGTAGTTGGCCCTTTCTGCGCTGAGGGGCGACGTGAGGGCGACTCGTTGCTGGGCGACGGCCTGAGCGCCTTTCGCCGCTTCGGCCTGCCCGGCAGTGTTCGTCGGTCCGCCGAGGAGTTTGGCGAGATCCGCGTTTTTGGAAGCCTGCGCGGCAAGCGCGCTTGAGTCCGAGGCGCTAGCGTTGGCTAGCCGCTGCGTCAGCGCCGACTCGGCAGCTTGGGAGGTCGCAGCGGCACTTTGCTGCGCTGCTTGGTTTTGAGCCGTCAGCCCTCCGTACCAGTCTTTTAGTTCCCCTTCGCGCTTACGGGAGCTAGCGACTTCAGAGCGGAGACCACGCAGGACGGGTTTGTAAGCGACGTTGGCCTGAGCGCGAGCGGTGCGTTTCGCTTTCTGCGCGGTTGGAAGATTTATGAATTCAGAGCGCGACTTCTGTTCGCGTCTATCGCGCTTCAATGCGCGGCTGATCTGATTTCTGCGCTTGTTAGGCATCTAGTCCTCTGATATTGTGGACATAATGGATAGCTTGGACGCGTTGGCGGATTCTTTCGAAACTGGCGAGCGAATCAAATTCTCGATGGACGGCGGGGAGCCACAGCGAGGAGAGGTTGTGGGCTTCGTACGCGCGCTTCCTCGCAAGCAAGGGGAGCCGGACGCTCCAGCCCTAGTCGTCCGCGTGCCAGGACAAGCTCTGGCGCACGTTTATCCAGAGGAGGTTACGTGGCGGGATCAAGTCCCGTACTAACCGCGAATTCCTTTCCCACGTCTAAAGCCTCCTCCGCCTTTACGTTTACCGCCCCCGCCCCCTCCTCCACCACCTCCGCTGGGCGCGGCTTCTACTGCGGGAGCTGCGGCAGCCGCTTCTTCCCTCGCGCGTTCGATAGCGGCCAACTGAGCTTCTTCCTGTTCTTGGCGGATTTCGTTCTGAGTCGCCTGTTCTTCTCGTTCGACCTGAGCGCGGCGAGCCTCGTAGCGTTCCTGCAGGTGCGCGTAGCCTTCGTTGTAGCCGCGTTCGACCTGACCGAGATGGTTGATCGTCGCCCCCGAGTAGAGCTGTCCGGGGCGCTGGTTGATCCCCCTCGCGCCGATTTCTTTTTGGCGGACGAGCAGGGAGGCTTGTGAGTAGGGGTTGTTTTCATAGCCCTGTCCGAGGCCGATGGAGCGCTGTTCTGCGTCCCAGTTCCCACGAATCCCGGCGAGTTTGTCTTGCGCGTTGCGATAGCCCCCTGCCGTTTCGAGCGTTGCCTGCGCGTCCCAGGGCATAGCCCCAGAGCCCTGTGGGAGGCCGCCTGAGCCAATCGAACCCGCTCCCTGGCCTCCCCGCCCGGCACCGCCCCTGTAGCCCGCAGAGGCCCGCGCAGGGCGTCCGCGAGAAACTCCGGTGTTTCTGTTATTGGCCGGGCGATTTTGAGAAACCGAGAGCCGTGGCTGTGCCGGGCGGTTTCGAGCGACGGCCGCGCGTATGACCGCTCTGCGGGGGCGGGCCATGTGTTCCTAGTAGAGCTTCCGCTTAGCCCGTGCGAGACCCTTGGCCCGTTCGGCCGCGATCTGGCGATTCGCGAAGGGACCGCCCTGGCGGATTTCCCTGGCACCGCTCCCGGCAAAGACCTTGGAGCGCCAATCGGGTCCAAATGCCTTTTTCAAGGTTTGGCGTTGCTGGGCCACCTTTGCGGCCTGTGCTTGGTCGATGGCCCCCGAGGCCACACGATTGGCCAGCTGCGTGCCGAGGTGCGGAGTCGGATTGGGAATCGTGTTGCCGCGAGCCGGGTTTTGTCCGACCTGCGGGAAACGCTTCGGAGGAGGCATCGCGCCAGGAAGCGCCATGCGGCCGCCTGGGCGCTTTGGCCGTGCTTCTCCCAGTGCGGCCCTGATCTGACCTCGACGGCCGCCGGGGGCGCTCGTGCCGCCGCTGAGACCCATTCCTCCGAGGATTTTTTCTCTTCGCGTCATTGCTGCCTTTCTAGGTATTGTGAACCTGCAACTGGGCGCTGATCGATATCGCCGAATTGGTGGTCATCGTTGCGCTGATCACGACGGCTATCGCGTAGGCGCCGTCGGCGGGAATCGTGAAGTCTCCACTGTTGCCTTGGGAAAGCGCGTTGGCGCTCGGGGAGGCAATCGCCACGGTCGAGCCGCTGACCACGGTCCCGGCGGTGACTTTCAGTTCGTTGGCGCCGCCTCCCCAAGTGAGCGGGTACATGCCGATTGTGAAGGTCTGCGTGGGTACCGTCGCGTTGACGCCGATCTGGGCGCGCATCCGCAGTTTCGTCGTCTTCCCTGCTACTTCGTAGTCGGCTTTGGCGAAGTAGAAATAAGGGAGGACCTGGTTGGGGGAGTTGACGCCGCTTTGGGAGGACGCGCCCGTGTTGTAGGCGAGAAAGTAGGTCCCAGCCCCAAGCGCCGTGTTGAAAGGACGGGCGCCCATGCAGATCGTTTTGTAGATCGCGCTGTTGGGAGAGACGAGATCGGTGTCGGCAACCGACCCGGTCAGGGCGAGCTTTTCGTATTTGATTCCGGCTTCTTCGGCAACGTCGATATCCAAGATCGAGCCGTTGGCAATCTTGGAGCTGGTGATTTTGCCGACTCCGACCGTGGGGTTGGGATAGGTCCCCGTGAGATCTCCCCCCGCCGCGCCGCCGGGGATAGCCGTGTAGGGACTGAATTCCTGGCTCGTGGTGCCGATCACAATCGGATCGGGGGTCGAGAGCGTCCAGGCCGTTCCGGCGTTGGTCGTGCCTTTGGTCACCGGCACGTACATTCCCTGTTTGACCTCGGTTTCGCTGTCGGCATCCGAGGTTCGTTTCAGAACCCATTCTTCTTCTTCTAGGACGATCCCGAATTTGCCTTCTCCCCCGAAGGTTCCCGTTCCGCCGAAGGCTTCCTCTTTGACGACTTCCCAGATCCCGTTGCGAGATTTGGTCGTCTGGTTCTTCAACAGCAGGCGAGTGCCTTTGGCAAAGGTCGTGGCTCCATCGATTTCGAGCGGCAGTTCTCCTCGCAGTTCCAGCGCTGTGGCAAAGTTGACCGCGATGTTTTTGGTGCTGGCATAGGCCACAGGGTTCTTGATTGAAAGCCCTGCGGCTGCCGCCGATGCCGCCGTATCTACATAGGACTTGTTAGCCGCGTCCAGCGCTTCGGTCGGATCTAGGAGGTTAGTGATCTTTTTTTCGGCCCAGGAGACGTTGGCTCCTGGCGCAGCCATCTGATCCAGACGCGATTTCCTAACCTGCGTATCGAAATCCGAAATGGTCGAGGCTGTTTGCGTGCCGGTGTGATTTTCACGGGCGAGCACCTGAGCTACGGTTTTGCCACCGTCTTTGATGATCTTCCCGGTAGTCCCGCTGAAAACCGCGATATCGCCTTCGGTCGAGGAGGCCGGACCTTTGACTCGTTCGTTGTCTCCCGTTTCCCGGCTCGATTTCTCGGTTTCGATTTCGCCTTTGAGAATCGCGTCTACTTCTTTACGAGCCGTGGTCTCGTTTTCGAGTTCGGCTTTGTAGGCCGGTTCTTTGGCGAATTCTGGATTCGGATATTCTCCTTTGAGCACCCCTCCGGCGTGACCAGAGGGAGGCAATCCTTCTTTTTTGATTTCGCCGACGGCGCGCTCCAGTTCTCCTCCGCGCCTGCGGATGTCTCTCAACCCTCGCTCAACGGCAACGTCCCTAACGGTCCCCCCGGCGACCGGCCAGTTAGTCATTCGACGGTCTCAACCCACAGACGACGATCTTTAGCTGTCACAGAGCCGCTGGTGGCCTTGAACTGGATTGAGACGTCGTAAGTCCCGGCAGCGAGAAACAGCTCGGCCATGCCGCCTTGGGTCGTGGCTGAGATGAGCTGCCCGGTCGTTACGTCCGAACCCGTGGCTTCGTTGGAAGTATTCGTCACGAGGCCTGCCTCGCCCGAGGAGGAGAGCTGGCGAAACATCGTCCCGAACGTTGAAGCTGAGACCACTTTCGGTTCGGTCGTATAGAGCTTGAGCTGGTTGGCGCCGAGGAAGATGGCTGCCGCTCCCGCGCTTGAGGCGCTTGACTTGAAACGGGCGGAGTAGCCGACTCGCAGAAGCCCCTTTTCGCCGACGACGACGCCTTTGATCACGTCGGCGCTCGGCAGGGTTCCGAAGGTCGTGCTTTCGCGCGACTCTTCTTTGGCAATCGTCAAAGAGAAAAGAGCCATGATTCCTTTCTGAAAGGTATAGCCCCGGCCACGCTAGGGACAAAGCGCAACCGGGGCCCTACGCAGGGCTGAGGGGAAGCCAGGGGAACCCCGCGCGACGTCTAGCCTATCGCTTCCCAGAGGACTGTAAAGCTGCCGTTACGTTCTCCGTCGCAGCGATAGGCGAACTTGAAGCTGGTCGAGGTTCTCGCCCAGACACGCGGCGTGAAGATGCCTTCGTCCAGTTCGGATTCGAACATCAGTTTGACCGAGGTCGGTTTGATACTCAGGCCGTGTTTGACTTCGACCGTATTGGAGACCAGTTTTTTGGCGAAGGTCATCGTGGTTTCGCCAAAAGCCAGCTTGCTCGTGCCGGGCTGTGCGAATTGCGGAAAGAGCTGCTTGGTGGAGCTCTCAAGCTCATTCGGCGTGACCGCTTCTGGCTCCAGCTCTCGGGACCCGATGACGCTTTCTGCGACCGAGGGAGCGGCGTAGATGCCTTCCAGGCCACCGCTTGCGGTGCCATGCGCTCCAGCTATGAGTTCTTCGAAGGTTTGGGCGCTCACGCCGACTTCAATCGGTCCGGGAGTCCTCTGAATCCAAGAGGTCTCGCGGTTGACGGCCCCGTCTTCTACCGGGACCAGCATCCCCTCTGTGACCTCTCCGCTGGAATCCGCGTCGGCCGTTCTCGTCAGGACCCATTTGTCCCCGACTCCGAAGGTGCCGGTGACGCCGAAGGTACCCGTCCCCGCGAACGCTTCGTTGGTCGTGACTTCGAAGAGGCCGTTCTGCTCTTCTTTGGTCTGGTTCTTGAGCAGAACGCGGACTTTGTCCCCAAGCGCTCCCCCGTCGATGACGAGGGGAGCTTTGCCTTCCAGAACTTTAGCTTCGGCTTTAGAGACCGAGATGTTTTTGTTTGTTGCCTGCCACGCAGGCAGCTTCGCATCTAGAATTGCCATTAGACGCTCCGGGTTTGAAGCTGAGCGAATATAATCACGCCCGCTTTAGCAGTAAGTTTGGCACTCGTCACAAATCCCAATGCGTAAAGACCATCGGCCGGAAGGGAAAAATCCGCCGCTGTTACCGCTCGCGTTACCGAGTTAGCGGAAGGTTCGGAAACCGCGATTGTTGAGCCCGTCACGACAGTCCCGAGAGTCAATACGACTCCATTTTCCCCTCCTTTAGAGGTCACCGGATAAAGACCCGGCGTAAAAGAGAGGAGCGGTTTAACTTCGTTCGTTAGGACAGCAACGCGCAACTGCATTTTGGTCGTCTTGTTATTGACCGCTAGGTCGGCTGCTGTCAAATTCAAGAGAGGAGGCAACGCTTCTGATACCCCTCCCCCACTTCCTACGACAACCGCAGTCATCGGATTCGAGGGGCTGGCGGTAGCTGTCTGAGAAGATCCAAAGGAACACCAATAGGTCCCGGCGGCGTTTTCCTTTGAGATAAAGCCGACACCACTAAAAAGAGTCCGATACGCCGAGTTATTTGGAGACGCTATTCCTGAATCTTCTAGATCGTTTTCGGTATTGAGCTTCGCATTCCAGCCTTCGATGAAGGTTTTGACCTTCGGCTGCTCTGTGCTGTTCGGGCTTCCAACGGCCGGAATTTCGTACGTGCCTGCCATCTAAGTAATCTTCTCGTTTCTTTGTAGTCGTCAGCGGACTGGGAAACCCTAGCGTTTCTCGTTCTTACGGGTCGTGAAGGTCTTGTTACTTCGGAAGAGCCTGCTATATTGTGTCCATAATCTTGAGAGAGGAAGGCCAGAGGCATGAGCGAGACTGAGCAGATCGATCACGGGGCAGAGGCGCTGAGGCTGTTGGAGTGCGCCAAAAACGACGCTCGCATTCATAGCTTTGAGGCAGCCGAGCACTCGCTGAAACTCGCGGCTGTTCACTCAAGCCTCGCGATAGCCGAGGGACAGGAGCGGGTGGCGGAGAAGCTTTCGAGGATCGGTAAGCGGCTCGACTCGATCACCGAGGTCAGCGCCAATACGCAGTTCGGCTCAGGTAAGCGCTACCTGAAGGTGAAGCCATGACCGGCCCCTCCACACAGGACAGTCCGGAGGGGCCGGTGACGAACTGGCCAGTCCTGCGAGTCGGCGAAGATCACCACGGCGTTTTGTTCACCCTCGCCGAGCGCAACTCAGCCGCGCCGCGACGACAAACCGAAACCTACATCCCCGTCTCCGCCCTTCTCTCCGATGAGGCCCTTGGCTACATCGCAAACGAACTAGAGCGGCTGGGCTGGCAGCTTCCGGCAAATGGCGCCGAGCTGTGCGCCGATCTACGAGCTGCGATTACTGATGCTATAGAGCAGGTAGAAGGGGCCATCGAAGAAGTGATCCTGGTGAGGGAGTTCGCCCTAGCAGCCGGACTCAGCGATGAGGATCGGGGGCGCTTCGGGCAAATTGCTGACGTTCTCTACGACCACGGCTATGAGCGACACGCTGCCCTCCTCCGCAAGCTCGTCACCCCGGAGGAGGAGACCGACTGTGGTTGAGCTTCACGTTTTGATGTCGGTTGACACCGAGAGCGAGCGCCAGGTCTTCGCCTATGCCGGCGCGGTCGCAGGCGAGATGTTCGCCCTGATCGTCTTCCGTTGCCCGTCCTGCGGCTCAACCGGCAAAGCCGATAGCTGGTGCGAGAGACACAGCGCTCCGATGGAGGCTTACGCCGAAGCCCTGCGGGTCAAGCGGGAGCCGGTTCTAGTTCCTCACGCCGAACCTGAATCGCCCTCGACCGAACTGTACGACTACGAGGAGGCCGACCGTGACTGAGTGGAGCGAGCAGTGGACGCTTTGGAAGCGCGACGGAAGTAGCGGCGTCGAGGATGGGCCGTCCACTGCCATCGACTTCGACCGCGCCGAGAAGGTCAAGGTCGTCCCCAAGCAAGAGGCCGAGCAGAAGATCGAGGAGGAGAGGAAGTCGGCTCGGCGCATCGCGGAGCAGGTAGAGATCGTCTGTCACAACCTCGCCAACGTCCCGGCCAGTCCCGAGGCCGCCAAACGGATCAGCGCTGAGGTCGAGTCACTCGCCCGCCTTTCCTCCGAGCTTCAAGCGGGCGAACCCCACCACGACGAGGAGTGGGGAACGCTCGAATCCGAACGCGACCAAGCCCTAAAGCAAGGGGCAGCGGAAGAGCGAGAGCGGCTGACGGTGGAGGGCCTCTTCACGGCTGACGAGGTTCTCGCAACCGTCAAGGCGGTCGCCAAGGCTGAGCAGGACCGCAACAAACCCGAGATAGATCGCATGGCGCGCATCGTGGTCGAGCGACTGAAAGCCGCTATGGACCAGGGGGACTCCAGTGGAGCGGAGCGGCTCATAACAATCAACCGTCATCAGTTCAAGGTTCGAGGCCGAACAATGAGCGCCTCTGACCTGTACGCGCTCTCGAAGCCGCCCCTCGACCCAGACGACTACGACCTTTTCCAAGAAACCCCTGGGTCAAGCCCGGATACTTGGGTCAATCCTCGGCAGATAGTGGATTTCGACCAGGGCGCTGTCTTCTTCTCTGTCCCTCGCCGCATCGGAGCCTCCAATGCCTAGCTACGAGCTACCGGAGGGGGTGGAGCGGTACCTGTACACGCCGGGCTTCGGCCATTCAGGCGACCCCCACGGACCCTGGCTCCGCTTCTCCGACCTCGACGCCATCCGCTCTCAGGAGCGTCAACGAGTAAGGGAGGAAGTAGAGAAGCAGCAGCGTTTCGTTCCAGGGATGGCTGATGAGGGCCACCCAGACGGCAGCGAATACCCGACGATCCGGCCGCATGACAAGGGCGATCTTCTCCGTCGCGGCGACGTTCTAGCCGCCCTCAACTCTCTGGAGGACGGTTGAGCAGTTCCTCCCGTCTCTTCTTTTTCGGAGTGGCCCTCAGCCTCTTCTTGGGAATGCTTCTCGTCTTCGCTGGCCACGGTGAGACAAGCTGCCGTCTGCGCTGTCTCAATCAGAAGTTCGCCTTGATCCATAAATCGCATCTGAATCAACGCCTCGAAGTCGTTGAACGGCGGCTGGAAGCTCAGGACCAATACATCTCCTGGCTGGAAGAAAGAGCGCAGCGAGTCGAAGAGCGGCTGGCGAGCTTTCAGCGCTGCTTTGCGCAGCTACCCCTCACGCGCTACGGAGAGGAATTCGGTCCTTCGGGTTATGTATTCGAACTCCAGGGGGAAGAAGGGCCGCTGGTCTTTCCGACGACTGCTCTGGACGTGAGCTATCTGAAAGACCCGGTGGGAGCGTGGTTTTGGGTCAACGGCTGCAATGCCGCTCGGATTACAGACAAAAGCTCGCTGCTGCCTACGCCATGATCCTCGAAGGTTCTGAGAGTCCTGGAACCAGCAGCTCGTTCCGATGCACAGAAAACTCAGTGTTCAGGACTTCGTTCGTGAAGAGAACCGAGAAGACGGTGCCGCGCTGGGCTATACGACGCTGTTTGCCGACCAACCCGGCCGAGAAGTCTCCGAAGAAACCTTCTCCGCCGAAGGTACCTTCTCCGCCGAACAGAGAAGTCCCGGCACCGGTCAAATCGAGTTGTTCGGATTTACCGGTGTTTTCGGCAAAGTCTTTGTCGATCTCTACCGTCACCTTGCCGGTGCCCCAGATCTTGGCGGCCCTGACCTTCTTGATATCGGCTGAGCCGAGGTCGAACCAGCCTGAGCGCCAACGCTCTTTGATCGCTTTGCCGTCGTCGTTCGTATAGCTGGTTTTGTGCCGCCCGATCATCTTTTCCCCGGATGAATAGCCGAAGACAAGCTCGGTTTCGTTTTCGACTCGGAAAGTTGCCATGCAAGAGGCGGGGAGGTCTTGGAGGCTCCACCAACGATCTTCGGGGCTGTAGACGAGTTGGCGGTTGGCAGCTTCGGCCGTAGGGAAGGTCAGATAGATCCGTTCGTCCCAGGTTTCCATCGTGCAGTTCTGGATCGCCGAGAAGATCAAGGTGCCGCCTTTGTAGAAGAGACTCGTATCCCCCGTCCAGATCGGTTCTACGAGGCTTGAGATCTGTTCGGGCTCCTGACCTGTGGTCCGATAGATCCCCTCGCGGCTCATGAAATAGACCCCGGATTGATGGATGCAGACGGCCCTGGGAGAGGCGAGCCCTACGCCGGTTTCAATCGTCTGGAAGACGAATTCCGGTTTGTTTTCTTCGTCGCGGGCCTGATCGGTGATGACGAAGAACTTCGATTCCTTGAAGACGAAAACGAATTCTCGCCACGTGACTACGGCTAGGACTTTCTCCCCGTCACCCGGCGTAAACTGGATATAAGCGGTGCTTTCGAAGGCCTCCGGGTTGCCTTCTTCTGAGAAGTAGACGTGGCTCGGAGAGCTTTCAGCACCCCCCGGCCCTCCTGTTTTGGTTGAGAACCCACCGCATACGAGACGATTGTAGGCCGGAAGGACGCAAAGCGAGCTAGCGCGGACTCCCGTTTTAGCCCCTGCTCCGTCAACCGTGATCGTCGGGTTCGTCCAGTTCGAACCATCCCACTTGCGGAGGCTATCAGTGCCGTTACCGGCGTAGACGGCCTCTTCGTTGGGTTTGCCAAAGCGGGTGAAGTCCCAGGGACCGCCTGAGAGGCCGGTGGCGCTCGCCACGACGCTCCCCCCGGTCGAGACGGTCTCAAGGCGAGAACCGCAACCCGCGACCAGCTGGCGCGCCCCTGACGCGGTGTAATAGGGACTGAGAGCTTCCACGCGGTTCGTCAGTTCCGAGCCGGTCAAGTTGTTGTAGCCGGGACGAGACTGGATGGCTCCCCTCTGCGTGTAGAGGACGTTGAGGCAATCGACGCAGGCGGCCGGGTCTACGGCATCTGCCTTGGAAACCAAATCCAAGCCCTTGCCGAACCCTTCGAACGGTAGCGACTGGTACGATTTTCCTGACTGAGCCATCTCACAGGTACGTGCCGATGGGGCCGGTTCTCACGATCAGGGGATTTGACTGAAGATCACGCTTGAGTTCGGCCGCGACCATCTGCTGAAGATCGGCCTGCACGTCTTCTTTCAATTCTCGAGCAGCTTGATATTCGTCGTTGTTTTTGAGGGCGTCGGCTACGGCCAGGTCTACGATTAGATATTGCCATTCCGAGGGCATCGCCGGTTCTTTGCTGGTGGTTAGTTTTTCCGGTTTCTTGGCGTAGCGGACCGAGATGTTTTCAGTTGTGCTCGTGGGGAAGACCCGGAGGGTCAAGTTGTCCAACCACCACCAGACGGGAGAGCCACTTTCTTCCAGGTCGGGGTAGCGTTCTGCCAGCCATTGGCGGCTCTGGCCATAGATGATGTTTTCCGCCGTCGTGTTCTCGACCGAAAGCACCCCACGCAGATCTTTGATTTCGAAAGGAGCCACGCCTTCTTTCGTGCCTTCCCGCCAGGGCCAAACGTAACGAGCTTCCAAGCGTTGGTGGTGGCGCTGAATTGAGCTTTCGATGTTCGCCGTGGATTCGTAGTCGTAACCACGGCTGATGACTTCTTGCGTGAGTTCAGCCAGCGTAGCCATAAACGTCAGAGTTCCTTGGGAGTGTCTTTCCGGGGTCGAGCGCTTCTGGAAGCATGGCCTTTGAGATCTGTTCGTTTCTCGAAGCCTTCGGGTCCACGTAGCCGCTTGGCGGCTCTCATAGCCAGTTCGGCTTCGTCCAGGCGCTGTTCCTTCTCGGTCTGCTCGGCCCTGGCCTTCGCTTCTGCGACCCTGCGCTGGATCTCCCTGCGCTCGTGTCGTACCCGGTCGTTCCACATATCGGCGCCTTGCAACATCTCCAGCATCCAGGCTCCCGGTTCGCGATACTGGCCCTGCGGTCCTTGAAGGACGATGTAGGCGTCTACGCTCCCAGGGACGCGTTTACGGACGTGCCAGTAACCCGCCCTCAACTCCGTGTCTGCGGCATTCTGAGCCCCGAGGACCAGAGAAAGCCCAGGGTCGATCCGCCGCAGCTCCTTGTTCCAGCGAGTCGCTACTTCGATCTGCTCATCGACCTGCTGCTCGATTTCGCGGTTGATCTGCTCGGCTTCGTAGATCTCCGGCAGGATCAGGGGCATTCGGCTAGACCCCCCAGGCAGTTACCTGAACGACGAGTTTCGACACGTCTTTTTCTTTCGCCAGTTCTTTCCCCGTTTTGGCCGCCCAGAGATGCAGGAGTTCTTTTTCAGCGTCGTAGAAGGCAGCGGAGACCGACGTTTCTTCCGCTTCGCTCGGATTCTTGATGTTGCAGATCGCATCGCCCGCTTCGATCCGGGTCAAGCCCAGATCGGCTGGCGTGAGTTTTTCCCCGCCTTCTACGTATTTTTCAGAGCAGGTGACATTGGAGGTGGTCCTGCGGCGGTTGCCGGGGACCGTCGCTGTTCTGACGACTGTCGTTTTAACTGCCAAGGCTCTTTCCTTTCAGAAGATTCGGAGCCCGCCCCCAGCGCTGGCCGGAGGCGGGCAGATGCTCAGGTCGAGAGTTCTGTCAGACGACCGATTGAGTTGCGCCGATTGGTCGCAAACTCTAGATAAGCCTCTATCGCGCCGTTCACGTACGTGGTTTTCGGGATGTACTGGAGGATGCCTTTCCCTCCGTACTTCTCGGTAGCCCACTCGGGAGCGCCGTTGCGGAGGATGAAGACGTGCTTGCGGACAGCCAGATAGAAATCTTTGTCCGGGCAGTCCTGATGACCCTGGACCTTAAGGTCCCCGACCATGATCGACTCGCCATCGCCGGTGTTCTGTTTGCCGGTGCTGTCCCAACGAATCTGAGCAAACGATTCGTTTTCCAGAGCGGCAACCTGCACCAACGAAGTGAAGCACCAGTCAGGGGTTTCTCCCTTCTGGCGGACCCTGCGCCGCAGTTTGATCACCTTCTGGCGCGTGATCGGGGTCGATTTGGCTTCTTCGACAATACCCTTCCAAGAACCCGTGGTTTCCGGTTTCAGACCGCCCAGGGTCGAGGTTTCCGAGGCGAGGTTGCCCCAGCCGTTGTTCTCATAGCTGGTTTCCCCGGAACGGGAGTTGGCGAGGGAAACGTAGTCGGTTTCCGCCGTTTTGATTTTGGTCGCGATTTCCAGAGTCGGTTTGGATTCCGATTCCGAGAAGGCCAGGATCGCTTTATCAGCGGCCTTTAGTCCCTCTTCTGTTTTGGAACCGATGTCGATCACCTGGCCGACGGGCAGATAGCCGTTGCGGATCGCCTGGTAGCCAAACCCGGTCGAGAGCAGGTTGACCGTTTTCGATTCGGATTCTTCTTTGGCGCACTGAGCGATCAGCGCGGTGCCGTCCCCAAACAGGGTGCGGGTGAGCTGCTTGCGCATGTCTGAGAGCTTGCCTTCGACTTCGAGGTCAAGCTGGCGCATGATCGCCTTGGCGGCGTCCTTGGTCCGCTCAATCGCAGCGGTATCCAATTCGATCATGCCCCACTGGCGCTTGTATTCCCATTTCGCCCGCGTGGTCTGCTGCGGGGCTGCTTCGTTGAGGGCTCCCGATCCTGTTTTGGGGACCCAGGTGATACCGCCGCCACGACCGGTCTGGACGGGGGTCAGCGCTTCAAGACCGATCTGGATTTCTGGTTTTAGTCTTAAAACCTCCTCCAGCATCGGGTCTTTCGAATAGAACTGCTTCTCGAAGCTTTCGCCTGTCCAGACCTGCTTGGCTCCGGCTTCGGCGACTTCGAATGTCGAAACGGACATCAAAGGCTCCTTTTAGGATTTGGGAGCGCTATTCCAGCGATGGAGAGGCTTCCTCTGCCACTTCGTCATAGAATTTGAAACGCTCCTCTTGATTCGTAGGGTCAAACGCCTTTTTCGCAGGGTTTCCCTGACTTATCCGCCGACCTGTCTTCTTCGAGGCGATCCAGTTCTCACGGTTCTCCTCGGCGATCTCCCGCATCGCTTCTCCGATCTCGGGAATCGCTTGAGGGCCATGGATTTCGGCATATGCCTGAACGGCTTTGAGCGTTTTACCTTTGAACTCAAAGCCATCCCCCCAAGAATTCTCAAGCGCTTCGATGCCCTCGGCGATTTCATCCATCGCCTCGGCCGTCTGTTGCTCTTGAGCGTATTCCTGCTGTTGCTGGGTGAGGTTGCCTTCGACCGCTTCCAGGCGAGCGCGTAGCTCGTCTTCGGGGTCTAGGAACTCCTCAGGCTCGCCGTCCTCAAATTCGTAGCCGAACTCCTGCTGGAGCCAGGCATCTCGTGCGGCGGGGTCGTTCTGTATTGCCGTGAGGAAATCACGGTATTCCTGCGCTTCTTGGCGTTCCTGCGCGATCTCCTGAGTCTTCTGCGTAAAGCCTTTGCGTAGCTCGTTGTACTGATTTTCGAACCACGCTTTGTCAGCGTCCTCAGGAATGTCTTTGGCAGGATCGAAGTCCGTAAAGGACTCCTGAGCCTCTGTCGCTTGTCCCGTGTCGGGGGCGTCGTCGGTCTCGATGGCTTGTCCCTGTTTCTCGGGGGCCTCTTGTATCTCGTCTGGCATTCGTGCTTCCTTTGATTGGCGGGGCTAATTCCAAATCTTGGAGAAACTTGGAGATAACTTGGAGTTCAGCTTGTCCGCATTTAAACGGGGCTTCCAAAGAAGCTTGTCCGCTGATAAGTTCTTGGCCGTGCTGGTGAGCAACCGAGCGCTCAGGGAAGCCTTTTTACGCTCCGGGTTGAGCTCGGTTGATTTGGCGCGAAGGCTCGGGAATCCCCGGCGATGCAGTCATGTCCTGCGTGCGCTGGGCATCTCGGCTTACAAAATGCGCTCAGACTACCCAGCCAAACAGGCCCAAACTTCGATCAGAGAAACCACTGCGCTTCGTTATGCCGAGGCTCTCGGGCTGGACCCGATGGACATAGAGCTGTAAACACAGCGGTTCTTCGCGAGGCTTTGTGGCGCTCTCTAAGGCCCTGGCGGACCTTCTGCCGGGTTTGACCCTTCTCCAGCGTTCAAGGCCGGGAGAGACGGCATGGGCTTGCTCTGAGGGGCTGCTGCGTTACGAAGACCTAGTTCTTCTGCCTGATTCGTTTGAAGTTCCTGTTCTCGCTGCGCCTCGCGCATTTCCAGATCGCGCAGCGCTCCGAAAACCAGCATCGTCGCTTCTTGGGCCTCTATGTCGAGATGTTGGGCGAATTCGTCGGACTTGGCCCAATTGGCGAGGACCGAAGACCAGACTTTGTAGTTGTCCACGCCGGGCCGAGGCATCCAAGCGGGAACTTCGGTCTCCATGATCGGTTCTCCGAATTCGTTTACTTCCGGTTCTTCGGTTTCGACATTGAGCTGGAAGCCCGCTTCCTCCCCGGGCCAAACAGGACGCATCCCCATCTGATCCAACTTGCCCGAGCGGATCTGGTTGATTATGTAGTTGATCCGGCCTACGTCCTCTTCATAGCCTTCGAGCAATCCTTCCGCGTTGCCGTTGTTCATCGCTGAGAGAAGAACCTCCGGCGGGAAATAGCCGGGGAACATCTGGGCGATGTTCTGAATCCGCTGCTCTATGGCTTGGCGCGTAAAGGGAGTGAGGGAACCGGGCTGGACTCGCACGTCGGTCTGATCGCGCAGATCGGCGCCCTTGAAGTCTTCGATTGGCATCCAACCGGTGCGACCCCGGAACTTCAGCATCCGGTCCTCTGTGTAGTGGCGCTGAACGAGCGTCAGCGCGTCTCTCATGATCCGACTGTGGACTTCGGCCAGATTGGCGATCAAGTTCTCCCAGGCGATTTCGTCGCGTTGGAGAATGCTCTGCACGGCCTGATTGGCCGAGACCTGAGATGGGACTTCGTTGTCGTGGGCGATGAAGCGAAGCTCTGCTTGTGCGTCTTCCTTGACCTGGCGCAGCTCGGGGGGGATGCCTTGCGTAGGGGCAAATTCGATTTTCCCGCCCAGGAGCGCCGTCGGATCGTATTCTTCCCGCGCTCCAGGTTGATCTGTCGCCGGAGTTTTGAAAGCACCGATTGGCGCCAAGATCTTTGGAACCAAGCCCACTTGCGCGAACTCGGCGATCTTGTTTTGGGCGAAGTCGTAGGTCCGCATCGACTCGATCAGCGAGCGAACGAGGCCCTTGTCGCGGTCTGAGGCCGGATTGACCGTGTAGCCGAGACGATGGATGCAAGGCTCATCCACGACCTGTCCCTTCGCGTCGGTCAGCGGATAGCCCTCTTCGGGGAAGATCTGGTTGCCCGCCGCTGAGAAGATCCTGCGGCCCTGAGGATACTTGGCCGAGGGCCGCTCCAGGTACTCGGTAACCATGCAGAGGTTCGAGGACTCGGCTTTCTTCATCGAACCTTCCAGTTCCGCGTTGGCGGGCAGTTTGCCGCCCACATAGCCCGGTTCGGCTTCGACCTGATCCCTCGGTCGCGCATGTTCTATAGCCCACCAACGGCTCTCCTCGAAATCGACACCCGGCTCCCACATGAGTTCCAGACCGTTCCAGACGCCGATCCGCACGTCGCCGATCCCCACGTGCTCAGGCTTGCCTTCGGGATCTTGGCTAACATCTACGTATGGACCGATAGAAGAATCCCAATAGGCCATGATGAAGCCCTCTTCGGTGACCAGAGCGTTCCAGACAAGCTTTTGCGCGGCTCGCTTGATTCGCCAGAGTTCGTAACCGGCGTAGGCAATCTTTTTGGCGATCTGGGCCGCCGTATAGTCCTCGGGATCGTTGGTCGAAGGGTTGACTTCGTAGCCGGGGACGCGCTGGGTGGCGGCTGAGACCTTGGATTGGACCATCGGGCCGATTAGGTCGTGGGAGCGCCTGACGCGATGGTCTTCCTTCTTCCCGCCGAGCAGATAGGTCAGCGTTGCCAGATGTTTGACCGAGCCGCCGTCTTCGGCCAAGTAGCCATAGTGTTTGCCGTCGGCGAACTCAACCGCGAGACGACGCTGTGGCTTTAGTTCTTCCAGACGCGATTTGCCACGCGTGATCGGTTCCTGCACGTCCTTCGGAATCGGCATAGCCGCCGGACGTAGGGCATCTAGCGCCTGTTCTGCTTTTTGCTCGATTCTCTCAAGAATCGCCACTCAAGCCCTGCCTCTCTAGCCGTAGCTTCTCGTAAGCCTGATCGTCGTCCAGGGCGATGGGAGCCACCGGCTGAGGTTGCTCTGTCTGATCCCGCACGTAAGAGGCCACAGCCGTTTCGGGACTCTGAATTCTCTGCACGAGTTCCCTGCGCTCCTGGGACCAGTTACTGCGCTCCCAGGCGTGGAAGGCGATCTCGATGACGAGGACCAGGAACAGGAAGCCCAGGGCTAGCTCCATGACTCAGATTTCCGCGATGCAGACGTTGGATTCTTCTGATGCCGTAATCGCGAAGACGGCACCGGAATAGCCCGTCAATTCGAAAGGCGTCCCTTTTTCCTTCAGATAGATGCCTTCTTTTGCGACGGCGGCTGAGCCCAAGGAGAGCCAAACGTCTTTCGCCCCTTCGTTGGTGATGAACAAGGCAAGACGATCTCCGTTGGCTTTCGCCAGTTCTTTCGATTCGGTTTTAGCGGCGAATTTGCCCTTCGGCGTCCGGGCTTCGCTGCTGGAGTTGCTTTGCTGGGAGAAGCCCATCGGCTAGCGGTTCTCCCGCAGGGCGTCGATCAGCTCCGACTTGGAAAGACCCGAAGTCCCTTTGAGATCACGGTCTTTTGCCAGCTCACGCAGTTCCTCAAGCGTGCGGGACTCATAGGAGCCGCCCGAGCCGCCACCCGTATCGCCACGATCAGCCGTGGGCTCGGCAGGCGCCGAGGATATCCCTGAGGCGGTGTCCGGCGGCTCGGGGACGATTGGGAACTCCGAGGCGTAGGTGACCGTCACGTGAGCGCCATCTGGGCTGTAGAGGGCCAGGGAGGGCGTGTCTTTGCCGTCGTAGGGGTTGTCTTTATCGACCATCGTGTTCTCGATCTCGTAGCCGCCCTCCTCATCGGTGGGGACTTTGCGAGTGACGAGAACAGTTCCGACGCCCACGGAGATCTCACGTACGGGAGCCTCCAGGGCCTTTGAGTCCTGGACATTCAAGGTAAATACGGTTGGCATTTAGACGCTTCCTTCCCCGCCAGCCGGAGCGGCGGTTTCGATTTCGATTCCGGTCGTAACGCCAGCTTCAAGCGATTGGCTGAATTTAGCTTCGAAGTCTTTGGTCAAGTCAAGGTCGGCCAAGGTCTCATCCAGCTTCTTACCGAATTCGGCTAGCTGCCTGCGGACCTCTTGGACTTCGTCCGCAGAGACCATGTTGCAGCACTCGCGGGCTGCCTCTTCCACGACCTCACGGCGAAGATAGAGATGTGGATCGATGCCGATGAAATCTCGTTCGAAGTCGATCATCTCTCCGTCCTCGCTGGAGGTGACCATGCAGCGATGCGGAGAGAAGGGGAGCGGTCCTTTGATCAAACGAGGCATGTTGTCCTTTGGTAGAATGTGGACATAATGAGTTATTCAGCCGGAGATATCGAAGAGGCATTCAAATGCGTTTCGGCCGGGGATTTCAGCAATGTCCACACCGTCCAGGAAGCCAGGAACAAGGTCTTCGCGCATCTAGAGGGACGTTGCCAATGCGGTCTTCACCGAGGCTGTCCATTGTGCGGGGGCCTGGAACGAAGCGGGAGAACTGTCCATAACGTCCGATGCCCGATGCTTGTCGTCTCAGCTTAAGCCCACTTCCCCATAGGCCCCACTGGCTCGGGGGCCGGTTTCGTGGGCGCAGGCGGCGCGGTACCCGGATTCCATTGTTCGGGCCTGCGCTGGGCCACGCTGATCGCTTTCGGCCGGTTCAATGGCCGGTGGTTGCAGAGGTAGCGTTTGCAGTCCGGTCCGTGGTCTTCGCGCTTAACAACATCGAAGGAGCCATCGTCTTTGGGCTTGAGCCGATAGCGTCTGGTCTCACGGATCAGGCTCGTGCAGTTTCCCCCGATCAGCAACAGCGGGTCCGGCTCGCCTTCGGAGTCGCGATGCTCAAGGCGGCGCATGACCTCGAAGACGCCGCCCTCTTTGTCGTTATTGGCCCGAACGTTGGGGATGCCTGCGCGATAGTAGGCAGCCTCAACCGTATCCTGGCGCGTCACGCCTTCGATTTCGGTGGCGGTGAGGGAGTGGTTGCGGGCCGAGGGGTCGATCAGGGTCAAGATGGGTTTGCCGGTGCCCCATGCCTGGCGCTTCTCCATGATCCGCTTCGCCGCGTTCTCGGGGATCGCGTCGGATTCGGTCAGGTAAAGCTCGTCATAGATCAGTAGGCGATTTTCCTTGTCGAAGCCCGCGAAGAGGATCGCGGTCGTGTTGTAGCCAGGATCTATCGCCTCGTAGGTTTCCAGGCGCTGGATGTGGTCTTTGCCCGCGTCAGAGCGCAGCCACTCGGCGTTGACGCAATGCAGGTCCTTGTCGAACATCGGGTAGACGAGACCCTCCATGTGGAGGAACTCCCCGTCCTCCCTGGCGCGCCTGACAAGCTCGGGAAGGCCCGCCATGCGAAGATCTATCTCCTCTGGAGGGATCGCCGGGTTGTCGCGGATGGAGGCCCTGACGACGAGGAGCCTGTCGTTCAGCCAGACGTTCTTTTCGACTTCCGGCCCCTTTTCTTCTTCGAACTCATCGAAGGTCCAGCCAAGGCCCTTTAGCGGCGTGAAGGTAAAGATCTCATCGCCTCGTGACTCAATCAGACGCATCTCGCACTCCTGGCGAATCTGCTGGCCCTTGTCGCCGTCGGGCTCCTCGTCGTAGTGGATACGGTCCCTGGTCACGCCTCCGAACTTCGAGATGTCTTGTTCGTAGCTCATGATCTCAATGAAAGAGCCGTTGCCGAAGCGAATCGTGTAGTTGCGTTTCGCGTATGCCTCTTCCCAGGAGCCGCCCTTGAGTTCAAAAGCAGGACACCAACGCAGGATGGTCTCTTCGATGGCGCGTAGGGGCTTGTCGAAGTCGGGGACGACGATACGGATGCGACAGGGCGGTTCGAAGCGCTTGAAGCGTTTCAGATGGTCCGGCACCGATTCTTTGTCGATGCACTGGATCACGTCGTCTATTACGCCCGCTGCCGTCTTTCCTGAGCGATTGCCACCGAAGTAGACCCGCAGGCGCACTTTGGCCGAATGGAAGGCCAACTGCTTCTTATGCGGCTTGTAGGCCCAGAGGGGGTTGGCCTCCAACGCCGCATTGAAAGCCGCCAGTTCCCGCTGAACCGCTGGATCGCTGAGAGCAGACGGATCGGAGACTTCGATCTGAGGGGTTGGATTCATGATATTGTGTCCATAATTCAACGAAGGGAGAAGGCGTGAACGCAATCGATCATTTTCAGAAGGCGCAGGAGATTCTCAGGAGCACGGCAGAAGAACCAGCAGAGGAGGTCAACCCCCTCCTAGTAGAGGAAGCCAAGGTCCACGCACTGCTCTCCTGCTCCCTTGAGATTCAGATTCTCCGAGAAGCGGGAGAAGATGGACGGCTTTCGTGAGCTATTACGACGAGGACGACAAGATCTTGGTTTGGGGCGCTCTAGCGGCAATTCTCATCCTCGGCGCGCTTCTGCTCACTGGGGTCATCGGCCCAAGCTCAACGCCTACCGCAAAGCCTGATTGGCATAAGGCCAACTGCTACAAGATTCCCGCTCGCTACCACGGCGGCCTGTATTGCTCAGACGAAGAGGCCGGAGGGAATCACGGCTATGTCAACCCAGGATCTATGGAATGGGAAGTGGAATGAGCAGGGAGATTCCCAAATGGGCTGGATATATCCCAGCCGATTGTCCTAACTGCGGGCGGCGGAGGCTAGAGGTCTTCGTGGACGCGGACGAACGAGCGCTCGGAATCCGCTGCGAGAAGTGCTTCTACCAGTGGAGCCTTGACCCTGAGGCGATGGTCTGCAACAACATCAGCGGCTATCTAGTCGATCCGAACAATCCTCGCAGCACAGCATGGGATCTAGCCGATGAAAACAACCCCATTACGCCGCTTTAGAGCCGTATCGCCGCTCAAGTTCAGCCAGAATCGCGCCTTTATCCTCGGTCTCGCCCGAAGACGGCTGGGAAACTCCCGCGCCCAGCTGCTCCAGCTTTTTCAGGGTCCGATGGGCTTTCTGATTCGGCGTCAGCTTGATCGGGGACTTGGAGAAACCCGGCTTGTCTCTCGTCGCGGTTGCACTCGGGTCTACGGTAGCTGTCGTGCCACTTGCCGAGAGGGTCATGCCGGGGAAGCTTGTGGGAGCAGAGGGAACGCCGGAGGCTCCGAGTTGGAGCGCTTGCTTCTTCCCGAGGCCAGGGACGTGTCCAACGTTATAGCCAGCCAGGTAAGCGTCTGAGGGGCGGGGATGCGGCCCCAGGCCACCCGCGCCGCTGTCGCCTACGGACGTTCCCCAGAATTCCTTCTTCACGGCGTCGTAGAGGAACGTGTGATCGGCGTTGTAGAAGACCGTGATCGCGCCGGGTCCTGGCTTCAGAACCTCTCCCATCGCGCCCGACGTAAGCGGAGCCTTCAGAACACCCGCTTTAGCCAGCACGTAGGAGACAGCCCCAGAGCAATCCAGGGCGGAAGGATTGTCTTCGATGGCCCCATGCCCTGCGCCGTAGACGTAGGGCGTTCCCTCGATTTCCTTCATCGCCACCCGTGCCGCCTTATAACGCGTCACGACTCGCTTGGGCGCTGGGCCAACTTTACTTGCGCCTGAGACGTTCAAGCCAAGTTTTCGGGCCTTTGCTTGCGTCTGGCGTAGCTTCCGGGCCAACTCAGGATTCGCATGGCCCTTGCTCGCCGTCACCCCCGATTGACTGATCCTGCCCGTTCCCCAGGCGCTCGGACCTTCGATGTAGGCTCGAATCTCCTCTTCTGGGGCTCCGGCTTTCGCGAGCTTGGGAATTCCCGTGATCGAAGGAGCCGCTTTATAGCCGTATCGGGCGCCGATCTTGCCTTCCATCCACTTGGCCGTTGCGATGGCCGCCTTACGCGGGGTCGTATTGTTGAAATACGAAGATTGGCTAAAGCTCGTGGGGTGGGCCGGGTAGCCGACTCCGAGCTGATTCTGTTCCCCCGCTTCGCCCCCTTGTCCGGCTGAGGAAGCTCCGCTCTCCTGCTTGACCCATTCCCCGGCCAGTTTCGGCGGGATCTTCGTTCGCTTGGAGAGAGTCTCGGCGAATTCCTCCTGGGCTTTGTTGTGCAACCCCTGGATCTGCGGCGTAGCCTCTTTTGCGTATCTCCTACGCAAACGCTTGAGACGATGAGAGGTCTGACGAACCTGGGGCGTGGTCACGTATCCCTTGCGATTCGTACGTAGTTTGCCGCTGCTCGCGGCTACTCGCAGTTCTTTCAGGTCGGGCGTACCGACTGTCTTCGCACCCTGGAACTTCGTGGGTTTGAAGGTTGGGGCGGGTGGCTTATGCCCGCGAGCCACCGCAGGCCCCGCCGCAACCGAGGCCAACTTAGCATGACCCACCGGGACACGCGGAGCAGCCTCAGACGCTCTCTGCTGAGTTCTGCGGTGAAACCCCAGGGCCGCTGCTTGCTGGCGCTCTATGCGCCTTACGCGAGCTCGCTGGGAACGCGACTGTCTCTTGGCTTGCTCGCTGGCACGTGGGGAGGCAAAGTGCTGGGTTGTGACGTGACCGGTGGGGGAGGTCGTGACGGTCGGGACTTCTCGGTAGGTCTTCGCCTTGACCTTGCGGCTGCCGCTTGGCGCTGAACCCTTTCCGCTGAAAGTCTTCTTTCGGAAGTTGTAGGTCCCAGACGAAGTTGTATAGGTGCTACCCGTTCGAAACGGCATTCTCCGCACCCTTTCCTTCGGGGTGGTGACATAGGTGATGACAAGTGCAACAGAGCCATTCCACAATCAACGGCTCGTCGTAGTCCTCGTGGTGACCGTGTTTTTGGTGCGGAAGGGCATCTAGAACATCCGCCACAGCCAGCGACGCCACCATGAGACCTTGAAAGACACCTCAGACACGCTTGACCTTCTTCCTCCGTCGCTTGACCTTGCGAACGTGCTGGACATGAGGAATTTTCATCCCGTGCTCCTCGGCGATCCACTTCTGCGCCCAGGAGGCTCCTTGCGCCGCCTTGGCGCGCACAAAACGATCTTGAGCCAGGGATCTGCTCGGCATGCTCTAGCGCGTGATGTGTTTCGCGTAGTGCTTGGCCCAGCGATTGCTGCCCCAGCGGGTATTCCCAGTCTGGCGCAATTCGCGGCCGAGGTCCGGAGCGCCCAGCGCCGGACGTTTCCTCGTGGACTTCAACGCCCTAAGGATCTGTTCTCTGCGTTCGTTCATTCTCGCTTTCCTAAGATTCGCGTTCTGCCTTTGCCAACTCCAGCCTGCGCTTGGCCTCGCGGCGGGCCTCGGCCATCGTCAAGGTCGTGAAGGCACCGCCTGTGCACTCTTCGGTGAAGATCTCTTTAGCCAGTTCCTCCACGTCCACGGCGTTGTCAGGATCGCCTGGAGGAAGCTCCGGTGCCTTCTCGTAGTTGTTGCGCTTTCCGCGTGCCAGGGTGATCCCAAGCCTTGAGCGCACGTAGTCGGTCATGTTGAGCTTGGCTTCTTTTGCCGCCTTGTCGATCTGCTTCTTCTCGTTGATCGTCGTCGGGATAATCAGCCGCTCGGTCCGCCTCACGATCCCCAGCCCCCGTTATTGCGCAGCCACGCTATGAATCTACGCAGCGGACGGTCGAAGAGAAACCTCAGGGGAGGTTCGAGCCAACGAAACCAGAATCTTTCCATGCGGGGAGTCTATCGCAACGTGTCCACAATCACGATCAGATCCCAAAGACCGTCCGGACGCTTTTCCCATTCGCCTTCGATTGACCTTCCGCTCTCATCCTCAAGCTCGATGAAGTCGGGGTGCTCGTGGCCTGGGAGGGCCGAGCAGACGATGCGAAGCTCTTTCATCGCTCATCCAAGCCCAGCGAAAGGCGCGCCAGCTCGTAGGGCGTGAAATGGCCGAGCAGCACGGCTTTCTGGTCATGCGGAGAGCCCAGCCAAGACTCGGGGTCTGCCAGGTACTTGACAACTTCCTGGGGGGTTGGTGGTTTCTCAGGACTCATGCGAGCCGGTAGGTCGTAGGATGGATCGGAGCCTTGTCGTCGCGCTGCGGTATCCGCTCCAATGGTTCTCCCTTCTTGACCTTCGCCCATTCCGCTCCGGCCTGTCTGCGGGCCTTGGAACCCGGCCAGCGTTTCTCAACGTCCCTGTGAAGTTCTGTGATCCGCTCGTAGAGGAAGCGCATGTAAGTCTCCCGCTCCTTCTGGTTGGCGCGTTCTTCCGCAGGCTCAGTCATGGGCAGCCTCCCATTCCTTCGTAGCCTGAATCGTGGCGGCGACCTTGGAGAGTCCTTTCTCCATCATGAGGATGCGAGCGGTTGAGGCGATCCAAGGCTCTCGTTCGATCCCCTGGTCCTTTTCGGCAACCACGGTCCCAGGCTCGATCTTGACCTCGTAGGGTTCTTCGTTCTCAACGGCCTGACGGGCCTTGGCTTTGTTCTCACTGTCGTGTTGGGTCTCGAAAGGAACCGGCGGTTTCTCGGTATGCGTTCCGAGCGCCACGTCTCGCAGGAACTCGCTGAGAGGCAGCCCCTCGGCCTTCGCAATGGCTTTGAGGGTTTCCTTCTCCTCGAAGCTCATCCGGATTGTAACCGCGGTCTCGCGGGGCATCAGGGCTTGTCCGCCAGGTAGAGAGCACGACCGTCCAGAGCTTTCTTGAAGTCCTCGTACGCCTCGTCAGAAACGAAGTAAGCGAGAGGTTTGACCGAAGCCCCTCCCGTCTCGTGGAAGGTGGTCAGCGACAAGCACTTCCGCTTGCGGCCGGGAAGGTTGCCTAGGTTCAACTCTAGTTTGTCCATGACTTGACTATACCAGACAAGTCAAGTCTTGACTGTACATAGGCTATTACGCCTGGGCTTGTGCAACCCTGGCCTATAAAGATAATACGTAACTCACGCACAGTCCCCACTCCCCCGCCCCCCTATGGCTTGCTAGAGCGGTTTGAGGGTTAGCTCGCGCCTGTCTTTCGAGATCGCAAGCACGCGATACGTGTGGCCACGCAGCTCTACGTAGGGACCAGCCCAATACATGGGGGTCTCAAGCCTCAGCTTCGTCGTGTTGTCAGCACCGCTCATCTGGCTCTAGAGCTACCTTTCAGGGCTTTTCGTATTGCCCTGTTACGCATCATCGCTGCCTTGCGCTCAGCCATAGGCAAGCTCTTGTCCCAGCCCTTGCGCTGATCCTCTGCGTACCTACGCGCTAGCTCTTTCATGCCTGAATACCTCTCAGACGCGTTGTAAGCCGTTCTAACGGCAATTGAGGGCTTAGGGCTAGGTAGCTATTCATTTGGCTCTAGAAGGGGCTTAGAAGGCTGGGTGCTGAGGATTTGTAAGAGCTGGAGACAAGCTTTGCGTACAACAGCTACTTACCTTTGGCCTTACGCCGATAGACAGCGTATGGCGTATCTACCAGCAATTTAGATATCTCGTAGGGCTTGTAGACGCAGATTGGTGCTGCTCTGAGTGCCCAGAAGTCGTGCTTGAGACACCGAAGAAATTCTTTGCGCTTGATCGTATCCATGCTCATCTGGCTCTACGATGCGCGTAAGCCTGCAATCTGGCTCTCAGCTTCAGCCCTACCCAGCCAGCATGCCAGGGACAGTCTCGGCAGTACGCCTGACATTCAGGTCCGTGAGGACCGTAGCCAGCAAAGCGCTCAATCCCGGTTCGGTGCATGCCTTCCATCCTACCTGAATACCGCCCTGTGTTTGCTAATTCGTGATCAGGGTGTAAGGTAGTACCCTACAGTCAAGCCAAAGAGAGAGGCTGAAATGCAACGTCCTACAAAGCTTTACACGGTCCGAGAGGTCGAAGGGCTAAAGACAACTGCCGAGTATCCACGTCTCTACGCTTTCCAGGCCGTTGAGAGACTGCAAGCTCTTGGAATCGAAGACGCGCAGGGCGTCGTGAATGCAGCAGGCAAGAGCGGCTTTGCAAATGTCCCTGGGGTCGCCGTTCTGGCAGGCGACGCTTAACCACAGTAGCAACGCGAGGAGGACCGAATGAACGAGAAAGAGAAGGGCTGGTTCCCGCCTCAGTGCGTCTCGTTGCGCTTCTGCCCTGTGTGCGGCAAGGATGACCGCTTCAAACACGTAGGACCGCGCCACGAACGACCCGGCGGGGGACGATGCTCTGGCAATATGGAAGTCCTGCGCTACGACTTTGCCGAGAACCTTGGCGACTTGGACGCAAGGCTAGATGACTGAGGACGCCAACCGCATACGCGCTGAACTCTCACGTTGTGCCGCTGATCGCGTTCGTGCTCGCGGTGCGGGGGTGAGGGCAAAGAAGGAACTGCTTGAGTGGCTCGCTAAGGCTCACGAGCATCCTGAGGTCTCGAAGAGAGAATGCGCGCAGTTGCTTGGCTTGAAGCACCGGGAGACGGTCTATGAACTACTGAAGGAGAGAACCGAATGAAGACTGAAACAAAGCGCCTCCGCGAACTCCGCGTCGGCGAATACTTGAAAGAGGTTAAACGTGCGATCCATGACGGGGAGTGGACAGTGGCCCTGAGCGAAACGGAAATGCTACGCGCGGAGCTGGAGGCCATCATTGATCTCGACGCAGGAACGGGCAAGTACGGCCTTACCGAGGCTCCTGGATATTAGACATCAACGTTTCTCGCAAGCCCCCTACAGAAGCTCCTAAGCCCTTGAAAGGAAAAGATGAAGGCTGATAGCCAAAAGACAGAGAATGGCGTGAGAGCTGACCCGATAAAGCGCAAAACGTCATGCACGCATCACTGTCGCTCATGCGATAGGCACTTCTCATCACTCCAAGCTTTCGATGCTCATCGCGTAGGGGAGTTCGAACCCGAATCGACTATCGAAGGTCGGCACTGCATCGGCTTGGAGTTCCACGAGCCGAAGGTCGCTAAGCAGTTCAAAGCTCGAACAGGCGTTTGCGATCTCATGAAAGGCTCAAGCCGTCTGCACGACCAGCCGATATGGGGATCATCCAAGGAGCTACCGAAAGAGGCCTTCAATGCAAGCTGAGACAAAGCCTCGCTATACCGTCGAGCTGACAACTGAGGGATGGCAGATCAAGGACAACAAGCATGGAACCTTCCTGAGCGATGTCTTTGGCTCTAAGGAAGCTGCTTACTTCGAGGGCGCCGTGCCTCTCAATCGTGAACACGGGCTTGACAGGGCCGAAGGACAAGGTCGTAGATGAAGCCTCAATGGCGTTCAGACGCTCTAGGCATCCTTCTCCGAGCCATCGCAATCTTCGTCCTAGTTCACTGGATCTAAGGAGAGAGAATGAGAGCAAAGGAGCTAGAACAGGAATTCAAGGGCGTGGCCTGAGAGGCCATCCGCGAAGGGATCGACCTTCAAGCCATGATCGAACTACTTGAACATATTGCCGAGCAGGAGAGCGAAGACTAAGCCGCTGAGTCCTCAATCCCAAAAGCTCGACCAGTCCTCATTGTGCCTCGCCATCTCTTCCCTCAAGCGCTCTCGACACGCTTCCCAGCCCTTGCTGTAATCCTCGGTACCTTGTAGCGCTATGGCGTCAAGACGGGCCAAAGAGGACGCTGTCGCGTTCTGCCTGCGCTTTCTCATGAAAGGCGCGGATTGCGTAGTCCAAGGTCGAAGAACTCATGGCTCGATCTCCTCAGCTTCCCCCTCAAGCTCTTCACCCGGCATAGCGATCCTGATTCCCTTGCGTTCCAGATTGATCTGGATGGCCACAGGATTGACCGAAGGCTGAACGACAGGATCGGCGTCTAGCTGCTGCCCCTTGTCAGTATGGATCGCTGAGCCAAGGCCTGCTTTGCCCAAAAGCGTTAGTTCGGCCTCGGGCTTCAGTTCATCGGCCTCCAAGCGCTTCTCAAGACGATCTGCCATCTCCTCCTCAAGCTTGAGATAACGAATCGCTGCCGCGTGGTGTTTGTCGGCGAGGAATTCCTTGACGCGTTCGGCCTGTTTGATCCGAGCCTCGCGGTACATGGCCGGGTGCTCTACGCGCGCCCACTTCTTCAAGCGGTCCTTTGAGACCGGGCGGCCTTCTTCCTCCAACTGACGGCAGGTAGGGGCTAGTGAGCCTGCGTTGGCTGCCAGGGCCTCTAGGGCTACCCGGATCTCAGGAGCGCGGTCTAGGGCTTGTCCCATCGTCCCCTGCGCCATGCTCGTAGTCGCTTACGCGGTGTCTTGCGTATCAAAACCAGCGCTGCAAGGAAGCGAACCAGCCTCGTCGCATCTTTCTCGCGACAGAAGACATCCAGGCTCCGGAGTTCCTGAACTAGCCTCATAGGAAGTCGAGCGCGTTGATCGAATCGCCCGACACAGCCAAATCAGGCTTCCATGGCTTAGGCCACTCCCAGGTTGCATTGCCTAGCTGCTCTTGAGCATCCCACCGCAGGAACTCTCGGTTCGGAACAACGCAAGGCAAGAGCGCCTGATCGTAGAAATGCATGGCCACGATCCTATCTCAAGAACTGCGAAAAGCGCAAGAAAGAGGGCCGGTAACGATCTGCGCCAGATCCCGGCCCGCGTTCTTCACATATCCAAGGTTAACTCAGGTCATAGGCATATCTGCCGTGCCTGCATGGGGGCGCGAAGACAACCATTGTAACCGAAAACTCCACCGCTCGCGGATCAACGGCGAGGAGGCTCTACGAGCGGTGGCATTGCGGGAGAGAACCGCAAACCTATACGGCAAATTGGTAAGATGTAGGCGTGGGCGAAGGGGGAATCCATGAAGCGCGGGGAGAGAGCATCGGCCGAAAGTTCGCCCTCCCTGACCTTGATCGACGCACAAGCCCTCTAGACCGCGCTCACGGACAAGACCTCATCTGGGAGAACGTCACGCCTCTCTTCGAGGCCGCGAGGAAAGTCAAAGCGCCCAGCTTCGTCTACTTCGTAGGAGAGGAGGACGAAGGTCCCGTAAAGATCGGAGTCGCTAAAGACCCGCTCAAGCGGCTAATCAGCATGCGTTCAGGGAACGCAAGGCACTTGCTGATCGAATACGTCCTCGTGGGTGACACGAGGGCTGAGAAGCTCTTTCACGAATACTGGGAACCGCTGCGCATTCGCGCCATGAAGAGCCGTAAGGCGCTTCACCTGGACCATGGGACCGAGTGGTTCGCGCCAGAGATACGCGCGAAGCTCTACCCAATCGTGGCTGAGCTTGCGGAGGCGCAGGTGGACTTGCTAGAAGAAAATTCCTCGCCTCTCGATGAGCTTTCCTTGATCCGTCTTGCTCATGAGCTACACGGATACGAGCCACCCTGGAAAGAGGAAATGCGGGTTCCTAGCAGTCGCGGCTACATCAAAATCAAGAACTGAGCGAAAAACGGCGCAAACACCCAAGGGCCTTAGCGGTTCTACCTCTGAAAAAGCAGGCCCCGTTGCTCCCCGGGAGTTCGCGCGAATCTTATGGCGCTCCAGCTAGTGCAGAAACATAGCAGTTCAGTCAAGAACCGGGGATAAGAAGCGCTAGCAACTGGTCTCTGACCTTGATCGCATCGGCCAGATGACGCTCCGTGGCAGCACTGGGAGGCAGGATATCGGTGCCCTCCGTAATCAGGGCGTTAAACACGTCACCGGGGAACGTCAATGTCGGAGAAACCGGCTCAGCGGTTCCCTCCAGCTTCTTCCACTCCCACATGCCATCCGGCTTCATCCGAAGCAGCGCCGCACCATTAAAAGTCTCTTGACGAATCCAGACGTCAATCAGGTCCGTACCGGGGCGCCATTGCGCTACGACCTTCATCCGTTTGGCCCTAGCGGATGGTCCGGCTTAGGGGACAAGCCCATCAACTCTCTCTGAACTGCGGTGAATGTCTCTAACGGTCGTCGCCTCTCGTTCGGTCTCATCGACCTTGAGGAGCGCTGCCTTGGCGAGAGAAGCCGCCAGTTCTCGCTTGTACTTGTGTTCCGCCGCGTCTGCTTCTGCCCTAATCTGCGCCACTCCAGCCGGTTCTCCCCCTGCGCGGTATTCGACCAGCTTAATCGCCTTGGTTTTGCGATAGGCCAGGTCTTCCTTGGCAGCCTCTTCTGAGTGGCGCACGTAGTCGCGCCGGGCCGCTCTGCGGTCTTCCGCGATGGAGCGGTCAGCCTTGCGGCGGTCGTCCAAGTCCATGACCTCTGGGTTGCTCACGCAGCTTCTCTCTCCTCGTAAGACCAGAAGTCTCCGGCCTCTACAGCCTCCCCGTCAACGAAGCACGCCACCGTAGTCCATTGCGGCTGCTCTGCCTTGCCAGTGACGAAGATCTCCTCGACGCGGCACTTTTTGATCCAGCGAGACACTATCCTCGCTACTTCCTCAGCCTGTTCGCGATGCGCGAACTGAGGACATTCGGACGATCCGGCTCTCGGAGCAATCAGGTAGACCTTCATCGAAATAGCTGTTCGTTCTGGTCGGTCCACGCGGCGTAGGTATCGTCCAGCGGCCTTTCCTGGCGCGCTTCTTCTTCTACGCGGCGCTGGGAGCGCTCGTCTGCGAAAAGATAAGGAGGCATGAGCGAGTCAAGTTGGCACGCAACGCAGCCGGGAACAGACGAGTGACCAAGGGAGCTTTTCTCCCAAGCCCTGTCTTCTCGCGCTACCCGTTCCTCTTCAGCCTGATCCGCTGCTTCTCGCTCAGCGCGCTCTCTTGGGTCCAATGGCTTCATGAGAGGGCAGCCGCCTCATCTACCTCGAAGTATCGACAATCGCAGCCGACTACGGTGCATTCCAAGCCCTCGGCTTCGTTGTGCTCATCGTAGGCGTGTCCGCAAACACAAGCGTCTTCATCAGTCATGCCACTCTCCTTCATAGGCTCCTCCAAGCCTGAACTCCACCGAGAATGAAAGCCCCCCCACCAGCACCAAAATAACTGCCGCGACCATCAATGCACTCATGCCGTGTCCTCTCCGTCGTCAAAGAAGTGCGCCATCTCTTCAGCCCATTCCTGCGATTCCTGAACCATCTCATCTTCAGCCGCAGTGACCGCCACGCGCTTATCGTCTGGACCGCTCAAGCTGCCCTCCTCGCCTCGCCGTTGATCCTGGCTTCGCACTTGCTCAAGGTCTTCTCAAGCTTCTTTTGAGCAAAGCGAAGTTCTGAGCCAAGGGTACCATGTCCATATAGGAACTTGTTGTCCCTGATGCGGTCCAAAGCAGCACGTAGGGCGAAGCGGTCTTCTCGAAGCTGCTGGAGCGCCGGAGCGTTGCTCTCTTTCGCATAGCGTTCCTGGTCGGCCCTTGAGACTTCCTCTCCCGTCCCTCTTAGGGCCGCTCCGGGGCTGTGGGTATAGGCAGACGCCTCAGAGGCTTTAACAAGCTCAGCGCCCGTTAGATCCTCTCTCAGGCCCTCCTCGTAGCCTGCGCTGCGTGTCCTGGCACGTAGGAGACGGGGCCGGTCGTCTTTGACGACGTAAATCAGTAAGAACTCAGGGAGTTTGTCGGGAGCGCGGTCTAGTTCCCCAAGGCCGATCACCCTCAAGCTAAGTTTGGTCGAAAGTTTGATCTCGGGTTCTTCGTGCAGTCCAGCTAGACCAGTCGCCCAGGCCTCAGAGACCACGATCCTCGGATGGCCTCCCGCGAACAGGGCTTTGCGTTGCTGGCGAGTAAGGGAGAGCTTCAAGCTTCGTCGTCCCCGTCGAGCCAAGCTTCTAGCCGGTCCAAGGTTTCAAGCGCTCCCATTGTCATGCCTGACGCTGGAGTGTTCCTTTCCTGGGGAGCGTTGCGACGCTCAAATTCTCGTCGTTCGCAAATCCAAAACCTCAGCGCATCGTAGCTTCGATTCGTTGAATCAGCCATCGTCTCCATGTCAGATCATCCCCCTCCTCGCCTGGAACTCTCTCGGCAAACGATTCCATCTTGGCCTTGTTCCTAAAGACAAGCTCCCACGCGTTTTCTCGCTTCTGCCTGCCGTTCTTGAGTTCTCGAACATAGGGATCGAAGGCCGCTCCGCAAATAGCTTGCAAGCACCCTACAGGACCAACGCGCTTCAGGTGCGGCTTGACCAGTAAAAACTCCTCGGCCTCGAAGCGGCAACCTTCGTGGTTGCAAGCGAGCGCCCACCACGTCCACAAACACTCGGCCTCGGGCCAAAGGGAGTCCTTGCGCGCATCTACCTCGACATCGCGTTCCAGCTTCGTAATTTTGGCCTTGTGGAGGCGGTTCTCCTTCTCAAGCTGAACGATCACGTCCTCTCTTTGCTGGCACTGGGGACACGAAACAACCTCTCCCGTCTCCGGCGAGACGACGCCGAGCAATGGGCGGCGGCTAGCCAAGGTGCCTCAAGGCGTGCTGCATTGCGCTCCAGAGGGTCAGCTGAACTTCAAACGGATGCGCTGGGTAACTCCAACAGGATGGGCACAAACACCCCGGTTCGCAGCTCTTGCCACATTCGCAAACCAAAATCATGTAGCGAGCATCTAGGAGGCTCGGCCTATGGCATTCCTCATGGACCTGAGCCGCCTTCATTTCCCAACGCTGCAGCTGCTCTCTCGCCGTCACGCCCTTCTTCTATCACGTACCCGCCTGGGGGCATAGCTCTCCCCTATTGCTCGCTGCGCTCCGCCTCTCGTAAGCGCTGTCTAGTGCTTACGAACAACTGGCGGGGTAGGGGAGGTCGGTGAGAGACCGACCGACGCTACTTCTCCATAGCGCGGCCAATGCCCATGCGGTGGATGAGCTTCTTTCGTCTGGGCCGGGTGGGCTTTGCAGTTGCTTCTGCTATCCTCTCGGGTCAGTTCCCTCCCATCACGGAGGGGTGACGCCACCGGGTTTCGTTCTCCGAAGTGCCCATGACACCTTCTCCGGAGACCGTCTCCCGGTTGGCATGCCGCTTTCCGGGAGAGATCCCACCGCGCTATGAGGCCCCGCCCAGGGCTGCGCGGCTGACCCTACGTGCTAGGCGGAAGTTTCAATCCTCTCGGTCCCGAACACCTCGTCTAGGACTGGCCCGAATTCCGATTCGTCAATGGGCAGATTCGAGGACTCAATCGCCTTCCCAAGCTGCTCCCGCAGCACCTCGCAAGCCTCAGCAAAGGAATCGTGGTCATTCATCCCGGCGAAGTGGCATCCCGAGAAGCGATCCCAGGCTCTTTGGGGGGCTTCAGGCATCTGCCTTGACCTTCGCCCGGCTCTCAACGAACAGCCGATGAGACATCTTCCGTTTGGAATGTCTGTGCTCCAGGGGTCCGGTGCAATACTCGGCCATCTTGGAGCGCCCCATGCCGTGCTGAGGGATCTTCCCTACCCGCTGGCATTCCTCGCAGACGGGAAGCTCTACGTAGAGGCGACCGTGTACGCGGTTCACGCAGCTACCAATTCATTATGGGTACTCTGATGACATTGGCGACAGAGCCACTCTACATCGTAGGGTTTTGAATAGTCGGGGTGATGGCCATGTAGCTCGGAGGAAACCTCGAGCTTAGAGCCGCATTTTTCGCAAGCATCGGGCTTCTTGATCCACCCGACGCGTAGGGCGTAGTGGAAATTGACGCGCGCCCGAACCTTCTGCCGGTCCTTGCGTTCGGCTTTTTGCCGAAATGCCTTCTCCTTGCCAGGATTAGCTCGCCTCCAAGCACGATGCCCTTCAAGATGCCGGTCAGCGTTCTCGTGATACCAAGTTTTGGCTCTCGTCTTGGCACACTCCTTGCACTGGGTACTGCGGCCGTCTTTCTTTCCTCGGTTGCGATGGAAATCCTCAAGAGGCTTTGTGGAATCGCATTCACCGCAGTGCTTGTGTAGACGCTCGGCCATACGCGCCACGATATCAAACGACCCGCCACCCTCAACTTCGAGAGCAGCGGGCCTGTCCCATCATCGTCAGTTGTGCCTACGTCCTCTCAGACGCGTGGGGAAGCTGTCTAACGGGCGTTCTCGTCTTTTGAAGGGGTAAGTGGCGGATCGGGCTTAACGGGCCTTAGATCGCCGAATACGAAGCGCATCCCGGCCTTAACCGGATCGTCTGCGATCTCCTTCGCAGGGATGCTTGTTTTCGCAAGCGCCCGGATCAACGCTTCTTCCGTATCTCGCCTCATGATCCCTCCTCGGGGAAGGCGTGGTCGAAGGCGGCCTGGATTGCTTCGGCCCTGCGGTTCACTACGGAGCCGAGCCTACTTTGCACTCGGTAGGCAGCGTCGAGCGCTCCCTTTTCGACCAGCCGCTCCCGCACCTTCGGCAACACGGCTTCGAGGGCAATCCCTGCCATCTCGTCGGGCCGCATCTTCTGCCAGTCGCGCTCGTTGCCGTAATCGTTAAGACGATCAGCGGCCGCCTCGACCAACTCGTCCGGCACCTTCATCGCTCAACCTCCGGTCTCTCGGGCCTCGTAGAGCCTCTTACGACTCGCTCTGCGTAGTCGGCTGCCGCTTGCTCGATCTCGCTTTTAGAAAGCGGGCCTTGAGCCAACGTGAAGTAGCCTCGCAGCCATGCCATTTCGAGTTCCTCTCGAATCAATCGCCTGATTTCGTCGGGTTCAACTGCGATCCTTCCCATGAGACTAAGCCTAGTTTTCATGAGAGGCCATCCACTTTTCGATCCCCGGGCCAGGAGGATTGCTCCGGTTCCCAGCTTGGTTTGGGCGTCGGCTATAGCTTGGCGATGGTCTCCTTCTTCCCGCCGCCTGATTGAGATCATCGGACCAGTCTCTAGCCTTCCCTTTTCGAGTTCTGTAGCCTCCAGCGCTCTTTCAGCCTCAACGAGAGCCTCGTTGTCCTGGCACTGCCATTCCTCCAGCCAAGGTCTTAGCTGGGCTACTGGGAAGAGTTCTCCGAGAGTCCACGCTGCAACCTCCTCGTCCTCTGGATCGAGCGTGCCAATTACGCGTTCCCAACCGATATCGCTCAGGAGGTTGGAGAGGGCTGCGATCTTGCGGGCGGCATTAGAGCACGCCTCATCAAGTACATCGCCTGGTCCCTGGACCGTAAATGCGCTGAGATTGTCAGCTTCGCGATGAAGCGAATCCAAGGCATGGCCTGCAACGTAGTCCCTCTCCTCTCGGCTGAGGCGAATTTCCCCTCGCTTCGTGGCAACATAATCATCTTCGATTTCCCTTGCGTCAAAGGCAAACTTAGCCATTCTCAACCCCGTTTCGAGTCCGTAGTTCCTTGCGCATCTTTTGAAGATCCGCGTCGAACGCGGCTACATGCTTTTGAAGGGCGGCGAGGAGCAGCAGGGTCCTCTCGTGGATATTGCCGATCTTCATCGCGTCTTGGATCATGCGAGCCACTTCTTCTCTTTCGTTCATGCTCACGCCTCCACAGGACGGCCGGTGGCTCGGACGATCTGGGCGATTCTGCCTTCGTTAGCCGACTGCGTAGGGATATTGCGAGTATCGATCAATTCTGCGATCTGGTCCAGCGCTACAGAATCCTGAACCTCAGCCAGAAGGTCTTCCTCGATTCCGTAAAGATGTTCGTTGGCGCCGCGTCTTGGGATCGTCTCCAGCAAATTCAGAGCCTTCTCTTCGCGTAGGACTTTGAAGTGGTAGCTGACTTTGTTCAGGGGCCTTTTGAGCTGTCTGCTCAAGCCCACGGGGCTTACCAGACGTCCTTGCGCATGCGCTTCTTGCGCCGCTTGGAGGATTTCTCGGCGCAGCGCGTGACCATTGATCACGGCCAGACGCTCGGCGACCGATTTCTTCTTATCCATAGGTTCTCTCCCTACGTTGTGGTCAATGCGGCTTGAGCATACAGAATATGACCACAATGGTCAAGGAGAACGAAAAAGAGCGCCCTCCGAAGAGAGCGCTCTAGGTCCGGCGGATCTGAGGGCTAGCTAGAAGGGTATCGAATCCTGACCTTCAGGTTTCTTCTCGCCTTTAGCAGCATCGCTGATCGCTGCGGTCTTTTCGTCCAGTGTGCAAGCCATCGCCTCCAGGTTATCGATGCGCTCCTGCACTGCTCGACCCTCTGCGTTGGCTGGGAGTGGCTCGAGGCTATGAGCCGCGACGAGGAGGTTGTGGGCGTGTCTCGCTCCGGCGATTTCAGCGGGATCGCGAGGTCTGAAAGTGCCTCCGCCCTTCGCTCCGCCGCCTCCACCCGAGAAAGCCCCGTCCTTCGAAGCCTTTTTGAACTTCGTGGGGAAATCGGGGTTCTTATTGGGCATGATATCGCCGTAGACTTCTTCTCCGGGCTGCGGCGCCGCCGTCGTGGGCTTTTGATTCATCTCTACGTCGTGGGCGACCCCTGAGCCCAAGGGCGTCTCTTCCAGCTTCATGCTGTAGCACTTGAAGGGTCCGTACTGCGGACTGTTCCAATCTTCCTTGAAGTCCGCTTGGATCACTACATAGTCCCTAGGCATCTGCGGTCTCTCCCTCTCGTATCTCGCCTCTTTCGAGGTTCTCATTGGCCCTCTCGCGCGCCAGCAGGAAACATTCCTGCGCGGTAGCGAAGAGGTCCTCCAGTCGCTTGTCGTCTCGACTCAGGCGCATCAGGTGCTTGGCCTCGACCGCGCCATGCTCCGCTCTCTCCACCAAAGCCGACATTCTCAATCGATTCATGGACACAACCTAGCAGTTGACCGCAGACGGAAGTTTCGTATAGGGTCGCGCTCGGAGAGGTAGATGGGACGAAAACTGACGCAAGAGCACCGGCGCAATATCAGCAAGAGCAAACAACGCCATTGGCGCAAGTATCTCTTAACCGAGGAGCTGCCCGAAAAGAAGCGTTGCTCGCGCTGTAAAGAGACGAAGGACGCTGCGGAATTTTCGATTCGCAAGTACAAGCGCAAGTCGGTTCCCGTAGTTGAAAAACTGGAAGCTGCTTGTAAGAAATGCAACGCTCGCATCGCCAAAGAACGACGAAACCGACGAATTGCGGAAGGAATCGACGTTCACGCGATTGAGAGAGCCAGACAGAAAGCTCACCGGGAACGTCTTTCTACGGCCCGGTTAGAACAGCTGCGGGAAAGACATCGGGAGTGGCAGGCGGCCAAGCGACGCGAGGAAGGAGCCAAGCCTCGGGGTTCTTATGGGAAACGCCGGAAAGCTCAGTCTTTGACCGCCGGTCAGCGATTGGACGCCCAACCGCTCATCGAAATCCTGGAAAGAGAATTGCCCCACATAGCGAAAGAGCACAACGAAAGCAATAGCAACGGAACCGGCCTCTTGGCTGTACGTTCGGGTGTCTCCGAGCGCCGTCTCTATGAGCTCTTGCACGGAAGACAGCAGACGGTTACCCTCTCGGTCGTTGACCGGCTCCTCACCGGCCTCGGTCTGCCGCACATGTTGCCGATCCTCTATCCGGATTAAAGCCCAACGTCAACCGGGTCCAATTCAAGCGCCTCTACGTAGCGCAACGCCGTACGAACTTGCATCTGGGTTTGTCGATGTCCTTTGAAGATACCGAGACCCAAGGAGCGCCTGACCGGAGCCGTGTCCGGCGCGAGGCGCCGCCCGGTGGGGCCTTTTCTTTCATAGCCCAACCGGACCGCCAGCAGCGATACTGTCATCCCCGAGGCTTCGAATGCCTCTCGCAAAGGCCGATTATCGACTCGGGCGTGCGGGCTTTGTTCAGGCTGTTTTCGCGTCCCACGGGCACGGATGGTCTTATGCGTATTGCGTGAATGGGTGTGGCCGCTGAGAACCCGGCTGATCGTAGAGATCGACACTCCACGCTGAGCCGCAAGATCCTTTAGACGGGGCGCTCGGCCACAGCTTATGCATGGTTGGGCTTCTTCTAAGATGCGGAGGACCGCAGCTTCGCTCAGCACCTGGCCCAACCTATATGAAAATCAGCCTCACAACCATCCGAAGAAAACTAAAAAAGCCCTCCCGGCTCAAACGAACCGAGAGGGCCTGTCTACCGAGCAATATCGGATACCAACCGTAACTCAATGTGAGAGAACAGCAGGGACAACCTACCAGATTATGGCCACATGTCAAGGCCACTCCGAAGGTTCGATCCAACGTAGCTCTCCTCGTGGAGGCCACCAGGCGAGAATCGGTTTCCAACCGGCCCGATAGGCGAGAGCGATCAGCGCCTTGCGCTTGGTGGGACCGAAATTGTTAAAGGGGCCGAACTTCTCCCTGTCGGCTTTGACCTCAATCGCTAAGGACAGCTCACCACGCTTTCCGGCCACGAGGTCGATACAGCCCAGCGATCCGGCGGCTCGAACGACGGCCCAACCCTCGGATTCCAAGCGCTCGCGGACCTGGCGCTCCCTTTCGATCCCAAGATTGCTCAAACGCGATTGATGAGAAAGAGAATGAGCACGACGATGAGGACGATTATCAAGATACCGGCGAGGCTCACCTTCTCACTCCGCGCCCGGCCTGATTACGCGCCACGCCGATGGCGCCTGCTCCGGCCGTATTGATCCCCACGGCGGCGAATGCCTGGAAGATACTGAGGTCATTGCTGACATAGGCGATGATCGCCAAGATGATCCCAGCGATGGTCTGGAGCGTTGCGACGGGAATGTCGTCCAAGAAGGACATCAATAGCACTCTTCCTTTTCGTCGTGGAGTTTGTAGCCAGCGGCCAGGGCCTGCAGTTCCAGGGCCATCCGCATGGTTTTAAGCGGGTTCGAGACACCTTCCAACCAAGTCCGGTCGGCGTCGAGTTCTTGCAGGTTCGCGTTCATGTCTCGGTCTCGCAGTCTTTGGCTCGGCTTTCAAGAATGTCGCCTGGCTGCGGGAAGGGGTCCTGTCCCTCATAGAGGGCCGCGACCAATCGAGCCCAGCCATCCGCGCTGGTCTCCGCGACGGTCCATTGATTGGGTTTTGTGGCTATGCCCATCTTTGTGTTCATATCGAGAACCTAGCGCCAATCGGGCCGCGCGACAATGCCGCTGTCGAAATCCGCGAGCGAGCGGGTGTTTTCTGCGACCTCTCCACCGTTTGAGGCCTGACCGCCTTTGGTCGTATTGCCTCCCAGGCACTTGACCGAACCGCCTCGCGGTTTCCCGGCGATGACCTCGATGTGCTCCCCACCCCACAAGCAGGCGATGTCTCCCGGCCGGGCGTCCTTGGCGGGGACGGCCCTAAGCCCATTCGTCCCAGCGAGCGCGTCGCCGGTGATGTTGGGCGCATAGCCCAGTCTGATTCGCGAAGGGATATCGGCGCCGCCCAACTTGACGACGACCCAACAAGCAAAGCAACCGCACCAAAAGACGGGACCGCCGTAGCCGGTGAATTCGATGAACTCTTGAACCTTCCCACCCCAATTGGAGCCCTCCGGCCGCTCCTTGACGCCGATCAACTTGCGACCCTTGGCAATCGCCTCTTCCCCCGGCTCCTTCGCATAGTGCCGCCGCAACCGCTTGCGATAGTCCTCGCGGCTCTTTGCCGCCATCTCCTCAAGGTCGGTTCGCTTACGTCCTCGAATCAGTGCCTGGGCACTTTCGCTGAGGATCTGACGGCGCAGCTTGGCCTGAGCGTCGCTCTGTAGGCCCAAGCTGAGGGCAATCTCGCAGGCAGCTCCGAAAGTCTGCCGACCGAACTGTCCGTCCTGAGCGATTTTCCGGTCGATCTTAAGATGCTTGTATTGCTTGTTGATCGAGCCCTGCAGGGCTTTTATATCGGCCCCCCTCTCCTGAGGCGAGGCGAGCGCAAGACGACGATGCACTTTTGCTTGAGCCATCTAGGGAATCTCCAATTCGATTTTGACTTCGGGGGGATTCAGCTTTACTTCGGCACCCGGTCCCCCCGAACTCGGTTTTTCGGGAGCCGGTAGTTGGACGAGATTGGCGCCGGGACCGCCGTTGGATTCTTGGGGCGCCGGTTCCTGCGGTTCGGTTTCCCGTTCTTCGGAGGGCGGAGCTTTATGCGAACGGCCTGTCTGGGGCATGACGGGAGCGCTGGGAGCCAATTGATCGTGCAGCTTGGCCGGAACCCCGGATTCGTCTACCCCGGCGTTAGAGGGCTTGGAAAAGCTTGGCGAAAAACCCACGTGTTTATCTGAGCCTTCGCTTGGATGGGCGCTGCCGCGTGAGACTGGCTTACGCAGCTTCGGCTCGAAACTCATCAAGATGCGGTCAATCTGAGCCAGCGCCCGGCGGACTTGAATCCCCACCGGAGGGAAACCGGGAGCGCTTTTGCATTCCGAACCGCGCGCCAGTCGAAGCGTTTGCTGCTGAGCCTGCATGCGGGTGAGAAAGTGGCGGATAGGCTCTACGTCTCCGCTCGGCGTCAAACTGCGAAAGCGGTAGGCGTTGGCGATGTTTTGGACCTGCGAGCAGATGAGCGCGTGTTGGGAATCGACCGCTTTGGCGATGTCCCGTTCGTTGCGGTCCACGCTCGGGTTGACCGAGAAGAGGATCAGCAGGACGGCTACGAGCAGGGCCATGCAAGTGAGGAGAGCCATGCCGAGGACTACGGGAGGACGCCTCATAAAGCTCCCGCCCCTACGAAGCCCACATCGGGACGGGTTGAGTCGCTGTACCTAGGGAGCTTCGTCCTCAGCTTAAGCCCCTCGATCCTACATGTTTCAATGCTCATCTTGTCGCCCCTACGACTATCGCTCCAACAAGTAGCACCGCCAGACAGGAAAGTATGAGCAATACGATGGGCGGCGTCTCCAAGAGTTCCTCGTAGATCAGTCGTAGCTCGTGCGCGCAGCGCTCCCGAAAGTTCATTTCCCTATCGCTCTTGCTCCAACGATCCCTCCGAGCGCTACGGACAGAGCCGCGATAGCCCCACCCATGACCTCCGGTTTGGCTCCAATCAGCGCGCCGAGTGGCAACAGCAGGGTCAAGTAGAGGATGCAGAGCACCAGAATGATCGGTACCCAGTCGCGTCCTGGTCGATCCTTCTCTGACTGGCTCACTCACTGGTTTCCTTTGTTTGGATTAGCTTGAGCCAATGCCGCTCAGCCTCAAGATGAGATTGATGAGAATCGCCAGCACGACGGAGCCGATGACCGAAGCGCCCGCGATCTTGGCCTGGGCTTCCCGAACAGAGCCAATCTCTTTCTGGAGCCCTTGCACTTCGCTCTTCGTCGCGAATTCAGCTCGTTCGTTTTCGCCCTTGCGGATCAATTCGTTGTGCTTCGCCTCGGCCTTCTCAGCGCTCGTGAGAGCCAGCGCGGCGGCCTCCTTAGCGGCCTGCACGCTTTGGTCTACCCGCTTTACTTCCTCTTCGGTCAGGCGGCGCTCTGCCGTCAGAGCCTCATGGGCCTCCAATGGGAACTCCATTCGGACCACCGATACCCCCACCGGCCGGTCCTCCAATCGAGCCAGCGCTTGGCCCTCCGATGCTGCCTCCCGGACCGCCTACACCACTGCGCTTGATCTTGCGGGGTTTGCCCGACGGCCCGGTCTTCCAAGCATCCTCGACGGCTTGAAGCAGCTTGGACTGGAGTTTCGTGAAGTCGCTGCTACCTCCGGGGTACTCGGCAGCTTTGACTAGAGCCGATCCCTTTTCAGAGGCGTGGATCGCAGCAATGACTTTGGGGAGTAGCTCAGGCTTCGGCTTCCCGTTGTTCCCGTAGAGGAGTTCTTGGACAAGTTTGTTGTCAAACGGTCCTGGGATCTTTCCCTTGCCGTACTTTAGATCAAAGCCCTCAGAGAGCGCTTCGGTACCTCCGAAGTTCTTTCCGGTCTGAGGCAGGCCGGGATAAAGCCCAGAGCGCAGGGTCTTTCCGGGATCTAGTTTTTCGTAGGCTTCGGAGGCTTTCGACCTGCCGGGTCCCCCTACCGCTTCTATGCCCTTTTCGGAAAGACTCTGGTTGCCGAGGAACGGAAGCTTTGCTCTGGCCGGGAAAGAAAGGTTGGCGATCTGTTCGAGGGCTGCCCAGCCCTGAGGTTTGGTCGTCTTTTCCCCCGTGAACGGAGCAACGCCGGTCAGACCCTCGATACCAGCGCCGAGGAAGGGGTTGGCGCTGGAAAGGACCGCTGCTGGGTTCCCGCTGCTTAGTGCTTGCGTGAGCGAAGACTGCCCCGGTGATATACGGGAGCCCCCAGGAAGAACGCTCTTATTTCTTCCTGTACCGGAGTAAACTGGGAACGCGTAGGCGAGGGGGTTACTCGGCTTCGCTGGCGCACCGGTCTTTTGAAGTCCTGCTTCATGGAGTCCTTCTCCCGTCAGCTTGTCAATCTGGTTGGCGTTGGCCTGCGCAAGCATATAGGCCATCGTCGCCATGATCGGATGGGTCTTCGGGAAGGCCCAGGTGGACCAGCGAATCGAGTAGCGCAGGAAGCCATAAAAGATCGCCAGCGGGGCGAAGTCACGCTCATAACGAGAGAAGGCGGTCCAGTTCCCGGCGACGTTGTCTACGTAGTCTTCGAGTTTGACTCGCTCGGCTTTTCCCTTGGGGTCGTGCTGGAGCCAGTCCCACAGCTCAGCTCGGCTTTTGCCTTTGAACTGCTTGGCGATCTTGGCTTGGCTATCGAATAGTCCAGTAAGTGAGCTATGCCAACTTCTAAAACGCTTATCAGCCTCGGCCGCGAGAAGGACGGTTCTGTACTCGTTTTGTCTGAGGGCGTCGATCTTGCCAAGGGTCCTCAGCTTAGCGAAGCCCAAGACCTCTCGCGCAGTTTTCCCCCGCGTAAGCTCTTTCGCTCCGTCTGCCCATTGGACCGGCGTATAGGTCTCCTGCATATCGCCGGGAGTCCTGAGCGCAGCGCCTGAGATAGGCGTAGCTCCAGCCATAGCTTGCAGCTCAAGGGCTTTCTCGGGATTCTGCTTGCGGTACTTCCAGATGTCTCGCTCGATAGAAGCGAGCTTGGCTGGGTTGAGAAGCTCCGGGTGGGAGAGAATGATGGGGATTCCCTCGGCTACGGTCTGCGCCACCTCCCAGGCCGGGTTGGTCCCCAGGATCAGGCGGTTGGAAGTGCGGCCGAAGGCATTGAAGACGTTTGTGACACCCCCATGCTCGGGATTGACCTGGGCCTTGGCCTCCTTGATTGCCTCCCTCGGCATCAGAATCCATGGCTCATGGCCCTTGACTTTCCCTGACTCGGCGTCAGCTAGAAGGCTCTGGAGCTTGGAAGCACGCTCAGCCTCCGTGAGATAGGGGTCTTTGAGAGCATTCTTCCACTCGCGATAGGAGAGCCGTCCCCAGGACTTCGGATCGAACTGGCCGCCCTGTTTAGTGATCTCGTTCCAGTCGCGTGAGCCCTGGCCTACGAACTTCTGCTTCCCGTCGATCTCGAAGGGGGTCTTGAAGTGATTGGCCAAAGCACGGACAAACTCACGGGCTGCTGCACGCTGGCGGGGTAGGTGGACGGTGCCCCGGATCAAGCCCTCCAGCGAACGGTCGAGGTTGTCGCCCTGCGCCAGCGCTCCCTCGCGCATGTGCTCTACACCGGGGGCTTTCGAATAGGCCCCAACCATCCCTGAGCCTGCCTGATCTACGGGGCCATGGTGAGTCCAGATAGCCGGTGCCAAACCCGCCTGCTTACGAGCAGCTTCGACCTGACGCTTGTACTCAGAGAGCATCTTGTCGTCGTAGACCATCCGTTTGGATTGGTCGATGCTGTGCTCAGGATGCGTGTAGGGGCTGAGGGCGTCATACAGCGCCTTGTTGTCCTTCTGGAGCTTCCGGGCCTGAGCGTAGAAGGCTTTGCCCTCTTCAAGCGTCCGCTTGGCCTCAGGCCCTTTCAGGACTTTGGCCTGGTTGAACTTCTCCCGGCCTTGGCGCTTTAGGGTTTTAAGTTGGAGGTCTCGCTGGTGGAGATCGTCCCAGGCGCCCTCTCGACTTGTAGCGGCAGTATGCGCTTGGGCTGCGTGAGGAACCCCGTGCTCGGGTCGAGGAACCCCCAAGAGGTCCCCCTGAGCCAGAAGTCTGGCTCGCTCCCCCTTGCCCACCAAAGCCGCTGGCGCAGTCTCTGCTGCTCGTTGGACGGCACCTAGCGCCCTCTCGAAGTCTTTGGATTTGTAGATCTCAGGGTGGCGATCCGCGTAGTCTAGCGCCGCGAGCAGCTGTTTATCGCCGGGGCCTTTGTGGCGCACGAGGGCCGCGCCTTTCGGCCCCCTGATCCCGTATTCGGCCAAGGTCTGCAGCGCTACGTGAGAGCCCTCTGGAGCCTTCGAGATCGCATGCGTGATATTGGCCTCGTGTTTGGCTCGCTTGACGCGGTGCGGATTATCGACACGCTGCTTGAGAAGAGCCGTCTGCTTGCGGTGCTCGTGACGGCCGAGGATTCCTGAGACGTGCTGCTCAACACCCTCAGGCGCATGGCGCACATTGCGGTTCAGCCTCTCGCTGCGCTTGGCGAGCTTGCGCCGTCCCTTGGCTGCGGTCTCCCGCAGAACGCCTCGGCCTTTCTCGTACTTGCCCAGGCGAGTGAGAGCGGGGAGTGGGGTAGCCAGCGCGAGAGAGCCTTCCTTGCGCGCTGCCTGTTCTGCCTTTTTAACATCTCCCGAGAACGCCTGAGAGGCGATGTGGGCTACGCCCTTGACCTCTTCTTCTGCTGTGCGGACCAGCGGCTCCGGGGTGCCGTGCTTTACCGACGAAGCTGCTGCGCCGAGTAGAGCAACGGGTCCAGTGATGGCTCCAGCGAGCGAGCGTCCGGTGGTCTCCAGGGTTTCGGCTGGATGCCCAACGAGGGCTTTTGCAGAACCCTCCGCAAATGCTCTCGCGCGTTTTGTAGCGTCTCCAGGGAGAGCACCTTCTGGGAGGACGACGGCTGCTCCATACCCGGAGCGTACAGGATGCCGCCGGGCGGAACGTGCCGTTTGCTGAGCAGCCGCCCGACGACCCTGTTTAGTAGCTACTGCACGTCTTGCGCGCTTCGGTGCGCTGCGGACCCTAGCAGGAGTCGCCTTGACTTTGGCAACCTTTCTCGCGGGGTAGGTCTTGAGAGCCTCGGCCTCTGACTTCGCCTTGGAAACAGCTGCTTTCGCGAGACGCTCTGGGGCGCTCTTAGAAGCGCCGACCCCCCTGGAGGCCAGGGTAGCCGCGTCTTTGGCCAGGATCGCGGCAGCGCCGCTCTCAACGCCCTTGACAGCCAGCTTGGCCGCACCTACGCCGCCTGCCGCTAGCGAGGCAGCTTCTATCGCATGGGTAATGTCTTCCGGTTCGCCTAGGTTTTCTTTTGAAGCGAGTTTCGCGAGGGCGATCTCATTGGCACGTTTATAAGCGCGTGGGAACTCGTGCTTCTCTTTGGCTGGAGGGAACGCTCCAGCGCGAGCCTGTTGATAGATCGTATGCGGCTCAGATGGAAGCTTTGTTTTCGCCTTGGCAAGATCGCTCCTGAGCCTATCCAAAGCTTTGATACGGATGATCTTCCGCTGCGTTTCCTTGCGTAGCTGGCGCTTGGACTTCGCAATGGCTTTGGGGAGACTGGGAACCGCGAAGGGCTCCGCAGCCTCTCTATCGGAACCGCGCCTCCCACTAAGGACAGATGAGACTACACGATGTTCGGTCTTCGTAGCTTTCTTGCGAATCGAAGGGACCGAAGACTGGCTGCGGTAGGGACCGGCTACCTCAGCCGGTCGTTTAATCCGTCGCGCCGAGGATGCGGCGTGTTCCGCAGCGGCTCTGGATGAGTAGTTCTTCGTCCTATTCAAAGTAAAGTATTGGAGCCTTTTGGCTTATCCAAGCCATCGCTTGACAGATGCTATATACCTTTCGACCTGTGGCCCAAGGTATTGGGCGCTTCGAACAACAGCAGGCGCGTAGGGTCAGCGGTGAGAGTGCCCGAGCGCTGCCTTGGCCTTGGCCTTTTCTTTCGCTTCGACTCGTTTCCTGATCCGGTTGACGGCAGCGCGAGCTTCGGCTGGGCTAATTTCGCTTTCCTTGGCAACCGCTGTGGCCAGTTCTCCCCAGGAGTTCCAACCGGTGTGGTTGCCTTCGGCGTCCTTGGTCCCCGCTTCGTATTGGTTGCGCGCGGCGGCTATAGCCTTGCGGTTGACTCCGCCTTTGCCCCGCTCCTGGCGAGCTTCTCTGGCTTCCCTGCGTAGTTTCTTTCCAGCCTGATTGGTTTTGCGCTGTTCGAGCCCGAGTTTCGCCTGAGAGATTCCTAGTTTGGCCTGGTCTATCGAGCGGTCGGCCGCGCCTTCGCGCGCTTTCAGGCGCCTGTCCGCAGCGGCCTGTCGCGCCTCCTGAGACAGTTCCTTGCCCTTCTGCCCGAACGCCTGTTTTTGGATCGCGTAGTCCCTCGCGCCTTCCCGCAGCTTCTCCAAGTTCGCCACGACCGCCTGACCGCGCTCCTTCTTACCTGCCCTGAGGTCTTCCTTGATTTTGCGCCTGCGTGAGGTCTCTGCCTTGCGAGCCTCGATACCGCGTTCCGTGGCCGAGATACC
>Ga0207694_10000318_pt1 | contig 45372 bp, 36 predicted proteins | sample KBSC34metaG_FD_184353 | JGI IMG/M metagenome (GOLD analysis project Ga0207694, IMG submission 184353) | Corn rhizosphere microbial communities from Kellogg Biological Station, Michigan, USA - KBS C3-4 metaG (SPAdes) (version 2) | ecosystem: Host-associated > Plants > Roots > Rhizosphere > Soil... | reverse complement strand
CGGCGCCAACGATCTCTCAGACCCTGATACTGAGCGATTCCGTGCTCGACGTGAACGACATAGTCGCCAATGGCGAGGTCGCGGAAATCGGAAAGAAACGCGGCAGTTTTGGATTTCTTGGGCTCGGGGCGCGCGTGGATGTCCGCATCGTCAGAGAGATCGTTGGCGCCGAAGACGATGAGATTGACATCCGGGAAACTGACGCCAGAGGCAATCTGCGTGCGCACGATGACGGGCACGCGCAAATCGTCGGCCATATAGCTGGCCTCTTCGAGTTCTGATCCGTGCTGGACGACGCGGCTGCCAAAGCGATAGGGCACCTGGTACTCGCGCAGCATGGTTGCAGTGCGCTCAGCATCACCCTGCGTAGGCACCGCGAGCACGATACGTTGATCGGCGGCCATCAGGTTTTTCAACTGCTCGACCAGAGCGGGGATCGATCCGTGGAACCGCAGCGTGGGCCGCGAGTTTACCGCAATCTCGCCGAGGGTGTTGTCATCCTCGAGCACGTCAACAGCGCCAAGTTGATCAAGATCGAGACCGTGATGTGATTCGAGGTGGCCTTGCAGAATCTCAGGACGAAGAAAGATGTCCTCAGGGCGGATGAGATTACCAATGCCGGAGCGCTCGTGACGCTGCTCGACCTTGTTCCACCAGCGATCGATCTGGTTGCGCACCATGGCAGGTTCCTCGACGAAGAGGACGGCATTCGGAACGAGTTTGAGGAGGTGACTCTCCGCTCCTGCCACGGCGGAGAAGAACTCCCAGCCGGGAAAGACACTGACGCCGCCCGCTGCAGCGGCTTCGATTTCCATCTCCTCTTCGTCGGAGAGGGCTTCGCCTTCTGCCGCGACCTGCACGCGCTGCTTGCTGAGCCGGGCGTGCACGGCGGCTAACAGGTGCTCGGTGACGGGAGTTTCGGTCAGAGGCAAGAGCTGCGTCTCGTCGAGGCCGGACTGCGAACGCTGCGTTTCTGGATCGAACTTGCGAATCGTATCGATTTCGTCGCCAAAGAACTCGATGCGGACGGGCCGATCGGCCTCGGGCGAGTAGACATCGAGAATGCCGCCACGGCGCGTGAACTGCCCGGGCATTTCGACGAGGTCCATCTGCGTGTAGCCAACGCTGGCAAGATGCGCGGTGAGGATTTCTACGTCGAGTTCTTCGCCGCGGCGGATGGTTACGGCGAGGCTGGCATAGTAACTGCGATCGAACAGGCGCAGGGCTGCGGCCTCGGCGGGCGCGATCAGGATTGAGACGCCGCCGGTGGCGAGCTTGTACAGTGCCGCCGCGCGCTGCTCCTGAACATCGGGATGCGGTGAGAGATTCTCAAACGGGAGTACATCGTGAGCGGGAAGGCGCACCACTCGGTCAGGATCGACGGCTCCGGTCAGTTCGCATCCGGCACGGAGCGCGGGCTCCAGAGCCTCGGCGGCCTTGTTATCCGCGACGACTACGATGACTGGATTCTTAGCCGCACGGGCCAGCAGCGGGAGGTACAAAGAACGAGCTGTGTTGGTGAGTCCGGACAGACGTCGCCGCCCGACACCGAGGGAGAGGTGCCTGCGAACGCGATCAAACGAGGAGGACTGCTCCAGTTCCGCGAAAATTTCGCGGACAAACGGGAGGATCATGCAGAGTCCAGTTTATCAGCACGGCGCGTGCTGCGAATCGCACAGCGCTACACGTCGAGCGAGCCGGTCTCCGCGCCCAGAGAGGCTTGAGGAGGGTCCGATTCAGCTGTCTGCGGCAGTGGGTGAGCTGCTTTCGAGGACTCGCCATAGACGAGCAGACCGCCCAGAGTCATGGCCCCGGCGATGGCCCACAGGCCGGCTGAGTAGTGATGCGTGAAGTCGTGCAGCCATCCCATGGACGAGGGCCCGGCAAAAGCGCCGACGGCGCCCACCGAGTTGACCAGCGCAATTGCTGCTCCGGCGGCCTTGCCGGAGAGGCGGCTGGCGGCGAGGCTCCAGAACATGGGAAGGCCCGCGAGAATACCCATGGCGGCAATGCAGAATCCAGCTGCCGCAATCTCCACGGATTGTGCGAGCCCCGCAATGACAAACCCGGCAGCTCCGACCATGAAAAGCCAGGGAAGCGCGCGGAAGCCTCGTCTCCGGCTCGCCCACCACATGGCCAGCGCGGCGAAGCCGAAGGTCGTAGTTCCCCACCATCCTGTAGCGACTGTCGATGCGCCATGCGAAGTAAGGATCTTTGGCAGCCAAAAGGTCAGTCCGTAGTTGCCGCTGCTCCAGAGGAAGTAGATGATGCAGTCGCGAATCACGTTGACGGTCTGCTTGCCGCCAGCCTGCTGCGATCCGTCTTCGCCCCGCCGGTCTCGCGCAACCTGTTCCTTCTCGGTGGAGGAGAGCCACGGCGCGGACCACGGCCCATCTGCCAGCACGAACCAGGTTGCGATGCCCAACAACACAGCCGGCACACCCTCAATGAGAAAAAGCCATTGCCATCCCTTGAGGCCGCCAAGATTATCGAGGAGCAGAATGTGCGCGGAGATGGGCGAGCCGATCGAGTTGCATAACGGTACAGCGAGCAGGAACATCGCGAGGATTCGCGTACGCAGGCCACGCGGCATCCAGAAGGTGAAGTAGTAAATGACGCCGGGGTAGAAGCCCGACTCCGCAATGCCGAGCAGCAATCGAACGGAGATGTATGCAGACTTGGTATGGACAAAGGCCGTCCCCATGGAGACCAGCCCCCAGGCGACCATCAGAATGGCGAGCCATCGGCGCGCCCCAAGGCGCGTGAGCACCAGATTCGCGGGGACCTCGAAAAGGCAGTAGCTCAGGAAGAATACGCCGGCGGCAAAGCCATAAAGGCTCGCGCTGATGCCAAGATCGCGATTCATGGTGAGCGCGGCGAAGCTGATGTTCACCCGATCGAGAAACGCAACCATGTAAAGGATGACGAGGAATGGAACGAGACGCCAGGCGATCTTGCGGTAGAGCGGACTCAAGGTGGTTGCGTTCACTCTACGCAGGCTCCTCGGCGGACGCGAACAAGACTACACGTCAGTGCGGACGTCCGGGAAGGATGAAATGCTCCGCGCACCGTGGCTCGTAGGAGTCGCCTGCGAAATTGATGGGGCTGTCGTAGGGTGCGGGCCTGCCGTCGATGAGCCTTTGCGAATAAAGCGCGCGTGCGCCGCAGGTGCAGTAGGCCATGCATTCCGTGATGCTGCCGCCGTAGGCATTGACGAGCCAGCTCAGGTTGAGCATCTCGCCAAAGGGAATCGCGCGGAAATCGAGGTCGAGTCCGGCGACAAGCACATCGTGATTGGCATCGAGCAGGTTGCGGGCGAAGAGAAAAAGATCGCCGACAAATTGGCCTTCGTCGATGGCAATGCACTCGACGCGCTTGCCAATCTGCTGCTCCACTTCGTCGATTTTTTCGAGGATCGGCCACGGATCGGCGGAGTTGAACTCGAGCGCCTGCATGCGGGCGTGGCCGTTCGGGTTGCGGCTCTCGACAAGGCCCGGTCCGCCCTTGGTGTCGTCGCTTGGCTTCAGCAGCAGCACATATTGCTTTGCGTATTGGCGGCGCATCTCTGCCCGGCGCAGCAGCTCAGCGGTCTTGTTGCTGCGCATTGGCCCCATCATCAATTCAATCTTGCCCGGCACTACGGAGTCTCCCTGAGAAATACTTCGGAGTTTCATGATACTGCGCCGGGCGGCGACCGGGATGTGGCGTGGCGCGCTCGCTACTTCTCTTCGTTTCCCAGCGCCTTGGTGAACGCGTAAAAGAAATCAAGCGACTTCCAATAGGAGTCAACCGGCAGCCGTTCGTCCTGGCCGTGGGCGCGATCGTCGTCGCGTTCGAGTGCGATGGCTGAATAGCCGTAGCTGGGGATGCCGATCTGCGCGAAGTAGATGGAGTCGCTGGCGCCGTTTTCCATCACGGGCGTGACGGGAATCCCGGGCCAGATCTGCTGGGTGATGCGTGTAAGCGGATCGAAGACCTCCTTGATGGGAGGCGGGGGGACGATGGCTTTGCGCTCTGGCGCGGTCTCGGAGATGCCGCCGGCGTCGGAAATGTATTTCACGCTGAGTTTGGGATCGGCGAAGAGCTTGATGAGTTCCTGGCGGATCTCCTCGGGCGAGTGACCGGGGAAGATGCGGCAGTTCACGTTGGCTTCAGCCGTCTGCGGCAGGGCGTTGCGGGCGTGGCCTGCCTTGAGCATGGTGGCGACGCAGGTGGTCCGGAAATTTGAATTGAAGTCAGGCTCGGCGCTGAGGCGCGAAGCCGCGGCCGCATCGGGCGGGGTTGCCAGGATCGCTTTGATGTCTTTTGCCGTCTGGCCGCTCTCCTGTTTGTCGAGGTTCTCGAAGTAGGTGCGGGTGACGCCGTTCAGTTCGAAGGGGAAGGAGTAAGCGGAAAGCTTGTTGAGGGCAGTGGTGAGTTCGTAGATTGCGTTGTCTGGCCGGGGGCGCGAACTGTGGCCGCCGGGATTTACGGCGGTGACGACATAATCGGCGTAGACCTTCTCAGTGGCTTCGACATCGGCAACGACGGGGCGCCCGTGGTCGAGTTCGATGCCGCCGGCGTCCATGTTGATGACGAATGCGCAATCGACCAGGTCGCGATGATTCTGAACGAGCCATTGCGGGCCGTTGAATTTGCCTCCTTCTTCGTCGGCTGTGAGAGCGAGGATCAGATCGCGCTTCGGCTTGTACCCTTCACGATGGAGGCGCAGGAAGGTCCATACCAGCGCGGCGTCCGACTCCTTCATATCCTGCGTGCCGCGACCGTAGAAGTAGCCGTCCTTCTCCACGAATTCGAAGGGATTCGTATGCCAGTCGCTGGGGAGAGCTTCGACAACATCGAGGTGCCCGAGGAAGAGGATAGGCTTCTCGGAAGTGGGCGAGGCCGCACGCATCCTGACGATGAGGTTCATTTTGTTCGGGTCCGGGCCGAGCAGGTGCATATCCTCAGGCGCGAAACCCGCATCGAGAAAGCGCTTCTGCATGGCTTTGGCGGCTGCTGTCACGCTGCCCTTCGGCGTGTCGGTGGTGTTGATTTCGATCAGCTGCTTGAAAATCTCGCGGGCTTCCGCGCGCTGCTCCGGGGAGGCGGTGGGGAGCGATCCAGACTGTGCGGCAACAGTGATGGATGCAGTGCAGACAACGCCAGCGAGGAGGCCAGGGAAGGTGCGACGAGACATGGATGGATTGTACAGAACGGACGGCGCAGGTTCTGCAAGGTCATGGCTCGTGCGGAACGGTTGCACATCGCGACAAATCGATTTATTGTGATGCCGCCAGCAATTGCGAGGTGGATATGTATCGAAAGCTTGTTGTCGCGGCCGGAGTGGTCGCTTTAGGAATTAGCGGAGTTGCCCTGAACGCGCAGGAACGGCCCAAGATCACGGGGATTTCGCACCTTGCCGTCTATACCTCGGATGCGGCGGCTACGGAGCACTACTACACCGCGGTGATGGGCGCTGCGAAGGAAGCAGATCCTGAGAATCCTGCCGGCGTGAAGTACGCGTTCAGCGCGACGCAATACGTCGAGGTGCTTCCATTGCCGGCGAATGCGGGAATCAACCGCATGGACCATGCGGGACTCAATACCTCCGACGCAGAGGGTATGCGCAAATACCTCGCGGCGAAAGGCTGGAAGACGCCCGCATCCGTGACCAAGGGGAAGGACGGGAGCAGATGGTTTGCCGTGACGGATCCCGAAGGCAATAAGATCGAGTTCGTCCAGCCACCCGCGCATCCGAAGCCGGTCAATGCGCCGAAGGTGATCGGCAGCCACGTGATCCACGTCGGCTTTCTCGTCCACAGTCGCGAAGCCGAAGACAAGTTCTATCGCGATCTGCTTGGCTTCCGGCCATACTGGTTCGGCGGCATGACGGACGAAAAGATCGACTGGGTGAGCCAGCAGGTTCCGGACGGGCATGACTGGCTGGAGTACATGGTTTCGGGCGGGCCTGGAACCGGCATCCCGCCATCGATGTCGCAGCAGACGCTGGGCGTGCTCGATCATTTTGCCGTCGGTGAACATTCCGTGCCCGATGCGTATAAGAAACTGGTCGCCGAGAACCGGCTGGGGAACGGACGTTATGACAAGGCGCCTAAGATCGGCAAGGACGGTAAATACCAGTTCAACATGTACGACCCCGATGGCATCCGCGCCGAACTGATGAATTTCAAGGCGACGGAGAAGCCGTGCTGCTCACCGTTTACGGCGGAGGATCCGGCGGAATAGCGGGTCGCCAAACGTTCACGACAGGGGCTGCGCTTTGGCGCAGCCCTTCTTGCCTTCACGCTAAAATCAGGTATGGCCGCGACTGCAATTTCTCCTGACGTTCTCGCGAAGTACGAGCCGGTGATCGGGCTCGAAGTGCACGTCCAGCTTCTTACGACGACGAAGATCTTTTGCGGCTGCGCCAACAAGTTCGGATCCGAACCCAACACAAACATCTGCCCGGTATGCATTGGGCTGCCGGGCGCGTTGCCGGTTCTGAACGCCAAGGCTGTTGAGTTCGCAACACTGGCTTCCCTGGCGCTGAACTGCGAAGTGCGGGAGCGGTCGATCTTCGCGCGAAAAAACTATTTCTATCCCGACCTGCCGAAGGGCTACCAGATTTCTCAATTCGATAAGCCCATCGCCGAGCACGGGTGGATCGAGGTTCCGACGGCAGACGGGGGAACGAAGAAGATCGGCATCACGCGGCTGCACATGGAAGAGGACGCGGGCAAGAGCATCCACGATGGCTTCTCCGACTCGGCCACGCGCACCTATCTCGACCTGAACCGCTGCGGTACTCCGCTCTGCGAGATCGTGAGCGAGCCGGACATCCGCACGCCCGACGAAGCTTTCGAGTACCTCACTCGGCTAAAGGAGATCCTGCTCTACACCGGCGTATCCGACTGCAACATGGAAGAGGGCTCGCTGCGGTGCGATGCGAACGTGAGCGTGCGGCTCAAGGGCGCTTCGAAATTCGGCACAAAAGCCGAAGTAAAAAACGTGAACAGCTTCCGCTTTGTCCGGGAGGCTCTGGCGTACGAGATCGAGCGGCAGATCGAGGTTATCGAAGAAGGCGGACGCGTGGTGCAGGAGACGCGGCTATGGAATGCGAACGAGGGCCGCACCTATTCCATGCGATCCAAGGAGCAGGCACACGACTATCGCTACTTCCCCGAGCCGGACCTGCCGCCGCTGGTGCTCACGCCGGAGTTCATTGCGCAAAAGCGGGCCGAGCTGCCGGAACTGCCCGAAGCGCGCCGCAAACGGATGATCGCCGAGTACGAGCTGAACGCGAAAGACGCGCACACGCTCACTTCGTCGCGCGAGTTTGCCGACCGCTTTGAGGCGGCTGCGAAGACAGCAAAGAATCCGCGTCGCGTGGCGAACATCCTGATCAGCGAGCTCGGTGGGCGGCTGAATGCGCTGGGGCTGGAGCTCGAGCAATCGCCAATCTCGATGGCCGGCGTGGTGCTGGCGGCTGATCTGCTGGAAGAGGGCAAAATCAGCTCCAAGCAGATGAAGGGGCTGTTCGACATCTGCTTCGAAAAAGGCGAGGACTTCCCTGCCGTCTACGAGCGCGAGAAGCCGGAACAGATCACGGATACTTCAGCGATCGAAAAGATGATTGATGAAGTGATTGCTGCAAACCCCAAGCAGGTGGAGCAGTATCGCGCCGGCAAGAAGACCCTTGCAGGATTCTTCGTGGGCCAGGTGATGCGCGCGTCGAAGGGACAGGCCAATCCCGCGCTGCTCAACGAGCTGGTCACCAAGAAGCTGGAATCCTGATCGCGGACTCCACCTGTCGCTGAACGGAAACAAGGATGGCAGGACTGTCCGAATTGACGAGGCGTGGCGCAAAATTTCTGGCGTTGCTGCCGGAACATTGCGGCAATAGCTGGCGCTTTCGAGTCCTCTTCTTTCGTGAACGAGGCTTTCGCATCCCCAGGCACATCCGCGTTGGCGGACAAAGTGTCGACCTGCACTTGCTCGATGAAGAAGGCGTTCGCGAGGATTGCATGGAGTGTCTCTTCCACAACCTCTACGGTCTTGGCCGCGAGCTTGGCGAAGTTCGCAGCATTCTGGATATTGGCGCCAACGTGGGCTTCTTTTCGCTGGCCGCCAGAGCCCACTACCCGCGTGCGGCAATCCACGCTTATGAGCCCAATCCGCGCGTGCTCCCTCTGCTGCGCGCTAACACGGCAAACCTTGATGTTGAGATCTTTCCCGAGGCATTGGGAGGCCTGGCAGGCGCAGTCCTCATGGATGATCAAGCCGAATCAAATGCCGCCCGCACTCGTTCCAGCACAGACGGAATCGGCATTTTGCAATTGACTCTGGAAACTGCTATCCAGCGCATCGGCGGGTCCGTCGATCTGCTCAAGCTCGATTGCGAGGGAGCCGAGTGGGAGATCCTCTCGAAGACAAATGCCTTGGCCGCGGTGCGACATATCCGGATGGAATATCATCTGTTCGATGGCCAGAGCCCTGAACAAATTCTGCGTCTGCTGACCAGCGCCGGCTTCAGCGTGATCCATGTCGGACCTCAACACGAATTGAACGGAATCGTTTGGGCCTCGCGGGGCTGAACGCTGGAGCTTATCGACCTTTTGCTGGGGAGGGCTTCGCAATCGTTCGCCACGGGGTGCACGTCCTGTACACCGGCGTCGCCGTCACTGACTCTTTCTCCACGCTGAGAAGCTTGCGCCTGAGCAGCCACTTAATGGCTGTCTGCGCTGAGCTCTTCGAGATTCCCACGGCCTCGGCCACCTGCTGATAGCTGACTCGAATCTCATGTTTCGTTCGCGCCTGCTCCGCCGCGAGCCACAGATACACAAGAAAGCTGGCTGGCTTATGGTCGTGCCCGACGAGGTCGCGCATCAGCACGTCGGTGATGTAGTCATCGATCAGCGGCATAGCTATATCAATGAATACTACAGCAAAGAATAGGTGATTGCTCCCGAAATCGACACAAGCTATTCTCGCCAGCGTGAGGTCGCAATGATACGAGGCATCAAGTTTGTGGGAGTACCGGTTCGCGATCAGGACGTCGCGCTGAAGTTCTATACCGAAGCCCTGGGCATGAAGGTGATGACCGACCAGCCCTTCACGCCACAGCAGCGCTGGATCGAGTTGAAGATTCCCGGAGCGGACACGGGGATCACTCTTTTCACACCGCCTGGACAGGAGGAGCGGATCGGCCACTTCCAGTCCATCTCATTCTGGTGCGATGACGTCTTCGCTGAAGCGGAGGCGCTTAAACAGAAGGGCGTGAAGTTTACAAAAGAACCGGCGACCGAGTCCTGGGGAACGGCCGCCGTCTTCTGTGATCCGGATGGGAATCAGTTCGTGTTGTCGAGCCGCAAGTAGGTCACTTCAACTTCAGTTCAGTCTCGTACTCTTTGCTCGCGTTCCACGAACTTACGGTCTTGGTGGCGCTTTTCTTGCCTTCCTTCTCTGCCCAGAGATCGTAATCGTCAGTCATGTTGACCTGGGCGAAGCGGAAACGGCCATTGCTGGCAGAGGTGTAGCTGCGGATAGCCTTGGTCTTGCTGTTTTTGAGGAACACGGTCGCGCCCTGCACCGGCGCGGAATCAGCATCGACCACCAGTCCGCTGACGCTGCGCTGGCCGATATTCTGGGCACGCGCTGTCGAAAGACTCACAACCAACGTTAATGCTGCGAGCAGAGCCCATGCCGCTAAACGTGCGCGACTGCGTTTCACTCTTCCTCCTCGTCCTCGTCCTTGAAGTCGTCTTCGTCTTCGTCGATACCCTCTTCCACCTTAGACAGCTCCAAGGGTTCCACTCCGACGATTTCGTACTCGGTACCACATTCACCGCAGGCGACCACGTCGCCCTCTTCCACTTCCTCTACGTCGATATCGAGATCGCTTTCGCATTCCGGGCAGCTTGTCATGGCAGCCTCCTCTCTCCAGGCATTCATTGATGTAGGATGACGGTACCCATAGGGTACGAACTTCGGCTAGTTTTAGGCAAACCCTCAGCCCAGGTCAAGTAGCCGAGACCCCTGTTCACACAGAAGTACCGCATCGGAGAACAGAATGCAGATTCAGCGTGCGCTGTTGTTTTGCGGGATGCTTTTTTCTTGCGGGATCGCCGCCGCGCAGCCCGACTATCAACGTCATGCCACCTCCCTGAGGCGTGCACAGCCCGACCCGGCGATTGCACGCGCCCTGGCGTCCATTACACCTGCCCAAATAGATCAGACGGTAAAAATGCTGGTTAGTTTCGGTACCCGCAACACATTGACCAGCATGGACACCAATCTCCCGCCGGGACAGGGGATCACCGCTGCAGCCGACTGGATCGCGGGGCAATTCGAGGAGATCTCGCGCCAGTGTGGCGGCTGCCTCGAGGTCAAGCGGGATACCTTTGTCGCCGACCCGGCGAGTGGTGAGTCTTGGGCACGCCGGATTCCCAAACCGACCAGAATTACAAATGTGTACGCAGTTATGCGCGGTAGCGATGCGGAGCAGGCAAAACGCATGGTGCTGGTCACGGGCCACTACGATTCGATGAACTCCAACACCTTTGCGAATTGGGCGGATACTTCAGGGGCCGCTCCCGGAGCCAACGACGATGCCTCCGGCGTCGCAGTCTCGCTAGCATGTGCGCGCGCATTGAGCAAGCTCAAGTTCCCTTCCACAATTGTGTTCGTCGCAGTCGCCGGTGAAGAGCAGGGGCTGGTGGGCTCAGGGCATCTGGCCAAACTCGCAAAGTCGGAAGGGTGGCAGCTTGAGGCTGTGCTCAACAACGACATTGTCGGGGGCAATACGACTCCCGGTGACACTCTGCAGTTGAAGGATCGCGTTCGCGTCTTTTCGGAAGGCGTGCCGGTTGCCGCCAGCACCCAGGAACAACAGCGTATCCGGGCACTGGGCAAGGAGAACGATTCGCCCAGCCGCCAGATTGCGCGGGCCGTGGCGGATGTGGATCGGACCTACTTTGCAGGAACAACGCCGCAGACGCGCTTCGGGGCATTTCTCGTGAGTCGGCCCGATCGCTACCTGCGGGGCGGCGATCACAGCTCGTTCAACCGCGAGGGATTTGCGGCGGTCCGCTTCACCGAGTGGCGCGAAGACTTCAACCACCAGCACAAAAATGTGGTGCGTCCGGCGGCTGGTTCAAGCGATCCGGTGCAGGGCGATCTGCCTGAGTTTGTCGACTTTAAATACGTGGCGCAAGTGGCGCGGCTGAACGCTGCAACTCTGGCTACCCTGGCATTCGCTCCAGGCGAACCGCAGAAGGTTGCGATCGAAGCCAAGGACCTCGGGAATGGAACGACCCTGACCTGGGAACCGCCGGCGGGCGGCGGCGTAGCTCACTATGAGTTGGTGTTGCGCGAAACCACAGCAGGTGACTGGCAGTACGTGAAAGAAGTCGCCCCGAATGGAGATAACGGACAAGTCTCTGTCAGCCTGCCGATTTCGAAAGACAACGTGATATTCGGAGTTCGCGCAGTTGATGCGAAAGGGCATCGCGGGCTGGTTGTCGTTCCGTAGAGTGCCCGTGCGGAGATGCCCAAAAAATTATCCGAAGCCGGCGCCGGCAGCACTGTAGCGAGCGAAGTTTGTCGTCATGATCGAGAAAACTTCTCGAGGATGAGTGGTATCGAACAACAAAGCGAAATGGCTGTTATGAGCAAAGCATTGATTCTCGCAGTTGCTCTGCTTGCGCCGGCAACACGGCTGATATGCGGTGTCATCCCGCGCGAGGTCGCAGGCAAACGGCAATCGCAGCCCGTCGATTGGAAGGGGGAGTTGCTGCAAATGAACAACCAGAGATCGATTCACGCCGTCGAGCAAGCGGGGGAGACGCGTAAACGAACGCACGCGCAATCGACCATCACGGTACAGAAATCCGAGGCCAGGCCCTACGATCAAACTGCGAACCCCTCACTACTCGAAATCAATTTGACGGAGAGATTCGCCGGAGACATCGAGGGAGAAGCAACGGTGCGGGCGCTGCAGGTACAGCGCGGGCCTCGCTCCGCAAGCCTTGTCAGCATGCAACGGTTCCGCGGGAAGCTGGGCGGACGCCAGGGAACATTTGTGCTTCAAGGTTCAGAAACCGTTGAGGACGGCAAGATTAAGGCGACGTGGTTTGTCGTTCCCGGTTCGGGAACAGGAGATCTCTCGGGCCTGCGCGGCAGCGGGGGCTTTGAGGGCGAATTTGGAAAGGGGTCAAACGGGACGCTGGATTATTGGTTTGAATGATCCAGTCCCGTCATGGGAGGAAAGCGTGCTGGGGAGGTAGGAGCCCCCTGAAGTCAAAGGCATAGGTCCGAAGCAATGACACGCCTGTGCCGTTCCGGTTAACCTGTTCAAGACCATGCCAAGGATGGGCGCCACCCAACTTTCGTTTCCGGGCTTCCGCGGCGCGACGCGCCTGCTGGTGCTCGTGAATCTGACGACGTTCTTTATTCTCATCATCCTCCAGTCCGCCAACCGGGCTGCATGGTTGTGGTTGGTTGGTCATCTGGGTCTGGTGCCGCAGGCATTTCTACACGGATGGATCTGGCAGCCGCTCACCTACAGCTTTGTGCAGCTGGGTATCTCGTCAACACTGTTCGGATTGCTTTCGATCTGGTTTCTCGCCGGATTCCTCGAGAATTTCCATGCCAGCGACTGGGTTCTCGGCCTTTACGGGACCTCGGTCATCTTCACGGCCGCGGCAGCGATTCTGATCTACCTGGGCAGCCTCGTTCTCGGCTATTCGCTCCCGGAAATCCCGCTCTTTGGATCTTTCGGTGGGGTCTTCGGCATGCTGGTGGTTATCGGCGTGCTCTACGGCGACACGGAGTTCATGCTGTTCCCGCTCCCGATCAGCATCAAGGCGCGTTATATCGCGATCATCTATGGCCTGGTGGCGGTCGCATATTTCTTTACCAGTTCGCGGATGTACGCCTTTGCGCAGCTCGGCGGAGCGCTGGGAGGATGGCTCTTTACGCGGATGGCTTCACGCCGGGGCGCTGCGTTCGTGCTCAGCGAACGGTGGTACGGTATGCGGAACGCCTTCTATCGCTGGAAGCGCCGCCGCGCCGCCAAGAAGTTCGAGGTATACATGAAGTCGCAGGGTCGGACGGTGCGCTTTGACGGCAGCGGCCGGCAAATCGAAGATGACGATCCTGAAGACAAGAAGCGCTGGAACTAACTGCGGGCGGCATTATCTATGAACGCCAACGACCCCGAATCCGTTCGCGCCGACTACGATCGCCTGGCCGAGGACTACGCCACCAACATCTACGGTGAACTCAAGCACAAGCCGCTCGATTGCGAATTGCTCACGCGCTTTGCCGCGGCGCTGCGAGGGCGCGGCGCAATCTGCGACATGGGTTGTGGTCCCGGGCATATTGCCCGGTTTCTTCATGACCAGGGCTGTGAAGTCTTCGGCCTCGATCTTTCGCCGCAGATGGTCGCCAAGGCGCGCGATCTCAATCCGGATATCTCTTTTCGCGAGGGCAACATGCTTGCACTCGATCTGGAGGATGCTTCGTTGGCTGGGATCACGGCGTTCTACGCAATCGTGAATATCCCCGCCGCTTCCCTTCCCACCGTCTTCAGCGAGATGTACCGGGTGCTCCAGCCCGACGGCTTGCTGCTCCTCCCCTTCCACATCGGCGATGAGGTCGTTCGCCCGCAGGAGCTGTGGGGCAACCCCGTCGGCATGGAGTTCTACAGGCTTCAGCCAGAACGGATCAAGCATCTACTGATCGCTGCCGGATTCGTCATGGATGAAGTTGTCGAGCGAGACCCGTACCCCGAGATCGAGTTTCAGAGCCGGAGAGCCTACATTCTTGCGCGCAAACCGGCAGACCGCGCGGCGACCTGAACGAAAAATAAGTACGCTCCACCGGCGTGCTGGGTGCGGCTGACTTCAGCCGGCCGTGCCTTCATCCACTTTGCGGTCCATGATGGTCTCGTCCATCGGCTCGTCGAGATTCCCTTCGACAATGGCATCCGATCTCGCAATCGACGTGTTGGGGTGATGGCGGCGCAGGATGCGGCTCGTATCATCGCGCCCCGGCTCCACGCTGACCGCGCCAATGTCGCCCTGCATCGGATCAGCCTCGGTGAATCGCGCAATGCGCTCTTCTGCGACGTCATCGACCACGCGGCCAGAGCTGTCGCGTGAACTTGGCAGCTCATCATCCTGACGCAGGTTGATTTCGAGCGCGTCCACCTCTTCGTCGGTGCTTGCCGCCAGCTCTGAAAGCTGCTCGCTCACATCATCCTCATCGATGTCGTCAGTTCGGTCTGCGCCTGAGGCGAGAACTTCAACGCGTTCCACGTCGGTTTCGTTGTCGAGTTCGTCCGGAGTGGTTCCCGCCTCACGAGAAAGATTTCCGGCTTGCCCAGGTCTTATATCGCTGCTTCGTTGTTCGATTCGATTCGCCATGCTTCTCTGCTCCTGATCTGCTGATTCGCTTCTGCTCCTCCCATCTGATGCGTCCAGCTCGCTAACTGCATGTCTGGCGAATGCACAGTGCGAGATCGCCAACACAATCTCCTGAGCCGCCGTGGGATACAATCCTCTCTGGAATGAACAAGAAGATTGCGTTTCTCTTTCCAGGCCAGGGCTCGCAGACCGTAGGAATGGGCCGCGAACTCGCGGAGCGATTTCCGGTTGCCAAACAAACCTTTGCCGAAGCCGATGAGGCCTGCGGATTTGCGCTTTCGAAGCTGTGCTTCGATGGTCCCGAAGACGAACTGAAGCTGACGGAAAATACCCAGCCGGCCATCATGACGGTCAGCGTCGCGGCATTGCGTGTTCTGGCCGAACAAGGCATCAAGCCGGCGCTCGCCGCCGGGCACTCGCTGGGAGAGTGGTCGGCTCACGTCGCCGCGGGAACGATGTCGTTTGCCGATGCCGTTCGCTCGGTGAAGGCACGCGGAAAGGCCATGCAGCAGGCGGTGCCTCCGGGTCAGGGAGCGATGGCAGCCATCCTGCAACTCGATGCCGAGAAGGTTGCCGAAGCCTGCGGCGCGGCAGCACAGGATACCGGTCTTGTCGTCGCGGCGGCCAACATGAACTCACCGGGCCAGACGGTAATCTCCGGCGCTGCGGCAGCCGTAGAGAAAGCTGCCGCGCTCTGCAAAGAGCGGGGAGCTCGGCGAGCTGTGATGCTTCCCGTGAGCGCTCCCTTCCATTGCGCGCTGATGCAGCCTGCTCAGGAAGAGGTGGCTCGCGTTCTTGCCGGTCTGAAGCTGAACGATCCTCAGATCCCTGTCGCGGCCAACGTGAGCGGAACCATCGTGACCACGGCCGATGGCGCGAAAGAAGCGCTGATCAACCAGGTCACCGGCGCAGTACGGTGGGTCGACTGCATGCGCGCGCTGATTGGGGCAGAGGCGGAGGTATTCGTAGAGGTCGGTCCCGGAAAGGTCCTCTGCGGCCTGCTCAAGCAGATCGATCCGGCGCAGAAATCCATGAACGTAGAAGACGCGGCAAGCCTGGAGAAGACGCTGGCGGAATTGGCAAGCGCCTAGGTTTCAGAGATCCGTGCGTAGGTGCGACCGCGGCGAATCGCTACGGTCCGAGGTACAGTTCCTCATCCGGCGGCGCGAAGTTCAAGGTGTGGTCCTTTGGGAAGTAGGTCAGGAAGAGCGCTTTGCTTTTGCGGCCGTTGATGAACATCCCCACCAGCAGCACGTTCTTGAATACGCGCGCCGCAACGATGTTATGACTCTGGATCACACCGTATTCGTTCTGGCTGCTGTTCGGTCCCCAGTCTTGCTCAAAGCGATTGAAGGGGTACATGCCGAACTTGTCGGGATGCTGTTGCCAATTGGGGTCGTGCATCCAGATACCGTAGGCCTTCTTCAGGTCGTTCTTCTCCACCGACTCCATGAAGCTGTTGATGGCGTGCCTTCCGCGCAGGTGCGTATACCAATTCCACGGCCAGTCCGCTGGATGACCGGAAAGCAGCCAGAACCCGATGATCAAAACCAGAATCAGCCCACCGCTGCCGTATGTCAGCATGCGGTTGCGCCGGTCGCGCGCCTCGTCGAACTTCGGTGCATCAAGCAGGGTCATTGCAGACTTTCCTCGCACTCAAGAATACGACAACAGGGTTCAGGGATCAGCAGTCAGGGACCAGGATCGAAACCGAAGGTCGCGGCCAAGCACGCGACGAAAACTCCCTACAGTATTGGACACCAGCAGCAAACAGCTTGTTCCCACCGCGAGCCAGAGCCCGGGGCCCTTGTCACCTCGGTCCCTTGTTCACTGCTTCTTATTCCCTGCTGTACCTGTTCCGCTCCTTTTCCTTCTGCCGTTCCAGCGCCAGTTCGATCAGCCGCGTGATCAGGTCGGTGTACTTGATTCCGCTCGCCTCCCACAGCTTTGGATACATGCTGATCTGGGTGAACCCGGGAAGCGTGTTGACCTCGTTGATATAGATCCGCCGCTTTCCATCCGGCTCCATCAGGAAGTCGACGCGCGCAAGCCCTGCCAGATCGCAGGCGCGAAAGGCCGCAATGGCCATCTCGCGAATCTTCTTTGCCTCGGCGCCGGTCAGCTTCGCCGGAATCACCGGGACTGATCCCTCCGACAGATACTTGGCCTCGTAGTCGTAGAACTCCTTGCCCGGAATGATCTCGCCCACCACGCTGGCCTTCGGATCGTCGTTGCCGAGCACGGCCACCTCGAGTTCACGCGCGCCGGATTTCTTTCCGCTGACTCCCTGCTCCACCACGAGTTTGCGGTCGTACTTCGCTGCTTCATCCAGGGCCGGGCCGAGTTCCTTGCGGTCATGTGCTTTGCTGATGCCGACCGAGGAGCCGAGGTTTGCCGGTTTCACAAACAACGGGTATTTCAGCGCTGCTTCAATCTGCGCGATGGTCTTGCGTGGCGAGCCCTCCCATTGGGAGCGAAGCACTGTCACATGCTTCACGATAGGCAACCCAGCCTGGGCAAAGAGGCGCTTCATCACGTCCTTGTCCATGCCGGCCGAGGACCCCAGCACGCCCGACCCGACATAAGCGATGCCGGCAAGCTCGAAGAGACCCTGGATGGTGCCGTCTTCGCCGAAGGTGCCGTGAAGCACCGGGAAGACTACATCGATGGCTGAAGTCTGGTCGGCAATGCGCCGTTTGAGTTCGCCCGTTGAAGCTGCAGCAGCAGGCATTGGAGCCATCAGTGTAGGCATGCCTTCGTGAAGGAGCTTCGCACCCGGGGTGGCGTCGGGATCTCCGGCACGCAGATTCCGCCCCACCACACTCTGATCGCCCTCGAGCAATCCATGAGCATCTGCCGCGCCGAGCCAGCGACCCTCTTTTGTGATCCCGATCGGAACCACGTCGAACTTCTTGCAATCGATTGCCTTCAGAATCGATGCCGCCGAGAGCAGCGACACTTCATGCTCGCCGCTCCGCCCGCCAAACAAAACACCTACACGCAGTTTCTTCGCCATCTGCCCCACTTCCCAGGAGAGTTCCATTTCAGTTTAATGCTCTACAAGTGGCGCTCAAACAGTTGCGGCATTCTTTCGTGACCAAGGAACCACAAGCCCATCGAGTGTGCCCACGTGAACTCAAAAATCAGCCGATCAGATGAGCGCATCCGATTGTCGATTATCCTGCCAATTTTTGCGTTCGTGCTTTCGGCTACTGCGTTTCTCATCTCAGCTTTTCAAGGCTACCGCGCTCTGAGGGCTGCTCCTGTAAAGGGATCCATGATCGTTCTCTCTAATGGCAGGAACACATTCGAAATTCCGAGAGAAGGCGCTATGCGCGCGGCATGGTTCATGGCGGGTCTCGCGGTCGAGTGGAAGATTGTGGCGCTCAACATGCCTGGGCATTTCTTTCAATTGCTGATTGCGGTCCTACTAGGCAAGAGTGCTCACTGGTTCCCAGAATCGCTCGGGCCCGCTTTGTGGCGAGTCATCGCCTTCCCTATTTTTGCCGCCCCCGGGTGGTGGTTTGTAGGAAACGGACTCGACAATCTGGTCCGCATGAGAAAGGGAAGAACCACCGGCATTGTTGCCAGTATCGTTCTTGCAGTTCTGTTCGCAGCTCTGGCTTTGATGCTCCGGTTTGGCCTCACTGAATCCGAGCGGAACGACCAGGAGATGTTGAGTTCTTACATTCTCGGACTCGCGCTTTGGGTCTTCCTGTTTGCGATCCCCGCATTCGCATGGATTCGCTGGAAGGTCCGGTCATCTACCGTTCAGACGAACGCTTCGGCCGACTAGAGGATCTTCTTCCCAAACGCCGAGCATGCCAACTCCACCGCCAAATCCGCGGTGCGGTTGTGCTCGTCGATGACGGGGTTCACCTCGACGATTTCGAAGCTGAGCATGCGGCCGTGGTCGGCCAGAATCTCCATGGCGAGGTGGGCTTCGCGGTAGGTCGCGCCGCCGCGGACAGGCGTTCCCACTCCTGGAGCATCCTCGGGGTCGATCCAGTCCATGTCGAGGGAGACGTGGTACCCGGCTGTCCCGCGTCCGGCAGCCCGCAGCGCCTCTTCCATTACGGCACGCATTCCGCGCTCGTCGATGTCGCGCATGGTGTAAACCTCGCCCATGCCGGCGCGCTTGATGTTGGCGCGTTCGGCGGCATCGATGTCGCGCACGCCGACCAGCACTGTATTCTCCGGCGAAATCTTCGGCGAGTATCCCAGGACGTTCGTCAGTTGCTCCGGCCCCATGCCAAGAAGCGCCGCCAGGGGCATTCCGTGGACATTGCCGCTGGGCGAGGTGTCGGGGGTGTTGATGTCGGAGTGGGCATCGATCCAGATCACCCCGATTTTCTGGTTCTGGCGGCGGTAGAACTCCGCCACTCCAGAAACTGAGCCGACCGCGATGGAATGGTCCCCGCCCAGAACGAAGGGCGTCATCCCCTCTTCGAGCGTTTTGCCGACGACCTTCGCGGTCCGGGTACAGGTCTCGGCGATCTGCTTCAGATAGCGCGCCTTAGGGCTGCCAAATTTCAGCGTTTCGGCCACGTCGACCGCCACATTTCCGCCGTCGTCGACACGGTGGCCCAGCGCCTCAAGCCGCGCCTCCAAGCCCGCGACCCGCATGGCTGAAGGACCCATGTCCACGCCTCGGCGGCTGGCGCCCATGTCGAGCGGCACACCGATTACCCGAATCTTTCGGGTCGGTAAGGACTGGTTTCCGCTGGGTGGAAAGGAGGTGATGAGGGGATTGATATCAGGATTGGTCGACATGCACGAGCGTCTCCGGAGTTCCGGCCCCAGCCATGATACCTGCCCTCCGCTGTCCCTGTCCCGAAACGGGACTGATCCCAATTCGGAACTGGTATCACCGGTGTAGTCCTGATTCCCCAAAAGGTGTACCGGAAGTACCCAATTTCCAGCGTAAGATTGATCTGAAAATTCGGCGTTAAGTCCATTGATATGAGCGACTAACACGAAAGCGGTAGAGAAGGAAAACCGGCAATGGGCATCGTGATCCGGAAGGCGCGTGTTTTGCTCAAGTTGGCGCTCGTTTTGGCGTCGTTGCCGCTCCTCGCCTTCGCCCAACAGCCCCTCACTTCTCTCCGTTCTATCCACGCACTCACCAACGCCCAGGCCAGCCATCAGCTGCCCGTCTCCTTCGAGGCCACCGTTACCTACTACCGCGACTACGAGCGCACGCTGGTCGTCCAGGACGGCGACGTCGCTATCTACGTCCAGCCGCGCGTTCCGGCGCACGTCATTCCCGGCGACCGCATCCTGATCGAAGGAACCACCCACGACAGCTTTCGACCCTTTGTGGCGGCGACCGGCATTAAACTTCTCGGACACGGACCGCTGCCCGCGCCAGTTCCGGCGAAATTCGAAAACCTGATCCGAGCCGATTTCGATTGCAGACTCGTCACCGTGCGAGCCACCGTTCGCAGCGTCGATCTCGTCCTCAGTTCCGATGTTCCAAGCCTCTCGATGCAATTGCGCACCGATGGAGGCAATGTCGACGCTGTAGTCGACAGCGTTGATATTGACAGCTTGAAGAACCTGCTGGATGCCGACATTGAATTCACCGGCGCAGTTTCGGGACACTTCGACGGCAAGATGCAGATCACGGGCATCCTGCTGCACGCCAACTCGCTTTCGGCAATCAAGGTCATCAAGCCGGCGGCAAGCGATCCGTGGAATCTTCCTCTGACCCAGATGGACGAGGTGCTCTCCGCATATCGGGTGATCAACCTTACACAGCGTGTTCGTGTGCGCGGAACCATTACCTACTATCAACCCGGATCGACGGTTGTTCTGCAGAACGGTTCCAAGAGCATCTGGATTATGACCCAGGCGAGCGGACCGCTGCGCATCGGCGATCAGGCCGACGCGATTGGTTTCCCCGGCCTGCACGACGGCTTCCTCACAATCAACGGCGGAGAGATCCACGACAAGCAGGTATTCAAGCCGGTGACTCCGCGCTCCGTCAACTGGACGGAATTGGCCACGAGCCATCACCTCTTCGATCTCGTCACCACGGAAGGAACGGTTGTTGCGGAGAACCGAAATGCCATGCAGGACGAGTATGTTCTCGACTCCGGCGGCAATCTCTTTTCCGCGATCTACCGGCATCCCGCGAAGAGGAGCACGGCGGTCGATCCGCTGCCTGCGATGAAGGAGATCGCTCTCGGATCCAAAGTCCGCGTAACTGGAATCTGCCTCATGGGTGCGGCCAATCCATTCGACAGCCAGGTGCCATTCGACATCCTGATGCGCTCAACCGACGACATCATCGCCATCGGTGAGCCTTCCTGGTTCAACGTCGTCAATCTCACCCGTGTCATCGGCATACTGCTGGTTATCGTGCTGCTGGTGGCAGCATGGGGCTGGACGCTGCTGGCAAAGGTCAAGCGGCAGACCGCTGCCATCACCGCAAACTCTGAGACGATTGCGAAGCAGGAGCGCCACAACGCACAACTTGAGACGAAGCGCAGCCGCATCCTCGAAGACATCAACAGTTCGCGGCCGCTGCCGGAACTGATCGAAGCCATCACCGAGATGGTGGCTTTCAGCCTCGATTGTCCGTTTGCCTGGTGCGAGATGACGGACGGTGGCAGCATCGGCAACGCGCCCGCCAGCAGCAAAGGTTTTCGAATCAGCCATCACGATGTGCCGGCGCGTGCCGGCGGTTCGCTCGGCACTCTTTATGCCGCGACCGAAACCGGCGAGCCGGTGCACCCTGACGAAGCCGCAATGCTTGAAGCAGGCGTGCGTTTGGCGACACTCGCCATTGAAACCCGCAAGCTCTACAAAGACCTCGTATACAGATCGGAGTTCGACTTGTTAACCGACATCTACAACCGCTTCTCTCTCGATCGGTATCTCGAGGAGCAGATCGACAAGGCCAAGGTAGAAGGCTCCATCTTCGGCCTGATCTACGTTGACCTGGATGAATTCAAGCAGGTCAATGATTTCTACGGTCATCACGTAGGCGACCTTTACCTGCATGAGGTCTCGATGCGGATGAAGCGCCAGCTTCGCACGGGCGACATGCTCGCGCGCCTTGGTGGCGACGAGTTCGCGGCCCTGGTGCCGGTAGTTCGCAGCCGCGCGGCGCTTGAGGAAGTGGCGCAGCGGCTTGAGCGCTGCTTTGATGCCCCATTTGCAGTGGAGGGCTACGTACTGCGGGGCGGAGCGAGCGTTGGCGTTGCGCTATTTCCCGAGGATGGTACGACGGCCGACAGCCTGCTCAGCGCCGCTGATGCGGCCATGTACGTGAGCAAACACACCAAGCGCCACAAGACGGAGATGCCCGGTCAGTTGCAACAAGCGCTGTTCAAGCGCGGCCGCTAACTCCTAAAAGACAAACGCGCCGATTCTCGATGAATCGGCGCGTTCGTGTTTTCTGATCCCTGATCCCTGTTGCGTCCCTGACTTTAGCGCACGTGCAACTGCGAGATCGTGACCTTGCCCTTAGCCAGGTCAGCCTTTCGCCACTGGCTCTTCTCGTTCAGAGCCACCCAGCGGCGCTCTTCGCTGCGATAGTGCCAGTCCTTGTCGAGCTGGTAGTAGACCATGGTGCCGCTGGCTTCCATCACCTTGATGATGCTGTTGTCGTGCGAATTCTTCTCGTCGTAGTCGGTGCTGGCGCTCTGGCCCATCTCGGAGTAGATCTCGTTCAGTTCGAAGAGCTGCGCGTTCACGCTGTCGTCCATCGGCTCAACGTTCAAGCCGATGCGTTTTGCTTCGCGCAGAGTGATCGGGTAGTTGTGCGAAGGATAGCCGGCGTTGAGATTGTTGCTGATCTCGCGTGCGCGTTCCTGGTCATGCATGTGATACGAGAGGATCTCTTCGCAGATGCGCGTAGAGAGTGCGCTGGAGCGGTCTACCGCGCCGATGACCAGCGGATGAACGTAGGGGAACAGCGCGGCGTATGGATTCGTCGTCGAGTCCTTGGCCTGCTCTGTCCACAGCCGGATGACGCGCAGCAACTCGTCATTGCTGACGCTGACGCGATCGTTGTCGCGGTCGATGGGCGAGAGGTCGTGGGTCAGCGAAGTATCCACAGCGGACAAATGCGCCAGCGGCCCCATCAGAATCTTGTCCGCGCCGAGCGCAAGCATGGTTGCAGCGGACTGGCACTCCAGTGGCGCAAGCACTGTCAGGTGTTTCACGTAGCGGCGCAGCAGATTGACCATGCGCAGCGAGGCCTGGCCGGATCCACCATCGGACTTCACGAACAGAGACAGCCGGTCGATGCTGCCCATGTTGCGCAGCAGGGCGTAGAGACTGGCCACGTCGCTCTGGCAGATCGACCCTTTGCTGGAGATCCAGTAGGTGATGACGGGTTCGCCGAGAAGGGTCGAAAGCTTGTCGAGGACCGGCTGGGTCCGCTCGATGAGCATCGGCGGCTTGGTTGCCGCGGGACGAATCACTGCGAGTTCAGAGACAGATACAGATACAGATGGATTAGGCAATTCGGGTACCGCGCAATATTGAATTGTCGTGAATGTGCCTAGATATTAGCACGATGTTTATTTGGCTCAAATGAAATGGGCCCGGCTATTCACCGGGCCCAATTAGCTTCTTGATTCGCCTTAGCGCAGAACCAATCTGCTTGCAAAGACTTGCGCTCTGCTTTCGCTTCGAGCGCCGCTTCACACTTTGGTAAGTGGCACATCTCAACGCGGCTGCAGCTGCGGGTCGTTGGAGTCACCCGACCCGTCGTACCCAGGCGGCGGTATCGTCACTCTCACCGTAATCGGCGACTGCAGTTGGAAGTTGATCAAGGTTTCAGTCTGGATCACGGTCTGCTCGCCGCGGGTCGCTGCGTTCACGCCCGTACCAGCCGCTGCTCCGGCAAGGCCACCGATCGCCGCGCCTTTACCCCCGCCGGCCAGCGCGCCAATGATCGCGCCAAATGCCGCGCCACCACCGGCCTTGGTAGCCGTATTCTTGCCGCGGGCCGCGCCCTGCTTGACGTACGCGTCGGTTGTGAGGGGAATCTTCTGACCCCCACGCTGGATGTCCGTTAATTCAAGGCTGAGCAATGACTGTCCCTTGAAGTGCGCCGCCTCGCGTGCCTCAACGATGCGGCCGACCACCGGCGCACCACGGCGAAGCGCAATCACACCCTGAGTTCCAAGATCAGCCGCGAGTGCTCCATGGAAGACGTCGTTTGTTTGCGCTGTCTTGCTGTCCAGAGTCTCCGTGATCCTGACTGGAACGACCGTGCCCGCAGGAATGGTCACATCTCTCACGACCGGCTGCGGCGGAGGCGGCGGGGCGGCCTGAACAGGCGGAGGCGGAGGAGTGTTGTCAGCCTGAGCCGGACCAGGCTGGTAAGCCGGGGTGACCGGTGCATTGTCTGCTGCTCTGTCTTCGCGCTGGTAGTCGTGGTGCTTCTTGCGATCAGCACGGGAATCTCGATCCCGATCCCGCGAGCGAGTCGGCTCGGGAGCAGGCGTGGGAGCAGCTGTCTGGGCTGTCGGCTCAGGTGCGGGAGTGGGAGCCGCTGCCGCCGATTGCACGGTGAGGTTGTTGATCACCGTCTTCACACCGCTGATCGTCCCGCTGTCATTCGCCGCGAGAGAGCGCGAAGCCTCATCGCTCACCGTCCCGTTGAGCGTTGCAACGCCGTTCACGACACTGACCTGGATATTCTGCTGGGCCAGGGCCGACTCACCCTTGATCTTCGCCTGGATATCGCTTGCCATCTGCTGATCGGATGGCGCTGCCGGCTGCTTCATCTTGCACCCCGCTGCAAGCCCGACCACAACAGCCAGAAGCATTACTCCTGCTTTGGGGAGCATGACTGCTGACCACCGAAACTTCAGATTGCCGATGGTTCCCTGCTTCATACAAAACCTCGTACAAGAAAAACTGGGCGGATGGCCGCCTACATAAGAATTAGACTTTCGCGGCCCGGCTTGGATGCGTTTTTAGGCCAGATTCAGCGGGACGAACCATGAGAATGACGGTCTTCCGATCTCAATACAATGAAAAGGCCCGGCTTGCGCCGGGCCAATCCAAGTCAATCAAGCTCCAGGAAAACGCTGCCTGGACGGTCAGTCCTACTCTGCGGCCATTTCTTCGGCTTCGCCTTCCTGACGCATCATCTCGAGCTCGCGCTCTTCTGCTTCGCGTTCTGCGTGCACTTCCTGCTGGACGCGGGCTGCCGCTTCTTCGAGCTCCGGTGAGAGCTGGACGTTGCGGTAGTACTCCAGGCCCGTGCCTGCCGGGATGAGCCGGCCCACGATCACGTTCTCCTTCAGGCCGCGGAGGTTGTCGATGGCGCCGTTGATGCTGGCTTCTGTGAGAACGCGTGTCGTCTCCTGGAAGCTGGCCGCCGAGATGAAGCTGTCGGTCGAGAGCGATGCCTTCGTGATTCCGAGCAGGAGCGGACGGCCCAGAGCTGGGCGGCCACCCTCTCGCACGATGCGGTCGTTCTCTTCGCGGAAGCGGAACCGGTCGACCTGCTGTTCGAGCAGGAAGTTGGTATCGCCCACTTCATCGATCCGGACCCAGCGGAGCATCTGACGCACGATCACTTCGATGTGCTTGTCGCTGATGGCCACGCCCTGCAGACGGTAGACTTCCTGGATTTCGTTCACCAGGTAAGCCTGCAGTTCCTTTTCACCAAGCACGGCAAGAATGTCGTGCGGGTTCAAAGGACCGTCCATCAGTGGATCGCCGGCGCGCAGGCGTTCACCTTCCTGCACGTTGACGTGAGTACCGCGAGGTACCGAGTACTCTTTCTCATCGCCATGATCGGCCGTGACGTAGATCTTGCGCTGACCCTTGGTGACTTCGCCGAAGCGAACCACACCATCGATCTCGCTGATGATCGCCGTCTCACGCGGCTTGCGGGCTTCGAAGAGTTCCACCACGCGCGGCAGACCGCCCGTGATGTCCTTCGTACGCGTCGACTCCTTCGGAATCTTTGCGAGCACGTCGCCCGGACCCACCTCGTCGCCATCCTGAATCATCAGGTGAGCGCCGCGAGGCAGCAGATACCGCTTGTGCGTCTTCGCATTCTTCACCATGAAGGCCGGCTGGCGCTTCTCATCGGGAGCATCGGCAACCACCCAACGCGAGAGGCCGGTAACTTCGTCGACTTCTTCGTTGAGCGTGATTCCTTCCTGCAGGTCCTTGAACTGCACGGTGCCGCCGATTTCGGTGAGAATCGCATAGGTGTACGGATCCCACTCGGCCAGCAGTTCGCCGAGCTTCACCGCCTGGCCATCCTTCACGCGAAGACGCGCGCCATAGACAACGACATAGCGCTCTTTTTCACGTCCGCGCTCGTCCACCACGGCGATTGACCCTGAGCGGTTCATGGAAACCAGCGCGCCGTCTTTGCTTTCAACGGTGTTCAGGTTGATGAAACGTACGAAGCCGTTGTTCTTGGCATCCAGTCGCGACTTGTCCTGCACACGGCTGGCGGTACCGCCGACGTGGAAGGTACGCATCGTGAGCTGCGTGCCGGGTTCGCCGATGGACTGCGCCGCGATGACGCCGCAAGTTTCGCCGAGCTCGACCATGCGTCCAGAACCGAGGTTGCGTCCGTAGCAGAGCCCGCAGACGCCGCGACGAGATTCGCAGGTGAGCACCGAGCGGATCTTCACCTTCTCGACACCCGCACCCTGAATCGCCGAAGCAATGTCTTCGTCGATCGGCTGGTTCACTTCGACAACTACGTTGCCGTCGTAGTCCTTGATCCGCTCGAGAGACACACGGCCAATGATACGGTCGCGCATCGGCTCGATGATCTCGCCGGACTCGACGATGGAACCCACGTAGATGCCTTCGCTGGTTCCGCAGTCGTACTCGGTGACGATGACGTCCTGCGCCACGTCGACGAGACGGCGAGTGAGGTAGCCCGAGTCGGCGGTCTTGAGTGCCGTATCGGCCAGGCCTTTACGTGCGCCGTGGGTCGAGATGAAGTACTCGAGCACTGTCAGACCTTCGCGGAAGTTTGCGGTGATCGGTGTTTCGATGACTTCGCCCGACGGCTTGGCCATCAGTCCGCGCATACCGCTCAGCTGACGAATCTGCTGCTTCGAACCGCGGGCGCCGGAGTCGGCCATGATGTAGATCGGATTCATGGCTCCTTCTTCGTCCGCGCGCTTCATGTTGCCGAACATCTCGTCCGCGACCTGGTCCGTTACAGCCGACCACATCTGGATGACCTTGTTCGAGCGCTCGCCGTTGGTGATGGCGCCGTCCATGTACTGTTTCTGGACTTCGATCACTTTGCGGTCGGCTTCTTCGACCGTGGTGTATTTGCTGGCCGGAATCACCATGTCATCCAGGCCAACTGAGAGTCCGGACTTGGTGGCGTAATTGAAGCCGAGCTGCTTGATGCGATCGAGCATGCCCACCGTCACCTCAAGACCGAGGTTCTGGTTGCAGTAGTTGACCAGCTGTCCGATGCCCTTCTTCTTGAGCAGGCCGTTGATGTACGGCATGCCCGCGGGAAGCGCGTCGTTCAGGATCACGCGGCCAACCGTGGTGTTGATGTACTCGTTGTTGAAGTCCACCGGCTCCGTATGCGTCAGGTCCTGATCGTCATACGCCGTCGTCATGTCGAGCACCTTGCCGGTGTAGCGCAGGCGGATCGGCGTGAGCGTCTCCAGTTCCTTCGCTTCGACAGCCATAAGGATCTCTTCAGTGTTCGAGAAGACACGGCCTTCGCCACGCCCACCCTTCTTCGCCTTGGTCAGGTAGTAGAGACCGAGAACCATGTCCTGCGTAGGCACGGTGATCGGCTGACCCGATGCGGGCGAGAGGATGTTGTGCGAAGCGAGCATCAGCACGCTGGCTTCGATCTGCGCCTCAGGCGACAGCGGAATGTGCACAGCCATCTGGTCGCCGTCGAAGTCTGCGTTGAACGCGGTGCAGACCAGCGGGTGAATCTTGATGGCCTTGCCTTCCACCAGCACCGGCTCAAATGCCTGGATGCCAAGGCGGTGAAGCGTTGGGGCGCGGTTCAGCAGCACGGGGTGATCCTTGATGACTTCTTCAAGGATGTCCCAGACCACCGGTTCCTGCATCTCCACCATTTCTTTTGCCTGCTTGATGGTGGTGCAGTGGCCAGTCTGCTCGAGGCGGTGATAGATGAACGGCTTGAACAGCTCGAGAGCCATCTTCTTGGGCAGACCGCACTGGTGCAGCTTGAGTTCGGGGCCGACCACGATGACCGAACGGCCGGAGTAGTCGACGCGCTTGCCGAGCAGGTTCTGGCGGAAGCGGCCCTGCTTGCCCTTCAGCGTGTCGGAGAGCGACTTCAGCGGGCGGTTGTTGGCGCCACGAAGCACACGACCGCGGCGGCCGTTGTCGAACAAAGCGTCAACCGCTTCCTGCAGCATGCGCTTTTCGTTGCGCACGATGACTTCAGGCGCGTGCAGGTCCATCAGCTTCTTCAACCGGTTGTTGCGGTTGATGACGCGGCGGTAGAGATCGTTCAAGTCAGAGGTGGCGAAACGGCCGCCATCCAGCGGAACCAGCGGACGCAGCTCTGGAGGAATGACCGGCAGCACGTCGAGAATCATCCACTGCGGCTTGTTGCTCGACTTGCGGAATGCCTCGACCACCTTCAGGCGCTTGGCGTACTTAATCTTTTTCTGCGCGGAGGTCTCGGTCTTCATGCGCTCGCGCAGTTCCATAGCGAGCTCTTCGATGGTGACGCGCTTCAGCAGTTCCTTGATGGCTTCGGCGCCCATCATGGCCTTGAAGCCGGAGGGACGGTACTGTTGATCGAGCTCGCGATAGCGGGCTTCGTCCTTGATGATCTCGCGCTCTTTTACGGGTGCGTCGCCCACGTCGACAACAACGTAGGACTCGAAATAAAGAATGCTCTCAAGGTCGCGCAGGGAGATATCGAGCAGGTGGCCGATACGCGAAGGCAGGCCCTTGAAGAACCACACATGCGAGCACGGGGAAGCGAGCTCGATGTGGCCCATGCGCTCGCGGCGCACTTTGCTCACGGTAACTTCAACACCGCACTTGTCGCAGATCACGCCGCGGTGCTTCATGCGCTTGTATTTGCCGCAGAGACACTCCCAGTCCGTTACTGGCCCGAAAATGCGGGCGCAGAACAAACCGTCGCGCTCCGGCTTGAAGGTGCGGTAGTTGATGGTTTCCGGCTTTGTGACCTCGCCATGCGACCACGACCGGATTTTTTCCGGCGAGGCGAGCATGATGCGGATGGCGTCAAAATCGGTTATCGGGCTGGTGAGTTCAAACGGATTTGAACGGAACAAGGCGACCCTCCTTGGCGGGCCTTCCGGCACTCGCCGCGGTATCTCCCGGGATTCCTTCGTCGGGTCCTTCCTTCCCGGGAAGCGGCGGTTACCGCTTTCAAAAAGGACACCGAAAAACTTCTAAGCTCGTCGGGTGCCCCAGGTCTCAAATTTGAGACCTGGGATTCACCATTAGTCGTCTGCTACCGCTGCCATCTCCGGCGCCGGAGCCTTCTTTACAAGATCCGCGCGCTTGATCAGTTCCACGTCGAGGCACAGAGACTGCAATTCGCGAATGAGCACGTTGAACGACTCAGGCACACCCGGCTCAATTGCCGCTTCGCCCTTGACGATGGCCTCGTAGATCTTGGTTCGGCCATACACGTCGTCGGACTTCGCGGTGAGCAGTTCCTGCAGGATGTACGCAGCGCCGTATGCTTCGAGCGCCCACACTTCCATTTCGCCGAAGCGCTGTCCACCGAACTGCGCCTTGCCGCCCAGCGGCTGCTGGGTGATCAGCGAGTACGGTCCGATCGAGCGAGCGTGAATTTTGTCGTCGACCAGGTGCGAGAGCTTCAGCATGTAGATGTAGCCCACTGTGACCGGCTGCTCGAACTGTTCGCCCGTCATGCCATCGAACAACGGTGTCTTGCCTGAAGAAGGCAATCCAGCCGCAGCCAACAGCGCTTTGATCTCGCTCTCCTTGGCGCCGTCAAACACCGCCGTGCCAAACCAGATGCCGCGCTCCATGCCGTGTGTCACGCGCAAGAGCATTTCGTCATCAAGCTCTTCAAGCTGCCGCAGCGTCGCCGTGCCAGCAAATTCCTTGCGAAGCTGCTCGCGCACGAAGTTGACATCGCTGTTCTGCTTGATCAGCCCGGCGATCTTCTTGCCGAGGCTCGAGGCGGCCCAGCCGAGGTGCGTCTCCAGAATCTGTCCGACGTTCATACGAGAAGGAACGCCGAGCGGATTGAGGACGATCTCAACGGGGGTGCCATCGGGCAGATACGGCATATCCTCTTCGGGCAATATGCGCGCGATCACACCCTTGTTACCGTGGCGTCCGGCCATCTTGTCGCCGACCGAAAGCTTGCGCTTCATGGCAACGTAGACCTTGACGAGCTTGATGACGCCCGGAGGCAGTTCGTCGCCCTTCTGGAGCTTCGCGATCTTCTCGTTCGTGATCTTGCGCAGAACTTCGATCTGACGCGAGGTCATCTCTTCGATCTCGTCGATCTGCTCGTTGACGCGGGGATCCTTGTCGTTATAGCGGATGCGCTTCAAGTTCTTCGTCGAGATGCGCTCGATGGTTTCGCGATCGAGCAGCGCGCCCTTGGTGATGAGGCGCTTGTTGGTCCGCTCGTCGTGCAGGTCGGCCAGAACTTCCTTACCACCAAGGATTCCTTCGAGTCTCTTCAGGCGCTCGTCGGTGAGGATTCGGATTTCGTCGCCAAGGTTCTTCTCCAGCTTCGAAACGTATTCTGCTTCGATCTGCTTGGCGCGCTCGTCCTTTTCCTGTCCCTTGCGGCTGAAGATGCGGACGTCGACCACCGTGCCTTCGATACCGGGAGGGCACGTCAGCGAAGCGTCGCGAACGTCGCCGGCCTTCTCACCGAAGATGGCGCGCAGCAGCTTCTCTTCAGGAGTGAGCTGCGTCTCGCCCTTCGGCGTGACCTTGCCGACCAGGATGTCGCCGTGGCTGATCTGGGCGCCGATGCGGATAACGCCGCTTTCGTCCAGATCGCGCAGAGCGTGCTCAGAAACGTTCGGAATGTCGCGCGTGATTTCTTCCGGTCCCAGCTTCGTGTCGCGCGCTTCGATTTCAAACTCCTCGATGTGCACCGAGGTGTAGTAATCGTCCTTCACCAGCCGTTCGCTGATAAGGATCGCGTCCTCGAAGTTGTAACCGCGCCATGGCATGAAGGCGACGAGGACGTTACGTCCCAGCGCCAGCTCGCCCTGCTCGGTGCAAGGACCGTCAGCGATGACCTGTCCCTTCACAACCCGCTCGCCTTCGCGCACAACCGGCTTCTGGTTGATGCAGGTGTTCTGGTTCGAGCGCTTGAACTTGATGAGAGTGTAGATGTCCGAACCTACTTCGCGCGACAGCTGCGTGGGATGGTGCTCACCCTCCACGCGCACGATGATGCGCTCAGAGTCCACCGAGTCCACGATGCCGTTACGCTTGGCCAGAACCACAGCTCCCGAGTCGCGAGCCGTAACGCCTTCCATGCCGGTTCCCACCAGCGGAGCTTCCGCTACGAGCAGCGGCACCGACTGGCGTTGCATGTTGGCGCCCATCAGCGCGCGGTTTGCGTCGTCGTGCTCGAGGAACGGCACCAGCGATGCCGCCACCGAAACAAGCTGCTTCGGGGAGACGTCAATGTAGTCGACCTCGGTCCGGTTCACCAGCACGAAGTTGCCCTGCCGGCGAGCATTGACCAGGTCTTCGGTGATCACGCCGTTCTCGTTGAACTCGATGTTCGCCTGCGCGATGGTGTGACGGTCTTCTTCCCAGGCCGACAGATAGAAGCTGTACGGGATGTAGTCGATGGTCCGCTTGCCCTGCTTCTTCAGCGAGGCATTCAGCTTGATCGCCTCATCCTTCTCGATGTGGTCGCCGACGCGGTGGCCGCTTTCGCCGGCGTTCACCACCTCGATGTAGTCGAGAATCTTCGAGTCCTTCACCTTGCGGTAAGGCGACTCAATGAAGCCGTACTCATTGATACGCGCAAAGCAGCTCAGCGAACTGATCAGACCGATGTTCGGACCTTCCGGCGTTTCGATCGGGCAGATACGTCCGTAGTGCGTCGGGTGAACGTCTCGGACTTCGAAGCCCGCGCGCTCACGCGATAGACCGCCCGGTCCAAGGGCCGACAAGCGACGCTTGTGCGTGATTTCCGACAGCGGGTTGGTCTGGTCCATGAACTGCGACAACTGCGAGGATCCGAAAAATTCGCGGATTGCCGCCATGACCGGCTTGGCGTTGATCAGGTCGTGCGGCATGGCCGTCGACAGCTCCTGGTACACGCTCATCTTTTCCTTGATGGCGCGCTCCATGCGAACGAGGCCGATGCGGAACTGGTTCTCCATCAACTCGCCGACCGCGCGAACGCGGCGGTTGCCAAGGTGATCGATGTCGTCCACCGCGCCGATGTTCTTGCGCAGCTTCAGCAGGTAGCGGATCGTCGCGTAGAAGTCTTCCGGCGTCAGCGTGCGGTGATCCAGCTGTGTCGCGTCCTGGTTCTCATAGAGCTTGATGTTGAACTTGAGACGGCCCACGCGCGAGAAGTCGTACTTGCGCGGATCGAAGAACATGCCTTCGAAGAGCGCAGTTGCGGTGTCCAGCGTCGGAGGATCGCCCGGACGCAGCTTGCGGTAGATCTCGATCAGCGCCTCTTCCGGCTTGTGTACGGAATCGCGCTTCAGCGTGTTGGTGATGATGTTGCCTACATCGTCGCGCTCGGGGAAGAACACCTCAACCGTTTTCGCGCCGCTCGCCATCACCTTGTGCAGGCGGTCGGCGGTGAGCTCAACGTTAGCTTCTACTATCACTTCGCCGGTGTTCAGATCGACCACATCAGCCGCGGTCATCGCACCATCGAGTTCAGCGTTCTCAATTTCGATCTTCTCGATGCCTGCAGCGCGGATCGCCTTCAGCGTGTTCGCCGTGACCTTGCGGCCGGAGTGCGCGATCTCTTCGCCCTTGTGCAGGACGGCGTGTGCCGGCTTCGCTCCGAGCAGGTGCGTGGAGAGCTTGGGATCGGCCTGGACCGCCCACTGCAGCTTGCCGTTCTCGATGTGAATGCGATCGACAGTGTAGAAGGTCTTGAGAATTTCTTCGTCCGAACGCAGACCGAGGGCGCGCAGGAAGATGGTTCCCAGGAACTTGCGCTTGCGATCGATGCGGACATAGAGCGTGTTCTTCTGGTCGTACTCGAACTCCACCCACGATCCGCGGTACGGAATGATCTTGCCAAGGAAGTAGGTGCGGTTGTTCGCGGTCTCGAAGAAGACGCCGGGCGAACGGTGCAGCTGCGACACGATCACGCGCTCGGTGCCGTTCACGATGAAGGTGCCGTTCGGCGTCATCAGCGGAATGTCGCCGAAGAAGACTTCCTGCTCCTTGATGTCGCGAATGGTCTTGTTGCCAGTCTCCGCGTCCTTGTCGTAGATGGTGAGGCGGACCGTGACCTTCAGCGGGGCGGAGAACGTCATGCCGCGCTCTTCGCACTCCTGCTGGTCATACTTCAGTTGCAGGCCGACAGGGTCGCCGCACTTGTTACAGAAGTCGGGGACGTTCTTGTTATAGGTTCCGCACTTGTGGCAGAGGACGTCGCCGGGAAGGAACGGGTCAGTGATCACCATTGCGCCGCAATGGGTACAGGCGGTGCGAAGGTGATGAAGACCCTTAAGGTGACCGCACTTGCACTCCCAGTTGCCGATGGCGTAGTCGACGAAGTCAAGCTGCGAAATTCCGCGGAAATCGGTGATGGGGAAAACGGAAACAAACACCGACTGCAGCCCCGAGTCATCGCGCTCGTTGGGCAGCTTGTCCATCTGCAGGAAGCGCTCGTAGGATCGGCGCTGCACTTCGATCAGGTTGGGAATCTGGGTGGCTGTAGGAATCTTGGAAAAATCGAGCCGGCTGCGAATCGCGCGCTTCTCGTTAGGCATGCATCACTCCTGAGGCTCATCAAACCGGCCGATACTGGTCACAGATCGCGCCGGGCCGGCACCCGAGTCTCGAGGCACCAGCAGTTGCTGACAGAACAAACCGAATCGCTAAGACTGGCTCACCGCACGTCACCAGTCCCGTTTCCGGAATCCCCGGCGAATGATCAGCCGAAGCTCCGGTGTCCCATGCCAAGCGTGTTTACTCAATTGGGGCGTCCCGAAATTAGCCCCACAGGCGTTGTTGTTCCTCAGGACAGTGCGCTATAAGAATCCGAGAGTCGCTGCAATCGAAGCCGGCCAAAACACGAGGCCAACTTCACTTCAGCGGCGATCTCCAGAACGCTTGAACGCATCACAAACTTTGGAATTCAAAATCGGAAGCAGACCACTCCGGTGTTCCCCGGCTGTTATGTCCGCAAACGCAACGTAGATTTGCCCGAACGCCTAATCCGCTGCGATAGAGACACGAAAGCCCGCGAGGACGCAATCCCTCACGAGCGCGGCTTAAAGCCTGTGCCCCCATCCGATTTCTGTTGAAAACCTGTCGCCGATCCCAAAGCTCGCTTCTGCTGCCCGTCGCCTGCCAATCGACATCCATCAACAGGGAAGCCCGCCTACCCTGCTGACACTAGAGCACTTAACTTCACAGTTTGCCCGCTCCCAAGCTGCTTGGCCCAGCCGAGGATTCGAACAAGTGCCCTTCGACTCTTATCAAGACGCGCCGTGTGTGGTTTTCGCCCAAATCGCGGATATGCCCGCAGGGCCGAAAAGACGCGCAACGATTATCGTAGCGCGTCCCGGCTCGTCTTGCAAGTCTCGTACCAAATTACTTAACTTCGATGGTTGCAACGCCTTCGAACTTCTTCTTGATCGCCTCGGCCTCGTCCTTGGTCGCGCTCTCCTTCAACGGCTTGGGCGCGCCATCAACCAGGTCCTTGGCTTCCTTCAGGCCGAGCGAGGTGACCTCGCGGACAGCCTTAATGGTGTTGATCTTGTTCGCGCCGGCATCCTTGAGGATGACCTGGAACTCGGTCTTCTCCTCAGCCGCCGGAGCCGCTGCCGCTCCGCCGCCGCCGGCAACCATAACCGGGGCTGCTGCCGCCGCCGAGACGCCGAGGCGCTCTTCGAGCTTCTTAACCAGCGATGCAGCCTCGAGCAGGCTAAGGCCAACAATCTGTTCTTCCAACTGTGCGAGATCCGCCATGTCTTTTCTCCATTCAAATCCGAAATTGATATTCCCGGCCGCAAACCCAAACGGTAAGTTTCCGATGCGCCAGACCCGCGCCCTTCCCGCCCGCTTTACTGCCAAAACCCTTGAACAGCCTTGGCCCTAACTAGGACCCGGGTGCCCCAGGTCTCGCCTTTGAGACCTGGGATACCGCAAAACCCGCGGCTTAGGCCGCCGTAAACTTTTCCTTCTCCACGCCCTGGTTCAGCACAACCGCCAGATCGCGGCCCGTCGCGTTGAGGACGGTAACCAAACGCTGCGCCGGAGCGTTGATCAAGAACAGCAGCTTCGAGAAGAGCTCTTCCTTGCCCGGCATCGTCGCCAGAGCCTTGATCTCCTCTACGCTGATCAGCTTGCCGTCCACAATGCCCAGCTTGAACTGGAACTCCGCGTTTTCGCCGGCCCACTTCGCGAATACCTTGGTCAACGCCACCGGATCGCCCGAGGTGAACGCAACAGAGTTCACGCCCTTAAGGCCCTTGAGCGCCGGGCCGACTTTCGAGTTCTCGCTCGAAACGGCCGCCAGCTTGTTCTTCACCACGCGATACTTGCCACCCGCCTCGCGGATGACCTTGCGCAGTTCGTAGTCCTTGGCAACGGTCAGCTTGCTGAACGTGCCGATAATCGCGGTAGTCGAGGTCTCCAGCTCCTTCGCGAGCTGTTTCACCTTCTCCGTCTTCTTCGCCTTCGAAATTGCCATTGCCTTCGCTCCGCTCCGGCAGGGGTCAGGGAACAGGGATCAGGGATCATCAAAACCCCGATCAACTTCCCTCCTCTGCCCTCGCTTTCATGCGCCAGTCAGGCGCGATCTCAAATCTCTTTGCCAGAATCCGCCAGCGCCAGGTCCGATCTCTGACTTCTGATCTTTAATCCCTGCCGTCTAGTGCTTGCCTGCCGCGTCAGCCACTGTCTGATCCAGCGGAACTCCCGGCCCCATCGTCGAGCTGATCGTGATGCTCTTGATGTACTTGCCCTTGGCCGCCGAAGGCTTCGCACGAACGATCGACGTAATCACGGTCGTCGCGTTGTCGATCAGCTTCTGCGAGTCAAAGCTCAGCTTGCCCACCGGCACGTGCACCAGGCTGGTCTTGTCGGCACGAAACTCGACCTTGCCGGCCTTAATCTCTTGCACCGCGGCGGCTACATCCTGCGTCACGGTTCCGGTCTTGGGATTGGGCATCAGGCCCTTAGGTCCGAGCACCTTGCCCAGGCGACCGACCACCTTCATCATGTCGGGGGTCGCGATCAGGGCATCGAAATCGGTCCAGTTCTCTTTCTGGATCTTCTCCACCATCTCTTCGCCGCCCACGAAATCGGCGCCCGCATCCTGCGCTTCTTTCTGGCGATCACCGGTGGCGATCACGGCAACGGTCTTGGTCTTGCCCAGACCGTGCGGCAGAACCACGGTCCCGCGCACCATCTGATCGGCATGCCGGGTGTCCACACCCAGACGCATGGTCAGATCAACCGTCTCATCGAACTTGGCGAACTTCACCTGCTGCAGCAGGGTTACCGCTTCTGCAAGCGGATAGGCCGGCTTGGTGACAGCCGCACGCGCCTTCGCAATATTCTTGCTTTGTTTTGCCATCAGATCCTCGTCTCCCACCGCAGTTGCCAGCCCCATTTCGGGGAACCTGGAGGCCATACGCCTGAAACCCTGGCGCTTATCGCCTCGAACAGGTCCAAAAGCCGTGGTGCAATTGACGGCCCGGAGCTAGGCCCCGAGCACATGGATAAAGTTTAGCGGATTGGAAGCGGAAGTGCAACAAACGCTGTAAATAAGCCTTCTATTTAGATTCGTATCCACCCATTTGGATTCAGCGCCGAAGGGAGGTTAGCCCCTCCGGCGCTCAGACCGCCTGCTCTCTATCTCAGAAACGCCGGTAGCTCGCGGTTCTCCTTGAATTGCGGCACATACTCCGATCCGCCAAGGTCCGAATCCTTGAATCCGAAGACAAAGAACTGGTTCGGGTTAGCGATCGCGTTGCCATCCGGGTCGAGCACCGTCGCCGAAAAGTCGTTGTCGTTCGCCACCCAGAGAGTGTGAATCGTCTCTCCTCCGCCCGTCAGATCGGGTCCGAAGGAGATACCCTCGATCTTCGCGGGAATCTCAGCGGTGCTGAACTGCTTCGAGGCCACAAACGAGGTAACCAGGTCGACGAACAAGGTCTTTTTGACTTCATTCGCTGCGGCGGTCAATCCGTCCATGCCGCCCACATCCGTCGCATTGGCCAGGTCGATTTTGAAAAGCTGCTTCACCTTGGCCGTGCTTCCATCCGCGCGCCCTTTGCCATCGCGTTCATCAACAAGGAACTCGTGATTGTTAAGCGCCAGGATCTCGCTCACTCCTGAGCCTGTGGTCAGGCCGTACGCGAACTGGTGTGTCACCTGGCCGGAAGCGATATCGATGGTCACGATGCGAAGCATCTTCGCCGCTGCGCCTTTCTGAGCCGCATCCTGGATCAGCGAATTCTGCATGATGCCGACCAGGGTCTTCCCATCCGGCGTGATCGCCAGCCCTTCCATGCCCTTGTTAGCCGTACGGCCAACCGTGTTGCCGCTGATCTCCGTATTTCCGACGGGCGAGAGGTTCGTCACGTAGAACCCGGCAGGTAGCGCAAATGTCCTCAGCCGCACACCGGTGCTGCGATCGAACTGGTAGATATACGGACCGTATTCGTCGGAGATGAAGACGCTCTTTCCGTCGTTCGAAATGCGAATGCCTTCCGTGTCGAAACGCGCGTCGTTTGGATCCCCGGAATTTTGCGATGCGTCAAAGCCGTCGGAACGGCCGGTGAAGTAGTAGCGCATCAGCCCATTGATGGGCGGCACCCCGGAGCCGTTCACGCTGCCGTAGACCAGCGGTGTTGCGCTCCACAACAGCGTCGTCTGCTGCAGTAGTGGTTTCAGCTCAAATGGCAGTCCCGAGCCGGAGTGATTCGGCGTCAGGTTCAGGTGCACCGTGTGAAATCGGTTGACGTAGGCCACCGTGTCGTCAACGGCAGAATTGAACGGCACCGCATTCGGCCCGCGATCGGGAAGCGCCAGGAATTCATTGCCGCCGGCGTACGTTATCGCTGAGCCCAAGCCACCAAGATTGTTGGCTGGTACGCCGTTCTCCAATGTATATGTCAGGCCCGAGACGTCGGCCAAGGCTCCTGCTCTCGACTCGTCCAACGTGCCCACGGCGAGAAGCGGAAATTGCTGCGCATGAACTTGAGTGGCGGAGATGATGATTGCGGCGCAGACCGGTGCGGCCAGACGCATGATTGTCTGTTTCACGAAGCTCTCCTTTTGGTGTGCTTGCCTGTGTGTCTTTTGGGGAAATGCTGCGTCGCCATCATCGAAGCTTCTTTACACACGGCTCATCAAAATCCAGTCAAAATCTGATGAAAACCAGCGCAGAGGCGCAGAGGAGGTCCGCCCACTGGTCCGAACCGCAAGCTGCCTCTTGCGTGCGCGTTAGCCGCATCACCGAAACAAAATCGACCGTTTGGCATCTAACCAATAAGAGAAGGATTGGAATTGGCCCCGAAGACAGTGATGACCGGGGCGCCAAATTGAGGATCACTTAAATGAGATTAGGATTAGCAGCAATCGCACTCACCGCCGGAACATTGATGGCGGCTTCCCCTGCGTTTGCGCAGAAGAATGCGCAGCAGGGACAGGGACGAGCGATCGTTACCGTGCTCCCCTCCGCCAAGAACGCCAGCGCCGGCCAGATCTCCGCGCAAAACCTGAAGCTCAAGGTCAATGGCAAGGAATCGGCCGTCACCAGCTTCAACCAACTGCAGGAAAGCAACAGCCCTGTCGAACTGGTTCTGTTGCTCGATGCGGGAGCCCGCTCCAGCCTTGGCACGCAGTTCAACGACATCCAGACCTTTGTGAAGGAGATGCCTCCGAACACGAAGATGGCGATTGCCTACATGCAGCAAGGTCGCGCGGTCTTCTCATCGCAGCTCTCGTCTAATGCAGCTGACGTTCTGAAGGGTTTGCATCTGAGCAGCGGCATACCGGGCGAGAATGCCAGCCCGTACTTCTGCCTGTCTGACCTGGCGAAAAACTGGCCTTCGCACGATCGCACGGCGCGCCGCGAAGTTGTCATGATCACCGATGGCGTGGACAACTACGAGCGCCGCTTCGACCCCGATGACCCCTACGTGCAAACCGCGATCAATGACTCGGTTCGAGCCGGACTCGTCGTTTACTCCATCTACTGGAAAAACACCGGCCGCATCAACAACACGAATTATGAAACCAACGCCGGACAAAATCTGCTCCTGCTGGTCACGCAGGCTACGGGTGGCAACAGTTACTGGCAGGGGCTCGGCAACCCAGTCTCGATGCAGCCCTTCTTCCAGGATCTACGTCGCCGGCTGAATAATCAGTACGAGGTCAGCTTCACCGCACCCTCCAACGGCAAGCCGGAGATTAAGTCTCTGAAGCTCGATCTGCACGTGCCGTCGGCGAAGGTGGCTGCTCCTCAGCAGGTACTCGTCACCGGCCCGGTCAGCGCTCGAGGCGAGTAAATCCCAAGCAGCACTGATTCAAATAAAAAGGGCAGGTGATCCGAGAAGATCACCTGCCCTTTCTCTTTCACCAAGGCGCCGTAAATTCAAATTCCAGCTGTCTGACTGAACGAACGCTCCGGCGAGCGATAGCTCGAAAATTCCTCACTGTTGCTTTGCGTTCCCTGGTTTCGCTCTGAATTTCTTCCGTCTGACCCATGCTGCTTCACCATCTTGTTGTAAATCCCAAGCAGCAAGAACGGCGCCGCCCATTGCCCGATAAAGAGCGATTCATGCTTCCTGCTCAGGGCTTGGTATGTAGCTGAGACCGCCATCGACGCGAGGGCCAGCGCGAGAAACGCACTCGATGGTACTTTTGACGTGGTGTTCTCTATAGCTGCAGTAAACTGGTCCTCCTGAGATTCACCCCGATTCACTCGATAATCTGCCATATACAAAACTCTCCTTGGCGATACTTCACATCGCCCTCGTTGGGATGCGAGAACCTTTGTACACAGGCGTCTTGAAAATTCGGATTTTCGGTGTGGCTGAAATGTGAATAGTTCCACTCTGGCCCGATCACAATCATTCCGGTGGAGGCGATGTTTTCTACCATTTCCTGAAGCCAGAGTAGATGCCGTATAGTTGCTCCAAGTCAGCACTTCTGAACCGGCTCTGCGCTTCCATCCCCCATGCAAGGACGTTTCCTGGTTGCCGCTTCGATGCCGTGGCGATCGCACGATCAAGGCGACCCATTCCTGAGTGCCGACAGAACTTCACATGAAGGACATTATGCGACCAACTCGCCTGGCCCTGTTTCTCTGTTCCCTTTCTTTCGTCGGTGCCGCAACTTCACTCCACTCTCAATCGTTGAACACGAACTTCGCCCGCGACCCCCAGCAGGCAATCGATCAGGAATACACCGACCACATTCACAAGTACACAACCGACACGACATTCACTTCGCCTCTCGTCGACTACCTGCCCGCATCGAAAACCGTTCCCACTCCCTCGAAGGTCCTCGGCGACGTCTCAGGCGCGCCAGACATTCTTCCCTATGCCGAAGACGTGTACAAATACTTCCGCCTGCTCGCCGCTGCCAGCCCCCGCGTGAAGGTCTACACCATTGGCCACACGGAAGAAGGCCGCGAGCAGATCGCCGTCGCCGTTGCGGATGCAGACCTGCTGAAGAACGCCGACGCCAACAAACAGCGCCTGGCGCAGCTTGCCGATCCGCGCACGATAAGCTTCGACGACGCCAAGGCCCGCACCCTGATCGATCAGTCGTATCCGGTCTACTACATCACCGGAACGATCCACTCGCCTGAGACCGGAGCTCCCACGGCATTGATGGAGCTCGCCTACCGGCTCGCCGTTGACGATTCGCCCTACATTAAATTCATCCGCTCGCACATGATCGTGCTCATCACGCCGGTAGTGGAAGTCGATGGACGCGACCGCATGGTGGACATCTATCGCTGGCACAAAGCTCATCCCAAAGAAAAGTACCCGCACCTCCTCTACTGGGGGCACTACGTTGCGCACGACAACAATCGCGACGCCATGGGCATGACGCTCGCGCTCAGCCGCAACGTGCTCAACACCTACATTGACTGGCATGCGCAGGTGCTCCACGATCTGCACGAATCAGTGCCCTTTCTCTACGACAACACCGTCGGCGACGGTCCTTATAACGCGTGGGTTGATCCGCTGCTTGCCGACGAATGGGCCGAGCTCGGCTGGAACAACGTCGCCGCAATGCAGAGCTTCGGCATGCCTGGCGTGTTCACCCATGGCGACTTCGACACCTGGAGCCCCGGCTACCTGATGTTCCTGGCCGCGATGCATAACGGCATCAGCCGCCTCTATGAGACCTTTGGTAACGGCGGCGCAGATACCGAGAAGCGCATCCTCGATCCCGAGGAGTACTCTCGCACCTGGTATCGACAAAATCCGCCGTGGCCCATCGTCAACTGGTCGCAACGCGACAACAACAATTACGAGCAGTCCGCGCTGCTATCAACGATCTCCTACTTTTCGCAACACACCCACCACTTCCTCGAGAACTATTACGCGAAGAGCAAACGCGCGGCCCAGAAGCCCACGCTGGAAGGGCCGGCGGCTTACGTGATCGCGCCGGATGCGGCTGCTATCAATCGCGAAGTCGAATTGCTCAAAGTTCTCCAGCGCCAGCACGTCGAGATTCAGCAGCTGTCCGACGCCGCCATCTGCTCCATCGCCGGTGAGAAGCGCGGCGACAAGCCGAAGCAGGAGACCTTCGCTGCCGGCTCCGTCGTCATCCGCATGGACCAGCCCTACTCCCGCGTGGCCGATGCACTCCTCGATCGCCAGTACTGGGCGCCCGATGATCCGCAGAAACATCCCTACGACGACACCGGCTGGTCGTTCACGCACCTCTTCAATCTCAAGGTCGTCCGAGTCACCGACCCCGCAATTCTGAAAGCCGGCATGAAGCCGATCGAAGATCCCGCCACGCTCGCGGGCAAACTCGACGGCTCTGGCTCGGTGATCGCTATCAACAACTCAGGCCAGATTTCGCTGCTCTCCGCCGTGTACAAGCTGAAGGGAGCGAAGATTCAGGTCGCCGAGAAAGCGTTCGACGCCGGCGGCAAGCACTTCGCAGCCGGTTCACTGCTGATCTCCGGAGCCGACGACAAGATTGGAGACACACTCCGTGGCCTCGCTCTCGACGGAACAAAGCTTTCCCCCGCGCCAACCGTCGCAACACACGAGGCAACAGCTCCGCGCATCGCCATGATGCACACCTGGCTCGCCACGCAGACCGAGGGCTGGTGGCGCTACGCCTTCGACACCGCCGGGATTCCCTTCGATTACATCAGCACTCAGACCGCCGCCAAAGAAGACGACCTGCGCTCGAAGTACGACGTCATCATCTTCGCGCCGGTGGGCCATGGATCGACCCTGGACATCATCAACGGCCTGCCCCGCTGGAATAATCCCATGCCGTGGAAGAAGTCGGACATCACGCCCAACCTTCAGATCGGCGACGACGCGACCGACGACATCCGCCCCGGCCTCGGCTACGGCGGCCTCGAACACCTGCGCGCCTTCGTCGAGAAGGGCGGCCTTCTCGTCACTTCCGAAGACACCGCCCAGTTCGCCATCGAAACCGGCCTCGCTCCCGGTGTCAGCATCGTGCCCAAGGCCGATGCACGCGTAGTTGGAACGGTACTCAACACCACTTTCGTCGCCAAGGACAATCCAGTCGCATTCGGCTACTCTGGAAACCTCCCCGTGATTAGCGCCGGCGGCATGGCTTTCAATATCAGCAACACGCTCGGCCGAAGCGGTGGCCGCCTGTTGATGGATCCCTACTCGCAGCGTCCCACCGGCCGCGGCAGTGCTGAAGAGAACGACGAGCCGCTCGGGCGCAAAGCAGTGGAGGCTGAGCCGCTGGAGAAAACCCAGCCATGGGAAGCTAAGAAGCTCAACGAAGAACAGATGCGGAACAACTTCTCCGTTATCCCCGAACCGATGCGGCCCGAAGTGATTCTCCGCTTCAACGACAGCAAGACGCTTCTTCTTGACGGGCTGCTCGACAAGGCGACATCCATCGCCGAGCACGCCGTCGTCGTCAACGCGCATCTCGGCACGGGCAGCGTTCTGCTCTTCGGCAACAACCCCGTCTATCGTGGCGAAACCATCGGCGACTACGCCCTGGTCTTCAACGCCATCCTCAACCACGACCACCTGCAGCGTTCCGCGGCAGCACCAGCGACTGAAGAGAAGAAGGCGGTCGCTCCAGCGACTGGAAACTGAAAACCGGGCACTGATAGCTTGTTGAGTTCCCCGGGCTTCCCGGGGAACCCAAACTATGGCACACTGTCACACATGGGAAGCAAAGACAAAGGTCGCAAAGAAGCCAAGAAAGCACCGAAGCCCAAACCGAAACCCGAGCCGGCCCGGCGGGAGATCTTCACACCGCAGCCTCCGAAGTAGCCGAGGCAATCGATACCGGCCGGATACCCCGAGCCAAGAAAGCCCTCCGCATGACGGAGGGCTTCTCGTTTGTATATACGGAGGCCGGGTGCCTCAGATCACCCGGTTTTGGAGACCTGGGATACGCATCACACACGAAGGCCCTCCTGCTCGGGGAGGGCCTTCATCTACTGCGTACGCCAGTCCGGACTGCTCTGCGCAAGGCGCAACTTTACCCTACGACTTCGATTCCCATGGACCGGGCAGTGCCCTTGATGCTCTTGATCGCCGTCTCGATCGAGGCGGCATTCAGATCGGGCATCTTCTGCGTGGCGATCTCGCGAACCTGCTTTTCGGTCACCTTGCCGACCTTGTCCTTGTTGGGAGTGCCCGAGCCCTTCTGCAGGCCCGCGGCCTTCTTCAACAGAATCGATGCCGGAGGAGTCTTGGTGATGAAGGTGAAAGAACGGTCACCATAGACCGTAATGACAACCGGAATAATCAGTCCGGCCATCTCCTTGTTCTGCGTGCGCGCGTTGAACTGCTTGCAGAACTCCATGATGTTGACCTGCGCCTGGCCGAGCGCCGGACCTACCGGCGGTGCAGGCGTCGCCTTGCCGGCTTCGATCTGCAGCTTGACCATCGCGCTTACTTTTTTCGGAGGTGCCATGTCTCGGGTTCCTTCGGAACCGGCTTTCAGCTCCTAGCTATCAGCTTCGGCCGGTCTTGTTCTTCGTTCAAATTTTGGTGCTGCTAGTTCAGCGTTCGCTCGCAACCGGAGCCTGCCAGGAGGGAACTCCGGTTAGAAGCTGAGAGCTAATGGCTGAAAGCTGACAGCTACTCAATCTTTTCCACTTTGCCGAATTCGAGTTCCACCGGCGTTGAGCGGCCGAAGATTGTGACCATGACTTTCAGGGTCTCGCGATCTTCATTGATCTCATCCACCACGCCATTGAAGTTGGCAAAGGGCCCGTCGGTGATTCTGACGGACTCGTTCTTCTCAAACTTGATTTTAAGCCGCGGCTTTTCCTTTGCCGTCTCGCTGCGGAAGAGGATCGAACTCACTTCTTCCTCGCTGAGCGCCACCGGCTTATCGCCGGTTCCCAGAAAGCCCGTCACCTTCGGCGTGTCCTTCAGGACATGCCAGAGATTGTTGTCGAGATCCATCTCGACCAGCACATATCCAGGGAGAAACACCCGCTCAACAGTACGCTTTTTCCCGTTGATGATCTCGGTGACCGGCTCGGTGGGGATCATCACGCGACCCACCTTGTCTTTCAGACCGAAGGCCTGCACGCGGCTCTCGATCGACTCGCGCACCTTGCGCTCAAATCCCGAGTAGGCGTGGAGAATATACCACTTGAAAAGCGGGTTGCGTTCGGGTGCCGGTTGTTCGGCGGGCTGTTCTATTTCTTCTGCCATGGCTGTCTCGATTCGATCCTGCATTCTTACTGTGCGCCCAGCTTGTGAAGTATCGCCGCAAGTGCCCTGCTGAAGACGCTGTCCGTCACCCAGAAGAAGAACCCGAAGATAAACACGGTGACGATGACGACAGACGTGGTGGCCTGCACTTCCTTCCGCGTGGGCGTGACGACCTTCTTCATCTCCGCGCGCACATCGCTCAAAAAGCGATTGAAATTACCCCAGACACCAAGCGCACCTTCTGACATATTCGCTAGCGCTCCCGGCTGCTGACGCTTTATCGAGCTGTCGTCGCCTTTTTTGATCGCTGACTCTGTTGCCATACTTCAATTCCTCAGAGATCAGTTGCTAGAGATCAGAGATCAGTGCCCGGCTTTTTCGCTCAGCCTCGCCTTATGATCTCTGTTCTCTGCTCTCTGTTCTCTACCTTCTCAATCTGGCAGGGGCGGAGGGATTCGAACCCCCAAGTTCGGTTTTGGAGACCGACAGTTTAACCGTTGAGCTTACGCCCCTGTTTCAGGGACTAGGGACCAGGGACTAGGGACTAAGCTCTTCCAGCCAAAAACCATTTGAATCGCCAAGCTCAGTCCCTAGTCCCTATGTCCCTCAGTCCCTTTCTTCTACTTCGTTTCCTTGTGCGGCTGGTGCTTGCGGCAGCGCTTACAGAACTTCTTGAACTCGAGACGGCCCGTGGTCGTCTTCTTGTTCTTCGTCGTTGAGTAATTCCGCTCTTTGCACTCCGAACACTGCAATGTGACAATATCCCGCATTTCAAATCCCTTCAGTCAGGCGGGTCGATCTTCTCTGACCCCTGAACCCTGTCCCTTACTTGATGATTTCCGAAATCGTACCCGCGCCCACCGTGCGTCCGCCTTCGCGAATCGCAAACCGCAGGCCCTTTTCCATGGCCACCGGCGTGATCAGCT
>Ga0207694_10000317_pt1 | contig 45400 bp, 3 predicted proteins | sample KBSC34metaG_FD_184353 | JGI IMG/M metagenome (GOLD analysis project Ga0207694, IMG submission 184353) | Corn rhizosphere microbial communities from Kellogg Biological Station, Michigan, USA - KBS C3-4 metaG (SPAdes) (version 2) | ecosystem: Host-associated > Plants > Roots > Rhizosphere > Soil... | reverse complement strand
AACGTGTTTGGGCAGGAGATCGAGTTGCAGAGTCTGTTTGAAGCGCCGACGGTGGCGGGGTTGGCGCAACGCATCGAGGCGGCGCAACGAGCGGGAGCGGGCTTGCAGGCGCCGCGGCTGGAGAAGCGAGCGGGACGGGAGCCGGCGCCGCTGTCCTACGCGCAGCAGCGCTTATGGTTTCTGGACCAGTTGGAACCAGGGAGCAGTATCTACAACGTACCGCTGGCGCTGCGGCTGGAGGGAGCGCTGGAGGTAGGAGCGCTGGCGCGCAGTTTCAGTGAGGTGGTGCGCCGACACGAGGTATTGCGGACAAGTTTCGGGGAAGTGGATGGGGAGGCGGTGCAGCTGATCGAGCCGGCAGCAGAAATGCAGTTGCCGGTTACGGATTTGAGCGGCGTAGGCGAGGCTGAGCGTGAGGTAAAGGTGAGGGAGTTAGCAGAGGCGGAAGGCAACCAGGGATTCGACCTGGAGCAGGGGCCGTTGCTGCGGGTGAAGTTGGTGCGGTTGGGAGCGGAAGAACATGTGTTGCTGGTGACCATGCACCACATCATCAGCGATGGATGGTCGATGGGGATACTGACCCGGGAGGTGGCCGTACTTTACGAAGCATACCTGGCGGGAGCGGAGTCGCCGTTGCCGGAGTTGGAGGTCCAGTACGCGGATTACGCAGTGTGGCAGCGGGAGTGGTTGCAGGGAGAAGTACTGGCGCAGGAGCTTGGGTATTGGAAGCAGCAGTTGGCGGGAGCGCCGACAATGTTGGAGTTGCCGACGGACCGGGCGCGACCCTCAGTGGAGAGCCATCGAGGCGCTTATGAGCCCATCATTTTGAGTCCGAACTTAGCCGCGGAGCTGAAAGAGGTGTGTGAGCGGGAAGGCGTGACTCTGTTCATGAGCTTGCTGGCTGCGTTTCAGGTATTGCTGTGGCGCTACACGGGGCAAAACGATGTAGTGGTGGGCACACCCATCGCGAATCGCACTCGCGCAGAGACGGAGGAGTTGATTGGACTCTTTGTCAATACGCTGGCTTTACGCACCAGTCTGGCTGGAGAACTCAGTTGGCGCGAGTTGTTAGTGCGGGTGAAAGAGGTTTGCCTGGGAGCCTATGCGCATCAGGACGTACCGTTTGAAAAGCTGGTGGAGGAGTTGCAGCCTGCCCGCGAGATGAACCATCACCCTCTGTTTCAAGTGATGGTGGCCCTGCAGAACCTGCCGCAGGAGGCAGTGGAAATGAAAGGGCTGACGTTGAGCGGGATTGGCGTCGAGAATCACACGGCCAAGTTCGATCTGCTGTTTTTACTGGAAGGAGAGGGAAATGATCTGGCAGGGGCCCTTCAGTACAACACGGAGTTATTCGACGCAGAGACGATGAGGAGGTTGCTGGCGCACTACGAGCGGATTTTGAAATCTGTGACGAGAGAAACGAGGCAGCGGTTGTGGCAGGTGCAGATGTTGAGTGAGGCGGAGCGAGAGCAAGTGGTGCGGGAGTGGAATCAAACAGGGCGGGAGTATGAGGAGGAGCTAAACCTGGCGGAACTGTTTGCAGAGCAGGTAGCGGAGCGGGCCGAAGCGATCGCGGTGGTGATGGGAGAGCAGCAGCTAAGCTATGGAGAACTGGACCGGCGGGCGAATCAACTGGCGCATCATCTACGGGGGCTTGGGGTGACGGTGGAAGTTCCAGTGGGCATCTGCATGGAGCGGTCGGTGGAGATGATCGTGTCGCTGGTGGGGATCCTGAAGGCGGGAGGATATTACGTGCCGCTGGATTCTGGATTACCGCTGCATCGGCTGGCGCTGATGATGGAAGATGCGGAAGTGATGGTGGTGCTGACGCAAGGGCAGCAGGCGGAGCAACTGCCGGCCGGAGGAGCCCAGTTGGTGGTGGTGGATGAGCAGTGGGAGGAGATAGCGCAGCAGAGTGAGCTGCCAGTGGAGAACCGGAGCGGATTAGAGAATCTGGCCTACGTGAGCTACACGTCGGGGTCCACCGGCAGACCGAAGGGAGTGAGTATCAGGCAGAGCGGAGTGCGGCGACTGATCCAAGGGCCGAACTACGCGCAACTGAGCGCTGGTGAGACCTTACTGCAACTGGCGCCGCTGGCCTTTGATGCGTCAACGTTCGAGATCTGGGGGAGTCTGTTGAATGGTGGGCGGCTGGTGATGATGGGAGCGGAGCAACCGTCGCTGGCCGAGTTAGGAGCAGTGATCGAGGAGCAGGGAGTGACGACGCTGTGGCTGACGGCGGGACTGTTTCACCTGATGGTGGATGAGCAGTTGGAGCGCCTGGGAGGAGTGCGGCAGATGGTGGCCGGCGGGGAGGTGCTGTCGGTGAGTCATGTGGAGCGGATGAGGCAGCGCTGGCCGAGCAGTGTGGTGATCAACGGGTATGGGCCGACGGAGAATACGACCTTTACGACCTGTCATCGAGTGGGAGCGGCAGAGGAGTTAGGGCACAGTGTGCCGATCGGGAGGGCGATCACGAACACGGAAGTTTATGTGGTGGATGAAGAGATGGACGTAGTGGCCGTAGGAGTGATAGGGGAGTTGTACACGGGGGGAGAGGGGTTGGCGCGCGGGTACGTGAAGGGAGCGGAGCAGACGGCGGAGCGCTTTGTGCCGGACGGGTTGAGTGGGCGAAGCGGGCGCAGGTTGTACCGGACTGGGGACCTGGTGCGGTACCGGCGCGCAGGAGAGTTGGAGTATGTGGGGCGGCGCGATGAGCAGGTGAAGATGCGCGGTTACCGGATCGAGCTGGGCGAGGTGGAAGGAGTGCTGAGAGGGCACAGCGGGGTGCGGGAAGCGGTGGTGATAGTGAGAGAGGATGAGGGCGGTGAGCAGCGGCTCGTGGGCTACGTGGTCATGGAAGAGGGTGACGGCGGAGAAGTGGAAGAGCTGCGGCAGTACTTGAGAGAGCGGTTGCCGGAGTACATGGTGCCCACCGCGCTCATAGCGCTTAGCGAGCTGCCCTTGACGGTGAATGGGAAGGTAGATCGTGGGGCGTTGCCGGAGCCGGCGAGCCAAAGGCAAGAGCAGAGCTATGTTGGACCGCGGACGGCGGTGGAAGAATTGCTGAGCCAGGTATGGAAGGAACTGTTGCATCAGGAAGCGGTGGGGATCCATGACAACTTCTTCGAGTTGGGCGGACACTCGCTGCTGGCGACGCAGGTGATCTCCCGGGTGAGACAGGTGTTTGAACAGGAGCTGCCGCTGCGGACGCTGTTTGAAGAACCCAGCATCGCGGGACTGGCGCGGAGTATCGAGGCGGCCATCAGAGCTGGAGAAAAGATAGAAGCGCCGCCATTGCAGCGGGCCCCGAGGGAGCAGGAGTTGCCGCTGTCGTTTGCGCAGCAGCGCTTATGGTTTCTGGATTACCTGGTGCCGGGGAGCACGGTCTACAACATTGGTTATGCGTTAAGGGTGGCGGGAGCGCTGGAGGTAGGAGCGCTGGCGCGCAGTTTCAGTGAGGTGGTGCGCCGACACGAAGTATTGCGGACGAGGTTTGGGAGCCAGGATGGACGCGCGAGCCAGATAATCGAGCCGGCAGCAGAAGTGCAGTTGCCGGTTACGGATTTGAGCGGAGTAGGCGAGGCTGAGCGTGAGGCAAAGGTGAGGGAGTTAGCAGAGGCGGAAGGCAACCAGGGATTCGACCTGGAGCAGGGGCCGTTGCTGCGGGTGAAGTTGCTGCGGTTGGGAGCGGAAGAACATGTGTTGCTGGTGACCATGCACCACATCATCAGCGATGGATGGTCGATGGGGATACTGACCCGGGAGGTGGCCGTACTTTACGAAGCATACCTGGCGGAAGAGCCCTCGCCGTTGCCGGAGTTGGAGGTCCAGTACGCGGATTACGCAGTGTGGCAGCGGGAGTGGTTGCAGGGAGAAGTACTGGCGCAGGAACTTGGGTATTGGAAGCAGCAGTTGGCGGGAGCGCCGACAGTGTTGGAGTTGCCGACGGACCGGGCGCGACCCTCAGTGGAGAGCCATCTTGGGGGCTATGAGACGATCACGCTGGGTCCGAGCTTAGCCGAGGAGCTGAAGGCGGTTAGTCAACGAGAAGGCGTGACTTTGTTCATGAGCTTGCTGGCTGCCTTCCAGGTATTGCTGTGGCGCTACACGGGGCAAAACGATGTGGTGGTGGGCACACCCATCGCGAATCGCACTCGCGCAGAGACGGAGGGATTGATTGGATTCTTTGTCAACACGCTGGCTTTACGCACCAGTCTGGCTGGAGAACTCAGTTGGCGCGAGTTGTTAGTGCGGGTGAGAGAGGTTTGCCTGGGAGCCTATGCGCATCAGGACGTACCGTTTGAAAAGCTGGTGGAGGAGTTGCAGCCTGCCCGCGAGATGAGCCATCACCCTCTGTTTCAAGTGATGGTGGTGCTGCAGAATGCGCCGACGACGGCAGACGTAAATATGAAAGGCCTTGAGTTGAGCCGGATTGAAGTGGAGAACCACACGGCGAAGTTTGATCTGTTATTGGTGATGGAAGGAGACGGCCCTGAACTCCAGGGGATGATTGAGTACAGCGCGGAGCTCTTCGAACCCGGGACGGTGCAGAGGCTATTGGACCACTATGAACGGCTGCTGGCCCAACTCGTCAAAGATCCGGAGCAGCGGTTGTGGCAGGTGCAGATGCTCGGCGATTCAGAGCGGGAGCAAGTGCTGTTCGAGTGGAATCAAGAACGCCTGGACTTTCCTGATGATTGCGGCATTCACGACCTGATCGAAGCCCAGGCGCAGCGGACGCCCCAGGCGACGGCGTTAATCTTCGGCGAGCAGCGGCTGAGCTATCAGGAGCTGAACATACGGGCCAACCAACTGGCTCACTACCTCCGGCGGCTGCACATCGGCCCGGAATCGCTGGTCGGCGTCTGTCTTCAGCGCTCGCCTGAGATGGTCATTGCTTTGCTCGGCATCCTGAAGGCGGGCGGCGCTTACGTACCGCTTGACCCTGCCTACCCTAAGGAGCGCCTCTCCTTAATACTCAAAGACAGCGAAGCCCAGGTGCTGCTGACTCAGCGGTCCCTGGTCGAGAGTCTGCCGACTCATAAAGTAAAGGTCATCTGTCTGGATGCGGAGGCGACGACCCTGGCTGAGCAGAGCGAGCAGACGCCGAAAGTTGCGATGAGCGCTCACAATCTGGCCTACCTGATCTATACCTCCGGCTCGACGGGCCGACCTAAAGGGGCGGCCATCGAGCATCGCAGCGCGGTCGCCTTCCTGCACTGGGCCAGGCAGTTCTATAGCGACGCAGAGCTGGACGGGGTGCTGGCCTCCACGTCGATTTGTTTCGATCTTTCAGTCTTCGAGTTGTTCGCCCCGCTGAGTTGGGGCGGGAAAGTCATGTTGGTGGAGAACGCGCTGAGTCTGGGTGGTATTTCAGGGGCAGTAAGGTTAATCAACACGGTGCCTTCAGCGATGGCGGAGTTGGTGAGACTGGGAGCAGTACCGGAGACGGCAAAGACCATCAATCTGGCAGGGGAGCCGATCTCGCCGGCGTTGGTGGACCAGGTGTACGAGCAAGTGGGAGTGGAGAGAATTTACAACCTCTATGGACCATCAGAAGACACGACCTATTCGAGTGTGGCGCAGGTAGAGCGCGACGGCCGGAAGTCGCCGCCCATCGGCAGAGCGATTGCCAACACGCAACTGTACATAGTTGACGGTGAGCTGGAGTTGTCGCCGGTGGGTGCTTACGGAGAGATCTGCCTGGGCGGAGAGGGACTGGCGCGAGGTTATCACGGGCGCAGTGAGCAGACGGCGGAACGGTTTGTGCCCAATCCCTACAGTCAGCAAGGAGGCAGGAGGTTATACCGGACGGGCGACATTGGAAGAAACCGGGCTGATGGTGTGGTGGAATATGTGGGCCGCGTCGATCACCAGGTGAAAGTGCGCGGCTACCGGATCGAATTGGGAGAAGTGGAAGCGGTGCTGCGAGAGCAGGAATGGGTCAGTGAAGCGGTGGTCCTGGTGCGGGAGGACGAGCCCGGAGACAAGCGTTTGGTGGCGTATTTGGTGGCGGAAGGAGCGGCGGAAGACGGAGCTGGAGCAACGGCCTCGGAATCACGTTTGGCAGCGCTGCGGCAATATGCGAAAGAGCGGTTGCCGGAGTATATGGCGCCTTCAGCATATGTGCTGCTCAACGAGTTGCCGCTCACACCTACCGGGAAGGTGGATCGAAAAGCGCTGCCTGCGCCTGAGCGATCGCGCTCTCAATTAGCGGCGAAATACATCGCCCCCAGCACAAATATAGAGCGAACCATTCATGCAATTTGGCAAGACTTACTACAGACAGAGCAGATAGGCGTCCATGACAACTTCTTTGATTTAGGCGGTCATTCGTTGCTGCTGATCCAGGTACTCGTCAGGCTAAGAGCAGCCATCGGGCACGAGGTAGCGCTGATCGAGGTGTTTCAGTATCCGACTATTCACACCTTATCCACACACTTGAGTCGAAAGCAAGATGTGACATTGTCTTCTCAATCAACGGAAGAGTTGGTGGAAAAGCTGAAGGAAGGCAAAGGCCGGCTGCAGCAACGCCTCCGCAAAGTCAAATCACTGGAAAGCCAGGGAAATCTCAAATGAGCGGTTCGGACGAACAAAATAATGGCCTGGAGATAGCCATCATCGGGATGGCCGGCCGTTTTCCCGGGGCCACAGACGTCGCGCAGTACTGGCGTAACCTGCGCGACGGCATCGAGTCGATCTCGTTCTTCACCGATGAAGAACTGCTGGCCGCGGGCATCGGACGCGGGCTGTTGCGAGACCCTGCTTATGTCAAAGCTGGGGGCGTAGTGGAAGGGATCGACATGTTTGATGCGCGGTTTTTCGGGTTCAATCCGCGCGAAGCTGAAATCACGGACCCGCAGCAGCGTTTGTTTTTGGAGTGCGCATGGGAGGCGCTGGAAGACGCCGGGTACGACTCGGAGAAATACCAGGGATCGATCGGTGTCTTTGCCGGCGCCGGCATGAACACGTATCTCTTCAACCTGCTGTCAAGCAATGACTCCGTCATCGACAACGCCGGTTCAGAGCAGATTGCAATCGGCAATAGCTCTGACTTCCTGACGACGCGAGTCTCTTACAAGATGAATCTGAATGGCCCGAGCGTTACAGTTCAAACTTCCTGCTCTACGTCATTGGTCGCAGTTCATCTGGCCTGCCAGAGCCTACTTAACGGCGATTGTGATATGGCACTCACTGGAGGCGTCAGGGTATCAAGCTCCCAGCAGGGAGGTTACTACTACCAGCAAGGTGGGATTGTTTCACCCGACGGTCATTGTCGAGCCTTTGACTCCAGGGCCCAGGGAACGGTCGCCGGCGGCGGCGTTGGCATCGTCATTTTGAAGCGTTTGGCGGACGCCGTTGCCGATGGTGACACAATCCATGCCGTTATCAAGGGCTCAGCCATCAACAATGACGGATCGATGAAGATCGGCTACACGGCGCCCGCTGTCAGCGGCCAGGCGGACTTGATCGCGAGGGCGCAATTAATAGCGGAGGTCGAGCCAGAGACAATCAGCTACATTGAAACTCACGGCACCGGCACGATGCTCGGCGATCCGATTGAAATCGCCGCCCTGACGCAAGCTTTTCGCACCCGCACGGAAAAAAAAGGCTACTGCGCCATCGGCTCAGTTAAGACCAACATCGGACACCTTGACACTGCTGCCGGCATTGCCGGTCTGATCAAGACCGTCCTGGCGCTCAAGCACAAACAACTGCCCCCCAGTCTCCACTTCTCGCAGCCCAATCCCGAAATAGATTTTGAGAGCAGCCCGTTTTACGTGAACACGAAGTTAGCCGAGTGGACATCCAACGGCGCGCCCCGGCGCGCCGGGGTGAGTTCCTTCGGCATTGGCGGCACTAACGCTCATGTCATCCTCGAAGAGGCGCCCCCGCAGCATTTCTCGTCAAGCAGTCGTAATTCTCACCTCCTGCTAATTTCGGCCAAGTCTGCAGCGGCTCTCGATGAGGCCACGCGCCGCCTGGTAGAGAAACTCGAACTTCACCCGCGACTCCAACTTGCCGATGTCGCTTTTACGTTGCAACAGGGTCGACGTGCGTTTCCATACCGCCGCCTGGTGCGTGCCTCTTCTCTCGAGGAGGCCGTGCAGGCGCTGAGCGCTCCGGATCAAAGCCCCGTCAAAAGCGGCCACAGTGAGGTTCGGTATCGCGGCGTGGCCTTCATGTTCCCGGGGCAAGGCACGCAACAAGTCAACATGGGCCGGCAGTTATACGACAGCGAGCCACTGTTTCGTGAGCAGGTCGACCGTTGCGCGGCGCTGCTGGAACCGCAGTTGGGACTCAACCTTCGCGACATCCTCTATCCCAGCGCGGGCAGCGAGAAATCCGCCGCCGCGCAACTGCAATACACGAAGTTTGCCCAGCCGGCGTTGTTCGTCGTCGAGTATGCGCTGGCGCAGATGTTGATCGCCTATGGGATCAGGCCGGAGGCGATGATTGGGCATAGCCTCGGCGAGTATGTGGCCGCCTGTGTGGCCGGGGTGTTCAGCCTGGAGGACGGTCTCCGACTAGTGGCGCAGCGCGGGCGATTGATGCAGAGCCAGGACGGAGGGGCGATGACGGCTGTGGCTATGTCCGCCGAGGAGTTGCGGAAGTTTTTGATGAGAGAGGTGAGTGTGGCGGCAGAAAACGGGCCACAGCAGAGTGTGATCTCGGGTCGTGTCAAAGTGATCGAGGAAATGGAGCGGGAGTTTGATCTGCGGGGAGTGAGTTACAAACGGCTGGACACAGCGTATGCGTTCCACTCGGAGATGATGGAGCCGATGTTGGAGCAGTATGCCGAGATTGTGCGGCGAGTGGAGTTGAGAGCGCCGGAGATACCCTACTTGTCAAATTTGAGTGGCGAGTGGGTTAGCGGTGAGCAAGTGAAGGATCCGGGGTACTGGCTCCAGCAAGCGCGGCAGACGGTGAGGTTCGCGAAAGGGCTTGAGGAATTGGTGAAGCTGGAGGGCGTGCCGCTGGTGGAGTTGGGACCGGGAGAGGTATTGACGCGCATCGTCAGAAACCACTGGCGAGACGCAGAGGTTATCGCAGGGCTGGGAACAGTAGCGGAGTCAGACGGGGAAGTGTTGGGGAGGTTGTGGCTAAGAGGGGTGGAGGTGAAGTGGGAGGCAGCGTACGAAGGCGAGCAGAGGCAGCGGGTGGGTTTACCCGCGTATCCGTTTGAGCGACAGCGTTACTGGGTGGACGGGCAGACGGTTGACAGCGAAGGGATGACTCGAGCGGAGCTCGGCAAGCAGGAAGACCTCGCCGACTGGTTCTATGTCCCTGTCTGGAAACAATCAAGGTTGCCTGAAGCGGTAAACCGGGAAGAGGTTGAATCAACCTGGCTGGTCTTTGTCGATGAAGGCAGGCTGGGCTCGGCGTTGTTGAAAGGGATAGAGCAAGCAGGCCAGAGAGTGATCTGCGTTGCGCCGGGTGAGTCATTCGCAGAACTAAGCGCAAACTCGTTCAAGGTTAACCCAGCTGAACCTCAAGACTATCGGTTGCTGGTCTCGGCGCTGCATGCTCAAGGCATCAGGTTCCAGCGCATAATCCATCTTTGGAGCCTCGACTCCGCCACGCGACTGCTTGAGTCCGGCGCCCACTCCCGTCTTGATCAGGAAAGTTTCGGTGCGGCTCAACCTCGCGGCTTCCTCAGTCTCGTTTTTCTGGCCCAGGCTATCGCTCCGCTTCTGCGCCGCTCTACGGCTGCACCGGAGCCGCACGCTGCCAACCAACTGCGTATCGATGTGGTCACAGCCCAGCTTCAGGACGTCACTGGCGACGAGTCTCTATTGGCCTTTCATGCACCGTTGCTCGGCCTCTGCAAGGTCATTCCGCAAGAGTACCCCGGCCTCTTCTGCCGCTCGATTGACATTCTGCTCGAACCATCTTCTCCGGCGCGCGAACAGCGCCAGATTCAGCAGTTGCTCAGCGAACTGACTTCGGAGGCCGGCGAGAGCGTGGTTGCGTGGCGCGGGGCGCACCGTTGGGTGCAGGGGGTTGAGCGGCTGCGGATAGCGGCTCAGGGTGGAGAGAGTGAGCGGTTGCGGCGCGCTGGCGTCTATTTGATCACGGGCGGCTTGGGCAGGATCGGGTTGGTGTTGGCCCACTACCTGGCGCGAGCCGTGGGCGCGCGGCTGGTGCTGGTCGGGCGTCATGGCCTGCCGTCGCCAGATGAAGCAAATCGCGAAGCGACTCGGAAGATCGCGAGGCTGCGGCAGATCGAACAAGACGGCGGAGAAGTGCAGGTCGTTTCGGCCGACGTCACCGATGAACAACAGATGCGCGAGGTATTTCGCGAGGCTCGGCTTCGCTGGGGTGCGATAAATGGCGTGATTCATGCGGCCGGCATGACGGGCGAGGATTCATTGCGCACTGTACAGGAGTTGTCGTGGAGTGATTGCCAGCGACAGTTTGCGGCCAAGGTGTATGGGGCCATCGTGCTTGAAAAGGTGCTGGGTGAGCAGGAGGAGCAGGCGGACTTCTGTGTCCTGATTTCCTCGTTGGCGTCGATATTGGGAGGGCTGGGGTTTGCGGCCTATGCGGGAGCAAACCGGTTTCTGGACCTGATGGCTCAGGAGCAGAGTCGCAAAGCTGGCGTGGCATGGATGAGCATGAACTGGGACGGATGGAGCTTTCCGGCAGATGCAGACGGGGCAGAGGCGCGGCAAGGAGCGCTGGGGGAGTCCGTGCGGAAGCTAACGATGACAGCAGAGGAGGGAACCGAAGCCTTCCGACGAGTAATGCGAGTTCAGGGGATTCCGCAGGTGGCCGTGTCGACTGGAGACCTGGCGAGCCGGATCCAGATGTGGACCAATCCCGGAGCCACCACCGGGTCAGAAACGAGCGCAACCAAGAGGGACCGCGCGAAATTGCATGCGCGGCCGGAGTTGAGCAACCCCTACGAGCGTGCGCGCGATGCCGAAGAGCAACTGATGGTCCAAGTCTGGGAGAACTTGCTCGGGATCGACGGGATAGGGATTGATGACAACTTCTTCGAGTTGGGAGGCCACTCTCTGTTGGCGACCCAGGTAGTGTCGCGGATGCGAGCGGAGCTGGGGGTCGAGGTGGCGCTCCGCAGCATCTTCGAAGAGCCGACCATTGCCGGACTGATCAAGCTTACGCGGAGGGAAGCAGGAGTCGGGCGAGGAGACGACCGGATCAAGCGCGTGGCGAGGGACGAGGAGTTGCCGCTGTCGTTCGCTCAGCAACGGTTGTGGTTTATCGACCAGTTAGAACCCGGCAGTGCGGCTTACAACCTTTCGGTAGGCTTGCGGATGAGAGGAAAGCTGGCGCACCGGGAGTTGGAGCGCAGTCTGAGCGAGATAGTGCGGCGTCATGAGGTGCTCCGTACCACGTTCGAGAGCAGAGATGGACCGCCGATTCAGATCATCTCGCCGCCCACGGACATTCACCTCGCGGTCACCGACTTCAGCTCTTTATCGGACCATGAGCGGAATGCCAGGTTGGAGCAGTTAGCAGTGGCCGACGCCAATGAGCCGTTTGATTTGCAACATGGACCATTGATCCGGCTGAAGTTGCTGCGCCTGGGCGCGGAGGATCACGTGCTGCTGTGCACGATGCATCACATCGTCAGTGATGGCTGGTCGATGGGAATTCTGATTCGTGAGGTGGGAGCGCTCTACGAAGCCTATAGCGAAGGAAAGGCGTCGCCCTTGCCGGAGCTGGAGATTCAATACGCCGATTATGCAGTCTGGCAAAGGCAGATGCTGAATAGTGGAGTGCTTGCGCAGCAACTCGCTTATTGGAAGCAGCATTTGGCAGGTGCGCCGGCGCTGTTGGACTTGCCGACGGACCGGCCGCGGCCTCCGGTCCAGAGCAATCGCGGTGCTCGTCTACCTATTCACCTCGATCAGAGGCTAACCGAAGAACTCCAGGCAGTAAGTCAACGGAAGGGCATGACGCTGTTCATGACTTTGTTGGCTGCTTTCCAGGTGCTGCTCTATCGCTACACATCGGCGCCTGACGTGGTCGTCGGCACCCCAATCGCGAACCGCACGCGGACCGAGACTGAGGGATTGATAGGCATCTTCCTTAACGCGTTAGTGCTGCGGACGAGTTTAGCCGGCGAGCCTGACTGGCAGCAGGTGCTGCAGCGGACCCGGGAGGTTTGTCTGGAGGCGTATGCGCACCAGGAAGTGCCGTTTGAAATACTGGTGGAGGAACTAGACCCCGAACGTGTGATGAGCCATGAGCTCTTATTTCAGGTAATGCTCTTATTGCAAAACGCTCCGCAGGAAGAGTTGAAGTTGAAAGGGTTGGAATTGGGCGGTGCGGAAATCAAGTTGGCCACTTCAGAGTACGATCTAAAGCTGGTGTTGATGGAGGAAGCAGACGGTTTACGCGGGGAATTTGAATACAAAACCGACCTGTTTGATGCAGCCACGATCAGCAGGATAGCCCGGCATTATGAATGCCTGCTCGCAGCCATGATCTCAGATCCCGGGCAGCTCATCTCGCGGGCTCGAATGCTCACCGATGCCGAGCAGCATCAACTGCTCGTGGCGTGGAATCAGACGCAGCGAGACTATCCGCGTGAGACATGCGCTCACCATTTGATTGAGGCGCAGGCCGAGCGCGCGCCTCAGGCCGTGGCCCTGGTCTATGAAGATGAGCAACTCAGCTATCAGGAACTTAACAGCCGGGCGAATCAACTGGCGAATCATATGCGAGCCAGAGGCGTCAGGCCGGAAGTGGTGGTCGCCATATGTCTCGAGCGCTCTTTTGAAATGATCGTCGCCGTGCTCGCCGTCCTCAAGACCGGTGGAGCATATGTCCCACTGGATCCAACCTATCCGCGGGAGCGGCTCGCCTTCATCGCGGAAGATGCGGGAGTGGCGTTGCTCTTAACTCAAGAGTCTTTGGCTGAAAATCTGCGGTCGATCAGGGCTGAGACCATCTGCTTAGATACCGAATGGGCGGAGATTAGCGAACAGGGCACGGAGAACCCGCCGGTCGAAGTGGACCCTGAGAACCTCGCTTATGTGATCTACACGTCGGGGTCGAGTGGTAAGCCCAAAGGAGTGATGCTCCAGCATCGCGGGTTGTGCAATCTGGCCCTGGACCAGGTGCGCGCCTTTGAGGTGAGCCCGGCGAGTCGTTTCTTACAGTTTGCCTCCTTCAGTTTCGATGCTTCGGTCTCCGAGATTTTCACCGCCCTGTTCGCCGGTGCGACCCTGTGTCTGGCTCACCGATACGACCTGCTGCCGGGCGGAGATTTGCTTGGCCGTTTGCGGCAACTCCAGGTCTCAGTCGCGTTACTGCCGCCGTCGGTGTTGGCCAGCTTGCCGGCGGACGAATTGCCCGCCTTGCGCTCCATCATTGCTGTCGGCGAAACGTGTCCGGCAGAGGTCGTGGACCGTTGGGCTCCGGACCGCCTTTTCATCAACGGTTATGGTCCAACTGAAGTAACCATCGGCGCCAGCTTTGCCGCCTGTGCTGATGGCCAGCGCAAACCGCCCATCGGACGGCCTTTTGCCAACGTCGAGATCTACATCCTTGATGCTCAACTACAGCCGGCGCCGGTCGGCGTGCCTGGCCATCTGCACGTTGCCAGCCCCGGTCTGGCTCGCGGCTATTTGAATCAGCCGGGACTGACAGCGGAGAAGTTTATGCCGCACCCGTTTAGCAGCGAGAGCGGAGCGCGGCTGTACGGCACTGGCGACCTCGCGCGGTATCTGGCTGACGGGAACATAGAGTTTCTGGGGCGAATTGATGATCAGGTGAAGGTGCGCGGCTACCGGATCGAGTTGGGAGAGATCCAGGCGCTGCTGAATGAGCATGAGGCGGTCAGGCAGTCAGTGGTGATCGCGCGGCAGTTGGGCAATGAAAGCGCGCGTTTGATCGCGTATGTGGTGCCGCACCGGCGGTCGCCGCCAGCGGCAATCGAGTTGTGGCCGTCGGTGGCAGAGTATTTCATCTATGACGAGATCCTCTACTACGCGATGATAAATGACCAGGTGCGGACGGCTGGTTATCGAGCGGCGATCGGGAGAGCGGTGCAAGACAAGGTGGTGGTAGACATCGGGACGGGCCCTGAGGCGATCCTGGCGCGCTTTTGTGTGGAAGCCGGAGCGCGGAAGGTTTATGCCATAGAGTTACTGGACCACAGTTATGAGCGAGCAGTCGAGACGGTGACGAGGCTGGGGTTGGCAGATCGGATCATTGTGATTCATGGCGATGCGTGCCAGGTGGAGTTGCCGGAACCGGTTGAGGTCTGCGTCTCGGCGCTGGTGGGACCGATCGGAGGAGTGGAAGGGGCTGGTGTGATTCTGAATGGGGCGCGGCGGTTTCTGACGGAGGAGGGGGTGATGATCCCGCGCCTGAGCCGGACGATGATGGCCGCCGTGACGCTCCCGGATGAATGGTTGGCCCAGCCCGGCTTCAGCGCCACTACGAAAGGGTACGTTGAGAAAATATTTATGGAGGTGGGGCATCAGTTTGATCTGCGCTTATGCCTGAAGGGCCTTACCGAGGAGGCTTTGCTAAGTGAGCGAGGAGTCTTTGAAGAGTTGAATTTTGGGATGATGGTGGAGAGCCAGTACACCCGGGCAGAACGGCTGCGCATCACCCGTGCCGGGCGGATGGATGGCTTATTGGTGTGGCTGGTGTTGGAGTTGGATGAGGAAGCGGACGCAATCGACATTCTGGCACAGCCCACCTGTTGGCTGCCGGTGTACCTGCCGGTGTTCGAGCAAGGAGTGGAAGTGGACGCCGGCGATGAGGTGGAGTTGGCAGTGCGCGGCCGGTTGTCGGCCAATGGAGTGAATCCAGATTACGAGGTCAGCGGGGCGTTGCGGAGAGTCAATGGGGAGGTGCTGGAAATCAGTTACCACTCGGAGCACTTTGGGGCCAGCCATGGAGGGCGAGGGTTGTATGGGGAGTTGTTTAGCGATGGCCAGATCCGGGTTAAAGAGAGCGAAAGCGAAAGAGATGGTGAGCAGGAGTTAGGGCGAGAGTTGCGGGCGTATCTGAAAGAGCGGCTGCCGGAATACATGGTGCCGTCGGCGTTTGCTCAGTTGGAACAGATACCGCTGACACCGCAAGGAAAGGTGGATCGGAAAGCGTTACCGAATCCAGATCAGGCGACCGGGCAGGATGGACGATACGAAGCCCCGCGCAACGCCGAGGAAGAGTTGATAGCAGGAATCTGGAGCGAAGTTTTGCAGGTGGAGCGAGTCGGCATCCACGATAACTTCTTCGAGCTCGGGGGACACTCCCTGATTGCCACACAGGTAGTCTCGCGCATGCGCGCGATCTTCAACGTGGAGATTCCGCTGCGCACTCTTTTTGAAGGTCCAACCGTTACCGCATTGGCAAACAATATTGAGGCCGCTATCCGAACCGGAGATAACCTTCAAGCGCCGCCTCTCGTTCCGGTCTCGCGCGACACTGACTTGCCGCTCTCCTTTGCCCAGGAACGCTTGTGGTTTCTGGATTATCTGGTGCCTGGTGGCAGCGTCTACAACAGTCCACTCGCGCTCCGAGTGGCTGGCCCGCTGGATATAGCTGCCCTGGAGCAGAGTCTGAGCGAAGTGGTAAGGCGGCATGAAGTGCTGCGCACCTGCTTCGGAAACAAAGATGGACGAGCCATCCAGATCATCTCACCGGCCAGGATGGTCACCTTCCCCGTGACCGATTTGTCTGAGTTGATGGAATCCGAGCAACAACTCAGGGTGAAGGAATTAGCCATGGCCGAAAGCAACGAGCCTTTCGATCTGGCGCAAGGACCACTCCTGCGGATCAAACTGCTGCGATTGGATGTGGACGATCATGTGCTGCTGGTGACGTTGCATCACATCATCAGCGATGGCTGGTCGATGGGCATCCTGACCCAGGAGGTCGCAGCGCTGTACGAGGCTTATCTCGGAGGCGAGGCATCTTCGTTGCCGGAGTTAAAGATTCAGTACGCCGACTATGCTGTCTGGCAGCGGGAGTGGCTGCAAGGGGAGGTGCTGGAGCGGGAGCTTGAGTATTGGCGGGAGCATCTGAGCGGGGCGCCGGCAGTATTGAAACTGCCGCTGGACAGACCGCGGCCGGCGGTGCAGAGCTATCGCGGGGCGTTTGCGCAGGTGCAGGTGGGAGCGGAGTTGAGGGCGGGGCTGAAGGCGGTGAGTCAGCAGGAGAAGGTGACGTTGTTCATGAGCCTGCTGGCGGCGTATCAGGTGTTGCTGTGGCGGTATAGCGGGGAAAGCGAAGTGGTAGTGGGAACGCCGATCGCGAATCGGACGCACTCGGAAACGGAAGCGTTGATCGGGTTCTTCGTGAACACGTTGGCGTTGCGGACGCATGTGAGTGGGGAGCTGACGTGGCAGGAGCTGTTGGGGCAGGTGAGGGAAGTGTGTTTGGGAGCCTATGCCCACCAGGATGTGCCGTTCGAGAAACTGGTAGATGAAATCCAGACGGAACGAAACCTGAGCCACTCGGCGGTGTTCCAGGTGATGTTGGTATTACAGAATGCGAGCGGCGGCGTGCCGCAGCAGTTAGCGGGGCAGCCGCAGCAGTTACCGGGACTGAGGCTGAGTGGGATGGAGACCGGCACAAACACGGCGAAGTTTGATCTGACGCTGTTGGTGGATGAAACGGAGGAGGCGCTCTACGGGACCTTCGAATACAACACGGATCTGTTTGAGGCCGAGACGATCCAGAGGCTGGCGGGACACTATGAGCGGTTGCTGGAAGCAATGGTCGGCGACCCGGAGCAGCTGATCGTGCATGCGGAACTGTTGAGCGAAGCCGAGCGCCGCCAACTGCTTGTCGAGTGGAATGAGACGGAAGTCCTCTTGCCTGCCGACCAATGTGTGCACTGGTTATTTGAGGAGCAGGTCAAGCGGACACCGGACGCTGCGGCGGTAGTTTTTCAAACTCAGTCGCTGACCTTCGCTGAACTGAATCGACGGGCCAACCAGTTAGCCAACCATCTACAAAATTTGAGGGTCGGTCCGGAAGTACTGGTGGGACTATGTGTCGAACGTTCGTTGGAGATGGTGATTGGCTTGCTGGGTGTCCTGAAGGCTGGCGGAGCCTACGTGCCGCTCGATCCCGCTTATCCGCTGGAGCGCCTCTCATTCATGTTGGAAGATGCGGCAGTGCCGGTGCTGCTGACGCAACAAAAGTTAATAGACAAGTTGCCTGCGTTACAGGTGCTCTGCCTCGACACAGACTGGGAGCTTATTGCTCAACAGCCTGACAGCAACCCGCATCACCAAACTTCGTCGCAAAATCTGCTCTACGTCATTTACACCTCCGGTTCCACTGGCCGGCCCAAAGGAGCGATGAACACGCATCGCGGCGTCGTAAACCGGCAACTATGGATGCAGCAGGCCTACCCTCTGACTCCTGCTGATAAAGTTCTTCAGCTCTCATCCTTCAGCTTTGACTTCTCCTTCTGGGAAATCCTGGGGACCTTGTCAGCCGGCGCGCAAGTGGTCTTACCCGAGCCCGGCGGGCAGCGCGATACGGCTTATTTGCGCAACCTGATAATCGCGGAACAGGTCACCGTTGTGCACTTTGTGCCGTCTATGCTGCAGGTATTCCTGGAACAGGAAGGGGTGGAAAGCTGCACGAGCGTGCGGCGCGTGTTTAGTGGTGGAGAAGCACTGCCTTTTGAAGTAAAGGAAAGGTTCTTCGGGCTTTTTGGCGCGGAGTTACACAATCAGTATGGACCCACGGAGGCCTCTATTGACGTGACCTACTGGGATTGCGGCAAAGCCGGCGAGCGGCGGGTGGTGCCAATCGGCCGGCCGAATGCCAACAATCGAATCTACGTTTTAGACAAGTACGAGCAGCCGGTGGGGATAGGAATAGCAGGGGAGATATTCATCGGAGGGGTTGCCGTCGGAAGAGGTTATCTGAAACGACCGGGGTTGACGGCGGAGCGGTTCACGCCTGACCCATTCAGCGGAGAAGAAGGAGCGCGGCTCTATCGGACTGGGGACCTCGGGAGGTATCTGGCAGATGGCAGCATAGAGTACTTGGGACGCCTGGACGATCAGGTGAAGGTGCGTGGTTTCCGGATTGAGTTGGGAGAAATTGAGGCGGTGCTTAGAGAGCAGAGTGCCGTAAGAGCCGCGGTGGCGGTTGTCCAGGAGGATACGCTCGGGGATAAGCGACTGGTGGCCTTCGTGGTAGCGGAACCAGAGGGAGCAGTCGAAGTCGAAGAGCTGCGACAGCAACTGAAGGAGCGGTTGCCGGAATACATGGTGCCGTGGGCGATAGTGAGGCTGGCGGAGCTGCCGCTGACGACGAACGGGAAAGTGGATCGCCAGGCGTTAGCCAGGTATGAAGCGCTTCATCCGCGGCCGGAGGCTGTATGGGTCGCGCCGCAAACAAAGGTCGAACAAGCGATCGCGGCGATCTGGGAGGAGGTCCTTGGTCTGGAGCGAGTGGGTGTCCATGACAACTTCTTTGAATTGGGAGGCCATTCGCTGCTGTTAATTCGGGTTCATCTTAAGCTTCAGGCTGAGTTCAGCAATGACCTGACACTAATCGAACTCTTTGAATTTCCAACTATCCGTTCCTTAGCCCACCATTTCAATGGAAAGGAAGATCAGCCCTCCTTCCAGGCGGTCTATGATCGAGCTGAGCTGCGCAGAGATCGAAGGAAAGCCAGGAGGCAACACGTTGAAGAGGTCATTGAAACGGCAATCGATGGAGAAATGACATGAGTGACTCGAAACTGGCTGATCACTCTGATCAAATCGCGATCGTCGGGATGGCGGGACGCTTTCCCGGAGCCAGGGACCTGAATCAATACTGGGAGAACCTGCGCGCAGGCGTCGAGTCGATTAGCTTCTTCACCGATGAAGAGTTGCTGGCCGCCGGCGTCGATCCGGGTTTCCTGAACGATCCGGCGTATGTCAAAGCGGCGGGCGTGTTGGAGGAGATCGATCAATTCGACGCGACTTTCTTCGGGTTCAATCCTCGTGAGGCTGAGATCACGGACCCGCAGCAGCGTGTGTTTCTTGAGTGCGCCTGGGAAGCGATGGAGGACGCGGGTTATGACTCGGAGTCCTACAATGGTGCGGTCGGTGTGTTTGCCGGTGTCGGCATGAATACATACTGGCTGAATCTATTCGCTAATTCCGATGTGATCGATGTTCTCGGTGGCACCCAGGCGGTGATTAGTAATGATAAGGATTACTTGTCAACCCTGGTTTCCTACAAGCTGAATCTCAGAGGCCCGAGCCTTACTGTACAAACCGCCTGTTCCACCTCACTGGTGGCTGTTCACCTGGCTTGTCAGAGCCTGCTCAACGGCGAATGCGATATGGCCCTCGCCGGTGGCTCTAAAATAAATGTCCGGCAGATCGAGGGTTATCATTATCAGGAAGGTGGGATTTCGTCGCCAGACGGCCACTGCCGAGCCTTTGATGCGCAGGCCCGGGGCTGCATGGGGGGTAGTGGAGTGGGCATCGTCGTGCTGAAACGTTTGGCCGACGCCCTCGCCGATGGCGACATCATCCATGCCGTCATTAAAGGCTCCGCCATCAACAATGACGGATCGGGGAAGGTCGGATTCACTGCACCCAGCGTCAGGGGACAGGCAGAAGTCATTTCAGAGGCTCTGGCTATCGCTCAGGTTCAACCGGAGACGATCACCTACGTCGAGGCGCATGGAACAGGTACTTCACTGGGCGACCCGATAGAAATCAGAGCCTTGACGCAGGCATTTCGGGCTGGAACACAGAAGAAAGGCTACTGTGCCATCGGCTCGGTCAAGACCAATATCGGTCATCTGGATGCTGCCGCCGGAGTTGCGAGCCTCATCAAAACCGTCCTGGCTCTCAAACACCGGCAACTGCCGCCGAGTCTCAACTTCAGCGAGCCTAATCCACTTCTTGACCTGGACAACAGCCCCTTTTTCGTGAACACGAAACTGGTCGACTGGAACTCCAACGGCTCCCCTCTGCGCGCGGGCGTCAGTTCCTTCGGCATCGGCGGCACCAATGCTCACGTCATCCTTCAGGAAGCTCCGACACGGAAGCGGTCCACTACGTCCCGGCGCTCACACTTGCTCCTGTTCTCCGCCCGCACGGCGTCCGCGCTGGAACTTGCAACCGACAGGTTACGCGCACACCTGCAACAGCACCCGCAGCTTACCCTTGCCGATGTCGCCCGTACGCTCCAGCTCGGCCGGCGCCACTTCGCACACCGCCGCCTGCTGCGCTGTTCGTCAATCGACGAGGCTGTACAACTGCTCGACAGCCGCAAGCCGCCCGTCATCACCTCGTATTGTGAAATGCAGCATCGACCTGTGGCTTTCATGTTCGCCGGCCAGGGTACGCAGCGCGTCAACATGTGCCGGCAGTTGTACCAGCAGGAACCGCTCTTTAGTCAGCAAATTGATCGGTGTGCCGAGATGCTCAAGCCGCACCTGGGACTTGACCTGCGAGAAGTGCTGTATCCGCAACCAGCAGATGAGGCGGCGGCGGAACTGCAACTGCGGCAGACGAAACTGGCCCAGCCAGCGCTGTTCGTGATCGAGTATGCGCTGGCGCAGCTGCTGATCAGTTATGGAGTCAAGCCGGAGGCCATGATCGGGCACAGTTTGGGAGAGTACGTGGCTGCCTGCCTGGGTGGAGTGTTTAGCCTGAAAGCAGGACTGGGGCTGGTGGTCCAGCGCGCACGCATGATGCAGAAGTTAGAGGGTGGAGCGATGACGGCAGTGGCGCTGGGAGAGTCAGCCCTGGGAGCAATGCTTCCGGGGGGAGTGAGCATCGCGGCCGACAACGGTGGGCAGCAGTGTGTGATCTCCGGGCGGGAGGAATCGGTTGCCGCAGTGGAACGAGAGTTGGAAAGCAAGGGTGTGGGCTATAAGCGGCTGGAGACGAGCCATGCCTTTCACTCGGTGCTGATGGAACCGATGTTGGACCAATACGAGCAATGCGCGCGGGAGGTGGAGAAGAAGAGCCCGAACATAGCTATTGTTTCGAGTGTAAGCGGGCAATGGATGAGCGCAGAAGAGGCAATTGATGCAGGGTATTGGAGGCGGCAGATACGAGAGCGGGTGCGGTTCAGAGAAGGGCTCCAGGAGTTAGTGAAGCAGGAGGGGTTGGTTTTAGTTGAGATCGGAGTGGGAGAAGACTTGAGCCGGTTAGCCAGGAAGCAGGCGAGAGGTCACGAGGTGGTGGCGATCCTGGGAGGAGGTGACCTGAAAGGAGAAGTTGAAGCCGTAGAGGACGCGGTGGGGCGGTTATGGAAGAGTGGCGTCGTGGTGAAGTGGGACAAGAATTACGAAGGGGAGCAAAGGCAACGAGTGGAGTTGCCGACGTACCCGTTTGAGCGTGAGAGATACTGGCTGGATGAGCAGAGGTCGGCAGAAAGAGGTCGAAGCCACCATGAGCCAGAGCTAAACCGGCAGCCAAACCTCACGGATTGGTTCTATGCTCCCATCTGGAAACAATCAAAGCGGCCGTTACTCTCGAACCGAGAAGCTGTCGACCTGGAGCCCTCAACCCGGTTGGTCTTCATCGATGAGAGCCGGTTGTGCTCAACCCTGGTGGAAAGACTGCGGCAAGATGGCCGGCGAGTGATCTGCGTCAAGCAAGGGGAGACTTTCGCGGAACTAAGCTCGAGCCTGTACGCTATCAACCCGAGTCATCCGCAGGACTATCAGGCCCTGCTCGCTTCTCTGCACGAGCGAGACATCTTCCCTGACAGGATTATTCACCTCTGGAGTATTTCCGGCGATCTCGACGACGGCTTCGCTAAAGATGCGTTTGACACTGCTCAACTCTCGGGCTTCCTTAGTCTGCTCTTTCTGGCTCAGGCTGTCGGTACTCCTGGGCTCTCTTCGTCACCAGATCAATTGCTCACCACCGACCAACTGCGCATCGATGTGGTGACCGCGAACCTCCACCAGATCACCGGCGATGAAGCTCTGGTTCCAAATCAGGCCACTATACTCGGTGCTTGCAAAGTCATCCCGCAGGAGTATCCATACATCTCCTGCCGTTCCATTGACATTCCGGCTGGACCTGTTGACAGCTCTCGGAGCCGGCTCCGACTCGTCGAGCAACTACTCACTGAGTTCGCCTCTGAAACAACAGAGAACATGGTCGCGTATCGCGGGACCTATCGCTGGGTACAGCGCTTTGAGCCGTTGCCACTGCCCTCTTGCGACGAGCCTGGCCCGCGACTACGGCCAGCAGGCGTTTACCTGATAACGGGAGGATTGGGCAAGATCGGTTTGGAGCTGGCTCTCTATCTCGCGCAGTCCGTGCAGGCAAGGTTGGTGCTGGTCGGGCGCCGTGGCGCCGAAGCTGTAGTCGGCCAACCTGACGAGGTTAACGGCAGGCCCGACAAGCTGCGTCAGATCGAGCAACATGCCACCGAGCTCAGAATCGTGCAGGCCGACGTCACTGATGCCGACCAGATGCGCGCCGTGATCGGGGAGGTAATCCAGCAGTTCGGAGTCCTGCATGGGGTTATTCATGCAGCAGGATTGACCGGACATGATTCGCTGCGCCTAATCCAGTACACCGACCGGGCTGAGTGCGAGCGACAGTTTGCCGCCAAAGTCCAGGGGGCGATGGTTTTGCGCCAAGTGCTGGCCGAACACGAAAACGTCGAATTCTGTGTGCTGCTCTCATCGATAGCTTCGGTGTTGGGCGGGCTGGGCTTTGCCGCTTATGCGGCAGCCAATCAATATTTGGATGTGCTTGCGCAGGAACAGCATCGCCGAGGTGAGACGGGCTGGTTGTCCCTCAATTGGGATGGGTGGAACTTTGCGACTGAGGAGGAGGGCGCAGCAACCGAATCGGCGCGAGGATTCGGAGCAAGCATGATGCGGCTGGCGATCAAGCCAAGCGAGGGTGTCGAAGCCTTCCGGCGGTTGATGAGGCTCGAAGGGTTTTCACAGATTGTGATCTCGAGCGGAGACTTAGCGCGGCGGATTCGGATGTGGAGCAATCCCGGAGCCGAGGGCGGAGCAGATGAGAACGCACGTGGCAGGAATGCGCATGGCCGGCCGGAGATGAGCACTGAGTATGCGGCGGCTGGCACCGAGGCGGAACGACGGATGGTTGGGGTCTGGGAGCGGCTGCTGGGGATTGAGGGGATTGGCATCGACGACAACTTCTTCGAGTTGGGAGGACATTCGCTGTTGGCCACGCAGGTGGTGTCGCGGATCCGGTCGGAGATGAGAGTGGAAGTGGCGCTGCGGAGCATGTTCGAAGAGCCGACGGTCAGAGGGTTAGTGCGACAAATCGAGCAGCAAAGCGCAGCCGGAGCCGCCGCCATGTGGGCTGAGGTGGAACGCGGAGAGATCAAGCGGGTAAACAGAAGTGGCGAGATTCCGCTGTCATATGCGCAGCAGCGTTTGTGGTTTGTCAATCAGTTGGAACCTGGCGGTGCTGTCTACAACATACCGCTCGGGTTGCGGATGATCGGGCCGGTGGAGTTAGACGTATTGGAGCGGAGTTTGAGCGAGATAGTCAGGCGCCACGAGGTGTTGCGAACGAGTTTTGGGAGTGTGGAAGGGCGTGCATTCCAGATCATCCACGAGGCCGAAGCGGTGAAGTTGCCGCTGATGGACATAAGCAATATGGAGGTAGAGGAGCGAGAGGAGGAGTTGCAGCGGATTGCAAGTCGAGAGGCGCTCGAGCCGTTCGATTTAAGAGGAAACCTGCTACGGCTGAGGTTAGTCAAGTTAGGAGACGAAGATCATGTGTTGCTGGTAACGATGCATCACATCATCAGTGACGACTGGTCATTGGGCGTCCTGACCAGCGAGGCGACAGCCCTCTATCGGGCCTTCAGCGCCGGCGAGCCGTCGCCGTTGCCGGAATTGCCGATCCAGTATGCGGATTACGCGGTCTGGCAAAGGGAGTGGCTGCAGGGAGAGGCGCTCGAGCAGCAACTATCCTATTGGAGACGTCAACTCGCGGGGGCGCCCCAGGTCATCAACTTGCCGTTCGATTTTCCTCGTCTCCCTGCCCAACGTTACCGGGGAGCGCACCTTCCAGTCCAGTTGGGAAAGAATCTCACTGAGCAACTGAGCCAATTGTGCCAACGCGAAGGCGTGACAATGTACATGAGCTTGTTGGCTGGCTTCCAGGTGCTGTTGTCGCGCTATGGCGGACAAAGCGATGTCGTCGTCGGCACCTCGGTCGCCAACCGGACTCGCGCCGAAACCGAAGGGTTGATTGGCTTCTTCATCAACAATCTGGCGTTGCGCACAAATCTTGATGGTGATCTCACCTGGAGCGCGGTGTTAGGGCGGGTGAGGGAAGTTACGCTGGGAGCATACGCACATCAGGAGATGCCCTTCGAGAAACTGGTAGATGAACTGCAGCCGGATCGTGATTTGAGCCACCATCCCGTCTTCCAGGTGGTGCTGACCTTTTTCAACGCGCCTAAGGAAGAGCTCAAGTTCAAGGGCGTGGCATTGCAGAGTGTAGGCGCCGATGTCGGAATATCAAAGTTCGACATGACGTTATTTTTGCAGGAAACGGATCAAGGAGTCGCTGGTGGCTTGGAGTACAGCACGGACCTGTTTGAGGAACCCACGATCGCGAGACTGTTGCAACACTACGAGAAGTTACTCGAAGCAATGGTGGCCGGGCCGGAACAGTTAATTGCTCAGGCACAACTGTTGACGGAGGGAGAGCGGGCGCAGTTGCTGGGGCAGTGGAACCAGATCCGACAAGTCTATCCGGATGAGCTTTGCATAGCTCAACTATTTGAAGTTGAGGTCGAGCGTAGGCCGGAGGCGGTGGCCCTCGTCTGCGGTGATGTGCAACTGAGTTATCGGGAGCTGAACAGCCGGGCCAATCAGTTGGCCCACCATCTACGGCAAGCGGGCGTTAGCGCCGAAGTTCGAGTCGGGATTTGTCTGGAGCGCTCGGTGGAGATGATTGTTGGGTTACTGGCGATACTCAAAGCGGGCGGCGTTTACGTGCCGCTAGACGAGTCTTATCCGCTGCCGCGCCTGTCGTTGATGATAGAAGACGCGGAAGTATTGGTGATTCTGACACAGGACGCGCAGGCCGATCATCTACCGGCCGGCCAGGCCCAGCTGATAATGCTGGATGAGCAATGGCCGGAGATTGCTCACCACAGTGAACACAACCTTGAGAGTCAAATAGTTTTGGAGAACCTGGCGTACATCACGTACACGTCGGGGTCGACGGGGAAACCGAAGGGAGTTTGTATACCGCAGCGGGCGGTGCGACGTTTGGTGAAGTCGCCAAACTATGTGGAGTTGAGCGCTGATGAGAGCATTTTGCAACTGGCGCCCCTGGCATTTGATGCATCGACGTTTGAGATCTGGGGAAGTCTGCTGAATGGCGGACGGTTGGTGATGATGGGAGCGGAGCAGCCAACGCTAGAAGACATAGGACGGGTGATAAGCGAGCAGCAGGTAACGACGATGTGGCTGACGTCAGGGTTGTTTCACTTGATGGTGGATGAACAGTTGGAGAGTTTGGGAGGAGTGAGACAGTTGCTGGCGGGCGGTGATGTTTTGTCGGTGGCCCATGTAGAGAGATTGCGGGCGAGGTGGCCGGAGTGTGTGGTCATCAACGGGTATGGACCGACGGAGAACACGACCTTCACGGCCTGTCATCGGGTCGGAAGGGATGAGAAGTTGGGGAGCAGTGTGCCGATCGGTAGAGCGATCACGAACACGCAGGTTTATGTGGTGGATGGGGAGATGGAAGTGGCGCCAGTAGGAGTGGTGGGCGAGCTGTATACGGGTGGCGAAGGGTTGGCGCGTGGGTACGTGGGTGATGCAGCGCAGACGGGGGAGCGGTTTGTGCCGGATCCCTTTAGTGGCGAGGAAGGCGGCAGGTTGTACCGGACCGGAGACCTGGTGAGGCACCTGAATGATGGGACGCTGGAATATATCGGGCGGCGCGATGAGCAGGTGAAGGTGCGGGGTTATCGAATCGAGTTGGGAGAAGTGGAAGCAGTGCTCAGGGACCACAGCGCTGTCAGAGAGGCGGTCGTAATAGTCAGGCAGGATGTTTCCACAGACAAGCGGTTAGTGGCCTATGTGGTGACCGAGGCAGAAACAGGAGCAGAAATCAGTGCCGCCGAACTGAGGGAGTTCGTAAAGTTACGGCTTCCGGATTACATGGCGCCTTCGGCGATCGTGCAACTGCCGGAGATACCGTTGACTCCCAACGGGAAAGTAGATCGTCGCGCCTTACCTGCTCCAGAGCTGATGAGCAGCGAGGGCCGGAAATATGTAGCGCCACGAACGGCAGCTGAGCAGATCCTGGCCAACCTCTGGAGTGAAGTTTTACGAGTTGAACAGGTAAGCATCCACGATAACTTTTTCGAGTTGGGTGGGGACTCGATTCTGACCATCCAAATCATCTCCCGAGCCAACCGAGCCGGGCTGCAGTTGACGCCGCGACAACTCTTTGAACACCAGACCATCGCTACCCTGGCGGCCGTCGCCGGTGCAGACTCGGTGGTCCAGGCCGAGCAGGGAGTGGTCAGCGGAGAAGTATTTCTGACGCCAATCGAGCACTGGTTCTTCGAGCAGCAGATGATTGATGCACATCACTTCAACCAGGCGGTGATGATCGCCGTGGCCGACGGGTTGGATTTGTCAGTGCTGGAGCAGGCAGTCAATCACCTGGTGTTGCATCACGATGCGTTGCGGTTGCGGTTTCAAGCGAGCGATGGCGGTTGGCGACAAAGCAATGCGGCAGTGGAAGAGCATCAGGTGTTTGAGGTGCGGGAGATAGTGGGCGGGAGCAGGGAGGAGCGGTGGCAGCGGCTGACTGAAGCGGCGACGGAGGTCCAGCGGAGTCTGGATCTGGAGCGGGGGCCGCTGGTGCGGGTGGCCTACTTTGATCTGGGAGAGGGAGAAGCGAGAGTCCTGATGGCGATCCATCACCTGGCGGTGGATGGAGTGTCATGGCGGATCCTGCTGGAAGACCTGGGCGCGGCGTATGAGCAACTGAGCGGTGGGGCCGCAGTGGAGTTGCCGGCCAAGACGACGTCCTATCAGCAGTGGGCCAGGCGCCTGGTGGAGTATGCGGGCAGTGAGGAAGTGGAGCAGGAGATTAACTATTGGACAGATGAGCGCTGGGAGCAGGTAACTCCACTGCGAGTGGATAGTGAGGGAGGAGAGAACAGCCGGGAGAGTCTGGGGACGGTGACGGTGGTGCTGGGAAGGGAGCAGACGCGGGCCCTGCTGCAGGATGTGCCGCAGGTATATCACACGCAGATCAACGATGTGCTGCTGACGGCGCTGGCGCAGGCGTTCCGCAACTGGACTGGAGAGAAGAGTCTGCTGATCGACCTGGAAGGACATGGCCGGGAAGACATCTTCAGCGAGGTAGATGTGTCGCGCACAGTGGGATGGTTCACGACGATCTATCCGGTGTTGTTGGAAGTGAACGGGAGCGGGCCTGGAGACAGTGTGGAAGCGGCGGCCCTCAAGTCGGTGAAGGAACAGTTGCGAGCGGTGCCCAGGCGAGGAATTGGCTACGGAGTATTGAGGTATCTATCGACCAATGTACAGGGCCGGAAGCAGCTGCGGCAGATGCGCCAGGCGGAAGTGTCCTTCAACTACCTGGGGCAAGTGAATCAAGACGGGGAGGAGAAGAAATCGTTCGACAGGTCCGGTGAATCCAGCGGGGCCTGGCAGAGCGAGCGAGGCCCAAGAAGATACCTGCTGGAGATCAACTCGATCATTGCGGGCGGAGAGCTTCAACTCACCTGGAATTACAGCCGAAACCTGCATCGACCAGAGACGATCGAAAAGCTGGCCGCAAATTACCTGGAGGAGTTAGAGCAGTTAATCTCGCACTGTCAGAGTCCTGAGGCTGGAGGCTATACGCCTTCAGACTTCCCGCTGGCCAGATTGACCCAGCGGTGGCTGGACGACGCGGTCAGGCAAGGGTGGGAGATCGAAGACGTCTACGGTTTATCGCCGTTGCAGCAGGGCCTTCTGTTTCACGCGATGTACGCGCCACAGGGCGGAGAGTACGTCGTGCAATTGAGTTACAAGATGGCTGGACTGCAGATACAGACGCTGAAGTCGGCGTGGCGGCAGGTAATGGAGCGCCATGAGGTGCTCCGCAGCAGCATCCACTGGGAACAGTTAGACGCGCCGGTGCAAGTGGTCCATCGGGAAGTGGAGTTAGTGCTGGAGCAACACGACTGGCGGGGTTTGAGTGAAACAGAACAGCAGCAAAAGTTTGAGGAGCACCTGGGGGCAGATCGCCGGCGCGGCTTTGATTTGCAGCAGGCGCCCCTGCTGAGAGTGCATTTGGCGCGAACGGGAGAGGAAAGCTACTGGTTCACCTTGAGCTTTCATCACTTGCTGCTCGATGGCTGGTCGTTGCCCCGCGTGCTCAGAGAGGTGTTTACGCTCTATGAAGCAGAGAGCAGGGGACAACAGGCGCGGTTGGAGGCGAGTCGTCCTTATGTAAATTACATTCGCTGGCTGAGCAGACAGGACATGGAGGCGGCCGAGGCCTATTGGCGTCAGCGACTGGCAGGCTTCAATGAGCCCACACCACTGCCGCTCAGGCGAAGTTCTGAAAGGTCAGCTGAGGGTTATGCCTCGGTTGATTTGCGGTTAAGCGAAGTCGTTACGACCCGATTGCTCCAATACAGTCGTCAGCAACAGGTGACCCTCAACACTGTGGTCCAGGCGGCCTGGGCATTATTGCTCTGGCGTTATAGCGGAGAACGTGATCTGGTCTATGGGGCGACGGTGAGCGGACGGCCCTCCGAGTTATTGGGCGTCGAAGAGATCGTGGGACTGTTTATTAACACGCTGCCAGTGAGGGTGCAGGTAAGAGCCGAACAGAAGCTGGGCGACTGGTTGAGGCGGTTGCAAACAGAGCAGGTGGAGATGCGGCAATACGAGTACAGCCCCCTGGCCGACGTTCAGAGGTGGAGTGAGGTTGAGCGCGGTCGCGCTTTGTTCGAAAGCATAGTCGTCTTTGAGAACTATCCGCTGGAGACAGTGTTCGATGAGCAGGTAGAGATCGATCGATCGGTTGACACTGTCGCGCAGGAGTCCGTGCAAATCAGCGATGTGAGATCCGTTGAATGGACCAACTACCCGATCACCGTCGTCGGTTCGCCGGGGAGACAACTCAGAGTAACGATCACGTATGACCGCGGAAGGTTTGAAGAGGCGACGATTACGCGGTTGGCGCAACACTACCAGCGGTTGCTGGAAGGGATCATTGCGGATGGCCCAAAAATGCTGGGCCAGGTGCAGATGCTGAGCGAAGTGGAGCGACAGCAGATCCTGTACGACTGGAACCAGACCCGGACGTATGGGCAGGACGTGTGTATCCATGAACTGTTTGAAAAGCAGGTGGCTTGGCAGCCGGAATCGATTGCGGTGGTGTATGAGGAAGAGAGCCTGAGCTATCGCGAACTGGAGAGACGAGCCAATCAGGTGGCGCATTACCTGCGGCAGCGAGGAGTTGGACCGGAGACAGTAGTGGGGGTATGCCTGGAGCGTTCGTTGGAGATGGTGATCGGGCTGTTAGGGGTGCTGAAGGCCGGCGGCGCATACCTGCCGCTGGACCCGGCTTATCCGGCGTCGCGCCTGGGATACATGTTGGCGGATTGTCAGGTGGGAGTGGTATTGACCCAAGCCGAGATGCGGTCGAGACTGCCGGCGCATGAGGCGGAGGTGGTGTGTCTGGATAGCGAGTGGTCGAAGATCGCCGAGCAGAGTGGCGAGCGGCCCAGCAGCAGAGTGAGGGCGGAGAATGCGGCCTATGTGATCTACACGTCAGGATCCACGGGGCAGCCGAAAGGGGTGCTGGTGACGCACGCCAATGTGGCCCGGTTGCTGGCGGCGACAGAGGAATGGTTCCACTTCGACGAGCGAGATGTGTGGACGATGTTTCATTCCTATGCGTTTGACTTTTCGGTATGGGAGATCTGGGGAGCGTTGGGATACGGGGGGCGCTTAGTGATCATTCCGCACCTGCTGAGTCGGTCGCCGGAAGGGTTCTATCAGTTGCTGGTCAAGGAGCAAGTGACGGTGCTGAACCAAACGCCGTCGGCATTCCGGCAGTTGGTGGCCGCGGAAGAGAGTGTGGGAAGTGCGGAGGAGTTGCAGTTGCGGGTAGTAATCTTCGGAGGAGAAGCGCTGGAGACGAGCAGTCTGCAACCGTGGATGGAGCGGCACGGGGAGCAGCAACCGCGCTTGGTGAATATGTACGGGATCACGGAGACGACGGTGCATGTCACCTACCACCCGGTGGGGTTGGCGGAGGTGGCCGCGGGCGGCTGGAGCCGGATCGGGAGAGCGATAGGAGACCTGAAAGTCTACGTATTGGATGGAGAGATGGAGCCGGTGCCGGTCGGAGTGAATGGGGAGCTGTACGTGGGGGGAGCGGGAGTGGCGCGCAACTATGTGAATCGAGCGGAGCTGACGGCGGAGAGATTTGTGCCGGACCCGTACGGGAGGGAAGCGGGGCGGAGGTTGTACCGGACGGGAGACGTAGGACGGTACCGAGCGGACGGGGAGTTGGAATATATCGGGCGGCGAGATGAGCAGGTAAAGGTGCGGGGCTACCGGATAGAGTTGGGAGAGATAGAAGCAGTATTGCGAGGGCACGAGGGGGTGAGCGAAGCGACGGTAATAGTTAGAGAGGACGTGGTCGGAGACAAGCGGCTGGTGGCCTATGTGACAGTGGAAAGAGACGCAGCCGGAGCGGCAATAAATGAGGTAACTCTCTGGGAGTATTTAAAGGAGCGATTGCCGGAGTACATGGTGCCTGGGGCGTTCGTTCAGTTAGCGGAAATGCCGTTGACTCCCAACGGAAAAGTGGACCGTCGGGCGCTCCCCGAGTACAGCAGAATGAGTGACGAAATTGCCCGAGCTTTTGTCGCGCCCCGCAATTTGACTGAGGAGACTGTCGCTAACATTTTTGCCCAGGTTCTGGGCGTTGAGAAGGTGGGCATTCATGACAACTTCTTCATGCTGGGTGGACATTCGCTGCTGGCCACGCGGGTAATCTCAAAGATACGTCAAGCCTTCCAGGTGGAGGCGCCGCTACGTCTCATTTTTGAGGCGCCAACGGTAGCCGGATTGACTGTGGGAATCGTGCAGGTTCAATCTGAGCACATCGATAGTGAAGACATTTCCCGATTGTTGGCAGAAATAAACGAGCTATCAGAAGACGAAGCGCACGCACTAACTTTGACTGGGACTGACGAAGCGGACGCCTCCGATGGCGCTTAGTTTTTGGGAAAAATATACTTGACTCGGCTTTGCCCGAAAGTCTGATTTCTCTGCAACCTCTGTGTCCTCTGTGTCTCTGTGGTTGTTTTTCCTAGCAATCGTCAACCACAGAGACTTTTCGGGCAAAGCCACTTGACTCATCAGAAATCTGTTGATGAGTCAAGTATGTTAATCCCCTGGTGAGTGTCGAGTAGTTCATCGTTGCCTAACCACTGTTACGCCATCTGTTTCTAACAACACAACGGACGGAAAAATTATGAAGATCCATTTGATCAATATGCCTTTCGCCAGCGTCAATCTTCCTTCCCTGGCTCTCACCCAACTGCAGTCTGTTTTGCGAAGCACGTTTGGCGAAGGAGTTTCAGCTGAGATCCACTATTTGAATCAGGATTTTCCCGAGTATCTGGGCGGTGAGCTATATGAGAGGGTATCCACCTCAATGGATTCTCAGGTCAGCGGATTCGGAGACTGGTTTTTCCGTCAGTCTGCATTCCCGAATCTGCCGGATAATACACAAGCCTATTACCGGCGCTACTTTCCTCAACAAAATCCACAAATCGACATGCTCAAACGCCTGATCAACGAGAAGCGCCGGAATCTGGACGCTTACCTTGACGAATTAATTGATACTTACAACCTCGAGCAAGCTGACGTCGTCGGTTTTACTTCGATGTTCAATCAGAATGTCGCGTGTTTTGCGCTGGCCAAGAGAATCAAGGAACACAATGCGCGAATCGTGACGGTAATGGGCGGCGCAAATTGTGAGACGCCCATGGGCCAGGAGATTGCGAAAAACGTAGAACAAATAGATTACGTCTTTTCGGGTCCGGCCTTGAAGACCTTCCCCAAATTTATTCAACTCCTGATGGATGGAGACCTGGAACAATGCGAAAAGATAACCGGCGTCCTTTCCAGAACGAACTACGCTGCGCAACCGACTCAAACGGCCATTGGCGAAGAGTTAGATATCAATGTCGAAGTAAACCTCGACTACGATAAGTTCATGGCCGACACCGAGAAGAAGTTTCCCAAGGCTGAATCAAAACCGATCGTGCTTTTTGAGACTTCCCGCGGCTGCTGGTGGGGGCAGAAAGCTCACTGCACCTTTTGCGGATTGAACGGAACCACGATGGCCTACCGTGCTATGGACACAGACAAGGCCGTTCGCCTTATGAACTCGCTATTCAGATATGCGCCCCGAGTAAAGCGCTTCGAATCTGTCGACAACATAATGCCTAAGGAATATCTGACCGACGTTTTTCCATCGCTCGAGACGCCGCCCAATTCATATCTGTTTTACGAGGTGAAAGCCGACCTCAGCGAAGAAGATATGCGTGTGCTGGCCAAAGCACGGGTAAAGATGGTACAGCCCGGAATCGAGTCTTTGGCCACCTCAACCCTGAAATTAATGAGGAAAGGGACCACGTCTTTCCAGAATATATTCCTGCTAAAGAATTGCGTTAAGTATGACATTTATCCGGAGTGGAATCTTCTGGTTGGTTTTCCAGGCGAAGGGAAAGAGGTCTATCAGAAGTACCTCAGGGATCTTCCGCTGCTGACCCACCTTCCTCCTCCGAATGGCACGTACCCGGTTCGGTTCGATCGCTTTAGTCCGTATTACATGAAGGCTAAAGAGTACAATTTAGATTTGCATCCGTACGCCTATTACGGTCTCACCTACCCCTTCAGTAATGAATCCCTGGCCAACCTGGCCTATTTCTTCGAGGATCGAAATATCGATTCCCAATACATGGGACTGATGATTGACTGGATCGGCCCAATCCGCGAAAAGGTGAACACGTGGGCGAGTCGTTGGCACGGCGATCCTTTCCTGCGACCTCAGCTCTATTTCAAGGAGAACTCGACAGTCGTTTACGATTCGCGCGCCAAGCCGGTCGAGCACGAAGTGGGGGATGTTGGCAAGCAGGTGTTGGAGTTTTTGAGCAGCAAACCAGCCCGTATCGCCACTCTCACTGCGGGACTGCCCACCCTCTCGGGTGTTGACTTTACCAAAGAAGTGGATTCGCTCCGGGACAGAGGTTTGGTATTCGAGGAAGGCGAGCGTTATATGAGCCTGGTCCTGCCAAGGGAATACCCGCCGGTTACTCGCCCTGAATAGACTCTGTTGACGGATTAAGGTTAGGCCTTCTCTGTGCAACCTCTGTGTCCTCTGTGTCTCTGTGGTTGTTTTTCCTAAGCAATCGTCAACCACAGAGACACAGAGGACACAGAGGTTGCACAGAGAAATCAGACTTTGTATTCGGCGCACGTTCCAGGATTCGCACGTTTAATTAGCCATCCCGCATTTGTTTGCCTTCGATCTTCTACCTACACAAGGGCGTCATATGACTGATCTATCAAAAGAAATTAGTAGTTTGTCACCGGGTAAGCTCGAGCTGTTAGCACAGCGACTAAGAGCGAAAAAAGCGGGCCCTTCAATCCGCAAAATTCAAAGAAGAGAGTTAAATGATGGACTGATTCCGCTCTCCTTTGCTCAGCAGCGGCTATGGTTTCTGGAACAGCTGAACCCGGGCAACATCGCATACAACATCCCGATAGCGACGCAGTTGACTGGTCCATTAGACAGAAGTGCGTTGGCCCAAAGCTTCAGTGAAGTCGTCAGGCGTCACGAGGTGTTGCGGACGACATTCAAGACTATCGATGGAAAAGCTACCCAGGTGGTTTCGCCGGCAACGACCGTGGAAATCGGGCTCACCGACCTGAGTCAGTACCCCACAGCCGAACGTGAGGCGGAAGCTAGGAGACTCGCCGCCGCAGAAGCATCGCTTGCCTTCAATCTTGAACAAGGACCCTTGCTCCGGACTCAACTGTTGCGGCTGAATGCTGACGTTCACATCCTCTTGGTGACGATGCACCACATCATCTCTGACGCCTGGTCCATGGAGCTGTTGGTGCGTGAGGTGAGCACGCTCTATGAAGCCTATCTTGAAGGCGGGACTTCGCCATTAGCGGAATTGGAGATTCAATACGCCGACTATGCGGTTTGGCAGCGCGAGTGGTTGCAAGGACCAGTCCTGGAGCAACAACTGGTCTACTGGCGGAAGCAATTGGCAGATGCGCCCACGGTGCTGGAGATGCCAACCGATTACCCGCGTCCGGCAGTCCACACTAATCGTGGTGCTCACTTCGAATTCAGTTTGAGCGAGAAGCTGAGCGTAGAACTTAAGGAACTCACCCAACAAGAGAACCTCACGCTGTTCATGAGTATGCTGGCCCCTTTCCAAGTGCTGTTGTCACGTTACAGCGGTCAGACAGAGGTGGTGGTGGGGACCCCCGTCGCAAACCGCTCGCAATCGGAAACTGAAGGACTGATTGGCTTCTTCGCCAACACCCTGGCCTTGCGCTCGAGTTTAGGGGGCGATCCCAGTTGGCGCCAACTGCTGGCGCGTGTGCGTGAGGTTTGTCTGGGAGCTTACGCTCACCAGGAGGTGCCCTTTGAGAGATTGGTTGATGAGTTACACCCGGAGCGAAACCTCGGCCAAACTCCGTTGTTCCAGGTGATGCTGATTGTGGAGAACGCCTCGGCGCGCGATGTGGAGCTGAAGGGTCTCAAGCTGAATGGCGGTCTCGCGACCGAGACACACGCCGCCAAATTCGATCTGACACTCGCGCTGAAAGAGACCCCTGATGGGATTCATGGAGTCTTCGAGTATCGCACCGACCTGTTCGAGCAAAAAACAATCATTGCGTGGTCTGAACAGTTCCAACGGCTGCTTAACCAGATGGTCCTGGATTCGGACCAGCGGATATCACTAGTTCAGTTGCTGAGCGAGGAAGAGCGGACACAGTTGGTATATGAGTGGAACCAGACTGGGCGGGATTATCCGCTGGCGTGCGTGCATCAGTTATTTGAAGCTCAAGCCGAGCGGACGCCAGCGGCGACGGCAGTGAGCTTTGAGGGGCAGGAATTGAGTTATGGGGAATTGAACCGGCGAAGCAATCAACTGGCGCATTATCTGAGAAAGGTCGGAGTGACTGGGGAAACACTAGCGGGCGTTTTCATGGAGCGCTCGCTGGAGATGGTGATCGCGTTGTTCGGGGTGCTGAAGGCTGGAGGCGCGTACGTTCCGCTGGACCCACAGTATCCGAAGGAGCGACTGTCTTTTACGATCAACGATGCGCAGATGGCGGTGCTTTTGACTCAAGGATCGTTGACTGAGCTGTTGCCGTCGTGCGAGGCGGAAGTGATCCAGGTTGACAACGACTGGCGCATGATAGCCAGCGAGAGCGAATTGTCGCCGCCGTCTGAGATAACGCCGGCCGATCTGGCATATGTGATCTACACCTCGGGTTCGACCGGAGTGCCAAAAGGAGTGGCCATCGCGCATCAGAGCACGACGACCATGATTCGTTGGGCACAGGAGACTTTCGCCCCCAGCGCGCTGCGCGGAGTGCTCGCGTCAACTTCGTTATGTTTCGACCTTTCAGTGTTCGAACTGTTCGTCCCGCTCAGCAGTGGGGGGACGGTGTTCATGGTTGACAACGCGTTGGCGCTACCAGATTTGTCGGCCCGCGAGGCCGTGACATTGATCAATACAGTGCCATCGGCGATGGCGGAGTTAGTACGCCAGGGTGCCTTGCCGGCGAGCGTGCAGGTGGTCAACCTCGCAGGCGAGGCGTTAGGTCGAGGGTTGGTTGAGGCGGTCTACGAGCAGTTGCCAGAGGGTGCGGTCTACAACCTCTACGGGCCGTCGGAGGACACGACCTATTCGACCGCAAGGCTGGTGTCGCGCGGCGAGGCAAGGGCGCCGGCAATCGGGAGGCCGATAGCGAATACGGAAGTATATGTGTTGGACCAGTGGGGGGAGTTGGCGCCGGTCGGAGTGGTCGGCGAGTTATGCCTCAGCGGGGCAGGGCTGGCGCGCGGCTACTGGCAGCGGCCGGAGTTAACGGCGGAGCGCTTCATTCCTAACCCCTTTACCGAGGCGCCTGGCAGGAGGCTGTACCGCACGGGCGACCGGGTGCGGTACCTGGCGGACGGCGAACTCGAGTATCTGGGGCGGCTGGATCAGCAGGTCAAGGTGCGTGGGCACCGGATCGAGTTGGGTGAGATCGAAGCGGTGCTGGGACAACATGAGAGAGTGCGGCAAAGCGTGGTGGTCGCGCGCGAGGATGCACCCGGGCAGAAGCGGCTGGTGGCCTATGTAGTGAACGAAGGTGAGCCGGCAGTAAGCGCTGAGGAGTTACGCAGCTACCTGCGAAAGCAGTTGCCGGAATACATGCTGCCTGCGTTCTTCGTCACCCTGGCGGAGTTGCCGCTGACGCCCAACGGGAAAGTGGATCGGCAGCGTTTGCCGGCGGCGGCGCCGGGACGGCGGAGCGAAACTGAAGAGTATCTAGCACCGCGGACGGCAGCTGAGCAGATACTGGCAGACATCTGGAGTGAAGTCTTACGAGTAGAGCGGGTCGGCATCCATGACAACTTTTTCGAGCTGGGTGGTGACTCGATCCTTAGCATTCAGGTCATCTCCAGAGCCAACCAGGCGGGTCTCCAACTGATACCTCGACAACTCTTTGAAAACCAGTCGATCGCCAGCCTGGCGTCGGTGGCTGCTATTGCGCCATCGGTGCGGGCGGAGCAGGGGGTGGTCAGTGGAACGGTAGAGCTAACCCCGAGCGAGCACTGGTTCTTCGAGCAGCATTTGATTGACCGCAACCACTACCACCAGGCGGTGATGCTGGAGGTAGCTGCTGACTTTGACGCGTCGTTGATGGACCAGGCAGTGGGCCACCTGGTGCTGCATCACGACGCGCTGCGGCTGCGATTTCAGGCAGGAGAAACTGAAGGCAGTTGGAATCAGACCAATGCTGCGGCGGAAGAGCATCAGGTTTTCGAGGTGCGAAAGCTGTGCAAAGAAACAGCGGCTGAACGCGAACAAGCGCTTAATGAAGCGGAGCGTGAGGTGCGGCGGAGTCTGGATTTGGAGCACGGACCGCTGTTGCGAGTGGTGTACTTCGAGCTTGGGGATGAAGAGGCTGGGAGACTGCTGCTCGTGATCCATCGGCTGGCGGTTGATGAAGTGTCGTGGCGGATCGTGTTGGCCGACCTGGGCACGGCATATGAGCAATTGAGACGGGGAGAAGCAGTTAAATTCGCGCCCAAGACCAGCTCGTATCAGGAGTGGGCCAGAGGTCTGGTGGAGTACGCGCGCAGTGGAGAGTTGCGCGAGGAGCTGGGCTACTGGACAGATGAGCGCCGGCAACAGGTAAAGAGCCTACCCCTCGACACCATGGGCGCAGCCGAGAGTCGCGGTGGCGTGGCCACCGTAACAACAGCTCTTGACCTGGAGCGGACACGAGTGTTGGTGGCCGAGTTAGGTTCGGTCTACCACACGCGAATCGAGGAGTTGTTGTTGACAGCGCTGGCAGAAGCTTTGCGGAAGTGGAGTGGATCAGAGCGGCTGCTAATAGAGCTGGCGGGAGCAGGACGCCAGGAGATTTTGACGAGGGTAGATGTCTCCAGGACGGTGGGCTGGTTTAGCACGATTTACCCGTTCGTGCTCGAGCCAGGCCACGGTTGGAATGGGAGCAGTCCGGGAGCAGCAATCAAGGCGGTCAAAGAGCAGTTGCGAGCAGTGCCGCGCCAGGGGTTGGGATACGGCTTGCTCCGGTATTTGAGTGGAGATGAGGTGGCTGAAAGGCTGACGCGCCAGCCACAGGCGGAGGTTGCGTTCAACTACCTGGGAGTAGCAGAAGATTGGATCGGTGAAAGCCCATTGGTCGCATTAGCGGATGGAAGCAGGGGAATCATCGCCAGTGAGAGTGGCGAACGAGCGCACATGTTGGAGATCCGGGCGTGGCTGGCGGGTGGACAACTGCTTGTGAGTTGGAGCTACAGTCCGAGCCGGCATCGGCACGAGAGCATCGAGGCGGTTGCCGCTGATTACCTGGAAAACCTGCGGGAGTTGATTACGCACTGCCAAAGCGAAGGAGCCGGGGGCTACACGCCTTCAGATTTTGAGCTGGCCCTGGTGACGCAGGATTGGCTGGAGGAAAAAGAGAAGCAAGGTTGGGATATTGAAGACGTCTATGGCTTGGCGCCGCTTCAGGAAGGCATGCTGTTTCATTCGATGTATGCACCGCAAGGTGGAGAGTACGTGGTTCAGTTGAGCTATCAGGTACAGGGGGTGGTCCAGGTAGAAGCATTGAAAAGGGCCTGGCGCCAGGTGCTGGAACGACACCCAGTGCTGCGGAGTAGTTTCCACCTGGAAGAGCTGGATGAACCGGTGCAAGTGGTGCACCGGCACGTCGAGTTGCCCTTTACGGAGCAGGACTGGCGCGGTTTGAGTGAGAGTGAACAACTGCAGCGCTTGGCTGAGGACCTGCAGGCAAAGCGGCGGCGAGGATTTCGGTTGCCAGAGGCGCCTTTGATGAGAATGGTACTGATCCGGGTGACGGATCAGAGCTACTGGTTTACGTGGAGTTTTCATCATGTGCTGCTGGACGGTTGGTCCATGCCTCGGGTCTTGCAGGAAGTGTTCAGTTTTTATGAGGCAGAGAGCAAAGGGAAACAGCTCGAGCTGCAGCCGAGTCGTCCCTACGCGGCGTATATCCGCTGGCTAAGACAGCAGGATATGGGCAGGGCAGAAGCCTATTGGCGTGGTCTTTTGGCAGGGTTTAGTGAGCCGACGCCGCTGCCGCTGGCGGGAAAGGTTGGCGCACAGAGCGATGACGGCGGTTACGCAAACGAGATTCGAATGCTGACCGCGGAGACGACGCAGGAGTTACAGGATTTCAGTCGCCGGCAACAAGTGACCGTCAACACGGTTTTCCAGGCTGTTTGGGCGCTGCTGCTCAGCCGGTACAGCGGGGCGGAAGATGTGGTCTATGGAACGACGGTAAGTGGGCGTCCGGCTGAATTGGCCGGAGTGGAAGACATGGTTGGGTTATTCATCAACACCTTGCCGGTGCGGGTGCAACTGAGAGCGGAGCAGCAAGTGGGGGAATGGCTGCGACAGTTGCAAAGGGAACAGGTGGAGATGCGGCAGTTTGAATACAGCCCGCTGGTAGCGGTGAAAGGCTGGAGCGAAGTAGAGCGAGGACGAGCGATATTCGAGAGCATTGCAGTTTTTGAAAACCAACCGTTCGAGACGGTGTTGGTGGAGAAAAACCCGACTGAAGAGGATGGAGCGGGTGGGCCAGGCGCTTTAGAAGTGCGGAATCTGCAGTCGGTGGGATGGACGAACTACCCGTTGATGATAGTCGCGGTTCCGGGAACCGAATTGATGGTGACGATTGGATATGAGCGCAGTCGAATCAACGATGAGCAGGCGAAAAGCATAGCCGGGCACTATGAGCGACTGCTGCGGGCATTGATAAACGATGGAGAGCAGCGGCTGTCGCAGGTGCAGATGCTAAGCACCGGTGAGCGGCGGCAGTTGCTATATGAGTGGAACCGGACACGACAAGTCTATCCGGCGGACCAAAGTCTGGCGCAACTGTTTGAGGCACAGGTAGAGCAGCGAGCCGAAGTGGTGGCTCTGGTCCATGGAGAAGAGAAACTGACGTATGGAGAGTTGAACAAGCGAGCCAATCAACTGGCGCATCATCTGCGGCAGGTGGGGGTAAGGGCGGAAGTCGGAGTGGGCATCTGCGTGGAGCGCTCGGTGGAGATGGTGGTCGGACTGCTGGCGATCCTTAAGGCGGGCGGGGTGTACGTACCGCTTGAGGCGACGTATCCGCAAGCGCGGCTTTCGTTGATGATCGCAGACGCGGAAGTGGGCCTGGTATTAACAGACGCGCAGCAAGCAAAGCACTTGCCGGTCGAGCCTGCCCGAGTCTTCAACATTGCACAGCAGTGGCCCCTGGTAGCTCAGCAAAGTGAAGCGAACCTGGAGAGCGACAGCCGGCTGCAGAATCTGGCGTACATCACCTACACATCGGGATCGACGGGCAGACCCAAAGGAGTATGTATCACACAGCGGGCAGTGCGGCGGTTGGTCCAGCAGCCGAACTTTGTCGAGCTGAGCGCGGAGGAAAGCATACTGCAACTGGCGCCGTTAGCGTTTGACGCGTCGACGTTTGAGATCTGGGGCAGCTTGTTGAATGGGGGGCGGCTGGTGCTGATGCCGGCTGGTCAACCGTCGTTGGAGGAAATAGGAAGAGTTATCAGAGAGCAGTCCGTCACGACGTTGTGGCTGACGGCGGGCCTATTTCACCTCATGGTGACCGAACAGTTGGAGAGTTTGGGAGGAGTGAGGCAGTTAATCGCAGGCGGAGATGTATTGTCAGTAGCGCATGTGCAGAAGCTGCGCCAGCGTTGGCCCGCATGTGCGGTGATCAACGGATATGGACCGACTGAGAACACCACGTTCACCACTTGTTATCGAGTCGAAGCAGCCGAGGAATTGGGGAGTAGTGTACCGATTGGCAGACCGATCACGAATACGCAGGTGTATGTCCTGGACCGGGAGATGGAATTGGTAGCGGCAGGCGTAGTAGGCGAGTTGTATACGGGTGGTGAGGGTTTGGCGCGTGGCTATGTTAGCGGTGCGGCTGAGACAGCGGAGCGGTTCGTACCGGACGGTTTGAGCGGCGAAGCGGGGCGGAGGTTATACCGAACAGGCGACCTGGTCAGGTATAGCAGTGAAGGGCTGGTGGAGTACCTCGGCCGGCGAGACGAGCAGGTAAAGGTGCGTGGTCACCGAATCGAGTTAGGGGAAATTGAGGCAGTACTGCGAGAGCACGATGCGGTGCGAGCAGCAGTGGTGATAGTTAGAGAAGATATACCCAACGACAAGCGGCTGGTGGCCTACGTGGTTGCCGCCCCGGAGGGGGGAATCAGTGCGGCGGAGTTACGGAAGTACCTGCAGGAGCGTTTACCGGAGTACATGGTGCCGACTGCTTTCGTGCAGTTGACAGAGATACCCTTGACCGCAAACGGAAAAGTGGATCGACGCGCGCTCCCCGCACCAGAGCACAGACGGAGCGCAACTGCAGAATATGTACCGCCGCAGACGCTCGTTGAGCAAACGCTGGCCCAAATCTGGAGCGAAGTGTTACGGGTCAATGAGATCAGCATTGACGACAACTTCTTCGAGTTAGGAGGAGACTCGATCCTTGGTATCCAGGTCGTTTCGAGGGCCAACCGGAAAGGCATCAAGCTTACGCCACGCCAGTTGTTTGAACAGCCCACGGTGGCGGCCCTGGCAAGAGTGGCCGGGACCGGGCAGGAAGTAATAGCGGAGCAGGGGGTTGTTACGGGTGAAGTCTTCCTCACGCCAATCGAGCACTGGTTCTTCGAGCAGCAAGTAATCGAGCCCCACCACTTCAATCAGGCTGTAATGCTGGGGGTACGCGCAGATTTGGACTTGTCGCTCTTTGAGCAGGCGGTGAACCACGTGGTAGCGCATCACGACGCGCTCCGACTTCGCTTTCAGCCGCGAGCAGGAGGGGGTTGGCGGCAGGTCAATGCGGAAGCAGAACAGCAACGGATCTTCGACGTGCGCCAGATTCGGGCTGAGACCACCGCTGGATACGCCCAGGCCGTCTATGACGCAGCGGCCGAGTTGCAGCGGAGTCTGGATTTGGAGCAGGGACCGCTACTGCGAGTAGCCTATTTCGATCTGCATGAAGCAGACGCTGGTGGCCGGCTGCTGATCGTGATCCATCACCTGGCGGTGGATGGGGTGTCATGGCGGATATTGCTGGAAGACCTGCGCACGGCCTATGAGCAACTGAGTAACGGCGAAGCGGTGAAGTTACCGGCCAAGACGACGTCTTATCAGCAATGGGCCAGGCAGTTGGTGGAGCATGCGGCCAGTGAAGCTGTAGTGCAGGAACTCAGCTATTGGACAGCCGCGCGTTGGCGACTGGTGAAATCACTTCCGGTTGATATCGCCGGAGCGGAGAACAGCCGCGAGAGCACTGGTACGGTAACAGTCGCGCTGAATGCCGAACAGACGAGCGCCCTGCTGCATGACGTGCCGCACGTCTACCACACGCAGATCAATGACCTGTTGTTGACGGCGCTCTGGCAGGCGTTCCACAAATGGAGTGGCGAGCAGAAGCTATTGCTCGACCTGGAAGGACATGGTCGAGAAGACATCTCCGCGCAGGTGGACATCTCGCGCACAGTGGGCTGGTTCACCACGATCTTCCCGGTGCTTCTGGAGGTGAGGTCACCCGAGAATGGCGACAGTTTCCAGGCGGCCGCGATCAAGACAATCAAGGAGCAGTTGCGCGAAATACCCGGGCGCGGACTCGGCTACGGATTGCTGAGATATCTCCATCCGGATGCGGCAGTGCGTGAACGCCTCAAGGCCCAGGCTTCCGCTGAAGTCTCCTTCAATTATCTGGGACAGGTAGACCAGGTGCTCGATGATCAAAGCCTCTTTGTCGCGGCCGAAAATCTAACCGGACCCAACCATAGTGAAGCAGGAACGCGGGTTCACCTGGTTGAGATCAACGCCATCATCGTCGGCGGACAACTGCAAGTGAATTGGAGCTACAGCCGGAATGTGCATCGGCAGGAGACCATCGAGGCGCTGGCGGAGGAATACATTGAGCAGTTGCTCAGGTTGATTGCGCACTGTCAGAGCCCGGAGGCAGGCGGCTATACGCCGTCAGACTTCCCACTGGCGCAAGTCACGCAGGAGTGGCTGGATGACGGAGCGCGACGAGAGTGGCAGATTGAAGACATCTACGGACTATCGCCGTTGCAGCAAGGGCTGCTGTTTCACACTCTCTATGCACCGGAGATGGGCGAGTATCTGGTCCAGCTCAGTTATCGGATCGAAGGAGATTTTCAGATGGCGGTGCTGGACCGAGCGTGGCGGCAGCTAATGGACCGCCACGCGGTGCTGCGCAGTAGTCTCCACTGGGAAGGGTTGTCGGAACCGGTCCAGGTGGTTCACGAGAAAGTAGAATTTGTGCTGGAGGAGTTGGACTGGCGCGGGGTCGATGAAGCGGAGGAGGAAGAATGGCTGGCGGCGGAGTTAGCAGCGGATCGGAGTCGCGGCTTCGAGTTAGAGCAAGCGCCGTTGATGAGAGTGAAAGTGGCGCGAGTAGGAGAGCAGAGTTATTGGTTCATGTGGAGTTTACATCACTTGTTGATGGATGGCTGGTCGTTGCCTCGGCTGTTGAAAGAAGTCTTGGATCTTTACGATGCGCACAGCCGCGGACGGGAATTGCGAATAGAAGCGAGCCGGCCCTACCGGGACTACATTGCCTGGCTGCGGCGCCAGGATATGGTCCAGGCGGAGGCTTACTGGCGTCAGCGACTCGCCGGCTTCACTGAGCCCACGCCGCTGCCGCTCACCCGTGGCAGGGGCTCCGAGAGATCGGCTGAGGGATATGATTCGGTTCAGTTAAGCGTCGGTGTGGCTGTGACCGAACAGTTGCGGCGTTACAGCCGGCAGCAGCAAGTGACCATCAACACGGTGGTCCAGGCTACCTGGGCCCTGTTGCTCTCCAGATACAGTGGCGAGCAGGACCTGGTCTATGGAGCTACGGTCAGCGGGCGGCCGCCAGAATTGGTTGGCGTGGAAGAGATGGTGGGACTGTTCATCAACACTTTGCCGGTGCGAGTGCAGCTGAGTTCCGATCAGATGGTGGGCGAATGGCTGCGGGAGTTACAAAGAAGACAAGTAGAAATGAGGCAGTACGAATTCAGCCCGTTGGTTGAGGTCCAAGGTTGGAGCGAGGTGGAGAGAACCCAGACTTTGTTCGAAAGCATCGTGGTGTTTGAGAACTATCCGCTGGAGTCTGTGTTTGCAGAGCGAGGAGCGGAACTGGTGGAGGACCAGGCGGAAGTAGCGCGGGAAGCAGCCGTGCGGATCAGCGATGTGAATACGATCGAATGGAGCAACTATCCGCTCACTGTGATAGCCACCCCGGGTGAGAGATTGCAACTGACGTTCGCCTATGACGTTGGCTGGTTCGCGGCAGAGCAGGTTGAACAGGTTGCTCGACACTATGAGCGGTTGCTGGAATCACTGGTGGGGAACAGTGGGCAGGCGCTGTGGCAGGTGCAGATGCTGAGTGCCGCCGAGCAGCAGCAGCTCGTGAGTGAGTGGAACCAGACGCGGCGGGAGTATCCGGCCGAGGTATGTTTGCATGAGCTGTTTGAAAAGCAGGTGGAGCGGACGCCGGACGCGACGGCGTTGGTACTTGGCGGGGAGCGATTGAGTTATGAGGAACTAAACGGGCGGGCTAATCAAGTAGGGCACTATCTCCAAAAGCGCGGCGTGGGACCGGAAACACTGGTGGGGATCTGCATGGAGCGGTCAGTGGAGTTAGTGGTGGGACTGCTGGGAGTACTGAAGGCGGGCGGGGCATATCTGCCGCTGGACCCGGCCAATCCGGCGCAACGACAGGCTTTGATTCTGGAAGAGACGCAGGCGCTGGTATTGCTGACCCAGGAGTCACTGTTGGCGCAGGTGCCCTGGCTGGGGGACCAAACGGTGTGCCTGGAAAGAGACTGGGCTGAGATCAGTGAGTACCCGCGGACGTCGGTGACAAGCTCAATAGTAGCGGAGCAGTTGGCGTATGTGATCTACACGTCGGGATCGACGGGTCGACCGAAGGGAGTAATGATCCCGCATCGGGCGGTGGTGAATTATCTGAGTTGGTGCACGGAATACTACGAGGCGGGAGCTGGTCAAGGGTCGCCCCTGCATACGTCGGTGAGCTTCGATTTGACGGTCACGAGTTTGTTTGCGCCGCTGTTGAGTGGGGGAGCAGTGGTATTGGTGAAAGAGGAGCAAGGGCTGGGGCTGCTGAGCAGCGGGATAGGCGGGGAAGAAGATTACAGTTTGGTGAAGTTGACGCCGGCGCATCTGGAGTTGCTGAGCCGAGGGACGGAAGGGCAGGCGATAGCGGGCTGGAGTCGGGTGCTGGTCATCGGGGGCGAAGCGCTGGCCGGGGAAAGTTTGCAGTACTGGCAGGAGCAGGCGCCGGGGACGCGGTTGATCAATGAGTATGGGCCGACGGAGACGGTGGTGGGGTGCAGCATTTACGAAGTGAAAGCTGGGGAGAGAGTAGAGGGGTGGGTACCGATCGGGCGGCCGATCGGGAACGTGCAGATCTACCTACTGGACGGGAGTGGGGAAGTAGTGCCGGTGGGAGTAAATGGAGAGATAGTGATCGGCGGCGCGGGCTTGGGCCGTGGGTATATGGGGCGAGCGTGGGAGACGGCGGAGCGGTTTCGGCCGGATGGGTATGGGG
>Ga0207694_10000316_pt1 | contig 45429 bp, 46 predicted proteins | sample KBSC34metaG_FD_184353 | JGI IMG/M metagenome (GOLD analysis project Ga0207694, IMG submission 184353) | Corn rhizosphere microbial communities from Kellogg Biological Station, Michigan, USA - KBS C3-4 metaG (SPAdes) (version 2) | ecosystem: Host-associated > Plants > Roots > Rhizosphere > Soil... | reverse complement strand
CATCGGCGTGGTGGGCGGCGGACGCGGCTCCAGCTTCGCCGATGGCGAAAAGGCCGACGTGCCGCTGCAGATGGGCACCTTGTCCAAGGCTATCGGCGGCTATGGCGGCTATCTCTGCGCCTCCCGTCCGGTGATCGACCTGATCAAAAGCAGGGCGCGCACCTTCGTCTATTCCACCGGCCTGCCCCCCGCCTCGGCAGCGGCAGCCATCGCTGCTTTGGAGCTGATCGAAGCCCAGCCGGACTATGCAGCGCTGCCGGTCGCCAAGGCCCGGCTTTTCGCCCGCCGCCTCAACCTGGCCGAGGCGGTGAGCCCGATCGTTCCCATCCTCATCGGTGACGCCAAGGCGGCCCTGGCCGCCTCGGCCGATCTGGAGGCGCAGGGTTTCCTGGTCGTCGCCATCCGCCCGCCGACCGTGCCGGCCGGCACGGCGCGGCTGCGCGTCGCCTTCACCGCCCAACACCCGGACGCCGAGATCGAACGCCTCGCCGACGCGATCCGGCCTTATATTAGTCCGGCATGACCGCCCTCTTCATCACCGCCACCGGCACCGATATCGGCAAGACCTTCGCCACCGCCGGTCTGATCCGCGCGCTGCGTCGCGCCGGTCGCACAGTCGACGCCGCCAAGCCGGTGATCAGCGGATTCTCGATGGAGGCGGTCGCCGCCAGCGATACCGGCGCGCTGCTGACCGCGATGGGCCGAGACCTGTCGGCCGGAGAGGTCGACCGCATGTCGCCGTGGCGCTTCGCTGCCCCGCTCTCACCCGACATGGCTGCCGAGGCCGAAGGCAAGACCATCGATTTCGCCGCCCTGCTGGCAGATTCCCACGCCCGCATCACCGCCCAACCGGATGTCCTGCTGATCGAAGGCGTCGGCGGCATCATGGTCCCGCTCGACGACCGTCACACCGTGCTCGACTGGATGGAGGCCCTGAGGCTGCCAGTCCTGCTGATCGCCGGCAGCTATCTGGGCACGATCAGCCATACACTGTCAGCGGTGGATGTGCTGGTCCGGCGCGGATTGAAGATCGCCGCACTGGTGGTCAGCGAGACGAAAGGCAGCACAGTAGGGTTGGACGCGACGATTGCTACACTGCGGCGGTTCGTGCCGGCGGGGGTCGAGATACTGGCCCTGCCGAGACTGGATGGACCGGACCATCCAGTGTTCGAGCGGTTGTCGGGGATGGTTTTAAACGTAGCCTAGGCCAGCTCGCCCCAGTCCAGGATGCGTTCGCCGGGCAGCAGGACCGTCACCGTCGTACCCTTCCCCGGCGCGCTTTCGATGGTCATCGTCGCGTCGTGCAGGTCGACCAGGGACTGGGTTAGCGGCAGGCCGAGGCCGGCGCCCTCGTAGCGGCGGGAGAAGGAATTGTCGACCTGATGGAAGGGCTGCATCACCTTCTCCAGGTCTTCCGCATTCATCCCGATGCCGGTGTCGACCACCTTCAGATAGAGCCGGTCGCCCTCGCGCCCGCAGGCCAGCGAGACCGTCTTGCCCTCCGGCGTGAACTTGATCGCATTCGACAGCAGGTTGAGCAGGATCTGCCTCAGCCGGGTCGGATCGACCATGGCCCAGATCGCACCACCAGGAGCCTTGAGCTTGAGCGTGATGTCGCGATGCCGCGCCGTCTCCGACACCAGCCGGACCGAATTATGGACCAGGCTCACGATATCGGTCTCGCGCGCATCCAGGGTCAGCTGGCCGGCCTCAACCTTCGCCAGGTCCAGTATGTCGCCGATGATGGACAGCAGATGCTTGCCGCTGCGGAAAATGTCGCCGGCGAACTCGCGGTAGCGCGGATCGCCCAGCGGCCCGAACAGCTCCTGGGTCAGGAGCTCGGAGAAGCCCATGATGGCGTTCAAAGGCGTCCGCAGCTCGTGGCTCATATTGGCAAGGAAGGCGGATTTCGCCTTGTTCGATTCCTCTGCCTGCAGCCGCGCCAGATGCAATTCGGCCTCGGCCTTCTTGCGCTCGCTGATGTTCTCGACCGTGCCCTCGTAATAGACCAGCTCGCCATGGGTGCTGCGCACCTCGCGGCAATTCTCCGAAATCCAGATCCGGGAACCGTCGCGGCGATAGATCTCGGATTCGAAGCCGGTCAGCTCGCCTTTCTCATACATCAGGCGGACGAACTCGTTGCGCCGGTCGCGGTCGACATAGAGCTGCCGGCCGATATCGGTCAGCTCCTTCAGCATCTGGTCGGGGGAGTCGTAGCCATAAATCCGCGCCAGGGCCGGATTGGCTCTTATATAATTGCCGCCGGGCGTGGTCTGGAAAATGCCGGGCAGGGCGCGTTCGAAAATATGGCGAAAGGAATCTTCGGCGTCGGGCGCCGGCGCGCCCCATTCGCGGGCGTCGGCTCCAAAGCCTCTGCCGCGCGGCGCGCTCTTGTAAAAGCGCGCGCGGGCCCTGGCCGAATAGGGAGACCGTGCGTTCAGCGTCTACCTCTGGTCAAGTATTGCGAAGCAAACCCTCAAATTTGATGAAACGCAGGATAAGTGATTTTGCGATCTGTACAAGGGCGCGCAGGCTCCGCGCTCATGCGGCGGCTGCGCGCGGGGTGGGGAAGCCGCCGGCGCGCGCCACCATACCGGCCAGCGTGTGGCCGACCTGCGGCTCCAGCCAGCGCGCCGCGTCGATCAGCCCGTCCAGCGACACGCCGGTTTCGATCCCCATCTCCTGCAGCAGATAGAGCACGTCCTCGGTCGCCACATTGCCTGTGGCGCGCGGCGCGAACGGGCAACCCCCGATGCCGCCGATCGAAGCGTCGACCACCGTCGCCCCGGCCTCAACCGCGGCATAGACATTGGCGATGGCGGTGTTGCGCGTATTGTGAAAGTGGGCGCGCAAGGGCACATCGCCGACAACCGGCCTCAGCGTGTTCCACATCTGGATCACCTGCGGGGGCACCGCGACGCCGATCGTATCGGGGATGGTCAGGTCGCCGATCGGCGCCTTCACCAGCTCCGCCGCGATCTCGACGATGCGGGAAACCGGCACCCGCCCCTCAAACGGACAGCCGAAGGCGTTGGAGATCGAAACCGAGGCGCGGATGCCGCGCTCTTTCGCTTCATTGGCAACCTGATGCCAGGCGGCAATGGCGTCGGCCACCGGCATGCCCTGGTTGCGCAGGCTGAAGCTGTCGGTCGAGGAGGTGACGAACAGCACCTCGTCGCAACCGGCGGCCACAGCGCGTTCGAAGCCGCGCTGATTCAGCACCAGCCCGCAATAGACCGCGCCGCGATCACGCGGCACGCCGGCCATCACCGCGTCGGCATCCGCCATCTGCGGCACCTTCTTCGGGTTCACGAAGCTGACCGCCTCGATATGCTTGATGCCGGCATCGATGGCGCGATTGATGAAGGCGATCTTTGCCTCGGTCGACAGGATCGTCGGCTCATTCTGCAGCCCATCGCGGGGCCCGACCTCCACCAACGTCACGAAACGACCCATCTTCGCCTCCCTGAGCTCAATGTCCGCGAGGATAGAAGCCGCCGAAACTTGCGTCCAGCCGCACACCTGCTTCGCGCTCTGGTCATGTGACACCGCCGCCCGGCGGCCCTATCTTCCCGGCCCAACAATTCGTGTCAGCCGTCCCATGTCTTCCCCTCTGCCCCGCTTTGCCCACGAGATCGCCGCGACGATCAAGCTGGCGGCGCCGCTGGCCCTGGCGCAGCTGGCGCAGGTCGGGATGGGCGCGACCGACACGGTGCTGCTGGGCACGCTGGGGCGCGACGCGCTCGCGGCCGGCGGTCTGGGCGCCAATCTCTTCTTCACGCTGATGATCGTGGTCGCGGGCGGGCTGATCTCGGTCAGCATCCTGGTGGCGCATGCGCGCGGCGCGGACGAAAACCACCGCATCGGACCGATCCTGCGCGGCGGCTTCCTGCTGGCGCTGCTCGCCTCGGTCCCGCCTATGCTGCTGCTGTGGTTCGAACACCCGCTCCTGCTCATGATCGGGGAGCCGCCGGCCCTGGCCGATGCGATCGCGCGCTACGACCGGGTTCTGCTCTTCGCCATGCCGGCGTCGCTGCTCATGGCGACCCAGCGCAGCTTCCTGGCGGCGATGGGGCGCCCCTATATGGTGATGGCGGTCGCGCTGGTGGCGCTGGTCGTCAACGGGCTGCTCAATTACGGGCTGATCCACGGCGCCTGGGGGTTGCCCCGGCTCGGCTATATCGGCTCCTGCACCGCGACGCTGTTCACGCTGTGGGCGATGATGCTGGCGATCGGGCTGGAGATGCGCTTCACGCGGATGCTGCAGCCGTTCCGCCTGTTCGGGCGGATCGAATGGCACATCATCGTCGAGCTGGTGACGCTGGGCTGGCCGATCGCCTTCATCACCGCGCTGGAGATCGTGCTGTTCTCGACCTCGGCGATGCTGATCGGCCGCTTCGGCGCGACCCAGCTCGCCGCGCACCAGATCAGCCTCGGAATCTCGTCGATCACCTTCATGGTGCCTTACGCGATCGCACAGGCCGTCAATGTCCGGGTCGGCTACTATATCGGGCAGCGGGCGCCACACGCCGCCGAGCGGGCCGGTTTCGCCGCCTTCGTGCTCGGCGTGGGTTTCATGGCGGCGATGGCGGCGACCCTTCTGTCCATCCCGGACGTCATCGCCGGCTTCTATATCTCAGGCGCCGATCCCACGCGGGGCGAGGTGATCGCGCTGGCCGTACGCCTGCTCACCGTCGCCGCCTTTTTCCAGGTGTTCGACGGGGCGCAGACGATCGCCGCCGGCGCGCTCCGCGGCCTCAAGGACACGCGCATCCCGGCAGCGGCGGCGTCGATCGGCTATTGGGGCCTGGGCTTCCCCATCGCCTGGTTCTTCGGCGTCCATCTGGGCCACGGGGCGCTTGGAATCTGGCTGGGACTGGCCGCTGGCCTCGCCTCCGTGGCGATCTTGTTGAGCGTTCGTTTTATATGGCTGGCGCATCGATTGGTCTTTGAATTCAATAAAGAAATCGTCAGCGAACAGTCTTAAGGTTTGCAGAAAACGCAATGCAGAATTGACAGATGTCATGATCTGGGAATAATTTTATGTGCGGTGCGGGAGGGTTCTACGGAAAGTGTCGGTGGCTGAGGCAAGGCCGGGATCGGGCGGCGGCGGCGAGCCATCGGGGTCGCTTGCGACCGCCCTCGCCCATGCCGCGCGCCTCCTCGAAAGCCGCCCCGCTTTGGCTGAGCGCCAGGCCGAAGAAATCCTCCTCCTCGTCCCGGACAGCGCCGAAGCCATCCTGATGCTGGGCCTCGCCCAGCGGATCAACGGCAAACCGGTCGCTTCGCGCGCGACACTCGAAAGGCTGGTCGCCGGCCATCAATTCTGGGCCGATGCCCATTACCAGCTGGGCGCGACCCTGGCCGCCCTCGGCCTGGCTGACGACGCGGCCCGGGAACTCCGGCGCGCGACGGAGCTCAAACCGCAGATGAGTGACGCCTGGCGGGCGCTGGGCGACCTTGCCACCGCCGCGGGCGACGGCGAAGCCGCCGACCGGCATTACGCCCAGCAGATCAAGACCTCGGTCTCCAATCCGGCCCTGATCGAGGCCGCCACCGCGCTGCTGGACAACCGCCTCGCCATTGCCGAGCGCGCGCTCAAGAATTTCCTCAAGCACTTCCCGACCGACGTCACCGCCATCCGTATGCTGGCCGAGGTCGCCGCCCGCATCGGCCGTTTCGCCGACGCCGAGACGCTGCTCAGGCGGTGCCTTGAGCTGGCGCCCAGCTTCGATGCGGCCCGGCACAATTATGCGCTGGCGCTCTTGCGCCAGGGCAAGGCCGCCGAGGCCCTGGTCGCCGTCGACCGGCTACTGCAGATCGATCCGCACGATCCCGGCTACCGCAACCTGAAGGCATCCGTGCTGGGCCAGATCGGCGACTATTCCGAGACGATCGCCCTCTATGAAGGCGTCCTCAAGGACTATCCGAACCAGCCGAAAGTCTGGATGAGCTACGGTCACGCGCTGAAGACCGCCGGCCGGCTGTCCGACGGGATCGACGCCTATCGCCGAAGCATCGAACAGATGCCTGAATTGGGGGAGGCTTACTGGAGCCTCGCCAATCTCAAGACCTTCCGCTTCACCGAGGGCGACCTCGGGGCCATGCAGGCCCAGCTGGCCCGCGCCGATCTGAGCGACGGCGATCGGCTGCATTTCCATTTCGCACTCGGCAAGGCGCTGGAGGATGCCGGCGACTACGCCCGGTCCTTCACCCATTACAGTGAGGCCAACCGGATCCGCAGGGCGCAGCTCGGCTACGACGCCGGCGAGACCACCGAGCGGGCTGAACGGACGAAAGCCTTGTTCACCGCGGATTTCCTGGCCAGCCGGGCGGGGATGGGCTGCCCGTCGCCCGATCCGATCTTCATCGTCGGCCTGCCGCGCTCAGGCTCGACCCTGATCGAGCAGATTCTGTCGAGCCATTCGATGGTCGAGGGCACGATGGAACTGCCCGACTTGCCGAGCATCGTACTGAGGCTGGCCGACCGGCGTGGCCGGGATTCCCCGTCGCAATACCCGGAATGCCTGGCGGCAATGGACGCCGGACAGCTCCGGGCGCTGGGCGAGGAATATCTCGCCCGCACGCGCATACAGCGCCGGGCCGGGCGGGCCTTCTTTATCGACAAGATGCCGCAGAATTTCCTGTATGTCGGCATGCTGCGGCTGATCCTGCCGAATGCGAAGGTGATCGACGCCCGCCGCCATCCGCTGGGCGCCTGTTTCTCGGGCTTCAAGCAGCATTTCGCGCGCGGCCAGGCCTTCTCCTACGGGCTGGAGGATATCGGCCGCTACTACCGCGACTATGTCGACCTCATGAGCCATTTCGACCGCGTCGCGCCCGGCGCCGTGCATCGCGTCCATTACGAATCCATGGTCGACGACACAGAGACAGAGGTCCGCCGCCTGCTGGACCATCTCGGCCTGCCGTTCGAGGATGCGTGCCTGCGCTTCCATGAAACCGAGCGCGCGGTCCGCACCCCCAGTTCCGAGCAAGTCCGCCAACCGATCTTCCGTGACGGGCTCGACCACTGGCGGCATTACGAGCCGTGGCTCGGGCCCCTTAAGACCGCATTGGGCGACGCCGCCACCCGATACCCGGACCCGCCGTAGCAGCGGGCCGGACAAGACCTAAGCAGAACCAGGGCAATTAACGATATAGAGGGCTAAAATGTCAGCGCAGATGCCAAAACCCGCGAAACTCTACCGGAAGGCCGCCAGGTATGCCTTGCTGGCCACGACGGTCCTGGGAGCGGCCCCGCTCGCCTTTGCCCAGGACCAGCCAGCCGCCGCGCCCGGGCAAGTCGAGGAGATCGTCGTCACGGCACAGAAGCGCGCCGAGAACATGCAGACGGTGCCGGTCTCGATCCAGGCCTTCAGCGGCAAGAAGCTGGAGCAGATCAACGCGACCGAGTTCGCCGACTACGCCAAGTTCCTGCCCAGCGTCGTCTATCAGACCCTCGCCCCGAACCAGACCACGGTCTATATGCGCGGCATCGCCACTGCCGGCGGCCAGGACGGCAATCACTCGGCCTCGCAGCCGCTGGTCGGCATCTATTTCGACGAGCAGCCGACGACCACCATCCTGGGCCAGCTCGACGTCCATCTGTATGACATCCAGCGCATCGAGGCGCTGGCCGGGCCGCAGGGCACGCTGTTCGGCGCCAGTTCCGAGGCCGGCACGCTGCGCATCATCACCAACAAGCCCGACCCGACTAAATTCAGCGGCTCGTTCGATACCCAGCTCGCAACCACTGAGGGAGATCTCGGCCATCTCGTCGAGGGCTATGTGAACGTGCCGCTGTCCGACAGGGTGGCGATCCGCCTCGTCGGCTTCGAGGAAGGCGACCCCGGCTATATCAATAACGTGCATGGCACCCGCACCTATCTCGATGGAGGCGGCACCAGGCTCGATAATTCGAACCTCGTCCGAGACAATTTCAACGGCGTCCAAAGCTATGGCGGCCGCGCCGCGCTGGGCGTGAATCTCGATGACGATTGGACCGTCACCACCCAGCTCATGGGGCAGGAAGAGCGCTCGACCGGCGTTTTCGGGTTCAACCCGCGGCACGGCGACCTCAACGTCACCCAGTTCTATCCCGACAACCAGCAGGATTCATGGGCGCAGGCGGCCCTGACCATCCAGGGCAAGATCGGCGATTTCGATCTCACCTATTCCGGCGGTTATTTCGATCGCGGCCAGCAGACCCAGGGCGACTATTCCGATTACACGGCGGCCTACACGATCGGATACACCGCAAACGGGCATTCAGGTTTCCCCGGCTATTTCACCGACAATGCCGGGCATCAGGTCAACCCGTCCCAGCGGATCATCGGCCGTGACCACTTCACCAAGATGACCCAGGAATTGCGCATCGCATCGCCGACCGAGGACCGGTTCCGCTTCGTCGCCGGGCTATTCTTCGAGCGGCAGGGCCATAAAATCCACCAGGATTACAAGATCGACGGGATCGGCACCGATATCAGCGTTCCCAATTTCCCGGGCACGATCTGGCTGACGCAGGAAATGCGCGTCGACCGCGACCTTGCGGCCTTCGGGCAGGCGACTTTCGATATCGACGACCACTGGAGCGTCACCGGCGGCATCCGTGTGTTCGAAACGCGGAACTCGCTCTATGGCTTCTACGGCTTTGGCGCCGGCTTTAGCTCCCATACGGGCCAAGCGGGGTGCTTCATCCCCGGCAACTTCGAGGATGCGCCTTGTTCGAACCTGGATAAGACCGTCGAAGAGGTGAACACCACCTTCAAGGCCAATCTGCAGTACAAGTTCGATGCCGATCACATGGTCTATGCCACGGTATCGAGCGGCTTCCGGCCTGGCGGCGTGAACCGGAACGGCAACCTGCCGCCATACACCTCCGACATGCTCTACAACTATGAGCTGGGCTGGAAAACCACCTGGAACAATGGCGAGATTCGCTGGAACGGCGCTATGTTCTGGGAAAACTGGGACGATTTCCAGTTCTCCTTCCTGGGCCCGAACAGCCTGACCGAAATCGCCAATGCCGGCTCGGCCACGGTCCGCGGCCTTGAAACCGATATCACCTGGGCCGTCACGCCGAATTTCACGCTGTCGGGCGCGGGCAGCTTCATCAACTCGGAACTGACATCGAACGTTTGCGCCGACCTTACCCTCGGGCCGAATTGCGTGATCCCGAAGAGTGGGGGGAAAACCGCCTTCTGGACGATGAGCGGAACACCGCTCCCGGTGACCCCGCCGGTGAGCTTCAACATCACCGGCCGCTATGAAGCCGATATCTCGGACACGATGACGGGCTTCATTCAGGGCTCCACGGTTTTCGAGGGTCGCAGGACCTCCGATCTCAGGGCCTTGGCGACTCCGAACCAGGGCTCGCCCGCGCTTCTGTCGCCACGCGATCAGATCGGCCCGATGCCCGCCTATGTGTCGTTCGACCTGTCCGCGGGGATCACGCGGGGCGATTCGACCGCCACCATCTTCTTCAAGAATCTCTTCGATTCACGGGGAGAGGTCTATCGGTACGTCGAATGCGGCGCGCAGTGCATCAACCACCCCAACGTCTATATCGTGCCGATCCAGCCCTTCACCTTCGGGGTCAAGTTCGGCCAGAAGTTCTGATACCGGGAGCAAACGGGAAAGGCGCCGGCCGCAAAGCCGGCGCCTTTTTCATTTCATCTTTCCCAGGTCTTTCATCAGGCGATAGCTGAAGTCCAGCTCCTGGTCGAAGGCCTTGACGCCGACCCGTTCGTCGCGCCCATGGGCGCGCTGGTCGTCGATGTCCTGGAAGGTGGCGTCGATGCCATAGGACGGCAGGCCCGCCGCGCGGGTGAAGGCGCTGTCCGAGGCGCCGGCCGACAGTTCCGGCATCACCGGAATGCCGGGCCACATCTCATCCCTCAGCCTCTCCACCTCGCCGAAAATGCGGGCGTCGATGGGCGATTCCGGGCTTACATCCGGCGGATAGACCAGGCTCAGCCTCACTGCCGGGTCGGCGGCGATGCCGGTCAGGGTCTTCTCGACATCGGCCTGGGTCTCGCCTGGAAGTATCCGGCATTGGATGATCGCCCTGGCCTGCTCGGGCAGCGCGCTCTCGCTGCGGCCGCCATTGAACTGCGTAGCGACGCAGGTGGAGCGCATCATGATGTTGGTGTCCACCGACTGCGACAGCCGCTCGACCGCCGCCGGATCTGGCATGGCGCCGGCCACCGACAGCATGTCCGCCCGCCGCTGCCCGCTCTCCAGCTTGGCGCGGGCGGCGAAATATTTCCGGCTGGTCTCGGTCATGTGCAGCGGAAAGCGGAATTGCGACAGCCGGTCCACGGCGGCGGCGACGTGATAGATCGGGTTGGCCGGGGTCGGCTGCGAGCTGTGTCCGCCCTTGTCGTTCGCCTCCCAGGCGAAGGTCATATACTGCTTCTCGGCAGTCTGGACCCCCAGGAAGACCGGCTTGCCGTGGTCCGAGGCGGCATCGCCCGAATCCGGATTGATGACGAACTCCGCATCCATCAGGTCGCGATGGTTCTTCATCAGCCAGTCGACGCCGTTGGCGTCGCCGCCCGCCTCCTCATCGGCAGTGAAGGCGACGATGATGTCGCGGTCGGGCACATAGCCCTCCTTCTTCAGCCGGATCAGCGCGGTCAGGGTCGCGGCGTCCTGCCCCTTCATGTCGATCGTGCCACGGCCGTAGAGCCAGCCGTCCTTCTCGGTCAGCTTGTAGGGATCGGTGGTCCAGTCCTCCTTCGCCGCCTCGACCACATCCAGATGGCCGATATAGAGCACGGGCTTCAGCTTGCCCGTGCCCTTCAGTCGGACGACGAGATTGCCCTTGATCGGGTGATCAGCCGGGGCCAGCAGTTTGAAGTCGTCCTTGGAGAAACCGGCCTGCGTGAGCCGGTCGGCGATGGCGTGGGTCGCGACGGTCGAGCCGTTGCTGTGCTCGGAATTGATCTCGATCAGCTGCTTCAGCACATCCCGCCCGAATGTGTGCCAGTCGGTCGCCACGGTCTCGGCGAAGGCGGGCGGCACGGCGCAGCACAACAGCGCGGCGGTTCCCGCCAGAAGGGATGTCATCTTCATGGGTCTTCCTTTCAGTCGAGCGGAACGGTGCCGATCGGCGGCAGGTCGTCGTCCCGCTCGCCGGCGCGGCGCGGCAGGATCGGAACGATCTCGACCAGGACGACGCCCAGCATGATCAGGCCGCAGCCCAGCGCAGCCAGCAGGGTCAGCCGCTCGCCCAGCAGGATCGCGGCGGCCACGGCGGCGAAGACGCTTTCCAGCGACATGATGAGCGCGGCCTCGGTCGCCGGCGTATAGCGCTGGGCGACGATCTGCAGCGTATAGCCGACGCCGCCCGACAGGATGCCGGCATAGGCGATGGTCGGCAGCGCCGCGCGCGCCGAAGCCCAAGTCACCGGCTCGGCCGCGAAGCCGACCGCCCCGGCGATCAGCGACACGACCGCGTATTGCACGAAGGACAGGAACAGCGGCCGGTGCGCGGCCTTCTGGAAAACGCTGACCAGCACGATGTGCAGCGCGAACAGCAGCGCCGATCCCGCCACCATGAAGTCGCCGGCCGACAGCGCGGTCACGCCGTTATCGGTCAGCAGCCAGGCCCCGGTCAGCGACACGACGACCGCGACCAGCACCAGGGGCCGGACCCTGGTCCGGGCGATAAGCCGGGAGACGAACGGCACGAAGGCGATATAGAGCGCGGTGATGAAGCCGGCATTGGTGACGGTGGTCATGGTGAGGCCGACCTGCTGCCCCGCCGCCCCGGCAAACAGCGTCACGCCGATCCCCAGGGCCAGCGCCACGTCGCGCCGCCGCAGTGGGGCGGCCGCTCGGGCCTCCTTCACCGCGAACGGCGCCACGAGCAGCGCCGACAGCACGAACCGCCCGGCGATGAACATATACGGGCCGATGACGCCGTTCCCGACCTTCTGGGCGACGAACGCCGTGCCCCAGATAAGCGCCGTCACCAGCAACAGGAAATCCGCCCGCAAACGCGTCATGACCTATGCTTCTTGCCCGACGACGACGGGGGTCGTATCCGCGCGACCCTTATAGAACGGATAGAGCGGGACGCTGGTCACAGCGAGCGCGAAGGCGATCAGCAGAAGCTGCCGGTCCGAGGCGGCGATGACCCAGACGGAAAACACGCCCGCGATTCCCGCGAGCGCCCAGTCCCGCACCGCCCCCGGCTCACCCGCTTTGCGCAGGCGGATCAGTGCGATCGAACTATAGAGGTACGAGATCAGCGAATAGACGACCGCCATGTCGATCAGCTTGCCGAACTGCTGGCCGATGGTGGGCGAGGCGGTCGCGAAAGCGGCGATGGTCATCAGCACACCGTGCGCGATCAGGCTCCTGACCGGGATGCCCCTGCGATCCACTTTGGCGAACAGGCCCGGGAACGCCCCGTCCTCCGCCGCGGCCTTGGCAGTGGCGGCGGAAACCAGCGTCCAGCCGCCATGGGTGCCGGATGCCTTGAGGATAGTGGTGAAGATCAGCACGGTCGCCGCGCCCGGGCCGAAAATCTCCCGCGCCACGATCGCGAAGGGAGCCGAGGACTCGGCCAGTGCCTTGGCCGGCACGATCCCCATCAGCACGGTGCAGGACACAACATAGATCACCGCCGCCAGCGCGACCCCCGCCAGCGCCGCGATGGGCAGGTTGCGCTTCGGATTCTCCACCACCTCGACCGCCACAGCGGCGCTTTCCAGGCCGGTGAAGGCCCAGAAGACGAGGATGAGGGAGCGCGGCACTGCCAGATAGGCCGGCTGCCCTGAAACGTTCCACGAGGCTTCGAACACCGCCGGATCAAAATAGAACCAGCCGAAAATGCCGATCGCCAGGATCGGCGCCAGGCCCACCACCATCGCCATGGCCTCGATCGTGCCGACGATGCGCGGGCCGACGATATTGGCCCCGACCATGATCCAGATCACGGCCGAGGTCGCGGCGGCGGAGATCAGCGGAGGCTTCAGGGCCGGCACCAGTTCGGTCAGATAGCCGGTGACCGCCAGCGCGATGCCGACATTCCCGACCCAGCAGCTGATCCAATAGATGTAGTTGGTCTGGAACCCGACATAACGGCCCAAGGTCGCCCGCGCATAGGCATAGGGGCCGCCGGCCCAGGGGGCGATCACCCCCAGCCGGGCGAACACCCCGGCGATCACCAGCGCGCCGGTGGTTGCCAGGATCCAGGTGAAGACGGAAATCCCGCCCAGCGCGCCCAAGGTCGCGGGCAGGAGGAAGAGGCCCGAACCGACCATATTGCCGGTGACGAACATGGTGGCCAGCACCGGGCCGAGCTTGCGAGGGGTGGTTTGAGGCATTCGGTCCAAAGGTAATGAACGGCCACTATGCCCGCTCGATTCCGCCCCGTCGACAATCACGTTGTCGGGCCCGGCCGGAAATCGGATAGTCCACGGGCAAGGAGCGCCCCATGCCGAACGCGATCGACCTTAACCGCGCCACCACGCTGCCCGCCGCCTGGTATGGCGACACCGGCATCTGGGAAAAGGAACGCCGCGCCATCTTCGCCCGCGAATGGCAGATGGTGGGCCGGGCCGACGAGGTGCCTGAGCCGGGCTGCTACCTGACGGCGGAAATCGCCGGCTGGCCGGTCTTCGTCATCCGCGACCGCGAAGGCGCCCTGCGCGGCTTCCACAATGTCTGCCGCCATCGCGCCGGGCCGATCCTGTGGGATGGCAACGGCCGGTGCGACGTGCTGCGTTGCCGCTATCACGGCTGGGTCTACGACACCGAGGGGGCGCTGCGGCGCACGCCCGAATTCGGTGAGGCCGCGGATTTCGACAAGGCGGATTTCGGCCTGTTCCCAATCCAGGTCGGCGTCTGGCGCGGACTGGTCTTCGTCAATCTGGACATCAACGCCCAGCCGCTCGACCAGGCCTTTGCGGCCCTGGGGGCAGAAACCGCCGGCTTCCCGATCGAGACCTATCGCTTCCACAGCAGCGCCGATCATGAGATCGCCTGCAACTGGAAGACCTATGTCGACAATTACGCCGAGGGCTACCACGTCCGCGACATCCATCCCGGGCTGGACCGGGAGATCGAGTCGAAACAGTACGAGGTGCTGCTGCGCGACAAGCACGCGCGCCATCAGGCGCCACAGCGCGACGGCGCCAACTATTCCGGCCTGTGGCTGTGGCGCTGGCCCAATCTGGGGCTGAACATCTTCCCCACCGGCATGAATATCGAACGCATGGTGCCGCTGGGCCCGAACCGGACGAAGCTGATGTACAGCTTCTTCTTCCAGGACACTTCCCCCGCCAACGAGCCCACCATCCAGGCGGCGATGGCGGCGACCCTGGCGGTCACCCAGGAAGACGCCCGCATCTGCGAGGCGGTCCAGCGCAACCTCGATTCCGGCCTCTACGACACCGGCCGCTTGAGCCCCCGGCATGAGAACGGGGTGTGGTACTTCCAGAACCTGGTGCGGAACGCGCTGGCGGCCTGATCAGAAATTCGCGAAATACCGGTCGCTTTCGATCTCATGCTGACGGGTGAGGCCCATGCGCGTCAGAAAAGCGGTCACTTCGCCAAGCCGTTCGGCGAAGCATTCCACCTGAAGGAAGCAGCGATTGGCCTTCAGAAGGCCGGCCATGCCGGTCAGCGCATCCAGCTCATGACCCTCGATATCGATCTTGACGAAGATCGTGGCGCCGGTCAGAGGCAGGAACTCGTCCAGTTTCACCGCCGGCAGGGCGATCGCGTCCGGGTCGGCGGCATCGACTCGCGATTCGCCGGTCGAGCTGGCCGAGGCCATGCGGAAGGCGACGCTGGCGCGGTTCGATACCGCCAGCCGATGCGTCTCGACCGCCCCCGTCAGCCCATTGATCAGCAGATTGGCGCGGAACTGGTCGTAATTGCGCGGGTCGGGCTCGAAGGCGACGATGCGCGGCGGCTTCGATCCCTGTGCCACCAGCACGCTGTAGAGGCCGATATTGGCACCGACATCAATGAACACGTCGCAGCCGCGCCGTCCCATCTCGCTCAGGAAATAGTCGTGCTGGGCGGTTTCATAATCGCCGTAAAAGGCGATCTGGCGGTCGACATAGTTGCGGAAATTGACCAGGAACGCGGCCCTGCCGGAGCGCACGACCCTGAAGTCGCCGGCCCAGGTCAGCGCCGCCACACGCTTGCGCAACCCGGGAATCAGCCGCTTGAAAACGGGTAACCGCTCGATCGATCGAACAACGCCCAAAGCGGCGCCTCATCACAGTACTTGAATTTGCGGCGCATTTTCACGGAATTGCGCCGATTGTCCATGACGCTTTTTGACCGCATCACGCGGTGTCTATCGCCCCGTAGACAACGTGATCGCGATCGCCGGCGCGCCACGCCCAATTGAGGGTCATGTCCTTCTTGCCGACACCACCCAGCTGGCCCCAGTAGGCGGTGGGGTAAAGCCCATGCGCCAGCGGCCCCGCGACGATGACGACCACATGCCCATGCGGGTCCGGCACCTGCTGGTCGGCGCCGTTCAGGCCGGCGATCACCAGCCGGCCCTGCGCTGCCTGCGCGGCTGCCGTCGGGCCATCGGCGATCGTCGACCACGGAGCCGTGGCGATCTCAGCCACGATGTCGTCAGCCATGCCCGTCAAGGTCACGCCCAGCCGGGCGGCGACGGCACGAGCAAAACCGCTGCAGTCGCTTCGATGCGCGTCCCACTCCGCCTCGCAGGCATTCACGATATCCTGGGCCGTGGCCATGGCTGCCCTCCTCACGCAATACGGCTTGAGTTCCGCCGCCCAAACCCGACTATAGCCCCACAACATCGGGAGGAAGAACGAAATGACGGATGAAATCAGGCAATTGCGGGAAGAAGTCGCGCGGCTCGGCGCCGAGCTCACCCGGCTCACCGAGATCGAGGCGGTCAGGCGCTGCAAGTACCAGTACTGGCGTTGCTTCGACACCGCGAATATCGACGGCATGCGCGAGGTGCTGCATCCCGACGTTGAGCTCAGCGTCGTCGCCGGCGTCTATTCGATGAAATACGAGGGGCGGGAGGGCTATCTGGAGATGGTCCGCACCGGCGCCCATGCCGACATGATCTCCCACCATAACGGCCACCATCCCGAGATCGATATCGTCGGGCCCGAGGAGGCGATCGGCACCTGGTATCTCTATGACGATCTCTACGAGTACCGCCGCGGCTATCGCCTGTACGGCACCGCCTTTTACCGCGACCGCTATGTTAAGCACGAAGGCCGCTGGAAAATCCGCTACTCCCAGTTCCACCGGCTCTATGAGATCGCCGATCCGCTGCCCCCGCGTGAGAACATCACCGCGCATTATCTGGGAACGCACGGCTTCAAGCATCCGGGCACGGACCCGCTGCCGCCCTTCCCGAAGGTCAAGGAATACGACCACGAGCCGGGGGTGATGCCGCCGTTTCTGGACGCTAAGTAGCGGATCGTGCGAATACCGTTATGAAGACCGCGCACCCAGACCAGGACACGCGATGAAGCCTTTCCAGATGTCGGAGCCATGGCATCCGCATGCGAGCAGCCGCAAGCTGATCGACAGGGTTACGACACGGCCGCAGGGCGCGGGGCAGGACTGGGACGCCTATCTGTTCGACCACAGCCGCCGCTTCGCCAGCGACGTCGACCACATCGCGAAGTTCGTCCCGTCCGGCGCAAAAATACTGGAGGTGGGCGCGCGGCCTTACTTCCTGACCAAGGCGCTGCTCGCGCGTGGTTACGAAATGTCCGTTCTCGACGCCCACCCGCCCAGCGAGGCCGAGCGGGCGCTGCTGCCCGGCGCCGGGTATCTGAAGTGCGATCTCGACACGGACAGCGTCCCGGCCGAGGACGGCACGTTCGATGCCGTCATCTGCAATGAGGTGTTTGAGCATCTGCGCATCGATCTCATCCATTCCCTGTCCGAATTGCTGCGCGTGCTGAAGCCGGGCGGCCGGCTGTTGCTGTCGACCCCCAACCTCCGCTCCCTCACCGGCCTCTATAACCTTCTGGTCCGGGGCGAGGCCTATTCCTGCATCGGCGACGTCTATGAGAATTTCCGCGACGTCAGGAATGGCCCGGGCAATATGGGGCACATCCGCGAGTACACCCCGAAAGAGGTGACGACGTTCCTCCACAAGGTCGGATTCGAGATCGACGGCCTCATCTTCCGCAGCCGCGGCTGCTACACCCGGTCCCAGCGGCTATATCACCTGCTGACGGTCGTGAACCCGTCCCTGCGGCCGTTTTTCTCCGTCGTCGCCCGCAAGCCGGCCACTTAGTCTCACCGCTCCGGCGCCAAGGTGATGCGATCTTGGGAGAGATAGTCGAGACGATGCGGCTTTCGTATCTCGTAAATGACATGGGGACACGGACCCCAGCTATACGATCGCATCCGGACTTCGTCGCGCAACACGCCACCAATCTTCTCCATTGCTCGCTGCGAGCGCAGGTTGGTTTCGCCGACCCAGAAGATGACGCAATCGACAAATTGAAAGGCGTGGTCGAGCATCAGCCGCTTGATCTCTCGATTGACCTGACCGCCCCAATGGGATTGGGCCAAAAACGTCCAACCTATTTCAATTTCGGAACGATCGGGATCGTAGCCGAAATAACGGCTCGAACCGACGATCCTTCCATCGGCGTTGTCGCGGATTGTGAGCGCGGCGCCGGATTCTACGCCGCTATCGAAGAATAATCGGAAGATAGGCTCCTGCCAGCGATCACGCTCGGGATGCACCTCCCAGACCTTCGGGTCCGATGCAGCGGCAAACATGCCGGTCCAGTCGGCCGCTTGTAGCGGGCGCAACGTTACGCGCTCACCGACAAGCGTCGGCTGAAGATCAGGAACACTCACGTTGGCCTCCTCATTGCGCTACAGCGGGTGCCGAGATGCGCCCCTACCAGCCTTCACCGGCCCGGCGCCAGCCGCCGATAGCTCAGCGCCTCCGCCACATGCAGACGGCGCACGCCGTCGGATCCGTCCAGATCGGCCAGGGTCCGCGCCACCTTCAGCACCCGGTGATAGCCGCGGGCAGTCAGCTGCATCCGCGCCGCCGCGTCGCTCAGCAGGCTCTGGCCGCCAGCGTCGGGCGTCGCAACCTTGTCCAGCAAAGCACCCTCGGCGCGGGCGTTCACCGATGCCAGGCGTTCGCCCTCCACCCGCAGCCCGGCATAGCGATCCGCCTGCACCTGCCGTGCGGCGGCGACCCGGGCGCGGACGGTGGCGGAATCTTCGCGGGCGGGCGGCAGGGAGAGGTCGGAGGCCTGGACGGCGGGAACCTCGACATGGAGGTCGATGCGGTCGAACAGCGGGCCTGAGATGCGGGCCTGGTAGTCCTGGCCGCATTTGGGGGCGCGGCCGCAGCCCATGGCCAGGTCGTCCAGATAGCCGCACTTGCACGGGTTCATCGCCGCGACCAGCTGGATGTCGGCCGGGTAGGTGACATGCGCATTGGCCCGCGCCACCACCGCCCGCCCGCTCTCCAGCGGTTGGCGCAGCGCCTCGAGGGTGCTGCGGGCGAACTCCGGCAGCTCGTCCAGAAACAGCACGCCCTTGTGCGCCAGGGAAATTTCCCCGGGCTTGGCCCGGATGCCGCCACCCACCAGCGCCGGCAGCGACGCTGAGTGGTGCGGATCGCGGAACGGGCGCTGGCGCAGCAGGCCGCCATCGGTCAGCAGGCCCGAGACGCTGTGGATCATCGACACTTCCAGCGCTTCGGCGGCTGATAGCGGCGGCAGGATGCCGGGCAGGCGGGCGGCCAGCATGGACTTGCCTGAGCCGGGCGGCCCCAGCATCAGCAGATTGTGCCCGCCGGCCGCGGCGATCTCCAGCGCGCGCTTGGCCGTTTCCTGCCCTTTCACGTCGGCGAGATCGGGCAACGACGACGACGCGCTTGCCGCCAGCCTGGGCTCGGGCGCGGCCAAGACCTGCGCGCCCTTGAAATGGTTGATCAGCGCCAGAAGGGTCGGCGCGGCCAGGATCTCGATATCGGCTGCCCAGGCCGCCTCGCCGCCCTGGGCGGCCGGGCAGATCAGGCCGCGCCCATGGGCGCTGGCATTCACCGCCGCCGGCAGCACGCCGGCGACCGGGCTGATCGTGCCGTCCAGCGCCAGCTCGCCCAGCGCCGCAAAGCGCGACAGCTCCTCGTCCGAGATCACGTCCATCGCCGACAGCAGGGCGAGCGCTATCGGCAGGTCGAAATGGCTGCCTTCCTTCAGAACGTCGGCCGGGGCCAGATTGACGGTAATCCGCTTGGCTGGCAGCGCCAGGCCCAGGGCATAGAGGGCCGAGCGCACCCGCTCCCGGCTTTCCCCCACGGCCTTGTCGGGCAGGCCCACCAGATTGAACGCCGGCAGGCCGCCCAGTATCTGCACCTGGACATCGATATCGAGCACTTCGATGCCCTGGAACGCCACGGTCCTGACCCTGGAAACCACGCCCATGTCCTTGTTTTGTTCGCGGGCGCGATTGTGCAGAGTTTCGGGGAAAAGGCCAGCCGGAAGTTACGGTGTTACCGCCCGTATCTCAGGACCACCGCCTCGGCGGCGGCCTTATAGGCCTTACCCTTCAGCTCCAGCACCTGCCGCTGGTCCGAGGCGGCGCGGCCGTGCTGGTTGCTCATCGCCTCGTCAGCGAACGGCTCGGGCGAAAAGCTCTCCCACTGGCCGGTGCGCGTATCGATCACCGCCATCATCAGGCGGATGCGCATCTGCTGGTTCTCGTCCGGTACGACGCCCCCGATCACCGGCAGCCAGGATATCGCCTTGCCGCCCAGCCCCTGAGTGGCCGATTCCAGCACGCCCCAATAGACGATCACCGTCTCATAGCCGCCCTTCGCCGCCGCATAACGGAAGAGTTCGGAGTAAGGCGACGCCGATTTCCCCTGCTGCGGCACGCCGGAGAAGCTGGCGATCGTGTAGTATTTCTCCATCGCCTGGATCATCTCGGGATCGGGCATCTCGGCCCCCGACTGGACCAGCAATATCCCGGATCCCTTCTTCACCGACAAAGGCCGGCGCTCGACCATCGCCTTCTGGATGTCCGCATCGCTGTATTGTCCCGCCGGATCGATGCCCAGCACGTCATATTCGGACAGTTCGCCATGATACGTCGGATTGCCGCGGCCATAGCCCGGCTCGCGGTAACCGGAATCCGAGATCGACCGCGTCGCGCATCCCGCCAGAACCAGCAGGACACAGGCCAGCACGCCGCGCCCCAGCACCTTCGAAAGCATCATCGCACATCTCCCTTAGAGGGCATGGCCGGTTCGCGACAATCGCGCCGATCCTTCGCCGGGCGGGATTGCGCGATGGCGTCGTGTCGAATTGATGGCTGGAGTCTGTTCTTTTCGGGGAGTGAGCCGGTGCGCAAAAGAAAACGGCGGCGCCAGAATATCCAGCGCCGCCGTCTCTTACTCGTTCAAGCAGTCGGCCCGATGCTCAGGGCCGTGTCCCCTTTAACCCCGCTGCTTGCCTTTCGGCTTCGCGGGGCCTTCGCTCGGAGAGATCGCGGCGTTTTGCTGCGCCGGTTTGCGGTCAGCGGCAGGGTTGCCGGTAATCGCCGATCCGCCGTTGCGGAAGGTAAAAGCAGGGGACAGACATCCAAGAACCTGGTCCAGCCAGGCCGGCCCGTTGCCGGGCTTAGTCGTGGAAGCTGACACTTTAACAACTCCTTGGCCGGTCGCCCGGCCTCACTCACATTACCGGATAATCAATAGGTACCGGTGAATTGTGTCAATGATACGGTTACGTTGACGTTATGTCTTGACCATACGTCTTAATACTTACCCCGGATCAATCGCGCCGGATCACCAGCGCGCCCAGCGGCCGGCCGCCCAGAATATGGATATGCAGGTGCGGCACTTCCTGATGGCTGTCCGGCCCGTGATTGAACAACAGGCGATAGCCGGATGTGGCGACGCCGGCCGCCTTGGCGATCTTGCCGGTAGCCCGGATCAGCGCCGCGATCTCAACGTCGCTAGCCTTTTCCGAGAAGTCCTGCACCGAGACGTACTTGCCTTTGGGCATCACCAGAATGTGGGTCGGTGCCTGCGGGTTGATGTCGTTGATCGCCAGCACATGCTCGTCTTCGTAGACCTTGGCCGCCGGAATCTCGCCGCGCAGGATGCGAGCGAAGATGTTGTTGTCGTCATACGCCATTTTTATTTGCCCTTCTTGCGCGACGCCTTCTCGGCGATGCCGCTGACGCCTTCGCGCGCCGCCAGCACGCTGTACACGTCCTTGGGTTTCAGCCCGGCATCGGCCCACAGCACCAGCAGGTGATAGAGCAGATCGGCCGATTCCTGGGCCAGCTTGTCCTTGTCGCCGGCCACCGCCTCGATCACGGTCTCGACCGCCTCCTCGCCCAGCTTCTGGGCGATCTTGGCGCGGCCGCGACCGAACAGCTTGGCGGTATAGGATTTTTCGGGATCGGCGTGGCGCCGGTCCAGGATGGCCTTGTACAGCCGGTCGAGCGTCTCAGCATCCGCCATCACGCCGCCTCCCCTTCGGTCCCGACGGCGTTCCGCACCGGAATGCCCCATTCGGCCATTCGCGCCTTGGCCTCGGCGATCGTGAAGATGCCGAAATGGAAGATCGAGGCAGTCAGCACTGTGCTGGCATGGCCCTCGGTCACGCCTTCGGCCAGATGGTCCAGGGTGCCTACCCCGCCCGATGCGATCACCGGGATGCCGACGGCATCGGCGATCTTGCGGGTCAGCTTCAGGTCGAAACCGGATTTGGTGCCGTCGCGATCCATCGAGGTCAGCAGGATCTCGCCCGCGCCGGCCGCCGCCATCCGCTTGGCCCATTCGATCGCGTCATAGCCGGTGGCCTTGCGCCCGCCATGGGTGAAGACCTCCCACTGGCCCGGGGCGACCGACTTGGCGTCGATGGCGACGACGATGCACTGGCTGCCGAAGCGCTCGGCCGCCTCGGCAACGAACTCCGGCCGCGCCACTGCAGCCGTATTGATCGAGGCCTTGTCCGCCCCGGCCAGCAGCAGTGTACGTATGTCGTCGCACGTACGTACACCCCCGCCGACAGTCAGCGGCATGAACACCTGCTCGGCCGTGCGGCGTACCGCATCGTACAGGGTGGAACGATCCTCGGCCGAGGCCGTGATGTCCAGGAACGTCAGCTCGTCCGCGCCTGCGGCGTCGTACACGCGCGCCTGTTCCACCGGGTCGCCGGCATCGACCAGATGGGTGAAGTTCACGCCCTTCACCACGCGGCCGTCCTTGACGTCCAGACAGGGTATGAGGCGAACTTTGAGCATCGGTGTACGTCTCAGCCGTTCATGATGGCAATGGCCGCGGCCGGATCGACCCGCCCGTCATACAATGCGCGGCCGCAGATTACGCCGGCGATGCCGGAGCCTTCCTCGTTCTTCACCGCGACGATGTCCTCGATCGAAGACACACCGCCCGAGGCGATGACAGGGGTGGTCAGCGCGAAAGCGAGGTCGACCGTGGCCTCCAGATTGATGCCGCCCATCGCGCCGTCGCGGTTGATGTCGGTGAAGACGATGGCGGCGACGCCCGCCTGCTCCATGTCCAGGGCCAAGTCCAGGGTCCGCATCGTCGAGGTCTCCCGCCAGCCTTCGACGGCGACCAGCCCCTCGCGACTGTCGATCGAGACGGCGACCCGGCCGGGGAATTTGGCGCAGGCCTCTTTCACCAGCGTCGGGTTGCGGACCGCCGCGGTGCCCAGCACCACCCGCTCCACGCCGCGCGACAGCCAGTCCTCGACGGTGGCGATATTGCGGATGCCCCCGCCCAGCTGGATCGGCAGCTTGGTGGCGGCGATGATCGCCTCCACCGCCTTGGCGTTCACCGGCTTGCCTTCGACGGCACCGTTGAGGTCCACCAGATGCAGCCAGCTGAAACCGGCATCGGCGAACTGCCGCGCCTGCTCCGCCGGATCCTGGTTATAGACGGTCACCGCCGTCATATCGCCACGCAGCAGGCGCACGCAGGCGCCATCCTTCAGATCGATCGCTGGATAGAGAATCATTTGCCTGTCAGATCTTTGTAATAGAACCGGCCAGGCACATAGCGGCCCTCGACCCGCGCATAGCGCGGATGAACGCCCCACAACCTGTAGCCCAATGTTTCGTATAGCTTGATCGCCCCGATCTGGGTCTCGCGCACGTCGATATTGATCATGTCGAAGCCGTCCTGCAGCGCCCGCACCTCCGCCGCCTCCATCAGCCTGTGCGCCAGCCTGTGGCCGCGCGCCCAGGGGGCAACGAAAGTGGTGGTGAGATGCACCGCCATCGCCTGCGCCTCGTTGTTGCGCGGCGGGCGGACGAGCTGGCACGAGCCGGCGACGACGCCGTCGACGCGGGCGACGAACAGGGTGCGCTCGGGCACCGTCATCACGCCGCGCCAATAGCGCTCCATCACCTCGCGCGTCGGCGGCTTCAGCCAGCCGAACCCGCCCTCGGCGCGGATCGCGAGCTCCGCCGCCTCGCACAGGTCGTTGAGGTCCGCCGCCTTCATCTTCTCCGCCACCTCGACCGAAAGGCGCGCCGGCGGCAGCGTGTTGTCGGGCGCGCTCACGGCGCCCACTCCAGGAAGGCGGCGATCAGCTTCAGGCCGGTCGCCTGGCTTTTTTCCGGGTGGAACTGGGTCCCGATCAGATTGTCGCGTCCGATCACCGCCGTGACCGGCCCGCCGTAATCGGCATGGGCGATCTCGTGGCGCCGGTCGGCGCAGGCGAAGCGGTAGGAATGGACGAAATAAGCATGGTCGCCGCTGGCGACGCCATGCATCACCGGATGGTCGGGCCGGTCGAGCTTCAGGTCGTTCCAGCCCATGTGCGGCACTTTCAGCGCCGGGTCCGCGGGCTTGAGCGGCACCACGTCACCCGGGATCCAACCGAATCCCTTATGGCTGCCATGCTCGACGCCCTGGGTCGCCATCAGCTGCATGCCTACGCAGATGCCGAAGAAAGGCCGCGCCTTTTCGATCGCGACCTCTTCCAGTGCCTCGCGCAGCCCAGGCACGGCGGCGACCCCGGCCAGGACGGCGGCGAAGGCTCCCTGGCCCGGCAGGGCGATCCGGTCAGCCCGGCGTACCGCCGCGGGATCGCTGGTTACCTGAATCGAAAAACCGTTCCCCGCCTCCGATGCGGCGCGCTCGAAGGCCTTGGCGGCGGATCTGAGATTGCCCGATCCGCAATCGACGATGGCGACGGTTTGCATGGGTGACAGCCTGTTAAAGCACACCCTTGGTCGATGGTATCGCATCGGCCTGCCGTGGGTCGGCGGCAATCGCGATCTTCAGCGCCCGTGCCAAGCCCTTGAAGCAGGTCTCGACGATGTGATGGTTGTTGGTGCCGTACAGCGTCTCGACATGCAGGGTGCAACCGGCGGCCTGGGCGAAGGCCTGGAACCATTCCTTGAACAGCTCCGTATCCATCTCGCCCAGCTTGTCGCGGGTGAAATCGACCTTCCAGATCAGGTACGGCCGGTTCGACAGGTCCAGCGCCACGCGGGTCAGCGTCTCATCCATGGGGATGTACATGTGGCCGTAGCGGTTGATGCCCTTACGGTCGCCCAGCGCTTTGTTGAAGGCCTCACCGATGGCGATCCCGGTGTCCTCGGTCGTGTGGTGGTAGTCGATATGCAGGTCGCCATCGGCCTTGACCTCGAGGTCCATCAGGCTGTGGCGCGACAGCTGCTCCAGCATGTGATCCAGGAAACCGATCCCGGTCGAAACCGAATATTTGCCGGTCCCGTCCAAATCCAGCGACACCGAAATCCTGGTCTCGGTGGTGTTGCGGGTCACGCTGGCGGTGCGGCCTGACAAGCGTTGCTGGGGGTTCGAATGCGTCATGACCGGTTATCTAGCAGACCCTTCCGCCAAAACCCAAGCGTGCCCAGCCCGATTCTGTGACCGATTTGCCGCAGTTGCGACCGGAAATCGCCTTTCGCGGCCGTGAGCGGCAAAAACAGCGGGAAGCCCGCGCATAGCCAGCCGCAGATTTAGCCGTTAGTCTCCCCATCCGTGGCGGCGCGCGGACAGACAGGAACGGGGATCGACGAGGTGGACGACATCGCCGCAACCGGCAGCCTCCCGCTGGTTGTCGATCTCGACGGGGCGCTCATCCGGTCCGGCCTGCTGGCGGAATCGTTCCTTGCGCTCCTGTCGGCCGACCCGAGCCGCGCACTGTCGGCGCTGGCCAATGGGCCCGGCGATCGGAGGACGGCGATCGTCCACGCGGCCACGAACGAATTCCACGGCCTCGCCTTCAATGAAGAGCTCATCGCCCTGCTGCGCGCCGAAAAGGCGAAGGGACGCCGGGTCTTCCTGGCCGCTGCCTACGAGCAGCTCGCGGCTGGGGTCGCCGCCCATATCGGCCTGTTCGACGGCGTGCTGGTCTCCGACGGCGGCCCGGCGCGGGCCGAGCTGCTGTGCCGGACCTTCGGCCGCGGCAATTTCGACTATGCCGGCGGCAGGCCAAGCGACATCGAAGTCTGGCGAGCCGCCGCGGGCGTGCTGGCGGTTGGCCCCACCCCGGCGCTGGCGCGGATCATCCGGCGGGACTTTCCTCATGCCTCGGTCGTCAGCCCGCGTACACGCCGCGTGTCGGACTATGTCCGCGCGCTCAGGCCGCACCAGTGGCTGAAGAACCTGCTGGTATTGGTACCCGTCTTCACCGCCCATCATTTCGACCGGGCCTCGCTTCTGGCCGCCCTGCTCGCGGTCGTCAGCTTCAGCCTGTGCGCGTCCAGCGCCTATGTGCTGAACGACCTGCTCGACATCCGCAGCGACCGCGACCACCCAACCAAGCGCGACCGGCCGTTCGCCGCCGGGCGGATCGGTATCGGGCATGGGGTCGCGCTGTTCGCGGCGGCGCTGGCCCTCTCGGTCGCCGTCGCCTGGCCGCTGCCCTGGCGGTTCCTCCTGGCGCTGGCCGTCTATTACGCGCTGACGCTCAGCTATTCGCTGTTCCTGAAACGCCGGATCCTGCTCGACGTCATCGCCCTGGCCTGCCTCTACGACATGCGGCTGGTGGGCGGGGCGGCGGCGGCGGCGGTGGTGCTGTCGCCCTGGATACTCACCTTTTCGGTCTTCCTCTTCCTCAGCCTGGCGCTGGTGAAGCGCTGGGCCGAGGTGGTCGACCGCATCCGGGCGGACAAGGGCGACCTCACCGGCCGGGACTATCAGCTCGCGGACCTGCCCGTTCTTCAGGTCATGGCCACGGCCAGCGCCTATGTCGCGGTGCTGGTCTTCTGCCTGTACATCAACAGCCCCATCGTCGCCGATCTGTACCGGGAGCCGTACACGCTGTGGGCCATCCCGCTGATCCTGCTCTATTGGCTCAGCCGGGTGCTGATCCTCACCCATCGCGGCGAGATGCTCGACGACCCCGTGCTGTTCGCGGCGAAGGACCGCGTCAGCCTCATCTGCGGCGTGCTGATGATCGGCGCTGTTGTGGCCGGCATCTAGAACAGGCGGGACCAGTCCGCCCGCGTCGTGACGGCGATCGGCGCGCCGACTGCAAGCCGGCCGTCGCCGCCGCTCCTCACTTCGATCGTCACCGGGCCGCCATGCCTTTCCAGCAGCGCCGCCGGCACGACAGCCGCGCGCCATCCGCCATGGCTCCAGAACGACGCCAGATCGCTCTCCAGTCGCGCACCGTCGCCGAAGGTGAACAGGAGATGGCGGTTGCCGACATCGCCATCGGCAATGAACGGTACGGCCAGGGCGCGGCCCGCCTCGGGCACAGCTTGCAGCCGGAACCGCAATACCGCGCCGCTACGGACCCCAAGCGGAAACTCCCACGCCGCCACCCCGCCGGGCGGCGCGTCCCCAGCCTGCCGGGGCGTCGGACCGTCCGCTTCCGCCACCTGGGAAACAGGGGCTGGATCGGCCAGTTGCGTGGCAGGCGCGATCAACACCGGACCGACGGCGAGCGGATCAGGCAGCCGGCAGATCGGCTGCCGCGCACCGGGAAACAGGCCCAGCACCTGGACCACTGGTTCCGCGCCGGGAACCGCAGGTGCCGCCAGCTGGAAACCCGTCTGGAACCCATAGGCACTGCCGGTGGTCTTGAGGGCACTCGCGACATCGGACCGGGTCACCACCGCGCCGGCGGTGCCGAGCACAGCCCCGTTGCCGTCGCGAAAGACGACCCAGGGGGCCGTGCCCCGCCCTTCCGGGTCGGCGACCCAGCCGTTGAGCAGAACACCGGTACCGTCGACCGCATAGACCTGGTCGATATGACCCTGGCAGAGCGGCAGACCGCTGAAATCGCCCAGCGAGGCCAGGGTCCGCGCCGGTGGCCCGGCGCTGGGAGAGAACATGTTCAGCCCGCGCGCATGGAGGAACAGCGCCGCGTCGCGGATATCGTCGATGGTGGCCCCCAGATACCAGGGCGCCGGCCCCTCGACAGCCATGTTGTTGCGCAGCAGCTGCCCGTCGATCATCACGCCCGTCCGCATGATCCTGCCCAGACGGTCATATTGCGGAGCGTTGGCCACGGCGAGAACCGCCAGGGCGAGGGCTGGAAATCCGATCCGCCCCAGCCGTTCGCTCCAACCCTCGCGCGCCGCCCAGCGCGCATAAAGGCCGAGCACGCCCGCCACCAGCAGCAGGGTATAGGTCGCATAGCGGGGCACCAGCGCCGCTTCGGCGCCGCCGAGCGCCAGGCGCGGCGACAGCGAGCCCGCCGGCCCGCCCATGATGACGAAGACGCCCAGCGCGACCAGCGCCGCATCGCCGGCGGGCAGCGGGACGCCCTTGAGCGTGTACCGCCGCGCCAATCCCAGCGCGGCGAACAGGAACAGGGCGAGCGTGGCGAACCCGACGGGGGCGGCAAAGACCGGGAATGCGTACAGCTCGCTGCCGAGGAAATTCCCGACATACAGCAGCCGCTTGGCCATGGCCTGCGGATCGAGCAGATGAAGATTGAGGTCGTGAACCCCGGCGTAGCGATGGAAGAACAGCGCGACACCCAGCAGCACCGGCGCCAGGAACATCGCCCACACCGCCGGCCGCGCCCGGCGCAGCGGCAGCAGCAGGACCAGAGCCGGTATCGCCAGCAACCCGCTCGCCATCGAAAATACGGCCATGACCGCCATGAAGGCGGCTCCCAGGGCAAGCAGCCGCGCGCGCCCGGGCCGCGCCTCCGGCGCCCAGGCCAGCAGAAGGATGGCGGCGCAGCTCGCCCCGCAGGTCAGCGCGACGCCGACATCCATCGGCAGCAGCAGGTTCTCGTACTGGCAGACCGAGCTCACCAGGGCGACCCAGAACAGCGGCGGCCAATTCCAGCCCCTGCCGTCCGGCTGCCCCTGCCGCGCCATGCGCGCCACGATCAGCCCCATCGCGAACAGCAGGATCAGGTTGGCGACGGCGACGGAGCGCCCGTTCATGTCGAAAAAGACGGAATCGAGCAGCAGCAGCGGCCGGGTCGTGGCAATACGATGCTCGCCGACCGGCTTGATCAGATCGTGGAAGGTGAAGCGATGCTCCACCCATCGCCGGAAATCATCGACCCAGAACCAGAAGTCAAGCCATATCGTGCCGATGAAATTGCGATACGTGAACAGATAGGTCCGCGCCAGCACCAGCACCGATGCCAGCGTCAGGATGAGGCGCGCGGCCGTGCCGGTATGGTCGCGCCAGATGCCCACGATCCTGGTTTCCACAGGCCTTGAGCCGGTCAGCCCGCCGTCTTCTTCTTTTTCGGCGCGGGCGTGGGCTCGGGCGACGCCGCGGGCTTGGGCGGATCGCCCTCGATACGGGCACTGACGACCGTGTCCGGCTCGCTCACATGGCCATCGTCCCCGTCGCCGCCGGTCGCGATATGGTTCACGAACTCCATTCCGCGGATGACCTTGCCCCAGACCGTATATTGCCGGTTGAAGTTCGGCATCGGCTTCAGGCAGATGAACCATTGGGAATCCGCGGAATCCATGGCGGCGGCCCGCGCCATCCCGACCGTGCCGCGCATGAACGGCTCGGCGCTGATCTCAGCCTTGATCGTCTTGCCGGAACCACCCAGCCCGGTGCCGGTGGGATCGCCGGTCTGGGCCAGCGTGCCGGAGATCACCCGGTGCCACTTGACCCCATCATAGAAACCCTGCCGCACCAGCTCCTTGATCCGCTTGACCGTCGCCGGCGCGACATCCGGCAACATCCGGATCACCACCGGCCCATCCTTCAGCTGAACGATCAGCACATTGTCCGGGTCGTCATCCGGCGCCGCCGGCGTCTGCGCCGCGACGGCAGGCAAGGCCAAGATCAGGAAAGCGAACAGCGCCACAACCAACCGCATCAACCCACTCCTTAAGGGGTACCTGTAAGCGGCAGGCATCATAGATTTATGGCATCGGAATGACAGAGGGGATTTGTCCGTGCACCGATACCCCAGCCCCTATATCTTGATAACCGTTCGCAAACGACCACATCATCGCGATCATGAAATCAGAACACATCGAAAGCGCGTGGCACGGCACGACCATTCTCTCCGTGCGCAAGAACGGGCGTGTCGTCGTGGCCGGTGACGGCCAGGTGACGATGGGCCAGACGGTGATGAAGGCGAACGCCAGGAAGGTGCGCCGGCTGGGTGAAGGCGGAAAGGTCATTGCCGGGTTCGCCGGCGCGACCGCCGATGCCTTCACCCTGTTCGAGCGGCTGGAGGGCAAGCTTGAGAAGCATCAGGGCCAGCTGACCCGGGCCTGCGTCGAGCTGGCGAAAGATTGGCGGACCGACCGTTATCTGCGGCGGCTGGAGGCGATGATGGCGGTGGCCGACGCCGAGGTTTCGCTGGTGCTGACCGGCACCGGGGACGTGCTGGAGCCGGAACAGGGCATCATCGGCATCGGCTCGGGCGGCGTCTATGCGCTGGCCGCGGCCCGGGCGCTGATCGCCGTCGACTGGCTGGAGGCGGAGGAGATCGCGCGGCGCGCCATGGCCATCGCCGCCGATATCTGCGTCTACACCAACACCAACCTCACCGTCGAAACCATCGGCGAAAGCATTGCATCGAAATCATGAGCACACTGACACCCAAGGAGATCGTCTCCGAACTGGACCGTTTCATCGTCGGCCAGCATGAGGCCAAGCGCGCCGTCGCCGTGGCGCTGCGCAACCGCTGGCGCCGCCAGCAGCTTGGCCAGGCGATGCGCGACGAGGTCCTGCCCAAGAACATCCTGATGATCGGGCCGACCGGCGTCGGCAAGACCGAGATCGCCCGGCGTTTAGCCAGATTGGCGGAAGCTCCGTTCATCAAGATCGAGGCGACCAAGTTCACCGAGGTCGGCTATGTCGGCCGCGACGTCGATTCGATCATCCGCGACCTGATGGAAACCGCGCTCACTATGGTGCGGGAGCGGCTGCGCAAGGAAGTCGACGAAAAGGCGCAGGCCGCTGCCGAGGAGCGGCTGCTCGACGCGCTGGTCGGCAAGACCGCGCAGGACGGCACCCGCGCCACCTTCCGCAACAAGTTGAATGCCGGCGAGCTCGAGGATCGCGAGATCGAGATCGAGGTCGCCGATACCGGCGCGGGCGGCATGAACACGTTCGACATTCCCGGCATGCCGGGCGGCAGCGTCGGCATGATCAATCTCGGCGAAATGCTGGGCAAGATGGGCGGCGGGCGCACCAAGACTCTGCGCCTCACCGTCAAGGCAGCGCGCGAGAACCTGATCCAGGAAGAGGCCGAGAAGCTCTTGGACCAGGAGCGTGTGACCCGCGAGGCCATTGAGCTGGTCGAGCAGCACGGCATCGTGTTCCTGGACGAGATCGACAAGATCGCCGGCCGCTCGGAATTCCGCGGCGGCGGCGATGTCAGCCGCGAGGGTGTCCAGCGCGACTTGCTGCCCTTAATCGAAGGCACGGTGGTGAACACCAAATATGGGCCGGTGAAGACCGACTATATTCTGTTCATCGCCTCGGGCGCCTTCCACCTCGCCAAGCCGTCCGACCTGCTGCCCGAGCTGCAGGGCCGCCTGCCGATCCGGGTCGAGCTCAATCCGCTGAACCAGGCCGACCTCAAGCGCATCATGCTCGAGCCCGAGGCCAGCCTTATCAAGCAGTACAAGGCGCTGATGGCGACCGAGCAGGTGACGATCGATTTCACCGACGAGGCGATCGACGAGCTCGCCCGCCTGTCGGCCGAGATCAACGCCACGGTCGAGAATATCGGCGCCCGCCGCCTGCACACCGTGCTGGAGCGGCTGCTGGAGGAGATCAGCTTCGACGCCAGCGACCGGCCGGGCAGCACCGTGACGGTCGATCTCGCCATGGTGAAGGACCGCGTCGGCGTGCTGTCCAAGAACGCCGACCTGTCGAAGTTTATTCTGTAGTAATCGCTGCTGAGGGGGCTTCGGCCCCCTCACATTCTTATTCGTCATTCCCGCGAAGGCGGGAATCCAGAGTCGTTTCCGCGCTGCCGCGCGTATTGGCTGGATTCCCGCCTTCGCGGGAATGACGTTTTAAGGAGAGGTTGCTCGGTGCAAACAGAAGCAGGTCCTGCCAAGGCCTACTTGCCGCCCTGGATGTCCTTCAGGATACCGCCGGGCGAGTATTCGAAGCTGATCATGTTGTAGGCGCCGCCGGTCGAGGTGCCGCCCAGCCATTCGGGAACGAAGCCGGAGCCCGCCTTGGCGCCGGCCTCCGCAGGGTATTGGTCGATCTTGGTACCGTCGGCTTCCTGGATCGTATGGAGCGGCTTGCCCAGTGCGGCCACGACCTCGGTCTGGTTGGTGGAACCGGGCTTGAAGCTGCTGACCTTATCGGCGCTGATCAGAGTGACATCGCTCCCGCACGCCGTCAGCAGCAGCAGGGTGGTCAGGACGGCGACATGCCTCAACATCGGTTCACTTCCATAGAGGTCCGTAAGACGGCGCGAGTTTTGCGCGAAATCGCGAGGCCGCGCAACAGAACTCCGCATATCCCAATCGACAGGCCCGCCGCGCTTGCGTAGAACATCTTTCAATTATTGAAAGGGAGACGGATATGGCGGGGTTCCGAAGCGCAGCCGCACTAGCGCTTGTCCTGATGGCCGGGGGCGCGAAAGCGGCCGATGTCATGCCCAATCCGACCTTGGCAAACGGCATCGCGCTGGCCAACGTCGCGATCTCGGTCACCGACCTCGAGAAATCCACCAAGTTCTATCAGGCGCTGGGCTTCACCGCCGGCGACCGGCATGAGATCCCGGCGGGCCTGGCGCAGAAGACGCTGGGCGTGTCGGCCGAGACCAAGATCGATGTCCGCTTCGTCATCGCCAACGGCATGTATGTCGAGCTGGTCCATCTCTCCCCGCCCGCGTCGAAGCCGGCCTCGACCGGGTCCGGGTCTCAGCTCGGCCTCGCCAACTTCGCCTTCCGCGTCGACAGCGTCGATCGGGTCGCCAAGATCGTGAAGGACAATGGCGGCGCCGTGCTCGACGCCACCCGCACCGCGCTTGGCCCGGGGATCGAGGCCGTGTTCTGCACCGATCCGGACGGCACGAAGCTTGAGCTGGTCGGCCCGGTCAAGAAGTGATCTTCAACGGAGGAATGGTTTGATGGGTAAGGTTTCACGGATTCTCGCCGCCGGGGCGTTCGGCCTCATCTGTGCGGCGGGCGCGGCGCGCGCCGATGTCGGGCCGAATGGGAAGCTGACTGACGGCGGCATGGTGTTCGCCAACGTCTCGATCTCGGTCGCCGACATGGACAAGTCGACCAAGTTCTACCAGGCGCTCGGCTTCGAAATCGGTGACGTCCATGACGTGCCCGCCCCCGTCGCCAAGGCGCTGGGCTCGAAGGCCAAGGATGCCAAGCTGGCGATCCGCTTCGTGAAGCGCGACGGCATCGTGCTGGAGCTGATCCACCTGACCCCGACGCCGAAGAAGGCGGCCAGCGGCGGCTCGGCGGAAGAGCTGGGCCTTGCCCATATCGCCTTCCGCGTCGATGACGTGGACCGCGTCGCCAAGCTGGTGAAGGACAATGGCGGAAAGACCATCGACGCGCTGCGCACCAAGCTGGGCCCGATGGACATCCTCTTCGCCACCGACCCCGACGGCACCCACATCGAGCTCGCCGGCCCGGCGAAGAGCTAAGCGCTCGATCCCTGGGGCTTCTTTCGCCTCAGCATCACATAGAAGGCCCCGCCGCCACCATGGCGGATGTGGGCCGGCTGGATGGTCAATATCCGCCCGGCCAGCGGTGAGGCCATCAGCCAGTTCGGGGCATTGCGCCTCAGCACGCCGCCGCCGTCGGCCAGCGCGCCCTTGCCGGTAATGACCAGCAGGGCGCGTTTGCCGCCGCGGCTGGCCGTGTCGACGAAGCCCATAAGCGCCGCGAAGGCCGTGCGCTGATCCATTCCGTGCAGGTCGATCCGTCCGTCCACGACCACCTGGCCACGCTTCAGCCGCTCGACCGTCGCCCGGTCGACGCTGCCGGGCACACGTGGCGCGATGGGGGCGGATACGGACAGCGGAACGACCGTCTCAGGCGCCGGCACCGGATCGGGCAGTGGGACCGGAATCGGCAGCGCGGGCTGGGGGTCAAGCGGGCGAACGTCGCGTGTCGCCACACCCCATAGCGCTTTCTCAGCCTGAGTGGGTGTCCGCCGCCTCGGCGCCATGCCGGAAGCTCAGTTTCCGATGGCGGTTTCGATCAGCTGCCAGTTCGGGTCGCGCGTCGAGAGATCGCGCGAGAAGCTCCACAGATCGATCGTGTCCTCTCCCGGCGGCTCGGTGTCGCCGGCATGCATCTGGCGGCTGGCGAAGCGGACCTGGATATGGGCTTCGCGCCCGCTCATCCCCGCGTCCACGATTTCCGCCTCGACGGGTCCGGCAAAGCGGATCGGCTCGACCTGGCCCTGGTCTTTCGGCCGCTCGGAGATCGTGCGTCCGAACTCGCCATAGAGATGAGAGCTGAGGAGCGGCCGCAGCGTGGCGAGGTCGCCGGCGGCAAAGGCCGAGACGATCATCTGGAAGGCGGACTTGGCGCCGGCCAGGAAATGCTTTTCGTCGAACGTCGGGTCCGCTTCGTGGACTTTCGCTAGCTTGGCATTCAGCGACAGCGGCAAAGTCGGGTCGTTCTCGATCACCACTGCCGGGCGGCCGCCATAGCTGCCGACATCGCTCGGCTGATAGGGCACGATTGGCGGACGGTCGAACGGGTTCGGCCGCTCGCGCTCCTCACCGGTGCGGCGGCCCAGGACAGCGCGCAGGCGGAACAGCAGGAAGACGGCGATCCCCGCAAAAATGATAATACCGACCAGAGATCCGTTATCGTCCATCGCTTCGCTCCACGGCGGGAGTAATATTCCACAGGGTATACGATATCTCGATATCGAACCCGCGGGCACTAGCGCCGAGGGCAGCATCTTCCCATGTTTCAGGGACGCGCACGGCGAGAGCCGCCCGCGAACCCTTAATGACACATAGGACCGATGTCCCTGTCTCACAAGCGTGATGCAATGCCGCTGCTGCTTCTCCTGTTCTTTCCCCTCGCCGAAATCGCCACCTTCATCCTCGTCGGCGGCGCCATCGGTGTGGCCCGCACGCTGATACTGGTCGTGCTGTCGGCGCTGGTCGGCTGGATCATGCTGCGCGACGCCGGCGTGATGACCGCGATCAAGCTGCAGCGCCAGCACGGCAATCCGGCCGCGGTCCTGGCCGAAGGCGGGACGCGGATGCTGGCCGGATTGCTGTTGCTGATACCGGGATTCCTCACGGACATCGCGGCAATCCTGGTGTTGATCCCCTCGACCCGCAACCTGCTGTTCAGCGGCTTCGGGCCGAACGGCCCAGCGGCCAATCCCGGCCAACCAGCCTCCCGGCCGGATGTGATCGAGGGCGATTTCCGCCGCCTGGACCGCGACAGTTAACCGGTTGTGCCAGTCCCTTGGGCGTGATAGGCCACCGCCCGTCACAAGCTAAGGGATATCGAGATGACCGATCAGTCGAACGGCGCGCCGGAGAACCAGGTTCCGGGCCAGATCGCTGTCAACGCGCAATTCATCAAGGATCTGTCGTTCGAAAGCCCGAACGTGCTCAAGATCATGAGCCAGCCGTCGAGCCAGCCGCCCGAGGTCAATTTCAATCTCGGCGTCCAGGCCAACACGGTCGGTCCCGATCTCTACGACGTGACCCTCACCATCCGCGCCGAGGCGAAGCGCGACAACATGACCGCCTTCATCATCGAACTGGCCTATGCCGGCGTCTTCACCATCACCGGCATTCCGCAGGACCAGATGGAGCCGGTGCTGTTCATCGAGGCGCCGCGCCTGCTGTTTCCGTTCGCCCGCGCCATCATTTCCGATCTGACCCGCGACGGCGGCTTCACCCCGCTGATGTTGAACCCGATCGACTTCGTCGACCTCTACCGGCGCAAGCTGGCCGAGCGCGGGAGCCTCGCCGGGGCGCCGGCCAGCAATCTGCCGAACTAAGCTGGGCTGAGCTCCGCCTCGACCCAGAGCGGGGCCTTCAGCAGCGCCACCATGGCGGCATGCGCCGCCAGCTCTTCCTCGCTGACAGTGTGCACCCGCGGCGTCCGCTGGATCGCGGTTATGTCGCCGAACGTGGCCTTGGTGACCGTCGCGGCCTGAACCGCCAGCGCCAATCCCTGCTGCCTGCCGCCGAGCAGCTCGACATAGCATTCGGCCAGCAGCTGCGCGTCCAGCAGCGCGCCATGCAATGTGCGGCCGGAATTGTCGATATTGTAGCGGCGGCACAGCGCATCCAGGCTGGCCGGAGCGCCGGGGAACTTCCGCCGGGTCATCTTGACCGTGCAGGTCGCCCGCTCAGGCGCGAATGGCGGAAAACCCAGCGCCGCCAGCTCCCAGTTCAGGAAATTGACGTCGAAATCGGCGTTATGGATGATCAGCTGGGAATCCCCGACGAAATCGAGGAACTCGCCGGCGATCTCGGCGAAGACCGGCTCCCTGGACAGCCGCTCGCGGGTCAGGCCGTGGACCGCCACTGCCTCGTCCGGCACGTCGCATTCCGGGTTGATGTATTTGTGGAAATGCCGATCGGTCGGGATGTGGTTGATCAGCTCAAGACAGCCGATCTCGACGATCCGGTGGCCGGCCCGCGGGTCCAGCCCGGTGGTTTCCGTATCCAGTATGATCTCACGCACGCCGTGCCCGCCGTATCCGTCCATCATCACCCGCGACTCGACGATTTTCCGCAGGCGAGTCTAGCTGAAAACATCGCGCGCGGTAGCCTGGACGGCATAAATATGGATGGGCCGGCGCCGGTTAAAGTCCCGGCCGGCGGCGCCTCGCCCTGCCAGGCGTACCGTGCATGAGACCGGTCACGATCTTCAGCAGTTGCCGGTAGGTTTCGCCGCGATGGCCGCCGGTCAGAACGACATAGTCGGCCCGGCGCCGCTTCTCCACGTCGGGTACCTGGCGGGCCAGGATGGCGCGGAACTTCTCCTCGGTCATGCCTGGGCGGGCGAGCACGCGCTGGCGTTGGATCTGCCGGGGCGCGCTGACCACGATCACCAAATCGACCGATCTTTCACCACGGCTTTCGTAGAGAAGCGGGATATCCAGCACGACGACCGGCAGGCGTCGCCGGGCTGCGGCCGCCACGAAGGCCCGGCTCGATTGGCGGACCAGCGGGTGAAGAACGCCTTCCAGCCGGCGCAGGGCCGGCGTGTCCCCGAACACCAGGTCGCCCAGCACCTTCCGGTCGATCCGGTTGCCGGACACTGCCTGGGGAAACAGCTCGCCCACCTTGCGCACCGCCCGGCCGCCAGGCGCCATCAGCCTGTGGACCGCGGCATCGGCATCGTGCACCGGCACGCCCAGCTTGCGCAGCACCTGTGCCGCGTTCGACTTGCCCATCCCGATCGATCCGGTCAGCCCGACAACGATCACCGCTCAGGCTCCAATCGCCGCCAGAACATGGGCGCGGAGCTCCGGCGTCACTTCGGGCTTGGCGCCGAACCACGCCGCGAACCCTTCGACCGCCTGGTGCAGCAGCATCCCCAACCCGTCGACGACAGGATTTCCGCGCGCCTGCGCCCTCAGCAGCAGGTCGGTCATCAAGGGACGATAGACGATGTCGGTCACCACCGCGGTACTCGGCAATTGGCCGAGATCGATCTCCAGCGCCGGCTGGCCGACCATGCCGAGCGAGGTCGAATTGATCAGAAGTCCGGCCCCCTCCAGCAGCCTGGTCCTGTCGGCCCAATCGCCGACACCTGCCGGAAAGGACGCGGCCAAGGTCTCGGCCCGCGCCCGGTCCCGGTTCACCAGCCGGATTTCCTTGAAGCCGGCATCGTTCAGGATCGCCAGGATCGCCCGCGCTGCGCCTCCCGCACCCAGAACCACGGCGGGGCGCCCCGGATCGATCGTGGCCCCCGCACGCAGGCTGGCGATAAAGCCTGGGGCATCGGTGTTACGTCCTTCGAAAATCCCATCACCGACCATGACCACCGTATTCACCGCACCGATCATCTTGGCCGTCGGGTCGATCCGGTCCAACAGCGGGATGATGGTTTCCTTGTGCGGTACGGTCACGTTGAAGCCGCGCCAACGGCCCAGCCGAAAACCGTCGACCATCGACCCCAGCCAGTCCGGCGGTACCACGACCGCCTCATAACAGCCGTCCAGCTTCAGAGCGTCCAGCCAAAAGCGATGAATCCGCGGCGACAGCGAATGCCCAACCGGCCAGCCTATGACCCCTGCCCGCGGCGTCATGAAGCGATCACGCCCTGTTCGCGCAGGAAAGCCAGCAGCGGGATCAACGGCATGCCCAGGATTGTCGATTGATCCCCGCGAACGGCATCGAACAGCTGGATGCCCAGACCCTCGACCTGATAGCCGCCGACCGAACTCAACGCCGCAGCGCCGACGCGATCGAGATAGGATTTGATGAATTCAGCCGACAAAGACCTTACCGACAGCTCGGCCTTATCCACAGTGCTCCAAACGACAGCGCCGTCGCGCACGGCCACGACCGCCGAGTACAGTACATGGACACGGCCCGACAGCTTGGCGATCTGCCGTTCGGCGGCAACGCGGTCGACTGGCTTGTCGAACCACTCGCCATCGCAGTCGAGCATCTGGTCTGCGCCGATCACCAAACGCCCGGAATGGCGGACAGCAACCTGGCGTGCCTTCGCGGTCGCCAGCCTGAGCGCCGCCTCCGTTACAGGGCGGCGATGCTCCCGGCATTCGAACTTGATCGAACCCTCATCGACATCCGGTCTGTCGACGATGATCGTGAGACCGGCATTCTCCAGCATCGTCCGCCGGGTTGCGCTACCCGATGCCAGAACCAACGGCTCCATCAGAAATGCAGCGCCTCGGACGAGATCAGGTTGCGGCGCGCCAGGATCTTGATGACCTCCGCCGCCGTCTCCTCGATCGAGCGGCGGGTCACGTCGATCACCGGCCAGCCCATCTTGGTATAGAAACGCCGTGCCTCGTTCACCTCGTCGCGCACCGCTTCCAGATCGGCATAGTTGGTGAATTCGGTCTGGTTCAGCATCTTGAGCCGGCTGCGCCTGAGCGATACCAGCCGCTCGGGATCCTCGGTCAGCCCAACCACCAGGGGCGCTGCGTTCGAGGTCAGTATGTCCGGCAGGGCGATATTCGGCACGAAGGGCACATTCGCCGCCTTGACCCCACGATTGGCCAGATAGATGCAGGTCGGCGTCTTGGACGTGCGGGAAACCCCAACCAGGATGACATCGGCGTCGCCCAGATTATAGGGCGACTGCCCGTCATCCTGCGCCATGGCGAAATCCATCGCATCCAGCCGGCTGAAATACTCGTCGTTCATGATGTGCTGGCGGCCCGGCTGGGCCTTGCTCTCCAGCCCCAGATAGGCCGACAGGCCCTTCAGGATCGGATCCAGCATCGGAACGCAGGGCACGCCCAGCGACCGGCAGGTGCCTTCCAGCTTGGCCCGCAGGTCAGGATCGACCAACGTATAGATGACGATCCCCGGCTTCTCCGCGATCCCTTCCAGCGCCAGGTTGAGCTGCCGCTGCGTCCGCACCAGGTTCCAGAAATGCTCGATCGGCCGCACTTCGTCGAACTGCGCCGTGCAGGCGCGGGCGGTCGCGATCACCGTCTCCCCCGTCGCGTCCGACAACAGATGCATATGAAATTCGCGCACCGAATACCGTCCAATCCTGGGCCGTTCCAGGGATGAAATTGTGGATAAAATCGACCTGTCCACCGGCCCCTCCAAGCCATGCACATTCGTCAGACCGATGGCAATGATCTCTTCAAGAATGTATCGATTTCCACCTCCATCGGCATTAGAGCGGGGATGAATCGGCCCTCACCACAATCCCTGGTTCAGGATCGCCACGCTGGCCCCTGATTCCACGTCATTTGCATGAGCGCCTGTTAGGGGCGACAAAGCCTGAAAAATTGCCTATTCGTGTTGACAGACCTGTGGATGGATTGGTGTTTGCCGTTAATCCCCATCATCCACAGCCATCCATCTTCAACACACAACCATTAAGAAAAGATTCTATTTAGGAATCGTAAAGCCCATGAACGCGTCGTCCCGTACTGCGAAGCCCTTCCTGACCGTCCTCGAAGGTCAGTCGGTCAACCCGCCCCCGATCTGGCTCATGCGCCAGGCCGGCCGTTACCTGCCGGAATATAAGGCGCTGCGGACCCAGGCGGCGAACTTTCTGGATTTCTGCTTCCGGCCGGAACTGGCGATCGAGGCAACGCTACAGCCGATCAGGCGATTCGGCCTGGATGCCGCGATCCTGTTCTCCGATATCCTGACCATTCCCTGGGCCTTGGGCCAGAAGGTTGAGTTCCTGGAAGGCGAAGGCCCGGTGCTGGAGCCGCTGCGCTCAGCGGACGATATCGCCCGGCTGAGACCTGACGGCGCCATCGAACGACTGGCGCCGGTCTACCGGACGGTCACCGGCGTTGCCGCGGCCCTGCCGAAGGAAACGGCGCTGATCGGTTTCGCCGGCGCGCCCTGGACCGTCGCGGCCTATATGGTCGAGGGTCATGGCAGCCGCGATTTCCTGATCGCGAAGGGCTTCGGTATGGCGCAGCCGGACCTGTTCGACCGGATACTCGATATCGTCACAGCCGCGACGATCGAGCATCTCTCAGCCCAGATCGTGGCCGGTGCCGAGGCGGTTCAGCTGTTTGACAGTTGGGCCGGCGTGCTGGCGGAACGGGAGTTCCGCCGGTGGGTCGTGGCCCCGACCAAGCGTATCGCCGCGGCGCTGCGAGATAAGCATCCCGGCGTGCCCCTTATCGGCTTCCCGCGCGGGGCCGGTGGTCTGCTGGCGGATTACGCGGTCGAGACGGGCGTCAGCTGCGTTGGATTGGATACCCAGGTGCCGCTCGCCTGGGCGATGAAGGCGCTGCCGCCGCGCCTGCCGGTGCAGGGCAATCTCGATCCCGTGGCGCTGGTGACAGGCGGGCAGGCCTTGAGCGAGGGCATCCGCACCATTCTGGACCAGACGAGGGGCCGGCCGGCGATCTTCAATCTGGGCCACGGCGTGCCGATGACCACGCCGCCCGCCCATGTCGCTGAACTGGTCAGGCTGGTGCGGGGCGGATGAAGCGCGCGGTCGTCCTCTTCAATCTGGGCGGGCCGGATTCGCTGGAGGCGGTGCGGCCGTTCCTGTTCAACCTGTTCAACGATCCGGCGATCTTCCACCTGCCCCAGCCGTTCCGCAGCTGGCTGGCCGCCTTTGTGGCCAAACGCCGTGCGCCGGTGGCTGTCGAGATCTACCGCCATCTGGGCGGCAGTACACCTCTGCTGGCCAATACCGAGGATCAGGCGCGGGCGCTACATCAGGCGCTGGGCGGGGGCAGCGATACGCGCGTCTTCATCGCCATGCGTTATTGGCACCCCTTCACCGCCCAGGCTGTGGCCGACGTCCAGGCCTGGGGGGCGGATGAGATTGTGCTGCTGCCGCTCTATCCGCAATATTCGACGACCACGACCGAATCCAGCGTGAAGGCCTGGCACGAGGCCGCCCGCTTCCTGGGTCTGAAGGTGCCGACCAGGACAGTCTGCTGTTACCCTACGGCAGCCGGTTTCATCGATGCAGCCGCCGATCTGATCGCACCTGCCCTCACCGGGGCTGCGCTCTACGGCAAGCCGCGCCTGCTGCTGTCGGCCCATGGCCTGCCGGAAACGGTGGTCAAGGGCGGCGATCCCTACCAGTTCCAGTGTGAACGCACCGCGGCGGCCATCGTCGACAGGCTCGGCATTCCCGACCTCGACTGGACCGTCTGCTATCAAAGCCGGGTCGGGCCGATGAAGTGGATCGGGCCGTCGACCGACGAAGCCATCCGCAAGGCCGGCCAGGACAAGGTGCCGGCGGTGGTCGCGCCGATCGCCTTCGTCTCCGAGCATTCCGAAACGCTGGTCGAGATCGAGATCGAATACCGCAAGCTGGCCGGCGAGGTCGGCGTGCCCTATTTCGTCCGCGTGCCGACCGTCTCGGCGGCACCATCCTTCATCGCCGCGTTGGCCGGCCTGGTGAACGAAGTCTCTTCATCGAAAGCGGCTTGTATTCCGGGTGACGGGCATCGAATCTGCCCCGGCTCCTGCACACGCTGTCCGATCGGTTAAGGAGGACCCCTTGGCTGGATTCTATCTCTGGATCAAGGCGCTGCATGTCATCGCGGTGATCGCCTGGATGGCCGGAATTCTCTATCTGCCGCGCCTGTTCGTCTATCACGCCCAGGCCGAGGTCGGCTCGCCGTCCAGCGAGACCTTCAAGGTGATGGAGGCCAAGCTCTATGGCGTCATCATGACCCCGGCGATGATTGTCGCTTTGGTATGCGGTCTCGCGATGATCGCGCTCAATCCGGCGCTGCTGAATTCAGGCTGGCTGCACGTCAAACTGCTCTTCGTGTTTGGCCTTGTCATCATCCATTTCCTGATGAACGGCTGGCGCCAGGACTTCGCCCGTGACGCCAACCGGCGCAGCCAGAAATTCTTCCGCATCGCCAATGAGGTGCCGACTCTGGCGATGATGGTCATCGTCGTGATGGTGATCGTTCGGCCGTTCTAGTAGAAGTTTCGCATGGCCGATGACATCACCACCTCACCCCGCGCGACCGGCATCCTGCCCTACCAGGCGATCGTCGCCATGCGCCGTGGCGGCGAAATCCTGGCTGAAGCCGACATCCTGCCCGAGCAGCTTCAGCCGGCCAGTGTCGACCTGCGCCTGGGCACGGTCGCCTATCGCGTGCGCGCCAGCTTCCTGCCCGGCCCCGACGCCACGGTGTTCGAGAAGATCCAGCAGCTCGACGGCTACGCCATCGACCTGACGAATGGCGCGGTGCTGGAAAAGGGCTGTGTCTATGTCGTGCCGCTGCTGGAATCGCTGGCGCTCAGCGAACAGATAGCCGGCCTCGCCAACCCAAAAAGCTCGACCGGCCGCCTCGATATCCTGACCCGGCTGATCACCGACCGCAGCGCCGCCTTCGACCGGGTCGAGCGCGGCTATCACGGACCGCTCTATGTCGAGATCGCGCCGCGCACCTTCAGCGTGGTGGTGCGCACCGGCAGCCGCCTCAATCAGCTCCGTTTCCGCCGCGGCACCCCCGCCGTGGCGTCGAGCGAGCTTCAGCGGCTGCATGACGAGCAGCAGATCGTCATGGCGCTGGGCGACGAGAACAAGCTGGGAGAGGACGGGATGCTGCGCGTCACCGTCGATCTCGGCGGCTCAGGTGACAGCGCGTTGATCGGCTTCCGCGCCCGCAAGCACACCGACCGGATCGATGTCGACAATGTCGGCTATTACGACCCGTTGGAGTTCTGGGAGCCCCTGCACGCCCATCGCGAGCCGCGGATCATCCTGGACCAGAACGATTTCTATATCCTGAAAACCCGTGAATCGGTCGGGGTGCCGCCGGACTACGCCGCCGAGATGATGGCCTACGACACCACGGTCGGTGAATTCCGTGTCCACTATGCCGGCTTCTTCGACCCCGGCTTCGGCTGGGACAACGCGGCGCAAGGCAGCCGCGCAGTGCTCGAGGTCCGCTCTCACGAGGTGCCGTTCCTGCTCGAGCACGGTCAGACCGTGGGCTGGCTGCGCTACGAACCGATGGCCGGCCGGCCTGACAAGCTCTACGGGCGTGGGATCGGCTCGAACTACCAGAACCAGGGCCTGGCCTTGGCCAAGCAGTTCAGGCCTCTGACATAAACGTAGGATGGGTAGAGCCCGCAGGCGAAACCCGTCATCCAGTGCGTTGAACGATGGGTTCGCTACGCTCCACCCATCCAACAAATCATCCCCGCGCCTTCAGCGCCAACGCGCAATTCTCCTCGATCGCCCTGCGCAGCGCCGCCACATCCGGTCCCTTGGCCAGGATACCGCGTGAGACCGACGGCAGGGCTCGCGCCGTCGCCGGTCCGAAATTGCGCGCCATATCGTCGAACGTCGCGCCCTGGGCGCCGATGCCGGGGGCCAGTAGCAGGGACTTCGGCAGGCTGGCCAGGGTCTCGGTCGCGGTGCCCTCGATCGTGGCCCCCATCACCGCGCCGACGGGGCCGACGCCGTCGGTGACGGTCGCGTTGAAGGCGGTGATGTCATCGGCCAGCGCCGTCGCGACGGTGCGACCGTCGGGGTGCCGCGCATCCTGCAAGGCGCGGCCGTCCGGGTTGGAGGAACGCACCACGATGAACACGCCGGCGCCGCGCTGGGCGGCCTTGTCCAGCAGCGGCTTCAGCGAGCCGAAGCCCATATAGGCGACCGCCGTCATCGCATCGCCGCCGAACGGGCTGTCCGGCCCGATCATCGCGTCGGCATAGGCGTCCAGCGTGTGGCCGATATCGCCGCGCTTCACGTCGATCAGCGCCAGCGCCCCGCGCTCCTGGATCATGCCGACCAGGCGCTTGAGTTCAGCCATGCCCTCGGGGCCGAACTGCTCGAAGAAGGCGGATTGCGGCTTCACCACCGCTACCCGCTCGCCCATCGCCTCCATGGTGATGTCGCAGAAGGACCGCAGGCCCTTGGCATCGTGGGTCAGGCCCCACTGCCTGAGAAGCTCGGCGGCCGGGTCGACACCCAGGCACAGCGGAGAGCGCGTATCGGCTAAGTCAAGGAAGCGTTCTGCGAAACTCGGCATTTCTGGTTCCTGGGCTGGATCGGCCAGCTTTACCGTCATTGCTGCGGCGCGAAAAGTACCGGGGGCCCGGTAAATCAATCGAAATCAAGAATAAACCGCCTGCGTCGGATTGACATCCTGCCCGACCGGACATAATTGTGAGTCCAGTAAAGCGTATCGTTGCCTGATTCCATCTGCACGACACGTCTGACAGCGCCCCGCCAGGCGGCGCATACTTCCTTCCCAATCGTTTGTGTTGCCGCCCCACCCATCGCCCGGGGCCCGCGCCAAACATCCCACTTAAGGCACTAATGGATCTCGCTGAATTAAAGAAAAAGTCTCCCGCGGAGCTTCTGGCATACGCTGAGGAGCTGCAGATCGAGAATATCGGCTCGCTGCGCAAGCAAGACATGATGTTCTCCATCCTGAAGACTTTGGCCGAGAACGACGTCGCGATCTTCGGATCGGGCGTTCTCGAAGTCCTGCAGGACGGCTTCGGCTTCCTGCGCTCGCCGGAGGAGAACTACCTCGCCGGCCCCGACGACATCTATGTCTCTCCCAGCCAGGTGCGCCGCTTCGGCCTGCGCACCGGCGACACGGTCGAGGGGCAGATCCGCGCACCGAAGGACGGCGAACGTTACTTCGCACTGCTCAAGGTCAATACCATCAACTTCGAAGACCCGGAGGCGGTGCGCCACCGGATCAACTTCGACAACCTGACCCCGCTGTACCCCGACCGCAAGATCACGCTTGAGATCGACGATCCGACCCGCAAGGACCAGACGCTACGCGTTTGGGACCTGGTGGCCCCGATCGGCATGGGACAGCGCGCGCTCATCGTGGCGCAGCCGCGCACCGGCAAGACGGTGATGCTGCAGAACGTCGCCGCCGCCATCGCCGCTAATCACCCCAACGCCTATCTCATCGTGCTGCTGATCGACGAGCGACCGGAAGAAGTCACCGACATGGCCCGCTCGGTGAAGGGCGAGGTTGTGTCCTCCACCTTCGACGAGCCGGCGACCCGCCACGTCCAGGTCGCCGAGATGGTGATCGAAAAGGCCAAGCGCCTGGTCGAGCATAAGCGCGACGTCATCATCCTGTTGGATTCGATCACCCGCCTCGCCCGCGCCTACAACACCGTCGTGCCGTCGTCCGGCAAGGTGCTGACAGGTGGCGTCGACGCCAATGCGCTGCAGCGGCCGAAGCGCTTCTTCGGCGCGGCCCGCAATATCGAACAGGGCGGCAGCCTGACCATCATCGCCACCGCGCTGATCGATACCGGCAGCCGTATGGATGAGGTGATCTTCGAAGAGTTCAAGGGCACCGGCAATTCGGAAATCGTGCTGGACCGCAAGCTGGCGGACAAGCGCACCTTCCCGGCCATCGACATCGCCAAGTCCGGCACCCGCAAG
>Ga0207694_10000301_pt1 | contig 46518 bp, 39 predicted proteins | sample KBSC34metaG_FD_184353 | JGI IMG/M metagenome (GOLD analysis project Ga0207694, IMG submission 184353) | Corn rhizosphere microbial communities from Kellogg Biological Station, Michigan, USA - KBS C3-4 metaG (SPAdes) (version 2) | ecosystem: Host-associated > Plants > Roots > Rhizosphere > Soil... | reverse complement strand
CCAGCACATCCGCCGCGACTCCGGCCAGACCGTCGACTTCTATCTCGAACATGCTGTCCGGGAAGACGTGGCCAGCTATGTCGAGCGTCTCAAGTTCCGCGTACGCTCCACCTGGCTGCTCGCGCTCTGCGCCGGATTCACTCTCCTGTTCTTCTCCATCTCCACGAATCAGGAGTACTACACCTTCCCCGCGTGGGTGCCGCTGCTGATGCTTCTCGCAGCCACTCTTGCCGGCATTGAAGAACGCCGCGGCCCCGAAGGCCAGAAGCCGCTGCTCTCTCAGAAGTGGCTCAGCGGCGCGCAGGGATTCTTCACTCTCATCGGTGTTCTGATTGCAGCGATCCTCTTCTACTGCCTGTGGGAGTCGCGCAATCTCCCCTTTGTCTCCGACATCGGAACACTCCTCGCGCATCGCGACGTTGGCGGCTACACGTTATCGACGTCGCACTTCTTCGATCTCACCGGACCGTCATTCGCTGCGCTGCGCCTGCCCGCGCTTATTGCCGCCGTTTCCCTGTTGATCGGCCCTGCCATCGGCTGGATTCTGCGTGCTCGTGGCAAACACATCTCCGCGACCATCAGCGTCGCACTCACCTTGTCGGCCTTTCTCATCGCCGCGCACATAGCCTTCGCCCGCTTTGATCCCATGCTCGGTTCGAAACAACTGGCCGACGCCATCCTTGCCAAAGGCTCGCCATCAGACTCGTTGATCGTCTATCACGATCAGTCCGACGCATCCTCGGTCATCTTCTACACACACACCCTCCTGGACAAACCGGCTTACGTCGTCATGACGCGCTGCTCGCCGCAAGGTATTGGATCATCCCTCGTCTGGGGCTCCTGCTATCCCGACGCGCCGAATATCTTCCTCAGCGAAGACCAGCTCTCAAAAATGTGGGGCACCGGCGAGCGCAAATGGCTATTCGCCCAGGATCAGTATCAGGACAAGGCCGAACAACTTCTCGCCGGGCGCCTCTACCCTGTGCAATCCATTGCCGACAAAGAACTCTGGACCGACCGGCCGATCAATTAGCTGAAATTGGATTTGCGGCCGAAGTCACCGAAGAACCTCGGTGCTCTCAGACTGCGCGCCCGCTCTCTGCTGGACCACCCTAGATCCTCCGCATCAGCCCGCGCTTCTCCAGCACAAACCGATCATCGCGCCAGCCCACCTCGCGGCTCGTATAACTCAGCGCCCAGAGGATTGCTCCCATCAAATCGCGCACCGGATACAGCCAGCACAACCGCACACCCGCAGGATCCTTCACCACCCATCCGCCTGCAATCACGCTCAGCAGCGATCGCGAGATCCACGACCACGCAAACAGCGACCAGCCAAGCAGCGGGCTTCCGATCCAAAGCCCCGCAATGAGCCCGATAATCCCGAACGGAACGGCGAACGTAAGCCCGGTCCCCAGGTGTCCCGCGGGCCGGCTGAAACGCGTTGACTTCATCCAGCTCCACTGGTGCGAAAAGTTCCGCCAGAATCCATCGTTCACGATGCAGTGATCGATGGTGTGCGACGACAGCCACACCTTCCAGCCCTTCTCCGCAACCATGTTCCCCAGCATGAAATCGTCCGCGTAGTAATAACCAAGCTGCTCGAATCCGCCAATGCTTCCCAGCGCTTCCCGCCGCACGCTCATACACGGCCCAAGCGTGAACTTCATCCCCTCAAGCATGTCGGCGGTAACCACTCCCGCCGTCATCTCCACGCTCATGCCCATGCCTTCCATCAATCCCCAGAAGCCCAGGCCGGTGGCATCGCCGCGATACATGCAGGTCGAGGCGCCAGTCATGCCATCCGCATACGGGGCCACCACCTCTCGCAGAAACTCCGGACGCAAGCGCACATCGCTGTCTGTAATTACAAGCAAATCGTGTTTGGCTTCCGGCGCCATCACCGAGAGCGAATAGCAGCGCGCGTTGGGCCAGGGCGGATCCCCGGAAAACAGAAACCTCACCGGCACATTTGGATGCTCCGCCGCAACCTCACGCGCAATCTTGATCCCGGCATCAGAATCCCTGCGCGCGCAAAACAGAATCTCGAACTCCGGATAGTCCAGCGCGAAGAAACTTTCCAGATACTCTCGAAGCCCGGGCTCCGCACCATGCAGGGGCTTCAGAAGACTGACTGGCGGCTGGAATTGGGAATCACGCTTCAATGGCGGACGCCTCTTGAATCGAATCGCCGCCACCACCACCAATCCGAGGAAGATCGACGAGGTAAGCGTGCCCAGCAGAGCAATCCCAAGCACTGCGTATCTGATGTACTCCACTGGCGTGTTCCCTTTACTGAAGACTAGAGGTATTGTATCGAAGCCCTGCTTCTCTTCCGCTCCGTCTCGATCGACTCACTCAGCCGAAATGTGCGAGCGACTGAACCATCAAAGCCAGTCCAATTGCCGCGAGCCCAATGTAGATGACTTTCGAGAAGGCAGCCACGGAGAGCCTGTGATTGATCGCCCTTCCGAGGAAGACCGCAGGCAGCATCACCGGCAAACAGAGTAAGTAATCGCGCGTCACAAGGGATGTCCACATTCCAGCGCTCAGATAACCGATCATGCCGAGAATGCTGGCAGGAAGAAAGTACGCCTGAAGAGTGGCGCGGAAATGCTGAGCCGACCAGCCACGCAGTGAACCATAGATCACCAGAGGAGGCCCGTTCATTCCGTAAGCGCCGCCCAGGATCCCTGCGACAAACCCGCAGCTCAGCATCCAGCTTCGGCTCTCCTTGTGCAGCTTCATCCGCACACCCCCGCTCAGAGAGAAAAGCGAGAAGAGCAGGATCAGCACGCCTAACCCAGCCTTGATGACGCGCTGCGGCGTGTGCGTCAGCAGAAGCAATCCAAGCGGAATCCCAAAAACAGTTGAGAGCACCAGCCATCCCGCGCTGCGCAGGTGAATGTGCCGCCAATCCTGCACCACTACCACTGCGGCAATAGTGATCGACACCAGCACCGCCAGCGGTGCGGCAACCTGCATGGGAATGAAAAAGGCGAGCAGAGGAACCGCGACAAGTGCTTCGCCAAACCCAAATGCCGAACGAATCACCGTGGCGACGAAGACGATCAGAAGAATGGGAAGAAGATGCGGGGGAATTTGGAGTCCGCCTTATGCTTCTCGTTTGTTGCCGTTCGGCCGTGGAACCACCGCCGGCTTGCGCAGCGGGACAATCGCTCCCGCCGACCCGGGCGCCGCCTGCTGGAACCGCGTCAGCATCTCGCTCCGAACGTACTCTACGAAGCTCTGCATCTGCCGGTTCATCTCTTCCATGCGTTCTCGCATCTGCAGAATGATCGCGATGCCCGCGATGTTCACGCCGAGATCCCGCGCCAGGTTCAATATGAACTCCAGCCTCTCCAGGTCCTCATCCGTGTAGAGACGCGTGTTTCCTTCCGTGCGCGAGGGCTTCAACAGACCCTCTCGCTCGTAGAGCCGCAGAGTCTGCGGATGAATCTCATACATCTCGGCTACGGCCGAGATCATGTAAGCACCCTTCGATTTGCGTTTCGCCGTCATATCCCGCGCTCCAGCTTATCCCCGTTGGTCCCAAAGAACCGGTGTTGGTTGCTCACTATTTACTACTCACTGATCCCTGTTCCCTAGTCCCTGTTCCCTGCTTTGTCAAACAAGCCCGCCCTCGGATCCTGCGGATTCAACTTGCCCAACTCGCGCATGATCTCCCTGCTTCGTTCGTCGTTGAGGCTTGGGACCACCACCTGCACCGTCACAATCTGGTCTCCGCGCTGCCCTGGATGCGAAGCGCTCTCGACTCCCCGCTCCCGCAGCCGCAGCTTTTGCCCATTCTGCGTGCCGGGCGGAATTTTCAGCTGCGCACGGCCATCGATTGTCGGCACCTCAACCTTCGCGCCGAGCGAAGCCTCCGGTACGGTCACCGGAATCGTGACCTGAATATCATCTCCCGCCCGCGTGAACACCGGATGCGTTCCGGTCCGCACGATCACGTACAGATCGCCTGCAGGACCACCGCCCACCCCGGCATTGCCTTTGCCTGCCAGCCTGATGCGCTGTCCATCGCGTGTCCCAGCCTTGATGCGAAATTCCACCGTCTCCGCACGGCTCACAGTTCCCTGCCCATGACATGTCGCACAATCGCTGGTCACGCGCCCCGATCCGCCGCAGCGCGGACACGGAATATTGAATTTCATCCGCCCGCCCATTTGCGTGACCTGCCCCGTGCCGTTGCACTCGGGACAAGTCATCGGACCGCCGGTATGCGCCTGCCCATGGCACGTCGGGCAAACTTCCTGGCGGTGAATCTGAATCCGAGCATTCCCGCCGCGAATCGCCGACCAGAAATCAATCGTCGCCTGATATTCAAGATCTGTGCCCGGCTGCGGTCCGCGTGCCTGATGCTGTTGCTGCTGGCCTGAAAAAATGCCGGAGAAAATATCCTTGAAGCTTCCCCACCCGGAGGAAGAACTCGTTCCCCCGTGGCCGCCTCCGCCCTGGAAGCCGGAGAAATCGAACCCGCCAAAGTCTACCGGAACTCCGCCGCCCTGTTGCTGCCGCGCATAGGCCTCGGCCTGCGCAGGATCGATCTGGTCAGAGTAGAAGCCAAGCTGGTCATACACCTTGCGCTTCTTCTCGTCGCTCAGCACATCGTTGGCTTCCGAGATCTCCTTGAACTTCTCCTCGGCCCTCTTATCCCCGGGATTGACGTCAGGATGGTATTTGCGCGCAGCCTTCCGGAAAGCCTTCCGGATCTCTTCCGGCGTGGCCGTCTTCTTGACGCCGAGTGTCCCGTAATAATCCTTGTTTGCTGTTGTGGCCATAGACCTTCTTTTCCCAAACTACCCCAGGAACCTCCGCTTGTGGCTCCCCATACAACTTGGGGTGGGCAACGATCGCGCCGCCCACCCCAATCAAAACGCCGCCTGGACGGCCAGTTTCTTACTTCTTGTCATCGACGTCGACGTACTCCGCATCAATCACGCCTTCGTCCTTCTTCTGTTCGGTTCCCGGCGTTCCATCGGCCTGTGCCGAAGGAGCATCCTGGCCCGGCGCGCTTGCTGAAGCAGCGTTGGCCTTGTAGAGCACCTCTGCCAGCTTGTGGCTCGCCTTTGTGAGCGTCTCGTGCGCTGCCTTCATATCGGCAGTGTTGTTGCCGTCCAGAGCCTTTCGCGCGTCAGCCAGTGCCGATTCCACTTCGGTCTTGTCAGCCGCCTGCACCTTCTCGCCGCTCTCCTTCAACATCTTGTCGATGTTGTAGACGAGGCCGTCGAGCGAGTTGCGCGCTTCAATCTCGTCGCGCTTCTCCTTGTCCTCGGCAGCGTGCGACTCGGCATCCTTCGCCATCCGCTCCACCTCTTCCTTGCTGAGGCCCGAACTCGATGTGATCGTGATGCGCGTGTCCTTGCCGGTAGCATTGTCCTTCGCCGTCACGTTGAGAATGCCGTTCGCATCGATGTCAAACGTGACCTCGATTTGTGGCATCCCACGCGGCGCCGGCGGAATTCCACCCAGCTTGAACTTGCCCAGCGTGCGGTTCTGTCCCGCCATCGGCCGCTCGCCCTGCAGCACATGAACCTCAACTTCCGTCTGGCTGTCCGCTGCCGTCGAGAAGGTCTCCGTCTTCTTCGTAGGAATGGTTGTATTCCGCGGAATCATCGGCGTCGCCACGCCGCCCAGCGTCTCAATGGCCAGCGTCAGCGGAGTCACGTCGAGCAGCAGCAGGTCCTTCACCTCGCCTGCCAGCACGCCCGCCTGCACAGCCGCACCCACTGCAACCACCTCATCCGGGTTCACGCCACGATGCGGTTCCTTGCCGAACAACTGCTTCACGATCTCCTGGATCTTCGGCATACGAGTCTGGCCGCCGACCAGGACAACCTCGTCGATATCCGACGCTTTCACGCCGGCATCGGCCATCGCCTTTTTGCAGGGCTCCAGCGAACGATCCAGCAGGTCAGAAACCATCTGCTCCAGCTTCGCGCGCGTCAGCTTACGCACCAGGTGCTTCGGCCCGGTCGCATCCGCCGTGATAAACGGCAGGTTGATCTCCGTCTCCACGGTCGTTGACAACTCGATTTTGGCCTTCTCCGCCGCATCCTTCAGGCGTTGCAGGGCCATCTCGTTGCCCTTGGAGCTCAGATCAAGCCCCTCTTCCTGCTTGAACTCAGAGATGAGCCAATCCACGATCCGCTGGTCGAGGTTGTCGCCGCCCAGGTGAGTGTCGCCGTTGGTCGACTTCACCTCGATCACGCCTTCGCCCACTTCGAGGATCGAAATGTCGAACGTGCCGCCGCCGAAGTCGTACACGGCGATCGTCTCGTCCTTCTTCTTGTCCAATCCATAAGCCAGAGCGGCTGCCGTCGGCTCGTTCACAATGCGCTTCACATCGAGACCGGCAATCTTGCCCGCATCCTTGGTCGCCTGGCGCTGCGCGTCGTTGAAATATGCCGGAACCGTAATCACGGCCTGCGTAACGGTCTCGCCAAGGTAGGCTTCTGCGCTCTTCTTCAGCTTCTGCAGAATCATTGCCGACACTTCGGGCGGGGTGTATTCCTTACCCTGCGCGACAACGTCAAGATGGTCGCCCTTCTGGATCACCTTGTAGGGCACCATCTTCATCTCGTCCGTGACTTCGTTATAGCGACGCCCCATGAAGCGCTTGATCGAGTAAATGGTGTTTTCGGGGTTGGTGATGGCCTGGCGCTTGGCGACCTGGCCCACTAACCGCTCCCCGCTCTTCGAGAAGCCGACAACAGACGGGGTAGTCCGCGCACCTTCTTCATTCGGGATGACTTTGGGCTCACCCCCCTCGAGTACGGCCACGCATGAGTTGGTCGTGCCAAGGTCAATTCCAATGATTTTTGCCATGTGTATGTGTCCTGCCTTAGGTACAGAGAATTTCGATAGTCAATCAATAAGATGCACCATGAGCGAATTAGTGTCAACTTTCTTTGATTCTATTTCTATTAATCCTTGCTGGAATGGAACCGCCAGGAGCGGGGCCAGCCGCTTAGATGAACGTACCGTCATGTGTGACAAACGACCTTGTTGCCTATTGCGGACCAAATTAGTCTGAATTTATATTCAATATGCGACTGAAAGAGTCGCATATTCAGCAAGCGAGGTTGCACGTGTTCCGATCCTCTTATCATCCCCGCCGCAAATTCGGCCGGCTCCTGTCCGCCCTTTTCTTTGCCGCCTTGATCTCAGCCCTCCCCAGCCCGACCCTGAAAGCCCAGGAGAAGCCCTACTTCGTCACCTACTCTCATGACCTTGAGGAACCCGGCAACCTCGAAATCGAGTCCAAAACGGCTCTCGGCCAGCCTCCGGAGAGCCACCGCTACGGCGCCCTTGCCACCGAGCTCGAGTACGGCGTGACCGGCTGGTGGACCTCGGAGCTCTACCTCGACGGCCAGACCACCGGACAGGAATCCACCCTCTTCACCGGCTTCCGCCTCGAGAACCGCTTCCGCCCCCTGATGCGCGAGCACTGGATCAACCCGGTCCTCTATGTCGAGTTCGAGAACATCACCGGCGCGGACAAAAACATGCTCGAAGTCGTCGGCCACGACGGTCAGGCCGACCTTGCCGAGCCAAATGCCGACACACGCCAGGAACATGAGCACGAGGCCGAACTGAAACTGATCCTCTCCTCGAACCTCAAGGCTTGGAACATCTCTGAGAACTTCATCGCCGAAAAGAATCTCGGCCACGAACCCTGGGAGTTCGGCTACGCTCTCGGCGCGGCTCGGCCTTTGCGCACCCTCGGCAGCGGCAAGCCCTGTGTCTTTTGCCTTGAAAAGTTCACCGCCGGAGCTGAAATGTACGGCGGGCTCGGCGACGTCGCCTCTCTCACTCTTGGCGACACCTCGCACTACGTTGCTCCAATCGTCGGCTGGCAGCTTCCCGTAGGCCGTCTCAGCTTTTCCACCGGCTTCGGTCTGAACAGCAATAGTCTCGACCGCGTTTACCGCATCGGCTGGGCCAGCGAACTCCCCCAGATCGGCACCTGGTTCCGCCGGAACGGAGGCACTCGATGATTCGCCGCACACTCGGCATACTCTGTCTATTCATCAGCGCCGGGCTTCTCCTATGCGCCGCATCCGCCCCTCGCTGGAGCAAGATTCCCGCGAAAGATCATAACCGCACGAATCCGCTGGCTTCCCGGCCGGAATCCATCTCTGCCGGAGCGTTGATCTACAAGGAAAACTGCGGGCAGTGTCATAAAGCGGACGCGATGGGCGACGGCCATAAAAAGCCGGGACTTCGCTCCGACCGAATCAAATCCGCCACCGACGGAGACCTCGAGTGGTTCCTGCGCCAGGGCGACCTTGGCCATGGAATGCCATCCTGGTCCCGACTCCCCGAAGCGCAACGCTGGCAGCTCGTGTCCTATCTGCGTTCGATACAGAACTAGACCGCACCCGAAGCCGACAAGCACGAATTCCAGGAACATACGCCCTAGTCCTGGGATTCGTGCCTAAGAGCACCATCCAGGCCGCGGAAGCTGTTTCGAACACCCCGGTTGCGCTTTTAGAGGGAAGTACGGCGAGGCGGATAGAATGGCGCTGGCCCTCGAATCTCCCTCAATGCCCGAGCCACCCGACAATCCGGCGCCGCGCGATTCTCGTACTGAGAATGAGAGAGCGATCCCGTCCGGAATGAGCAAAAGCGACGTTGGCGGCGACAAATTGCTGATGGATCGGGTGCGCGTGCGCGAGCAGGGGGCAATGGCGGACATCTTCGACCGGTACTCGGGAATGGTCTATTCCGTGGCCCTGCGTGTTCTGAATGACAGCGGCCACGCTGAAGATGTAATGCAGGAGATCTTCTTCCAGCTTTGGCGAAATCCGGACAGTTTTTCATCTTCCAGGGGATCGCTGGGGGCCTGGCTATTGGTGGTCGCACGAAACCGCGCCATCGATCATCTGCGCCAACGCAGGCCGGCCGAGCCAATGGACGAAGTTGTCGTCGCATCGACGACGAACCTGCAGATTGAGGCAGAGCGCACCATCATCATGCAGAAGGTGAAAGGCATCCTCGGCGACTTGCCGAAGGAGCAACAGCAATCGTTGCGAATGGCATTTTTCGATGGTCTGTCGCATTCGGAGATCGCGGAAAAGACGGGACAGCCGTTGGGAACAATCAAGACACGGATCCGCTCAGCTTTAACAATGCTGAGAAAGAGGCTCGAGGCATGACGGACGGGCAGCACATCTCGCAGGAAGATCTCGCGCTCTTCGCGCTGCAGGCTCTCTCGCACGAGGAGTCCGCGGCGGTGCGCAAACATCTCTCCGGGTGCGAAGAGTGCCAGACCGAGTTGGCCAATCTGAGAGGCGATCTGGCTGCTGTTGCGCTTAGCGTGGATCAGAGACCTCTTCCGGCGGGCGCACGGGATCGCTTCATAAAGAAGATCGCAGGCGAGTCCTCCAGTGCATCAGCCCCGAAACCAGCTCAGCCTGTTCCAATTGACCGTTCAGGCAGGGTCCCTCGCGCAGGATGGGCAGGTTGGCTGGCCGCTGCCGCCATGTTGATCGTTGCTGTGGGGTTGGGCTTCGAGGTAAGTCATCTCCGCGCACGTCTACTCGAGATGGACAACCGGATCGCCAGTTTGGAGACGGGCAAATCGCATGCGGAGCAGGTGGCCGAATTGCTGACAGCTCCAGCCGCGCAGCGGGTTCTGCTCTCCGCGCCTAAGACGCCACCCTCTCCATCGGGGCACCTGGTTTACCTGCCGTCACGCGGAGAGCTGATCCTGCAGGCAAACAATCTCGCGCCTGTCCCTGCCGGAAAGACGTATGAGCTCTGGGTAATTCCGGCGAATGGTTCGGCCCCCATCCCCGCAGGATTGTTCCGGCCGGATGCGGCCGGAAATGGATCGGTGGTACTCCCATCGATTCCGCCGGGAGTCAACGCAAAGGCATTCGGCGTGACATTAGAGCAGGCTGAGGGATCGAAGACACCGACCGCTCCCATCTTGCTGGCCGGTGCTGTTCCACTAAGTGGCGAGTAAAGTGCGGCCCGCCGTCACTGACCGCAAGTGACGCCTGCCGATTGTCTCTGTCCCGCATCACAACCTTCAACCGGCCCAATCATGTACCCTCGACTGTTCCGGTTCCGATGACCACCGCCGAGGCTCAAGCCAGATATCCACTTACCCAGGGCGTCAATCCGTGGCTGGTCACCTGCTCCGTCATGCTGCCTACGTTCATGGAGGTGCTCGACACCGCCATCGCTTCGGTAGCACTCCCCTACATCGCCGGAAGCCTCTCCGCCACAAACTCTGAGGCCACCTGGGTTCTCACCAGCTACCTAGTCGCCAATGCCGTCATCCTCCCCGCGTCAAACTGGTTCGCGCGCCGCTTCGGACGCAAACGCTTCCTCCTCATCTGCATTGTCATTTTCACGATCGCTTCCTTCTTCTGCGGAGCCGCGCCTTCTCTTGCCGTCATTCTCCTCGCGCGCGTCTTGCAGGGAGCCGGAGGCGGTGCGCTTCAGCCTCTCGCGCAATCCATCCTCCTCGAAAGCTTTCCGCCTGCGGAGCGCTCCAAATCGATGGCCGCTTACGGACTCGGCATCGTTGTCGCGCCGGTTCTGGGTCCCACCCTCGGCGGCTGGCTCACCGACACCTGGAGCTGGCGCTACGCCTTTTACATCAATATTCCAGTCGGCATTCTCGCCGTCCTCATGGTGTCGCGCTTCGTACACGACCCGCCCTACATCAAGCACGCCAAGGTGAGCCCGTTCGATAACATCGGCTTCGGCCTGCTCTGCGTCTGGACCGGCTGCCTTCAGGTCGTCCTCGACAAAGGCCAGGAAGACGACTGGTTCGGAGCCACTTGGGTTCGCTGGGCCGTCGCTGCGCTCATCGTGTCGCTCGTCGGCTGGATCTGGCGTTCGTGGACTTACCCGAAGGGCCTCGTCGATCTGCACATTCTCAAGAACCGCAATTTCCGGACGGGCTGTTATCTCATCACGCTTCTCGGCGCGTGCATCTACATCACCATCACCATTCTGCCGCTCTACTACCAGGAGATCCTGGGCTACACGGCCTTCACTGCCGGACTTGTCGTCGGTCCCCGCGGCGTCGGCTCTTTCATCGGCTCTCCCGTCATCGGCATTCTCGGCTCGCGCATCGACAACCGCAAACTTCTCTCTGCCGGGTTCGTCGGCTTCGGCGTCTGCGCCCTTTTCTTCGGCAAGGTGAATCTCGACATCGGCCCCTACACGCTGCTTCTGCCCATCATGCTCACCGGTTTCGCACTGGCATTCGTCTTTGTCCCGCTTGCAACCATCACCACGTCTACCATCCCGCGCGAGGAAATGGGCAACGCCACCGGGCTCTTCAACATGTTGCGCAACATTGGCGGCTCCATTGGCATCGCGATGGCCACTACGGCAATCATCCGCCGAGCCGCCCTGCATCAGACTGAGATCGGCGCGAACATCTCGTCGTCGAGCCCGGTCCTGCAACAAAGCTCGCGGCAGATCGCCACCTATCTTGGCCATCACCTTGGGCCCGCCTCCGCGCGTCCGGGATCCATGGGCCTCCTCTACGGGCGTCTTTTGCAGCAATCGGCCCTGCTCGCCTACGTCGACGTATTCCGCTGGACCGCGCTCCTCGCATTCTTCTGTGCCGCCGCCGTCTGGCTCTTCCGCAAACCCCCGAAGAACACGGCACCGCCTCCCGGTGCGCACTGATCTTCAGGCCTTCGAAGCACTTCGCCTTTCGCGCCGTTAGACATGCAAGCGCTTGATTGCATATCAAATTCCACATCGCCTCGTCGTAACCCGCGAATCTCGCATCTTAGTAACCGGATCAACCTTAGCCTCTGCGGGTGCGGGTTCGATCCGCTACAGGGGCAGGGCCGGTGGGGTTTTCGCGATTTCCCCTACCCAACTGGCGGCGAAGGAGAATCGCATGTCAGCCGCCAGACTCTGCCCTTTTCTAATCCCTTTCGGAGAATGAGCTCATGTCCTCCCCCTCAAAAGACCTGAAGGAAGTTGAATCCGCGCTGCGCTCCGTCATTCAAACGCTGATTGATGGTCAGGAAGGTTTCAAGAAGATCGGCGAGCAACTCAAAGACGAAGCCCTCAAGGAATATTTCCTCGCCGAATCGCTCACCCGCGCTCAATTTCGCGGCGTACTGGAATCCATCCTTCATCAGGAAGGCGTGCACGACGTAAAGGAAAGCGGAACCGCAGTAGGTACCGTTCTTCGTGCATGGGGCGACATCAAAGCCACACTCGGCGGAGGCGACTCAAGCCTGCTTGCGACAGCTGAAGAAGCTGAAGATCAGACGATCGAAGCCTACAGCAAGGCAATCGAATCCTACATGCCGCTGCCGGTTCGCCAGATCCTCACAACCCAGTCGGCCCACATCGAACAATCTCACGAGTTCATCAAAGCCGCTCGCGACACCAAGAAGTAGCTCCACGCCAAACTGGGGGCCCCAGGTCTCGATTCTGAGACCTGGGAAGCGGAGTGCTTAGGGCGGGAACCATCAACTCACACCAGAGAAACGAATCTCCGCGCTTCCTCATCGAACTGCTCGATCCGCCCCGACAAAATGTCGTAGTACCACCCGAACACTTTTAGTCGTCCTTCGCGGATCGCGCGGCCCACCGACGGCTGCGCCTTCAGATTCGACAGTTGCGCCACCACGTTGCCGCGAATCACCGAGCACAACTCCGCATGCGGACCATCCTCGTCCTTCAGCGGCTGACGATGCGAGAACGCCGCCTCCACATGCTGCAGCCACCGATTCGCCTTGGGCAGTTTGTCCAGTCCTGTCCTGTTAATGGCCGCCTTGATCGCCCCGCAATCCGAGTGCCCGCACAAAATTACATACGGCACCTTCAACACATCCACTGCGTATTCAATCGTCGCAGTAACGCCATCCACATCGTTCATCGAAATCGGCACGACATTGCCAATGCTGCGGCTAATAAACAGATCTCCCGGCCCCGTCCCCAAAATCAGGTCCGGCACGATCCTCGAGTCTGAGCACGTTATAAACAGCCACTCCGGCGCCTGCGACTCCGCCAGCAGATGATACTGATCCCTCTTTCGCGGAAATACCTCCGCCAGAAACTTCCTGTGCCCCTCGATCAACCGCTGCATCTTTGACCTCGCGCGAATCTCTTCATACAAGAACCAGCCTATCGCATCGGTTTGTTAGGCTTTTATTCGAGATTCACAGGAGCTATTCGTCAGTGAACAGATCAGCCGCGATTTGCATCTCAATTCTCGCTTTCTCTTTCTCGCTCCACGCTCAGACAGTCGAATCCATCGACCCGGCCCTGAAATCCCGCATCGACGAGATCGCCACGGGTGTCATGAAGCAGCGCGGAGTTCCCTCCGCATCCGTCGCAGTCGTCAAAGGCGGCAAGCTTGTCTACACGCATGCTTATGGGCTCGCGCACATCAGCCCAGACAAGCCAGCCACGCCGGACATGCGCTACTCCATCGGATCCGTCTCCAAGCAGTTCACCGCAGCGGCAATCCTCCTCCTTCAGGAACAAGGTAAGCTCACCCTCGATGACCCGGTCGGCAAATATGTTCCGGGCCTCACGCGCGGCAACGAAGTCACCATCCGCCAGATCCTCTCGCATACCTCCGGCTACCAGGACTACTGGCCCGAAGACTACTTGATGACGCCGATGATGAAGCCCTCCACTCCGCAATACATCATCGACACCTGGGCCAAAAAGCCGCTCGACTTCGAACCCGGCACGCAGTGGCAATACTCCAACACCAACTACGTGATCGCCGGACTCATCGTTGAAAAAGTCAGCGGCCAGAAGGTCATGGACTTCCTCGGCGAGCACATCTTCCATCCACTCGGAATGAAGAGCGTCTGGAACTCCGACGAGAAGAAACTCACCCAGACAGACGCCACGCCTTACATTCGCTACGCGCTCGGCCCCCTGCGTCTCGCGCCCAAAGAGGGCGAAGGCTGGATGTTCGCCGCCGGCGAACTCGCCATGACTGCACACGACCTCGCCCTCTGGGACATCAGCATGATGACGCAATCTGTCCTCAAGCCCGAAAGCTACAAGCAGATGTTCACTGAGGTGAAGCTCAAGAATGGCAAGGGCACCCACTACGGTCTGGGCGTAGAAGTCATCGACCGCAACGGTCATCGCGAAATCGAACACAGCGGCGAAGTCACCGGCTTCGTCTCCGAAAATATCGTCTACGTCGACGATGGCGTTGCGGTCGCCGTCCTCACCAACCACATGGAAAGCGGTGCCGGCCAGATCGGCGATCTCGCCGCCGACACCGTCCTCGGCGAGAAGCGCTCGCCCTCAGAAGAGCAGGCCCTCAACATCTACCACGGACTGCAGAAGGGCCAGATCGATCGCAGCCTGCTCGCGCCCAATCTCAGCGACTACTTCTCAACCCAGGCACTCTCCGATTTCAAAGACAGTCTCGGCCCGCTCGGCGAGCCGCTCACCTTCCGCCAGACCGGCGAAATGCTTCGGGGCGGAATGACCTTCCGCGGATACCGCGTGGTCTATCCAACGCGCCGCCTCAGCATCAGCACCTACACCTATCCCGATGGCAAACTGGAGCAATACCTGGTCGGCCCAGCCGACTAGAATTTCGAACTGCCGCTCTCTCGATGAAGTGGGTGCCCCAGGTCTCGATTCTGAGACCTGGGATAAAGTGCCGCTCGTCAAGTATCGTCCCGTATCACCACTGCTCAGGGTGCCCCATCCTAAATTGGTCGTCAGACCAATTTAGGGTGGGATAACAGGCAGCCATCCGAGCCCCTTCATCGCGCCGTCCTATCGCACGAGGAGCGGGTGTTGCAAGCGGGGAGTCACCGTTGAGTCTCGCCCAGCGTATCGCCTTCACAACCTCCCTCACCATCGCCAGCCGCATCGTCCAGCTAAGAGACCGCATCCTCGGCCGAGTACCCCGCTCTCGCCCCGATTGCCCAAGCCTTCGCTCAACCCAACACGCAATCACCAGCGGCAAAAACATCCTCGACGCCGTCTACGTCGAACCCGCCGACCAGCATCCACTTTCAGCTCTCCTCATCTGCCACGGCATCGGCGAAATCGTTCCGCAGTGGTTTCCCATTCAGCGCATCTTTGCCGAGAGCGGCATCGCGTCCCTCGTCTTCGACTACTCCGGCTACGGCCGCAGCACCGGCCATCCGGACTTCCTCCAATTTGAGCAGGACGCCATCGCGTCATTCCAACTTCTTCAGCGCCTCGCACCCGGCACGTCCATCACGCTGCTCGGCTTCTCTCTCGGCACCGGCATTGCACCCGCAATTCTCAATCGCGTCGATGCCGATCGCCTCATTCTCTGCGCCGGCTACACGTCCTTCCGGCATGCCGCGCGAGCCGCGTGGATTCCGCCCTTCATGACTCCTCTCGTTCCGCCCATCTGGTCAGCCCGCGAAGCCCTTTGCGATTGCAACCTCCCCATCCTTATCGTCCAGGGAGATCGCGACCATCTCTTTCAGGCAACCATGTCCCACGAACTCCTCGCCTGTACCAACAACCGTGCCGATCTGCTCGTCCTCCCCGCTCGCTCTCACAACTCGCCGTTCTACGACCCACGACCCGAGTATTGGGACCCGATCATCAACTGGCTCAAGCAAACTCAGCCAGAGCCGCGCTCGAATCCCTGATCCTCGTTCCATCGTCTTCTTGTTCCCTTATTCCCTTGTCCCCTCGGTCCCTTGTTCCCCGTTTTACCGCGGGTCCACCTTCCGCGCACCCGTCTGGCTCATCAAATCCGCGAACGGTCCCGGCCCACGATCTCCGCTCACCGTCTTCCCAAAGAGATCCGTATCGATTCCCTTGAACACCGGCCCACCCTTCACATCTCCTTTCGCCGCGAATGTCAGTTCCAGTTTGTCCGGGTCGAGTTCCGCTTCAATCTCCGCTGTAGCTCCGTGTTCATCCCACTGCCGCTGCTCGCGCCACGACTTCAAATTGTCCCACTCCGCCGGCTCCGGAAACTTCACTCTCAAATAAGGTCCACCACCGAACCCGAAAGGCCCCGGCGTCACGCCGTACACATTCCCATCCGCATCGTTTTTGCCGTTGTTGAATTCGATCGCCGACCGGCCCATCTTCGCGAACACATTGTCGTGCACCATCAGGTTATGCACGTCATTCGTGTGCCCCATAATCGGCCTCGGTCCATTGATGCCCGACATCGTATCGACGCATACCTCTTTGCAGTCAATGAACAGGTTGTACGCAATGATCACGTTGTTGGTATCGCGTATCAGAATGCCGCCCGTCAGATTCGAAAAAATATTGTTATCAATCTGGTTGAGATCGTCGCTTCCTTCAATGTGCACAGCGTGTGGATTCACGTCCCCCGGAATATCCGCAAAGACATTCCCCGTGATGCGCACATTTTTGTTCCCGATATCCAGCCATATCCCGTTCCCGTGCCGGATATGCCGCACCACGTTGTTACGGAACAGCAGATTGTGCGCCACATGCATCTTCGTGCCGCCTGACTCCGACATCATCGCCGCGTCCTGCCATCCAATCCACTCAAACAGGTTGCGCTCTACGAGCGTGTCCTGCGGCCCACCCGTTCCACCCAACCCTTCAATCCCGCAATAGCGAAACGTATTTCCGCGCACTACATCGAAGCCAACCGGCTGTGGAGGCCGCGACGCGGCCCAGTCCTCGTTCCCTATATCCAGACCCACGCTGTTGGCCCATTCAAACGTGTCGTCTTCAAAAATGAAGTGGTTCCCTCGATTTACTGACACCATGCCTCGCTGCGGCACCGGGAATCCATTCCCCGCATGTTGAAACGTGATTCCCTTCACCCGTATGTACTGCTGATACCGCTGCGCCGGCGCAAACACCTGCTCTTGCGTCGTGATCTCGATCGTGTGATTTGCCGGATCATCGTCATTGGCGAGCCGGATATGCAGCGTCATCCCATTCGGCTCGATCCACACCTTGCCCGCCTCTGGCTGAAACTCCTTGAAGAGCGGCGACCAGACCAGCTTCTTGAAATAATTGAGGGATCGCGTAGGATTTCCGAGGTCGCTCGCCGTCTCCACCGGCTCCAGCGGATGCCCATCCACAAACACCATTCCGCGCCGCCTGAAGTACGTCGCCATGTTGTCCTCGGCGTAGCGCAGCCAGGTTTTGTTCCCAATCACGTTGTCCACTTCAAACGGGTTGTAGCCATTCGGGAACAGCTTCGAATCGAGCCTCAACTCCCACGCCTTCACCGGCTTTTTTGTCTGCGGATCGACCCCGAAGTTCCACCCGTCGCTGGGTCTCCAGTCCTTCACCACCGCCGAGCCTTTCACCACCACGGTCGCTCCCGGCGCGGCCTCGTAGCTGATCATCGCCTCAGGCCCGGTGCCCCCACGCGCTGGCTGGATGAATTCGCGATACACTCCGGCCGCAATCACCACCCTCTCCCCGGGCTGCAACACCTGGGCCGCATGGTTGATCGTTTTGAAGGGCCGCTCCTTCGTGCCCGGCCCCGAGTCGTCCGCGTTCTTCGCCCGCCCATCCACGTAGTAGGTCTTTGAGAAATGCAGTTCCTTCTCCCATGTCGGAAACTCACTTCCATCCGGCAGCTTCGAACTGGACGCAAACCCCAATCCCGCGGCAACAAGCAAAACCACAAAGATACTAAGAACACGCTTCATTCCAGCCCCTCTCCTTCCCGAAAAACGAAGACGATCGCTCCCGGCCTCAAAGCAGCAGCAACCAACAGCAGCGCCATACTAAATCGCTTTTCTCAATCCTGTCGAGCACTTCGGGCACGCGGCGAAGTTCGCCCCTGACCCCGCCAGCTTCGCTCGCAGCGCGCCAGCGCCGCTTGCCCCTCCCTTTCGGTACACTTGAATCTGACACTATGTTTGAGAACCTCACAGAAAAACTGCAGCGGGCCTTCAAAACCCTACGAGGCCAGGGAACCCTGTCGGAAGAAAACATGGATGAGGCTCTCAAAGAGATCCGCGTCGCCATGCTCGAAGCCGACGTCAACCTCAACGTCGTCAAAGAACTCATCGAGCACATCCGAGCCAAGGCCGTCGGAACCGAAGTCCTAACGGCGCTCTCGCCCTCCGAGCAGGTCATCAAAATTGTCCGCGACGAACTCATCGAACTCCTCGGGCGCGACACCGCCCGTTTCAAGTTCGCCTCCCAGCCGCCAACAGTGATCCTGATGGCTGGCCTTCAGGGCTCTGGTAAAACCACCACTTCCGGCAAGCTCGCCCAGTGGCTCAAGAAGGGCGGCCACCGCCCCATGCTTGTCTCCGTTGACGTCTACCGTCCCGCGGCGCGCGAGCAGCTAAAAGTCGTCGCAAAGTCCATAGAGGCGCGCCTCTATGAGGGCAAAATCGATGGCCAGAAAGCCGATTCAAAACTTGTAGAGCGCCTCGCCACCGAAGCCCGCCGCGAAGCCCGCATCCTGGCCTGCGACACCCTCATCGTCGACACTGCCGGCCGCCTCCACGTCGATGAAGAGCTCATGTCCGAGATGGAGCAGCTCAAAAAGCTCCTCTCGCCCTCAGAGATCCTCTTCGTCGCAGACGCCATGACCGGCCAGGACGCCGTCAACTCGGCTCAGGATTTTCACAAACGCCTCGGCCTAACCGGCGTCGTCCTCACCAAGATGGACGGCGACTCCCGTGGCGGCGCGGCGCTCTCTATTCGCCACGTCACCGGACAGCCCATCAAGTTCATCGGCACCGGCGAGAAACCAGACGCCTTCGAGCCCTTTCATCCAGATCGCATCGTGGGCCGCATCCTCGGCATGGGCGACATGATGTCTCTCATCGAAAAAGCCGAGTCCGCGCTCGACAAGAAAAAGTCAGAAGAATTTGCCAAGAAGGCTCTTCTCGGCGACGGCTTCACCCTCGAAGACTTCCGCGATCAGTTGAAGCAGATCAAGAAGCTCGGATCCATCGAATCGATCCTCAAGATGATGCCTTCCGTCGGCCCGTTCGCCGGCTTGCAGCAGGCCGCCGGTCAGGTCGACGAGAAACAGTTCGTGCGCCTCGAAGCCATGATCAGCTCCATGACGCCCTTCGAGCGCCGCAACCACGAAGTCATCTCCGGCTCGCGCCGTAAACGTATCGCCGCCGGTTCCGGCACATCGGTTCAGGAAGTGAATCAACTCCTCCGCCAATACGCCCAGATGAGCAAGATGTTCAAGCAGATGGGCAAAGGCGGCCTCGCCAAACAAATGCTCCGCGGCGGCATGTCCGGCCTGATGGGCAAACAAAAATTCGGAAGATAGGTTCCCGAAACTTACTGTCATCCTGAGCGCACGGGGCCCCAAGCGTAGTCTTCAGCTTGGGGGTGGTAAGCGAAGGATCTGCTGTTCCACTGAAACCTAGACCAGCCTCGATTCAACATGACACCCCTCCAGGACCAACTCGACGAGATCACCGCCAACACGCGCAACCTCGTCCAGCCCGAGCGCCTCGCCATCAGCGAACGCGCCGTCGAAGAGTTATTCGCCACCGGCATCGAAGATCGCATTCTTCCCATCGGCGCGCAGGCTCCCGAATTCGCCCTCAAGGACTCCAACGGCAAACTCGTCCGCTCCCGCGATCTGCTCGCCCTCGGGCCGCTCGTCATCAAATTCTTCCGCGGCCGCTGGTGCCCCTATTGCGTAACCGAACTCGAAACCTGGCGCAACCTCTATGGCAAGCTCCGCGAGCAAGGCGCTTTGCTGGTCGCCATCACTCCGCAGACCGAACGCCAAAGCGACTTCATGGTCGGCCAGCACGGCCTGCCCTTCCCAATCCTCTCCGATCCCGGCAACATCGTCGCGGAGAAGTTCGGCCTGGTCTACACCATCCCCGAGTACCACCGCGACTACTATCTATCGATCCTCGTCAACGTGCCCTTCATCAACGGCGACAAGAGCTGGCGTCTTCCCCTGCCCGCGACCTACGTCATTGGGAGAGATGGCAAAGTGCTCCAGGCCGAAGCCCACGCCGACTTCCGTGTTCGCCCCGAACCCCAGGAAGCCCTCGCCGCCTGCAGCCTTCCTCTTCGCTGACGCTCAGAAAATTCCGGCAACTTTTCGGTTGCACATTATCTCTGAAGCGTGCGCCCCTTGTACTGCGCATCTAGAACCATCCGCTGATACTGGCTGAGCCTCGGATACTTCAACGAACTCAAATTCTTCGGCAGGCGTTTGGGAGTCAGCAATTTCCACGCTTCCGGCGCTTGCCACGGATCGTATCCAGCATCGGCCATCATCGAGAGCGCCAGCCGCCCACGCTCCAGTTCCAACTCCAGGTTGTGCTCATGCACAGCGATGCCGACCGCTCCGTTTGTCGCGAGCCCCGCAATCGGATTCATCGCCAGAGATGAAAGCTCCGCAATCTCCGCCGCCGTGAACCACTTATCTCTCGCGATCAGCCTTGCCCGCAGGGACTGCACGTTGTATGCGATTCCCGCTGCCAGAACCGCCGCTAATTGATCGTCCGTCTTCAGTCGATCCAGAACAGGGCCCGGTATAAGTACAAGCCCAGGATTGCACGCAAGTTCCGATCGGATCACTTTTTCTTCGACCACGAAGAACCTGAAACGAGGGATGACCTGGTCCTCCGCCATCTGATTCAGGTAGGCAGGGAGCAATCGATTTCCGATGCGCCGCACTCTCGCCTGCTGCTCGCCCTCGGCCGGAACCTTATGCCAGCCGCACCATCCGCCAGCGTCGCTCATCCGCACTTTGGAATGCAGCGGCTTGAATTGCCCTTCTGCGTCGATAAGGCTGTCGGTCTGCGGCGCCGTGGTTTGCAGTTGAGAAGTGTCCTGACGCTTAGCCTCTGAGCTGACGGGATAAAAGATCGCTTTCTCCGCGATCATGATCCCGGAGCTATCGCGTTTGCCGGAGAATCGAACCCATGTTCCCGCCTGAACATCCGAAAGTGAATTGATCGTGTCTCGGAACTCTTTGTCCGTGCCCGCCACAATCTGAACCTGGTATCCATCCACCTGGTACACGGGTTCCGCCCCAGACGCAACGATCTTCTCAACGAACGAGAACCCTTTCAGCGCTTTCTCTTGAGCTACCCCTTCTGCCGCCGAAATCAGCAGCGAACAGCCCACGAGCAGACTGAATATCCCCATCCGAGCCGCAGGGGCGGCGTTTGCGACAATCATGTTGCTTGTCTACTCCGCATCTTTCGTTTCGCTGGTTGCTGCCGGTCGATACTCCAGATTCAGGATGCTGAGTGCATACTCGCTCAAATGAGTGTGTTTGACGGTCCAGACCCCATTCGTCGATCGTCGAGCGCCTAGCAGTTTGAACGCCTCAGGCGCCTGCCACGGATCATAACCCGCGTCCGCTACAAGCGAAATCGCAATGCGGCCAACCTGCTCTTCGATACGCGTCGCAATCCTGTGGTCGGGAAGCGCACCTAGCATGTCCAGGGGAAACGCCCCGAAATAAGGAATCGTGGCGTACAACGCAAGCGTGCTCAGCTGATCGCGAACCGCAGGCCACTGCTTCATTTCCTTGCCAATTCCCTGACGTTGAAGCACCATTGCAATTGGCATCGCCAGCGCCGCAGCAAGCTGATCGTCGTTCTTCATCCGCTCAATCTGGAACCGGGGATAAAAAATCAACCCTCCACGCGGCGCGCAGATGAAGGTGCGCATATCGTCGTCATCAACTGCGTAAAACAGAAAAGGAATCTTGCGCGGATCGTCATCGGCAAGTGAGCGCTGGAATGGAGGTATCAATCTCGTCCCAATGCGCTGCAGGCGATCGTCCAGGGCCTGATCGGCGGGAACGGTTCGCCACGACTTCAACCGGCCCGGCTTCATGCGCCCATCCAGGTGCCGCGCGAAATCAGGAGGAAAGAATGGGAGCTTGTAGTCGTCCAGACCATTCACAACCTCCACGGGCTTACCCGGCTTCATGCTCATGAAATCAGCAGCTGCTGCTACCAGCACACCATGGGAGTCAAGCTTGCCCTTGTAGTGCAGCCATGTTCCCGCTCCCACGTCATTCAGTGAGTGAACCTCCCCTCGGAAGCTGGTCTCTGCGGAAGCTGGCACTCGAATTGTGAAACCGTCGGCGCGAAATTCGTGCTCCTTATCTGCCTCGAGCACGGCATTCACCGGTCCGAGCCCGCTGATCTGTTCGTTCCAGTCTGGGCGAAATACCACGACGTCGGCAATGTGTTTTTTGTGCTTCGTTTTACCAAGGACCGACACATACGCACCCGGCCGCAATTCTCTGCGGAGAGAGTCGTCTGACGCGTCAGACTTTGCTCCCTTGAGCCGGAATCCGGTTAGAGGTTGAAGCACAATGTGTTGATCATCTACATCGAAGCCATCCGGCAGATCCGTTGCCGTAATGTAACCATGAACAAGTTCGACGGTAGTAATCTCGGGATCCTGCGCCGAAAGCCCCTGGCAAACGAAAATGAAAACGAAGAGGGACAGCGGAAGTACAACTGATCGGCTCGCAACTTGGGAGCAATGTCCGATGCGCATGAAGTGGCCTGAATTGGGTTTGAAAAACTGCCCAATTATAGGCCGAAAAGAAATCAAAGTGCAGAGTACTTTCGGTGGCTAAATAGAACCCTGCAACTTTGACGTCGCCGTCTCAATCGACACACCCTTCAGCAGAAACACCTTGCTCCGCGACGACCCTCCGCTCAGCAGCTCGATCGACCTTCTCGGCACTCCGAAGGTATCGGCGAGAAAGGCGACCAGCGCTTCATTCGCCCGACCTTCGACCGGAGGAGCCTGCACGGCAAGCTTCAACTGCGCCGCGTCTCCCTCGCCATACACTCCGGCAATTGCAGTCTTCTTCGCGCCCGGCTGCGCCCGCACCGCCAGTGTCACGCCGCCCGCGACCTCGCGCAACATTACACAGGCCCCGTATACGGTTGCCGCTTTCCAAAGAGCGCAGTCCCCACGCGAATTCGCGTCGCACCTTCCGCGATCGCCAACGGGAAATCCCCGCTCATCCCCATCGACAACACATCGAAATTCAGCCGCGGAAACTTCGCCGCCCATCGATCCCGCCACTCGCGCAAACTGCCAAAGCACGCGCGCGTCACCGTCTCCTCGGCACCCCATGGCGCAATCGTCATCAACCCGCGCATCTCCAGATTTCCCAGATCCGGCAGAGCCACCAGCAACTCCGTCGCGTCGCGCGACTCCGGCTCCAGCCCCTCTTTCGTCTCCTCGGGACTCAACTTCACTTCAACCAGCACCGGTAGTCGCTTACCCAGCTTGCCCGCAGCCTCATCCAGCCGCCTCGCCAGCCGCAACGAGTCCAGCGAGTCGACAGCATCGAAAATCTCCGCCGCCTTCGCCGCCTTGTTCGATTGCAAATGCCCAATGAGATGAATCTTGATTGGTTTTGCAGATCGCGAGCGCAGCGACTCCAGCGCCGAAGCCTTGCCCGCAAACTCCTGCACGCGGTTCTCCCCGAACAGCGTCAACCCCAGCCCAGCCGCTTCCGCAATCGTCTCCGCCGGATACGTCTTCGAGACCGCCATCAACTCAACATCTTCGCGCCGCCGCCCCGCACGAATACACGCCTCGCTTATCGTTTCCTCGAGCGATCGTAGAACTTCCGCGAGCTTTGTCATGTCAGTTCGAACTCAGGTGCGGTGCACGCCCTTGCCACGGCGCAAACTCCCGGCAACTCGCGCAGACTCCATACATCAGCTGCATGCAATGCCTCAGTGCCCGTGTTCCTCGAGATACTTCTCCGCCTCCAGGGCCGCCATGCATCCCGTGCCCGCAGCCGTGATCGCCTGCCGGTACCTTCGGTCCTGCACATCGCCGCACGCAAACACACCCGGCACCACAACGCCCTTGCGCGTCGTAAAGATGTTCTCCCGCGTGAGCACGTATCCCTCATCGTCGAGGTCAATCTGCCCGGCAAACATCTTCGCATTCGGCTCGTGTCCGATCCCGAGAAACAATCCATCGAGCCGCAAAGTCTCCGTCATTCCGGTCACGACATCGCGCAGCTTGACGCCTTTCACTTCCTTCTCTTCCACGCCAAGCACTTCGTCGATCACCGTGTTCGTCCGGAACTCGATGTTCGGGTGCGCCATCGCGCGCTCCAGCATGATTTTCGAAGCGCGGAACTGCGGGCGCCTGTGCAGCAGCGTCACCTTGCTCGCAAACCGCGTCAGGAACAGTGCCTCTTCCATCGCGGAGTCGCCGCCACCCACCACCGCGATTTCTTTACCGCGGAAGAAAAACCCGTCGCATGTCGCGCAGCTCGACACGCCGTGCCCAATCAGCGCCTGCTCGCTCGGCAGTCCCAGCCAGCGAGCACTCGCGCCCGACGCAATAATCAGCGTCCGTGTATGGATCTCCCCAGCCGACGTGTGCAGCCGAAACGGATGCGCGCCCAGTTCCACCTTCTCCAGATGTGCAAGCTGAAACTCCGCGCCAAACCTTGCCGCCTGCCGCTTCATGTTGTCGATCAGCTCGGGTCCCTGAATCCCCTCAGGCCAACCCGGAAAGTTCTCCACCAGCGAAGTGATGCTCAGCTGTCCTCCCGGCTCGTGCCCTTCCAACACCAGGGGTTTCAGGTTGGCGCGCGCGCTGTAAATTGCCGCAGTCAGTCCGGCGCAGCCGGAGCCAAGAATTACCGTGTCACGTGTCTCTGCCATGAGTTTCCTAGTCGATTGTAAAGGGCAGGGGCAAAGGGAACGAGCGAACAAGAGAACAAGTCCCTTTGGCCACGCGACCGACGTTCAGCCCTCTCCCCGTTGTGCCCCAATTCACCTGTTCGCCCGATCCCCTCGTCCCCCTGTCACCTCGTCACCTGTATAAGATGTTTCTCATGGCAAATCTGACTCTTGTCTACGGAATGCGCCTGCTACCCGAAGGCGAAGTCCTTCAAATCAATGACGCCACCCTCAAACTGGCAAACGGCAACGAAGCACACGTCACCATGCACGTCCTCGAGGGCTCGCGCGAACAGATCGAGGCCCAGCTCAAACAGAGCCTCGATGCCTTCTTCGATTTCTACCCGGAGATCTGAAGCGGCCTTTCAGGCGCGCAGGAGAGGGAGTGGAGGCTCAGAACCAGCAAACCGCAGTGAAGCCTCTCTCCCTATTCCCTATTCCCTATTCCCTATTCCCTATTCCCTATTCCCTATTCCCTATTCCCTATTCCCTATTCCCTATTCCCTATTCCCTATTCCCTATTCCCTATTCCCTTGTTCCCTTGTTCCCTTGTCCCCTGGTTCCCTGCGCGCCAAAGGCGCGCTACACCCGCGCCTGTGTCACCTTCTTCGATGTGCTCTGCTTCACCCGAAGATTGTCGATCGCATAGTCGATGAATCTCGGCTCGAAGTGAGGAGGCTCGCGCATGAACCTGCAGGTCGAGATCACCTGGTCCACAATGAATCGCGGATGGTACGCAGCCAGCTCAAGCTGCTTTTCTACCGTGATCTTGTGTACGATGATGTCGAAAATCTCCTCCGACATCTCAATCTTCTGCTTCTGACATTCGCCTTCGAAAATGCGCGCGTAATGCAGAACCGACGGCGGCCCTACCTCGATCTTGTATGGCAGTCGCCGCAAGAACGCCGGATCCATCAGATCCTCCGGCTCAAGGTTCGTCGAGAAAATCACCAGCTCTTCAAACGGGATCGAAAACGTCTTGCCCGTGTGAAGCTTCAGGTAGTCCACCTTGCCTTCGAGCGGCACGATCCACCGGTTGAGCAGGTTCGTCGGACTCACAATCTGCCGCCCGAAGTCGTCAATCAGAAACGTCCCGCCCAGCGCCTTCATGTGCAGCGGAGCCTCATAGTAGTGCCCCGTCGGGTCGTAACGCAGATCCAGCATCTCCAGCGTCAATTCACCGCCCGTAATCACAAACGGCCGCTGGCACGGAACCCATCGCGCGTCGTAGCTCTGCGACCTCACCACCGTGAACGCATTTTCATCCTCGATGTCCGCTCCCTCAAGCGGCAGGTGGATGCTGGGATCATGCACGCGGATGATCTGTCCCTCCACCATCACCGCATACGGCACATAGATCACGTCGCTGAACACGGAAGCAAACCGCTGCGCCACCGTCGTCTTTCCATTTCCAGGAGGTCCATAGAGCAGCATCGCGCGTCCTGAGTTCAATGCCGGCCCGGCCTGCTCGATGATTCGGTCATCAAACGCCAGCCCGTTCGTCGCGGCCTTGATCTTCTCCGGCGTCACCAGCTCATTCGTCAGCTTCTGCATGTTCACTTGCTGGTTGAACTCATCCAGGGTCACCGGAGCCGGCCCAACATAGTGGAGCCGGTTCATTGCATCGATCACATACCGCCGGCCCTCATCCGTGAATTGATACACCATGTCGATCAGACTGTCGCCCTGCCGCGCCCCCAGATTCTGCAGGTACAGTCGGTCCACCGCCATTCGCGTCAGTTCCAGCACGATGTTGTAGGGCAGCTTGATGGCGTCCGCGAATTGCCTGACCGTCTGCAATCGATTCACGTACATAAGCTTCAGCAGAAGCGAAAGCAGATCGACCTCATCCAGTCCAGTCGCCGCAATGTTCTCCGGTTCCCTTGGCGTCCGGTGCAGAAACTTCTCCAGCTGATCCTTGGTCAGCGCACCAATCGCAACAAGGTTCTCCCCCAGCCGGCCTCCACACAACGAGAGCCTCTGCAGCGCCTTCTGCACATCCTGCTCGGTCACGAGCTTGGCCCGGATGAGCAAATCTCCCAATCTAAGTTGCGTGCTAATGGTGCCCTCCCGTTCAGTACCCGAGGATCTACCTCGAAAACCGGCTAACTGCCTTCAATTACTCAGCTTGTTTGCAGGATTCATTGTAGCGAGGAACGTAACTTTAAAATGAACTTAGGTAATGGATTACCTGATAGTTGCAGTTACCAGAGTGCTTTCGCAAACTCCCCGTTTCTTCTCTGCGAGCGCTGATTGATCCGCTTTCAAGCCGATTAGAAATTTCTCATCACTGGGCTGATCCCACGGCAGCCAACACGCAGCAGCCTGCACGGAGTCTGCCGTGCGCCGCTCATTCACCCTCCTCGCTCCGTTGATGCTGCTCTGCCCCCTCACGCTCCTCGCGGGAGGACCGAAGTGGGTTGCCGGTTCCACCTACTTCGATCCGGCTGTAGTGGGGCAGCCGCTACGCTGGGCCAACGGCATCGTGAACTACTACGTGGACCAGGGTCCACTCAACAGCCAGATCAATAACCAGCAGGCTACGGCCATGGTCGACGCAGCCGCCGCACTTTGGAGCTCCGTTCCTACCGCCGGCATGGTCCTTAGAAACTCCGGCACACTCGCTGAAGATGTCGGCTTTGCGAATACCGTTATCGGCAATTCCATCTTCGGAAACCCGACTTTCGCCGCGCCGTCCGACGTCACACCCTTTGCGACCAGCTTTCCGCTCGCCGTCATCTACGACGCGGATGGTTCCGTAATCAACAGCCTCTTCGGCGCCGGCTCCTCCGACCCCACAAGCTGTCAGAACAATGGTGTGTACGGCTGGCTCGACAACATTCGCACCAACGCCACCATCGGCCACGCCATCATCCTGCTCAATGGCCTCTGTGCCACGACTCCCAATCTGGTTGCGATGATGCAGTACGAAATCGCGCGCGCTTTCGGCCGTGTCCTCGGTCTCGACTACGCACAGGTAAACCACCTCACCGCCGATAGCAACAAGCCGGAGGCGATGTTTGCGTGGCCCATCATGGATCCGCTCAGCGGGGTTTGCGGTCCGGCTGGCGGCGCCTGCATACCCGACCCCGCTCACCTCAGCTACGACGATGTCGCGGCTCTCAACCGCCTCTACCCGATCACAGCGGCGAATCTCCCCCAGTTCCCCGGAAAGCAGATCACCGCTGCAAACACCATCTCCATCCGGGGCACCATCTCCTTCCGCACCGGCGTGGGAATGCAGGGCGTAAATGTCGTTGCTCGCCCGCTCGATGCCGCGGGCAATCCACTGTACGCGTACACCGTCACCGCCGTCTCAGGCGCTCTCTTCAGCGGCAACCGCGGCAATCCCATCACTGGATGGACCGACGCCAACGGCGATCCTTTCAGCCTCTGGGGCTCCAACGACCCAGCGCTTCAGGGTGCCTTCGATCTCAGCGGTACCCCCCTCCCCCCCGGGGTGTCCTCCGCCCCCTGGCAGCTCACCTTCGAGCCCATCAACCCGCTCTACATGCTTACGGAATCCGTAGGGCCTTACATCGATGGCTCTCCGACACCCTCCGGAACTATGCCTGTACTCACCGTCTCTGCAATGTCCTCAGGCTCATCTCAGAATCTCACCGTCACCATTGCCGACTCCGCCTCAGGCAATTTGCAGGACGCAATCGCTACTCCCGACACTCCGCGCAATCTGCCTGCCAGTGGCCTCTGGTGCGGCCGCATCGGCCAAGCAGGGCAAACAGATTGGTTCGCATTCCCTGTTCGGTCGGGCCACAGCTTCACCGTGATCACTCAGGCGTTGAACGAAAACGGCGTTCCTACGGAAACCAAGGCTCTGCCTGTGATCGGCATTTGGGAAGGCATGAACCCCGTAACCGCTCCTTCGTCCGGATGGGCTCCGCCTCTCAACGCCTATGCCACCGGCGCGTCCTGGCTCCAAGTCTCTCCCGGCGCAGACGAGATCGTACGTCTCGGCATCGCCGACCTCCGTGGTGATGGCCGCCCCGACTACACCTACAACGGGTGGGTGCTCTATGCCGACTCCATCCAACCTCAGCGTCTCCCCCTCAGTGGCGGACCGATTGCCATCCGCGGGATGGGCTTCCGCCCCTCCGACACCGTTCGCATAGCAGGTGAGAAAGCCATCATCACAAGCATCTCCCCCACTGAAATCACCGCCATCGCTCCCGCCGCTCTTGCCGGCTTTACCGGCTCCGTCGACGTCGAAGTGGACGATCTACCGATGTTCAACGCATCGGCAATCATCGCGGACGGCATCAGCTACGACACCGGCAACGACGATTCGCTCACACTGAACAGCGCCCCTTCAGGCACTGTCCCCATCGGCGTTCCCATTCCATTCACAGTTACCGCTCTCGCACCGTCTCTCGTTCCAGCTGGCGGAGTCACGGTCACGTTTGCCGTCGCCAGCGGCAACGCAACACTCAGCTGCGGCTCGACGGTCTGCTCAGTCTCTTCAACCGGAGATGGCATCGCCTCATTGAACATAACCGCCCCGGTCGCCGGCTCTTCGGTCGTCATCGCATCGCTCTCCAATGGCGCCTCTCTCCAGGCCCACTTCACTGGTGGAACTCCGCCTGCTCTCGCCGCGCTTACACCCATGCTCTCCGTTGCCGCAGGAGCCACTGTCGACTGGACCGCCCAGGCTCTCGCTCTCAGCAACGGCTCTCCGTCACCCGGCCAGACAGTGTCATGGCAAGCGACACCAGCCATCCGCGCTCAAGGCCAGTCGACTGCCACCACAAACTCGAATGGCATTGCTGCGAAAGCTCTAACCGTTGGCCCTCTCAGCAAAGGTCAGCAGAACTCCTCGGCAGCTTGCCTCAATGGCACCACGCAATGCGTCAACTTTACGGTTCTCGGATCCCGGCCCGAGTACGCCTATCTCGAGCCGATCTCCGGCACACACCAGGCTCTCTCCGCTTCCGCCACACCTGGCCAGATCACATTGCGTGTCCATGACATGAATGGCACCCCGATGGCAGCCGGAAACGTCACCCTCTATCAGGCGCTTTACGCGTGGGCGCCGCCGTGCTCCGCCCATGGACGATGCGCTCAGCCTCAGCTGCTTGCCACTCAAACCTCAAGTGCCACTTCAGCCTTGGACGGGTCCGTTTCCTTTGTCCCTGCGTCCCTTCCCGGAGTGCCGACCAATCTTGTGGGTCTGGCAGTCACCGGCACTTCCAGCACACTAACTATCAACATCGAACAGCATCCCTAATCCTTACGGGGATAGGAAACTGAATATCTGCTTTCACTACTCACCTCAAACATCTCCATTCATTCCAATTAGCATCTCCGCATAATTTGCACTCCTCTTCCGCCCGCTAGGTCGCTCTCGCTTTCAAAATTGCCACCAGCACGCCCTCTCGGGCATCCATACTCTTGAGAGCGAGGTCGAATGAGCGAACTCACGAAACCCCTTGAGATGGCCGGACGGAACGGCCGCCCGCGCGTTGTCATCGTTGGTGCAGGATTCGGAGGCCTTCACGCAGCCAAGGCGTTGCGCAATCTCCCCGTCGACATTACGGTCGTAGACCGCAAAAACCACCACACGTTCCAGCCGCTCCTCTACCAGGTGGCCCTTGCGGTGCTATCTCCGGCCGACATCGCGCAACCCATCCGCTCCATCCTTCGACATCAGTCAAACACTGAAGTCCTCATGGACGAGGTGACCGGCATCGATGTCCAGTCACGTCGTATCACCGTAGCGTCGGGCACGGTGCTTCCTTACGACTACCTGGTCCTCGGCACGGGATCCACGCACTCCTATTTCGGAAAGAACGAGTGGGCCCCCCTCGCTCCCGGTCTAAAAACCCTTGAAGATGCAGTTGAAATCCGTCGTCGCGTTCTCCTCGCCTTCGAGCTCGCTGAGCGCCAGATGCAGGAGCACGGTTGGCACCCCCCGCTGAACTTCGTCATCATCGGCGGCGGCCCAACGGGCGTTGAACTCGCCGGTGCCATCAGCGACATCACGAAGCTCTATATGCGCCACGACTTCCGGCACATCGATCCAACCAAGGCGCGCGTGATGATCCTCGACAACGGTCCGCGCGTTCTCGCCGCCTACCCCGAAGATCTCTCGGCCAAAGCGGAACGTCAGCTCCACGACCTCGGTGTCGAAGTCCACACCGGCACGCACGTCTCCAACGTGGGAGCGGGCTGGGTCGAGGCGAACGGCAATCGTATTGAGGCAGCCGTCGTTCTCTGGGCTGCCGGTGTGCAGGCATCTCCGCTTGGCAAAATGCTCGGCGCTCCGGTCGACAAGCGAGGTTGCGTCATCGTCGACAATAACCTCAACCCGGCTGGCCTGCCGGAAGTCTTTGTCATCGGCGACCTTGCCCACTTCGAGCAGGAGGGTCACCAGGTACCTGGCGTCGCTCAGCCTGCTATGCAGATGGGCGATCACATCGGAAAAATGATTTCCGCCGATGTCGCTCGCAAGTCTCGCCCGGCGTTCCACTACTTCGACAAGGGCGACATGGCCACCATTGGTCGTGTGGCAGCCGTTGCAAAAGTCGAGTGGCCCTTCCACGCTCACCTCAGCGGATTTCCTGCGTGGTTCACGTGGATCGCCGTGCACATCTTCTTCCTCATCGGGTTCCGCAACAGGCTCGCCGTCCTCTCTCAATGGATGTGGCAATACTTCACCTTCACGCGTAGTGCACGCCTCATCACCGGAGACCAGCGCCTGCCAGGATGGGAAGACCACGTCAACACGGGCCAGACCGTCGAGGAGGACACTCGCGTCACAGCGCAAGTGCGTTGAAGACAGCTGTTAGCCAGTAGCGTGTTGTGTGCGATCCCAGCTACCGGCTACGAGCTGTCGGCTACCGGCTGGGAGCTATCGGCTACTCCATCGGCTAAACTGATAAGAGTCATGCTCGATCTGGGATTTGTCCGGGGAAACCTGGAAGTTGTTGAAGCAAAACTCCGCGCTCGCGGCGCTGATCCTGCCGCCCTCCTCGGCAATTTTCGCCAACTCGATCAGAAACGCCGCGAAGCCATCACGGCCTCCGAGCAGCTCAAAGCCCGCCGCAACGAGCTCTCGCAGCAAGTTGGCGCCCTCAAGCGCGAAGGCAAAGACGCCACCGAGCTGATGGACGAGACCCGCGCTCTCAAAGACAAGCTCGACGACCTCGACAAGACAGCGACCGCGCTCGACGAGGAGATGCGTCTTTCTCTCGCCGGTATTCCCAACCTCACCCGCGACGAAGTCCCCACCGGAAAATCCGAAGAGGACAACGTCACGGTCAAGACCTGGGGCGACAAACCAAACTTCGATTTCACCCCGAAGCCTCATTGGGAGATCGGCGAACACCTCGGCATCCTCGATCTTGAGCGCGCAGCCAAACTCAGCGGTGCACGTTTCGCGGTCTACATGGGCGCTGGAGCTCGCCTCGAACGCGCGCTCATCGGCTTTATGCTCGACATGCACTCCCAGAAGCACGGCTACACTGAAGTCCTGCCGCCCTTCATGGTGAACTCCAAGAGTCTCTTCGGCACCGGCCAGCTTCCCAAGTTTGCCGAAGACCTCTTCCGCTGCTCCGACGCCGATCTCGAATCAGTTTCTAACGGCACCTTCCGCGACAACGATCACTGGCTCATCCCCACCGCCGAAGTTCCCGTAACCAATCTCTATCGCGACGAAATCCTCGACGAAGCACGCCTGCCCATCAGCCTCACGGCCTACACTCCCTGCTTCCGCGCCGAAGCCGGAGCCGCAGGCAAAGACACCCGTGGCATCATCCGCCAGCATCAGTTCCAAAAAGTCGAACTCGTCAAGTTCACCCGCCCTGAGGACTCCGATGCACAGCACGAGCAGCTCACACGCAACGCCGAAGAGATTCTCGAAGCCCTGAAGCTTCCCTATCGGCGTGTTCTGCTCTGCACCGCCGACACCGGCTTCTCCTCCGCCAAGACCTTCGACCTCGAAGTCTGGCTGCCCGGCCAGCAGCTTTATCGCGAAATCTCCTCCTGCTCCAATTTCGAGAGCTTCCAGGCCCGTCGCGCCAACATCCGCTTCAAGCCTTCCGGAGGCAAAGCGAAGTCCGAATTTGTGCATACACTCAACGGCAGCGGCCTCGCCGTTGGTCGCACCTGGCTCGCCATCCTCGAAAACTACCAACAGGCCGACGGTTCCGTCCTGATCCCGGAAGCCCTGCAACCCTACATGGGTGGTCTCGAACGCATCACCCGACAGGAGCCAGCATGAACAAGCTCCTCAAAAGCTATTTCTATTGGACCTACCCGCGCGGCAACATCCATTACGACGTGATGGTCACGCTCATCCTGCTCTTCATCTTCGTCACGCCGCAGTTCTGGGATTTCGGCGACAAGCCCTCACACGCTCCCGGCCCTTCGCATCCCATCCAGGTCGCCAGCGATGGCAGCCGAACGCTTCTCGTCACCATCTCCGACATCGACGTGAAAGCCCCAGCCTCCGCCTCTGACAGCGAAATGCGCCGTGTGCTCCGCAAAGCCATCGAGCCCGTTACAGGCGACGCTGTGTCAGTTCTCCGCTGGGAAACCATTGTCGATAGCGATGGCAAGAAGTTCTGGAAGATATGGGCGCGCCGCTGACTCCGACCTCCACGACTTAGTCGTGCCGTTCGGGTTAGCAACCATGAGGAGCTTTCAGCTTCTGAAGGAATGCGGCGCATCTCGAAATATTCGGTTCGAACCTCAATCGGACGCATCTATCCATAAGATAGGTAAAGGAATATGAATTTGAGAACGAAAAGCCACACTGGATTGAAGACATTGCTGTTCGTCACTGCGGCGCTCCTCTTCGCTCTGCCCTCTCAGCATCTTGCCGCTCAAGACCTGAAGACCGTCCTCTCCAAGCTGGACGCTGCTGCTGCAAACTTTCATACGGTATCGGCCGACTTCGAATTCGATTCAATCGTCACAGATCCCGTTCCCGACAAGACGGTACAGAAAGGTACGGTTTACTACTCTCGCCGCGGCTCTGACTTCCAGATTGGAGCCCACATCAACGAAGAGAACGGTAAGCCCGTGCCAAAGGTCTACACCTACGCGAAAGGCGTCTTCCGCCTCTACGAGAAGCTCCCCGATCAAGTCACAACCTACAAGAACGACAAGCTAAGCGAATACCTTTTGCTCGGCTTCGGCGCCAGCGGCAAAGAGCTCCAGAAAGTGTGGGACATCACTTACGCCGGTCAGGAAAAAATCAACGGAGTGAATACCGACAAGCTCGAACTCGTCGCAAAGGATCCAGCTGCTCGCAAGAACCTGCCCAAGGTCACGGTCTGGATGGACACGCCACACGCCGTGAGCCTCAAGCAGGTATTCGACCAAGGTGAAGGCCAGTCACGTACAAGCGTGTATTCAAACTTCAAGTTCAATCAGCCCCTGGCGTCTGACGCGTTCACCTTCAAGACCGACAGCAAGACCCAGTACGTCAATCGGTAGAGAGCCACGCCTCCCAGAACAAACAGCATTGGAAAGCACTCGAGCGTATAGCGCGCCTCGGGTGCTTCCACCGTCATCAGCAGCATGCTTCGCAGCACCATGTATGCCAGCATCCACGGCCACATCTTCGGCCGCAGAAACAGCCCCGCAATCCCCAGCAGCAGATACAGCGCATTCAATCCCGCATAAAACCAGCTGAACCGTGTCTCCGCGTAGTGATGCGAGTAAACCCACCAGTCCAGATCGATGGGCAGATTCTCCACCCGGGGCCGCAGCCACATGTCCAACATTCGCCCTACGGGCAACAGCACATGCCGCTCAAATGGACGTGCCGCATACCGTTCTTGCGCAAGCTTTGCAAATCGCGCATCGATCTCCACCGTCAGCGCATTTCCACCGTTGTTGTAGTCATTCGCAATCGCGACCGTCTCCGCCCATTGCTGAGGGTTGTCGAACGCGCTGGCTGGCAGCTTCGAAATATCCAGGGTGTCTCCGGGAACGTTCCAGTACACCTGGTACGTCGAAACAAAATCCAGGCACCACGTCTTCACCCAGCTCACCCAACCGGCCTGAGTCGGTTCACCCGGATCGGTCGCATATCTTGGCGCCAGCGGTTCGAAGACCTGAAACGTCTTCCAGTTCCTCCACGTCCACGCCGCGAACGGCGTCACAGCCAGCAGCGCGCAAACTACCGCCATGCGCACCCAGCGCCAACGCTCCGGGCCTCCAGCCCGCGCCAGCTTCAACATCAGCACTGGCGCAAACGCCACCGCAACCAGCGCGCCATCCGGCCGCAGCAGCGCAGCGTACGTCACCGCAAACGTGAATCCCAGCGCCGCCCACCATCCCGGCTTCTCTCCAAATCGCGCAGCGCACCACATGGCCAGCGCGATCGTAAACAGCGTCGGCCCCTCCGTCAGCGGGTTCGCAACATACACTGCCGTAAACGGACACAGCGCCGCCAGCCACAGCGTGCAATAGGCCGCTCCCCGCTTCAGGCTCTCCGGCGCAACTCGCCTTGCCACATCGGCCAGCAGCAGACAGGCAACCAGGTCCAGCACAATCTGCACCCACGCCGCCGAAGCGTAGTTCTCCATCCCGAAGACCTTGAAGCACCCAGCCAGGAACAGCGGATATCCCGGCAAACGAATCAGCGTCGGATACGTCTCTCCTGTGCCCACCGTGAGCGCGTATCGACCGCTCAGCAACAGGTTTTTCGCGATGCCTCCATAGATCAGCGCGTCCCCGGTCACCTCGAAGAAGTGCTTCAGCATCCAAACACGAAGCAGTGCTCCCGCCAGCAGAGCCGGCAATATCGACAAAACGGTACGCACCCTGTTGCCCGTCGTGACCGTCTCCATCGATTGACTCAAGGGGTCAGCTTCCATACGATTCGTACTGTATAGCGTAGACGCTAATGCCTGATAGACAGATATTCTTTGACCCCCAGCGAACCAGATGGAAGCGCCTCCGCCGCATTCTAGATGTCACGGCTGTCATCTTCACGCTGGTGCTCGCAGGATTCATCTTCAACGTCCTGCGCGGTCAACATCTGCCCGAATTGCTGCTTCCTACTCAGAAGCACACCTATCGCGCATTGCAGCAGAGCCGGTCCCAACTCAACCACAACGGCCGTGGACAGCACCCCGCTCGCCGCAGGTCCTCGCGCAAACCCTCTGAGATCCCCTTCAACTCCGACGAGGGCCTTCGCGCAGCCTATTACATCCCAGACGACGCAGCCAGCTACTCCTCCCTCAAAGAGCACGTTCAGCAATTAGACCTGCTCTTCCCGCAGTGGCTTCACGTCGACGCCCCTTCGCTCGACCTTCAGGGCACAACCCAGGACGGCTTCGAATTCCCCATCTTCCAAAACGGCGTGGCTCACGATCCTGACGAAAACAACAAAGTGAAGCGCGTCATTCAGCAGTCCAGGCAAGACACAGAAATTTTTCCGCACTTCAACAACGTAAATTCGCACAATGGCGAGTTCGATCCCGCCATGGGCGATGTCCTCAAAGACCCTGCAAAGCGTCAGATTCTTCGCGACGAGCTCCAGCGGTTCTTCACTGCATTTCCCAGCTACCACGGTCTCTCCCTCGATATCGAAAACCTGAACGACGACGCGTTGCCGTTTTATTTCACCTTCGTGCAGGAGGTCTATTCCGACCTTCACGCGCGTAACCTGCGCCTCTACGTCAACGTCCCTGCTTCGGCGTCCACTGAAGAACTGAAGAGCATCTCCGCCAATTCTGACGCGATCGTGCTGATGAACTACGACCAGCACGAGACTTCCAGTGACCCCGGCCCCATTGCCAGCCAGGACTGGTTCGTTGGCAATCTCACTCGCGTTCTCAAAACCGTCCCCATCAGCAAAATCATCTGCGCCGTCGGCAACTACGGCTATGACTGGGAGATGTCCATCCCGGATCCGAAGTCACGGGATGCGAAGCTCCGCAAGGCGCGCGTCATCAACACAGACGAGCATCCTCACGTTTCAGACGTCTGGCAGCTTGCCAGCGATGTCGACGCCGACCTCGATCTCGACTACAACACCCTCAATCCCCACTTCGAATACATTGACGAGGACACCCACACTCGCCACATCGTATGGTTTCTCGATGGCGTGACGTTGCTCAATGAACTTCGAGCCGCTCGCCAGCTAGGCATTCGTACCTTCGTCCTTTGGCGCCTCGGCGGTGAAGACGGTTCGATGTGGAAGGTGTGGGATAAGCCCAGTAATCCCGCCTCACTCAATGCGCTCGACGATCTTCAACCCGGCCACGATGTCGATGAAGAAGGTGCCGGCGATATCCTCCGCGTCACCGGATTGCCCAAAAAGGGCAGCCGCACCCTTACCATCGACACGGACGAACCTGATCCGCACAAGAAGCTGGTCATCGACGAACACATGGACGTGTACCCGCACACCTACACCGTCCAGTACTACGGCTACCGACCCAATGAAGTCGCGCTCTCCTTCGACGACGGCCCCGATCCAAAGTGGACGCCGAAGATCCTGGAGATCCTAAAGAGGTACGATGTCAAAGCCACGTTCATGATGATCGGCGCTGAAGCGCAGGAAAACATCGGCCTCATGCAGCGTGTAAAGCGCGAAGGCCACGAGATCGGGAACCATACTTACTTCCATCCAGACATCAGCGAAATCTCCAACAATCAGCTTGATCTCGAAGTCAAGCTCACTGAGCGCCTCTTCGCCAGCAAACTTGGAGTGCAGCCGCTCTACTTCCGTCCGCCATACGACATCGATGAAGAACCGGATACCGACGATCAGGCTGGACCTGTCGTCCGCATTCAGCAGCTTGGCCTCACCGTGGTTGGAAACAAAATCGACACCCACGACTGGGAGCCGGTGAAGAAGAGTCCCGCCGAGATGTCCAAGACCGTTCTCGATTTCCTCGAGACGATGAAGGTCAAGCCACAGTTCCGAAGTTCCATCATCTTGCTTCACGACGGAGGTGGTGATCGCTCCGCAACCATCGCCGCTCTGCCCATGCTGATCGAATCACTTCGCAGCCACGGCTACAAAATCGTTCCCATCTCCGCCCTGATGGGTAAAACCACCGCCGAGGTCATGCCTCCTTTAACCTCGCGGCAATACCTCCGGGCGATTCCAGATTCCATCGCATTCTCAGCGCTCTCCGTCATTGGCCGCTTCATCGTCCTGGTCTTCTTCCTCGGCGACGTTTTAATGAGCGCGCGTCTCATCCTGGTTGGACTTTTCGCCATCATTGACCGTCTTCGCCGCCCTCATAGTGCAGCTTCGCCGGGATTCAATCCTCGCGTTGCCGTATTCGTTCCCGCCTACAACGAAGAAAAAGTCATCGTGCGCACCATCCGATCGGTGCTCAACTCCGACTACGCCAACCTTCGCGTCATCGTCATCGACGACGGCTCCAGCGACCGCACCTTCGAAGTCGCGCGCGAAGCGTACGCAAAGGACATCTCAGAGGGCCGCGTGCAGGTCCTCACAAAAGCCAACGGTGGCAAAGCCGCGGCTCTCAACTATGCGCTCGAACAAATCGAAGAAGATTTCTATGTCGGCATCGACGCCGACACCGTCATCGCGATGGATGCAATCTCGAAGCTGATCCCCCACTTCGAAGATCCCAAGGTCGGCGCTGTCGCGGGCAACGCCAAGGTAGGCAATCGCGTCAATCTCTGGACCCGCTGGCAGGCACTGGAATACATCACCAGCCAGAACTTCGAGCGCCGCGCCCTCAATCTCTTCAATGTCGTCACCGTGGTTCCAGGAGCCATCGGTGCATGGCGAACTGCAGCCGCCAAAGAAGCGGGCGGCTATCCGGTCAACACCGTCGCTGAAGACGCCGACCTCACCATGAGCATTCTTGAGCATCAATACAAAGTGGTCTACGAGGATCGCGCACTCGCCTTCACGGAAGCTCCTATCGATGCAAAGGGACTCATGCGCCAGCGCTTCCGCTGGTCATTCGGAATCCTTCAGGCCGTCTTCAAGCACAAGATGGCTTTCGTCCGCAACAAGGCCATGGGTCTATTCGCCCTTCCCAATATCCTTATCTTCCAGATGTTCCTGCCGCTCGTCTCGCCCTTCATCGATCTGATGTTCCTTGCGGGCCTCGTGCACTATCTCGTCGATCGCCACTACCACCCTGAAGCAGCTTCTGCCGCGAGCCTTGAAAAACTCCTGGCCTACTTCGGAGCCTTCCTGCTCATCGACTTCGTCACCTCCGTCATCGCCTTCAGCCTCGAGCGCCGCCATCCCGCAAACAAAGGCAATGGTTGGCTCCTCTTCCACATCTGGCTCCAGCGCTTCGCGTATCGTCAGGTGTTCTCCATCGTCCTCGCCAAAACCTTGAAGCGCGCCATCGACGGCAAACCCTTCAACTGGGACAAGCTCGAACGCACCGCCAAGATGAGCAAAGAAACCGAAGCCCTCACAATGTGATCCGGAGAGTACCTGCTCTGTTCTCTGTTCTCTGTTCTCTGTTCTCTGTTCTCTGTTCTCTGTTCTCTGTTCTCTGTTCTCTGTTCTCTGTTCTCTGTTCTCTGTCGCATGCCCTACTACACCGGCCCCATCACCGATCACTTTGACGGCAGGCAGTTCTACCACGCCGGTCTTCCGCCCACCGACAAGAGCCTCTTCGATCTCCTGCGCTGGCAGCTCTTCGGCAAACACGCAAAGTATCCCGCCACGATTCCGGCGCGCAGCGGCATCCAACCCGAAGCCCGCGTCGACAACTTGCGAATTACCTGTATCGGTCACGCCTCGCTCTTGATCCAGACCGCCGCCGTCAACATCCTCATCGACCCCGTCTGGTCTCATCGCGTCAGCCCGTTCAAAGCCCTCGGCCCTAGCCGCCGCAATCCGCCCGCGGTCGCCCTTTCTGACCTCCCGCCGATCCACGCCGTGCTCGTCACCCACAACCACTACGACCACATGGACACGGCCACGATCGCCGCGATCCATGCGCAGCACAAACCTCTCATCCTCTCGCCGCTCGGCAACGACACGGTCATTCACAAAGACGCGCCTCACGTCGCCGTTCAGACCGGAGACTGGTGGCAATCCTTCCCGCTCTCACCCGAGGTCCGCGTCACTCTCGTTCCTGCCTACCACTGGTCCGCTCGAAAGCTCGGCGACCGCCGACAGGCCCTCTGGTGCGGCTTCGTTCTCGACACACCCTCAGGCCGCATCTACTGCGCCGGCGACACCGCATACCAGGACGGCAAAATCTTTTCCGAAATCCGGACCCGATGCGGACCACCGCTCGTCGCCATACTCCCCATCGGAGCCTACGCACCCAGATGGTTCATGAGCACGCAGCACACCGATCCCGCCGAAGCCGTCCAGATCGCAACAGACGTCGGCGCGCAGCATCTGCTCGGAATCCACTGGGGCACCTTCCCCCTCACTGACGAGCCCTGGGACGAACCGCCGCATCTTCTCGAAGACGCAATGCGTCACCATGACGGCACACCAATCCGTGCGCGAGCCATGCGTTCCAGCGATATCTGGGATGTCGGTGTTTCTTAAATCAGACTCAGGCTGTCGTCCGAAGATCCGCGCTGTGCCCCGTTCATCGCGGCTTCTCGCGATGAGCGGGATCACTTCTTCTGGGTAGCTCTCTCCGCGATCAGCACCGGAATCCCATCCACCACCGGATAGCTCCGCCCGCAAGCCAAGCACGCGAGATTCGACTCAGCAAAACGCAGCGCACCAAAGCACGCAGGACACACCAAGTCCTCCGCCCACTGCGCCATATCCGCCGGCTTCTTCGTCTCAGTCACTTTCATCCGCTGACTTGCTGATTCTCGAGTATTCACTCCTCATCCTGCGTGATGAGAAATGACTGTCATCCTGAGCGGAGTCCGCGAAGCGGGCGAAGTCGAAGGACCCGCAGTTGCTTCCATCCAGACCACTCGATGCAGCATGCATCAGTGAATCGTCGCGTCCGCCCCCGCGTCCTCTCCGTGACCATTCCGCTTCACCGGCCGTTTCAGGAACTCCTGCTCGATCTTCTCGTTCGTTCCCGCATGCGCAAATTCATACGCCACGCGAATCCCATTGAAGATCGCGCGGTCATTCGATGACCCGTGCCCGATCACGCAAACCCCTCGCACACCCAGCAGCTGCGCGCCCCCGTACTCGCGATAATCCAGCCGCCGCCGAAAATCATTGAAGGCCTGCCGCGACAATAGCGCTCCCACTTTCGCCGTCACCGTCCGCGTCAGCGACTCGCGTAGCGCGTCGCGCACAAACCGCCCCACGCCCTCACTCGTCTTTAGAGCCACATTGCCTACGAACCCGTCGCAGACAATCACATCCGCCAGCCCGCTGAAGATGTCGCGCCCTTCCACGTTCCCGATAAACTTGATCGGCAGTGCCTTCAGCAGAGGGAACGCCTCGCGCGTCAGGTCGTTGCCCTTCGTCTCTTCCTCGCCGATCGACAACAATCCCACTCTTGGTTGCTGGATCTTCAGCACGCTGCGCGCATACATCTCGCCCATCACCGCGAACTGCTCCAGGTTATGCGGCTTGCAATCCACGTTCGCGCCCACATCCAGCAGCACGCAGGCATTGCCGCTCGCGCTCGGCATCGGCGTAGCCAGAGCCGGCCGGTCCACTCCAGGCAGTGCGCCCAGCACCATCTTCGCCGTTGCCATTGCCGCGCCGGTATTCCCAGCTGTCACAAAGCCCTTTGCCTTGCCCTCGCGCACCAGCTTGAGCCCCACGCGCATCGAGCTGTCCTTCTTCGTGCGAACCGCGTGCGCAGCCTTCTCCTCCATGCCAATCCGTTCCGAGGCATGGTGGATCACAATCGGCAGTTCTTCATTTTCCAGGTGCTCGTCCAGCAGATCGCGAAGCTCTGACTTGGGCCCCACCAGGTGCACACGCACCGGGAGCTCCCGCGCTGCCATGATTGCGCCCTTGATCTCGGGCTCAGGAGCCGTATCGGAACCGACTGCGTCAAGAACGATGTCACAAAGCATGCTGCGTCACCGTGGCGGCCAGGTTATGAAATCGGGAACTGCCGGAAATACAGACGGGGCCGTTCACGACGACCCCGTCTTCGACCACTTTGCATAATGGCATATTCGAGCGCGCTGTGCGGACTGTCCGGTTTACTTCGCGGCTTCCTTCGTGTCCAGCACTGCCCGGCCCTTGTACTCTCCGCACTTCGGGCAGGCGCGATGGGGAAGCTTCTTCTCATGGCAGTTCGGGCACTCCGAAACACCGGTCTGAGTCAGAAAATCGTGGGCACGGCGATTGGCGGAGCGGCGCGAAGAATGGCGCCTTTTCGGATTCGGCATGATGCTATTCCTTTCGCGTTCTCTCTCCATCCGGACCACACTCGGTCCAGTCTGCCTCTCAGCAGGGCGGAACGCCTCAAAATCATTGTTTTGTGGACTTTATCCTGCTGCGCAACCCCGAAAGCGCCTCCCATCGAGGATCCGTCTGACCCTCCTCGCAGGAGCAATCCTGGTTGTTGCGGTTCTGGCCGCAGCGCGGGCAAAGTCCTTTGCAGTCATCCTTGCACAGCGTCCTGACCGGCAGCGACAAAAGCACCTGCTCGCGCAGCACATCCTCAAGCAAAAGACTGTCCTTCTGATAATAACCGATTTCCGTCTCTACTGCTGTTATCGACCGCTCCGCAGCACCTGCATCCGCCCCAATCGGCCTGAAGATCAAATCGAACTCCCCGCTCAGCGGAAGATCAACCGGCTCAACACATCGCGCGCACGGCACCTGGAATTTCCCGGCAAACTTCCCCCTCAGCCGGATGTCCGCAATGATGTCCCGCGGCCCCCGGTGTTCGTGAATGACCTCCGCCATTCCAGAGGTCTGCAGATTGCCTTCCTGCTCCGCTTCCTCGCCGAAATTGATGTGTCCCGTCGGCATCGCGAGATCGAACTCGATCGGCTCCTTCTCGAGCTCACTTACTTTGAATTCCATATCGTTCAGCCTAAGTCCCTGCGTAGAGCGCGTCAATCCGTTGATAACTCCCATATCCATTAGACGCGGCACTCTTCGAGTGACCTGTGTCTCGATTTTGAGACGTGGGATTGTCTGCTACATTCCTCCCATGCTTCCCCTGATCAGCCAACTCATCCGCCACAAATGGTGGGCCAATACCAGCCTGCTCCGCTCGATCCATCAGCATCCGGCCTCCACGGAAGACACTGAACTTCGCAAGCTCCTTCACCACATCCTCATCGCCAACCGCTACTGGCTGCTTCTCACCCTCGGCCAGCCGTTTATCGACGAGCAGGAGAAACGCATCCCTGAATCCCACGCCGCACTCACTGCCCACTTCGCCACGACCGAACAGCTGGAACTCGACTGGCTCACTCGCGCAACCCAATCCGAACTCGACCGCCAAATCCAGCCTCGCGCGCTTCCCAACACTTCCGTCTCCATCGCGGAGGCCATGACTCAGGTTGCCCTCCACAGCCAGGGCCACCGCTCTCAATGCGCCACCCGCCTCCGCGCTCTCGGCGGCACACCCGCACCGATGGACTTCGTCCTCTGGGTCCGCGATCAGCGTCCTTAATACACTCAATCTGCTTGACTTATGTGCTTAGATTTGATATAATACTAAAGTGCCTTTCGGCTCTGAACTCCTCCGTGCGCCCTTCTCTCCGATTCACGGCCGGGCAGTCCGATCGGCACGCACCTGCACATATTTCAAGGAGATCACCATGCTCACAACCGAAACTCCCGTGTCCCGTTTCTTCGCCCTTTACGCCCGCGAAACCGCCGAAGACAATCTGCCCGCCGTCGTCTCCCATTTCGCCGAAACCTTCCTCTTCGCCGGCCCATCCGGCGCTCAACCCGTCCGCGCCACCGACTTCGCCGCCGCCCTTCCCAAACGCAAAGCCCTCTTCGACCAACTCGGCTCTCGACCTACTCAACTCACCGCAATCCACGAAACACCGCTCGACTCCCGCTACATCCTCGTCCGCACCACCTGGCGCTTCTCCTTCATGCATGACAACAATCCCGCACAGCAATTCGACACCGACTCCACCTTCCTCATCGACACCGGCCTTCCCGGCACCGCCGAGGCCGACTTCAAAATCCTCCTCTACCTCCCCCACCACGACATCATGCAGCTCATGCGCGATCGCGGCATCCTCAAGGCTTGAATGCGACCAGTCCCGGCCCGTGCCCCATCCATTTCGCGCTTTTCGCGAAATGGGTGGGTGAGAGAGACTGATCTAGCATTGCTTCGCTTGACTCCCTGACTATGAACGCCAGTCTCGAGACGATTACAATCCGCCTCGCCACTCCTGCCGACCGCCCGCGCCTCATCAGCCTCATCAACGCCGCTTTCGCCATCGAAACCTTCCTCGAAGGCACGCGCACGGATGAAGAGCGCCTCGCTGCCATGATGCAGAAAGGCGAGATTCTCCTCGCTGAAGACGCCTCCGGCCAGATCCTCGCCTGCATTTACGCCGAGACCAATGGCGATCGAGGATACCTCGGCCAGCTCGCAGTCGATCCCGCGCACCAGCGCGCCAGCCTCGGCAAACAAATGCTCGCAGCATCGGAAGCTCATTTCCGCAACAAAGGCTGCAAAGCAATCGACATCACCGTTCTCAGCCTTCGCCCCGAACTGCTTCCTATCTACAAGCGCCTGGGTTTCGTCGAGACCGGAACCGAAGAGTTCCACATTTCCCGCGCTCTCAAAGACCATCAGCAATGCCACTGCATCAAGATGTCCAAGCCGCTTTGAGAGGCTGAGGCAAATCGATTACTTCGACGCCTTGAGATACCTGCTCGCGAACTCCAGAAAATCCGGCCAGCTCGGTTCCGCGAGATGTCCGCCATCGTGTTGCTGAAACCCCAGTTCTCCCGTACTCAACGTCGTTCCCATCTTCGGAAACTCCGCCGTCCCCAAATCCTTCGCGCCCATCAGACGGTACACCGGCCCTGCCGCAACTTCCGCCAGAAACATCCCGTGTGTATCCGCCCACGCATCGCCATTCGGATTCGCATATCCATCGCCCGCATCCGATCCGCCGGCAATAAACACCGGCCGCGGCGCGCTCAGCGCAATCAGCTCGTGATTGTCCACCGCCAGATCGCCCGCATTCAGCGGCCCCCCATAGCGCAGAAACTCTCCATCGAACCAGTGATACAGCGAAGGCCCGCACAAATTCGGAATCGTCTCTCCATAGATGTGCCGGTATAGCTTCGCGCCACCCTCGCCTGACGAACTCGAGTACCCAATCGCAAACTCGGGATAGTAAGCCATCGTCACCAGCACAGCCTTGCCAAATCGCGAGTGTCCCGCCAGCCCCACTTGCCTCGCATCCACAGCCTTGTCCGTTGCGAAATACTTCAGCGCCTCGTGCGCGCCCCATGCCCACGCCTTCAGCGCGCCCCAGTCCTCTGCGCTGCGCAGCTTGCCATGATTCACCAGCCCGATGATTCCGCTCGTCAGCCCCGATCCATCATCCTTCTGAATACTGAGTGGATTCAGAATCGCGAATCCCCAGCCACGCTTCACCACCAGCTTCCCATCCACACCCCACGGGCTGGGAACATAGCTTTCGAGTGGGCCGCTCGTCACCATCTCCCAATCCTTCGCGAATGCCAGCTCCACCATCACCGGCACCGGCCCCTTCGCATTCGCGGGAGTAGTCAGCAGCAGATCGATATCGAAGCTGCCCGGCACGCCTTTGCCAACACTTCCCGCAAGCCGCTTCGTCACCACATCTACTCCGCCGTATTCCTCGTGCTTCGTGCTGACGACGTGCCACTCCACACGCGGCAACGACGCAGGCGTGCGCCCCAGAATCTCCGCATCGAAATCCGCCCGAATCTCTTTCGCCCTCTTCGCCCACTCCGCTGCGTTCTTCACCTTCCGCCCATCTTTGAACGCCAGCGGATCCGGCAGCTTCGGATACACATTCGCTTTTGCCAGGTCATAGTTCGTCGCGTGCGGCGATCGCGGATCCCCATCTGGTCGCGGCCGCATATCCGACTCCTTCAATCCCAACAACCCCAGAAGCCGCGCGCGATCCTGCTCTGCCGTCAACTGCCCGAACAGCGGAGCACAAAGCACCACCAATCCCATCGCCAGCAAACCTGCACGCCACAAACCTCGAATCATCCCGAACCACCCCACAAAAGTCGGCCCAAGCATATCCATTCCGCCCTCAGTCCACAAGCGAGCCGGCGCTCTTCGCCTCGCTCGTGAACTTCTCGCAACCGCTGGCAATTGAGAATATGTGTGAAGCTTTCGGAGCACATTGGGAATACGCAAGCCGTCCCACTTCCCGCGACCCTCGCTGTCATTGATGAAACCTTCCCCCGGTTGAGACAATCTCATCTCGAGTAGAAGCAACATGCCCACCCACCCGCCACTCTAACCAGCACTGAAACTCACGGCGTCTTCATACTTTGTCCCCGGAGCGCCTGATATAAGGTCCCCACAAACCGTTCCTCCTTCATGGCCCGGTTGATATACTTCGGCCCTGCACCTGTTTCGCCGGGCCGTCCCTGGAGACTCGTTCATGAGTGCCGCCAAATACGACCTCGTTGTCATCGGCTCCGGGCCATCCGGACAACGCGCCGCCGTCGCCGCCTCAAAAATGCGCAAGCGCGTCGCCGTGGTTGAATCCCGCGCGGTCGTTGGCGGAGTCTGCGTTAACACCGGCACCATCCCCTCCAAGACCATGCGCGAGGCCGTCCTCCACCTCTCCGGCTACAACTACCGCAACGTCTACGGCATCAACTACCGCGTCAAAGAACGCATAACCATGGCCGACCTTGCCTTCCGCGTGCAAGCTGTCATCAAGACCGAAGTCGATGTCACCGAAGCGCAACTTTCGCGCAACGGAATCGACATCGTGCACGGTATCGCCAGTTTCGTGGATGCAAACCATGTCCGCGTGCAAGGCCTCTCAGGTGACTCCACCATCG